>Ga0180432_10005385_pt1 | contig 17046 bp, 13 predicted proteins | sample SS_ome_10_FD_132414 | JGI IMG/M metagenome (GOLD analysis project Ga0180432, IMG submission 132414) | Hypersaline lake sediment archaeal communities from the Salton Sea, California, USA - SS_1_MS_2 metaG | ecosystem: Environmental > Aquatic > Non-marine Saline and Alkaline > Hypersaline >...
GAACATCTTTCTAAAAGGCTATCAGTGGCCCTTCGATCCTCAGCGGATCGAGAATCTGCAATCGTCATTGGTCGACATTCTCGTATTCAACGAGACGCAAAAGGGCAGGCGCGTGTACATGGATTTTCTGCGCAACCCAATCGGCAGCGATTCCATGGATGAGTTCGACATCGATGCGCTCGAGCCGGAAGCAAAAGAGTACCTGCAGAAGGCCGGGGCGCTGCAGGACACTCCCATCGCTCGGCTGGCTCACATGAATCCGCTCGCTATCGATATTTATAAAGAGAATGGCATAGACCTGTACTCCGAGCCGCTTGAGATCGCGGTTTGCGCCCAGCACAACAACGGCGGCCTCGCGGTGGACAAATGGTGGCGGTCCAACATCGAGGGTACTTTCGTAATCGGCGAGATGGCGGGCTCTCACGGTGTTAAACGCCCGGGCGGCTCGGCCCTCAACGCCGGACAGACGGGCGGATTGCGCGCTGCCGAGTACATCGTAAACGCCGGCGGATGCGATCTGCCGGACTATTCTGACAAGCAGGCCGAAATCGATGATCAGCTCGGTGACGTCGTCGCCGGCCTCAAGGGCTCCGAAGGCTCATCCGGCCTGGATCCCAAAGAAGTGCTGGAGCAAATTCGCAATCGCATGACCACCTCGGCCGGACACATCAGGGAGCTGAACGATGCGCGAAAAGCCCTGGCCGAAGCGGTAGAGCTTTACAAGGAGATACAACAGACGGGCTTCAAGCTGGCAGACTCAAAGGCCGCAATCAAAGCGATACAAGCCGGACATCTGGCTCTGACCAGCGTTGCGTTCATCAAGGCGGTTGTGGAATTGCTCGAGCAAGGCGCAGGATCGCGCGGCTCGCACCTGGTCCTGGTCGAGGACGGCGTCGAAATACACCCCGACGTCATCAACAAAGCAACGGGTGAGGCCCTGAGGTTCAAACCCGAGAACGAATCGCTCCGAAAGTCGATATTGCATGTCGAATATGATGAAAACTCGCCCGATCTGTTCACGTGCAGCAATGTCGAGTTGAGACCCGCGCCGACCGACCGCAAGGCATTCGAGCCGGCATGGCAGGATTATAGGGAAGGGAAGATTTATAACGCATAGAAAGTAATGCCCGGTAAGGCGTAGGGTGGGGCTTGCCCCACCGATTCAATGATGGTGGGGCAAGCCCCACCCTACAGGAAAAAGGAGGCAATCTATGGCAGTCATAGAAATAAAGCCAGGCTCACAGTGCAAGTATGACATTGTCTCACTCGGCGAGATAATGATCCGGCTGGACCCGGGCGCCGAAAGAATCCACACGACCCGGCACTTCAGGGCATGGGAAGGCGGCGGCGAGTACAATGTCGCGCGGGGACTGAAGCGCTGTTTCGGCAAAAGAGCAGCCGTTGCCACCGCCATCGCGGATAATCCCGTCGGCAGATTGCTCGAAGACCTGATCTACCAGGGCGGTGTCGATCCGCGGTACGTCAAATGGGTCCCCTACGACGGCATTGGCAGAAAAACACGGGTCGGTCTGAATTTCACCGAGCGAGGCTTCGGCGTGCGGGCCGCTGTAGGTTGCTCGGACAGGGCAAACAGTGCAGCATCACAATTGAAAAAAGGCGACATCGACTGGGATAAAATATTCGGCAAAGACGGAAGCTGCTGGTTCCATACCGGCGGCATCTTCGCGGGACTTTCCGAGACGACCCCCGACGTTATCATGGAGGCGGTGACGGCGGCGAAGAAACACGGAACGATAGTCTCCTACGATTTGAATTTTCGCAACTCGCTCTGGAAGGATATCGGCGGGCAGGAGAAGGCGATGCAGGTCAACCGTGCCATCGCTCCCTACGTCGATGTGATGCTGGGCAACGAGGAGGATTTCACCGCGGCCCTCGGCTTCGAGGTAAAGGGCATGGACAAGGGCTATTCCAAGCTCGATCCGACGAACTTCAAGAAAATGATCTACGAGGTAATCGAAGAATTCCCGAATTTGAAGGCCGTGGCGACAACGTTGAGAAATGCGAAGACCGCATCGGTAAACGACTGGGGTGCGATTCTGTATGCCGAGGGCCAGTTCTACGAGGCGACACTCCGATCCGACCTCGAAATCTATGACCGAGTCGGTGGCGGTGACAGCTTTGCATCGGGTCTGATATACGGTCTCATGGAAAGTGACGATCCGGAAGAGGCGGTCAACTACGGAGCGGCACACGGCGCTCTGGCGATGACCACGCCGGGCGACACAACCACGGCGAGCATGGCCGAGGTTAAGAAAGTAATGGGCGGCGGCGGTGCAAGAGTCGATAGATAGCATCCGTTGCGAAAAATAAAAGTCGACGATGTCACCCCTGCGAAAGCAGTGGTTCAGAACGAAAAATTGGATTCCCGCTTCCGCGGGAATGACAAATACCGTTCTCGCAACAGGAACCAAATAGTACAAAGGCGATTTGTAGAGAGAGGTACTTATGATTGTTCAGGCGGTCAAATGGATCGGCGGCATTGACGGCTATCTGGAGCTCGTGGACCAAAGGCGGCTGCCCGGAGAGTTCGTTAGCCTGGAGTGCCGAGACACGGCAACACTTTTCGATGCGATCAAGACGCTTGCCGTCCGCGGAGCCCCGGCAATCGGAGTCGCGGCCGCCTACGGGCTCGTGCTGGCACTGCAGCAAGCAAAGGCCGGCAACAGCGTTGAGAAGGCTTTGGCAGGGTTGACCAAGGCGCAAAAGTATCTGGCATCTTCGAGACCTACGGCGGTGAATCTCTTTTGGGCGCTGGACAGAATGAAACGCAAAGCCGAGGAGTTTGTATCGGGAGAGGCCGGAGCGACCGTACAAACTCTGCGAGAGGCCGCCCTGGCAGAGGCAAGCGCTATTCATGCCGAAGACGTTGAAATGTGCCGGCAAATCGGCCTTTACGGCGAGAGGTTTATTATAGAAGGAGCGGGAATCCTGACTCACTGCAATGCCGGGGCGCTAGCGACCGGAGGCCAGGGTACGGCGTTATCGCCCATGTTCGAGGCGCACAGGAAGGGCCGCAAGTTTAACGTCTACGCCGATGAAACCAGACCTCTGCTGCAGGGCGCCAGGCTAACGGCATGGGAATTGAAACAGGCGGGAATCCAGGTGGCCGTGATTTGTGACAACATGGCCGGCTGGCTAATGAAACAGGGCAAGGTTAACGCCGTCATTACCGGCGCAGATCGAATCGCTGCAAACGGCGACGCCGCGAACAAGATCGGCACCTACAGCGTGAGCATACTCGCGAGAGAGCATGGGGTGCCATTCTATATTGCCGCGCCGTCGAGCACGTTCGATTTGAGCTTAGAGAGCGGAGCCGAAATACCCATCGAGCAGAGAGCTGCCGAAGAGGTAACTTCATTTGCCGGCACGCAGACGGCTCCGACAGGAGTCGATGTCTGGAATCCCGCCTTCGATGTAACAGAAGCGCGCAACATCGCGGCTATCATTACTGAAAGAGGGGTAATAGAAAATCCCGACACCGAAATCATCTTTCAGTGCCTGGCGTCCCTCCAACCATAACGGGTGAAGCTGTCGCAGACTGTCAGTCCACCGCGATGACTTCTTTGATTGCCGGGATTCTTTCCTTTAGAACCCTCTCGATTCCGTTTTTCATCGTCATCGTTGCGCCGGGGCAGCCCTGACAGGCCCCCTGCAAACGGACTTTTACCGTATTATCGTCGTCAATGCCGACCAGCTCGACGTCGCCGCCGTGACTTTGGAGGCTCGCTCTGACAGCATCGAGAATCTCTGAAACCTGTTCGTTCAATGTCTTTTCAGCCGCGGGTTGGCTGCAACCACATCCTTCACACATTGGATATCTCCAAAAAAGAACAATTCACCGGCTATTTTATCGCCGATTTGAATTTTTGCCAGTTTTTTATCGTCTACGACGCCAAATTGCTTTTGTTGGCCCCAGGATGGGAAAAAAACTGCTGAGACCCGAATAAATTGCCGAATACAATTGACAGAGAGCATGGCGATTGTGTAAAATGCTCTTTGTATTTGGGTGAAAACACGCAAATACGACCCTGAGACGTCCCTTAGGGATGGTTACGGGATTGCAGCAGGGCTGGAATCTTCGGACGATTCGGTCGTTTTTCTGCTGAGAAACGATTGGTTCGCCGGAGGGGACCCGGGAAGCTGCAATAGACCGGAATAACTAAAAAGGCTTTGCTTTTCGCCTCGTGGCGAGAGTCAGGCCGGGTAATGTTTATCAGGAAAGGACAAGTCAAATGAAGTCCAGGTCTCGTACGTCGGCACGTTCGGCCGGCAAGTCCAATACCAAAGCAGGCGCCCAGATTATCGTAGATACGCTCATCGAACAGGGCGTAGAGACGATGTTCGGCTACACAGGCGGTGTCGTTTTGCCTCTTTTCGACAGATTGTATGACGCTCCGATCAATTTCATAGTCCCGCGTCACGAACAAGGCGGCTGTCACATGGCCGACGCCTACGCCCGCGCCAGCGGGAAAGTCGGCGTTGTGGTCGCCACCAGCGGACCCGGCGCATGCAATCTCGTAACCGGGCTTGCCACGGCTATGATGGACTCGGTGCCGATGGTCGCTCTGACCGGGCAGGTCCGCACGGAGCTGATAGGCAACGATGCTTTTCAGGAAGCCGATACGACGGGTATTACCCGTCCGGTCACGAAATACAACTGCATAGTTAAGGACATCAAGGACCTCCAGCGCACTATCCGTGAATCGTTCCACATAGCCTCGACGGGCCGGCCCGGACCGGTGCTGATCGATATTCCGGTTGACGTAGCGGTCAACAAGTGCGGCACGGACGACTCGGGCGAGATGAAGCTGCCCGGGTACCGGATCAAGACCAGGGGGCACGCCAGGCAGGTCTCTTCGGCGGCCAAGGCGATAAATAAATCCAAACAGCCGGTTCTCTACGTCGGGGGCGGAGTCATAATATCCAACGCCGCTGCGGAATTGAGAACTCTGGCGGAAAAAGCGCATCTTCCGGTGACCATGACGCTTTTGGGATTGGGCAGCTACGATCAGAGAGAACCCGAATCCCTGGACATGCTCGGGATGCACGGTTCGGTGTACGCGAATTACGCCGTCCAGGAGTGCGATCTTTTGATCGCCGTAGGTGCACGCTTCGACGACCGCGTCACGGGAAAACTGGAGACCTTTGCTCCGAACGCAAAAACAATCCATATAGATATCGATCCATCCAGCATCTCGAAGAACATCCAGGTAGACATACCCGTTGTAGGTGACGCCAAAACCATCCTTACCGAGCTGGCCAGGGAGGTGGAGTACCGCCAAAGAAAGGCGTGGTTCAAGAAAATCGCGGCGTGGAAGAAGCAATTCCCGTTCAGATACGACAAAAATTCTTCCGCCATCAAGCCGCAGTATGTTATCGATGAAATCTGCCGGCAGACCGATAACGACGCGATCGTCACTACCGGCGTCGGCCAGAATCAGATGTGGGCCGCGCAGTTCTACAAGTTCGTAAGACCCAGACAGTTCATATCCTCCGGCGGGCTCGGGACAATGGGCTACGGTCTGCCTGCCGCCATCGGCGCTCAGATTGCCAGACCCGACGCCACGGTTTTTGATATCGACGGTGACCACAGCTTCAACATGACGATGACCGAGCTTGCCACGGCGGTCGAGCACAACCTGCCGATAAAGGTGTGCATCCTTAACAACGGATACATGGGGATGGTCCGGCAGTGGCAGGAGCTTTTCTACGGCAAGCGATACTCCAAGAGCTATCTCAAGAATCCGAACTACGAGAACGTGGCAGAGGCCCTCGGCGCAGTTGGAATGACTGTCGAGAAGAAAGAGGACGTCCAGAAGACGATCAGAAAGATGCTCAAAGAGAAACGGCCCTGCGTTGTCGACTTTAGGGTGGAAGCGGAAGAAAACGTCTGGCCGATGGTGCCCGCGGGCAAGAGCATCAACGAAATGGACGGACTTGACATACTGGAAAGCATGGCATAAGTAATTCAGAATTAAGAATTGAGAATTAAGATGAAGCACATAATAAGCGCATTGGTTGAGAATAAGCCGGGAGTTCTGGCGCATGTCGCCGGCATGTTCGCTGCTCGAGGCTTCAATATTGATTCACTTGTCGTCGGTCGGACTGAAGATCCGCAGCTCAGCCGGATGACACTTGTCGTTATAGGCGACGACAGAGTTGTCGAGCAGGTCCGCAAGCAATTGGCAAGAATCGTGCCGGTCGTTAAGGTTCAGGACTTCGCCGGCCAGCCCGTAGTGGCTCGCGACTTGATGCTGATAGCGATCTCAGCACCTCCTGAAAAACGGGGTGAGGTGCTGCTGCTGATAGATATGTTCAAGGGCAAAGTCGTAGACATAGGCCAGAAGTTCGTCATGGTCGAAGTCAGCGGCCCGGAGGCGAAGATCGAGGCCTTCATCGACGTCTGCAAGCCTTACGGCATCAAAAGCGTTGCCAGGACCGGGACAATCGCAATGCCGAGGCAGCCAAAATCGGACATCCAGCCGGGCAGACGCTCCGACAGACTCGCCGAATAATTATACTATACTGAGCTTCTGCAAAATTGAAGTCAGGCATACTTTTTGCAGGAACACACACAAACTCTCGAAACAACAGCGGTAACAATGTCCGCGTGTGCAATCCGCCTGGTGTTCGTAGTGTGTCCGTGAGGACATGACGAGGAGGTTCTGAATTTCCGTCATTAGGATTTTGAGTTTGTTCAGGATTTAGATATTCGAATTTAGCATTTACAACACTGAAGTCTTCGCCTGAAAGCGACCGATTTTCTCCCATTTCCCGAATGGGACGTTAATAACCAGACTTCATCTGTTTTTGTCGGCCACGTACTGAGCACATGGTTTTTTTGCTTTGTGCTAAAACGCCATTCACAACTTTTCCACAACGCAGCTTTGCCGTGTGTAAAACCTGTGAAGAATAACTTTTTTTCTTGCGCAAGCTCAATGTTTACAATAACCTCCACTGAGTGGAAAAGAAATTCCGTAAAAGACGTTTGATTTACATCACCAAAGACGTGATTATACTATGCAGTCGAGTTTCAATACTGATACGTTCGATGTGTAGGGATTCGACATCCCAAAAAGGAGTAGATAAATGCAGCGCACGATCACGGATGAGAGTTCCGGTGCAACTGAACAACAAGTACATGCCGTTACTGAGTCACTTGCAGAAAAAATCGGCAAACAGAAGTTTCGGATCTGGTTCGAGAATTCAACGAAGTTTTCGCTCGCGGGCGACTACCTTAAAGTCGGCGTGCCGAATCTCTTCATAGCAAGTTGGATCGAGAATCATTTCCTGAGTGAAATCAGCGAGGCGGTCCGTTCAGTCACCGGCATTAACGCCAAGATAACGTTTACCATCGATCCGGAGCTTACGGGCCACCAAAGGCGCACGCAGCTTGATTCGCAGGCATCGTCGGTTGCGACGGCCCGGGAAGGCCGTCATAGGCCCCGGTTTGTCACGGAGAGAAAAAACAGAAACTCCGCCGTCAGCGGCCCTAAAAGAAGCAGGTTAAAACTCAGCCTGGACACGTTCGTTGTAGGCTCCTCGAACGAATTGGCCTACAACGCCGCCAGGCTAATAATAAAAGAGCAGGAAAGCCCTTTTAATCCGCTCTTTATCCACGGCGGGTACGGAATCGGCAAGACACACCTGCTCCAGGGAATATGCAACGGGATATCCCAAAAAAGACCTCAAACAAACTGGTTGTATCTTTCGGCCGAAGACTTTGTCAACCAGTTCGTCCTTGCGCTGAAGACCAAAAAACTCGAGACATTCAGGAGGCGAATGCGCCAAACCGATCTGTTAGCGATAGACGACATCCACTTCCTGGCCAGCAAACCCTCGACTCAGGAAGAATTTCTGCACACTTTCAACACAATTAATCTGGCCGGCAAGCAGGTTGTTCTTGCTTCCGACGCTCATCCGAAGATGATAGGCCAGCTTTCCGAGAAACTGGTCAACCGCTTCGTGTCCGGAATGGTCGTCAAGATCGATCCTCCCGATCTTGCCACCCGCTGCGAAATATGCAGACAATATATAAAGAATATCAAGAAACATTCGGTGCCGATTTCCGAAAGCGCTATAAAATATATAGCTGAGAACCTGCGCACCAACGTACGGGAGCTGGAAGGCGCCCTTTTGAAATTGATTGCGTACGCGGCGCTGAAAAATGAAAAGATCACAAGCTCCATGGCCAAAGCCGTCCTGGCCGAACACGTCGAGAGATGCGATCCGATCGTGCATGTCTCCGATATCGAGTCGGCCGTGGCGACCTATTTCGGCATAACTCCCGCGAGCATGCACTCGTCCAAGAAGAACAGAACCGTTGCTCTGGCCCGTCATTTCAGCATGTACCTGACCAGAAAGCACACAAAAATGTCGTCCTCGGAGATAGGCCGGGTAATGGGCAACAAGAATCACGCTACGGTGCTGCTGGCCTGCAAGAAGATCGAGAACCTGATGAAGAAGAACGGCGAGCTTAGCTGGCACGGACCGTCAGGCAACAAAATCTCGAAGGCAAGGACGGTATTTGCGCAGCTTGAAAAGAATATCTCGCGCTGACAGCCTCTGAGCCGGATATGCGCTGCCTTTTGGTCACCTGTCACTGTCCGGTTGCCGCATCGCTGATTGCCGCCACGATCGCGCGAACCGCAGGCGAACGCGGCATCTTCGTGCCGGCGGCCTCGACCGCCCGTTTGGCCTCGCTTATTCTGCCGGTTTGGTAATAGACATAGCCCAGCAGCAACTGCAACCGGCCTGAACCGCTTCTGGCGAACCATCGCTCGATATCCGCCACCCTGCCGGCGAGCCTGTTCGATCCGCCAAGTAACTTCACAAAGTCAACTCTGACTTTTGCATATTCGGGATTGATCGCCAGCGCCCTTGTAAGAAACAAAGCGCTGCTGATGTACTCGCCCGCGGCAAACAGCGCATGGCTCCTGCCGGCAAGTGCCTGTGGATCATCGGGGCTATAGACCAACGCCAGGTTGTAAGAATCGGCCGCCTTGTAGTATTTGCCGGCTCTGAGGCGATCCTCGGCATCCCGCATGTGGCGGCTGAACTTATCAGCCGCAAACGAGTCGTGATTTTTGTGCCCGCCGATTATGCGTTTTGCCTCGCGGGACATTTCGGTCCGGGAAAGCTCCCCGATATCCTCAGGAATCGCTCGAAATCCTGCAGCCGTTCTCATGCCGGACATGGATGGATACTCTACCTGGTTTTGCCCCGCTTTATCAGCCCGGACTATAGCTCCGTCTCTCTTTGTAGTTTTGAATGTTTCAGGATCGAATCTCGGCTCGTGGACTTTTAACCGGTATGTCGAATCGGCAGGACTCAGATTGCTCAATTCATCTGATTTCGGCGCAGGGCGTGGAATTTCCGACTTCTTAACATTAGTCTTATCAGGAATCTGAAAACCGCCGACTTTCTTAGTATCGTCCGGCCTGGTCTGCAGGCGGGACTCAACAGATCTGCTCAGCTCATCGAGCTGTTGTTTGATTCGACTGAGCACCTCACTGTACTCCTGCTCAGACTCGGTTTGTGATTGAACGGCATCCTGCTCCATTGCAGACTCCATCGACGGCTTAAAACTCTCCGTATGAGAAAGCTGAAACCTATCGGTTGCGGCATCGTTCGCAGTTACGCCGGTCTGGGACGACTTGTCGAACTCAAACCGGTAGCCATCGTCTCCTGCCATGCCGGCTCGATCTTCAAGTCGCGAAGCCTGGCGGGGATCGATCAAAGGTCGTCGCGATTGCTCCCTCAGCCGCTCCAGCATAACCTTGTCATTCTGTAAACGCTCGGTATCAGCCTGCCCCGGTGTCAATCGCTCGATATTCTGTAAACCCGGTGACGTTCCCCTGATAAACGCCCCTTCCGATGTCGATAGGGTTTCGTTCAATGGACCATATTGCGTCTGAAAGCGCTGGATACCTGCTGCTTCAGCAGTTGTTTCTCGCCCAGTTGCAACCTGCTGTTTCGGCATGGACTCCATAGTAAACAAGCGATTTGTCGTTGAGTAGCCGTTTTGGCGAACGTCGAATCCACTACCTGTGCCCCGGGGTGGAAGTACCTCCGCTCGACCGGGTACGGTTCTCGCAACCGACTCATACGGGGAATAGTAAGGCCGCGCGGCAAATCCTACACGAGAGCGCCTGCCGAAATCTTCAGAACCGGCCGAATCTCTGAGAAAGGAACTAAGCGAAGGTGTGCTCCGAAAAGAATTGATCGATGACGAACCGGTATTTATGCTGAGATCTGATACAGACCTATAGGGAACGTTACCTCTAAAGTGCTTTCCATGACGCAGATTGCCGGTTATCGAAAGATCGGCCGTCGCATCAATGGGGACAGGAGTATTGATCAATCCGCTGCTGTAACTGCTCACAGGAGCCGTGCTGTTGCCAACGGGATTCCGTATTGCCGGATTTCGTAACGAGAATCCCCCTGACAAGCCAAAAGTAGGCAAAAATACTACGGCGAATATTAACCACCGAGTTTTCATATTACCGAAAGCCTCGAAATTACCCATATTCCCTATTTGTCCGGGTATTCCATGTATTTCGGCTTTTCCGCCCACCTGAGTTTAGTAGCTAAAGTATCCCACTGTGTTCTAACCGGATTATTTACGAGCCAGAAGTCACATTCTTCTCTCTCGATCCTGACTATTTCGTCGGTCGCCAGTTTCATTGAAACCTGGCCGTCGATGGAAACCGTCGTGCCCTTATTGACACGTATGCCGACAACCTCAATTGTGCTGTCGGCATTAATAACAACCGGCCGGAAGCTCAGCGAATGAGGACAAATGGGCGTAATTGCGATTGCCTCAATCTTGGGCGAGAGAATAGGCCCGCTGGCAGAGAGATTATAGGCCGTTGAGCCGGTAGGTGTGGCGATTATCAAACCGTCGCTGACGCAGCCGGCCAGTGGCTGACCATCTACGAAAATCTGAAGTTCAACTGTTCTAAAGGGTGGCCCGGCGTTAAAAAAGATGTCATTAACCGCTGTCGAGCAGAACTTCTCAACCCTGCTGTTGCGCTTACCGGTGCTGAAAACGCTGCATCTGAGCATCATTCGCTTGTTGGTAGGGACCGAACCGGCGGACAACATAGGAAAGAAATCTTTTAACTCGCCGACGTTAAATTCCGCCAAAAAACCGAGTTTTCCTAAATTAACTCCAATTAACGGGACGGACGTCTTGCTGAGCCTTCGCGCTGTTGAGATTATGCTCCCATCGCCGCCGAAGACAATCGCAAAATCACATTCGGTTAAAGCCTCGGTTCCGGGGCATGATTCAATACCCGCCTCCGGACGACCGTTGCCGGAATTCTTTACATCTTCGATCGTGCAACTGGCCAATATATCGGCCTTGTCCTTTGCAAAGTCGACGAATTCCTCAATTGCCTTGCTGACTCCCTTCTTCTCAGAATCCCCGAAGATTATCAGTTTGGGTAGAGATTTCGTCTCGTGCATCGCCAACTACGCTTTCAACATTTTCCGTGCCGTCTCAGCTATATTCTCGGCATCAACACCGGCTTGCATGATTTGGGCCTGGCGCGAATCATGTCCGATAAAACTCCTCGGTGAACCCAGCAAACGTACGCTGCCTGAAGGGCAGCCCCTGGCCGCTGCAAGTTCGAGCACCGCCGATCCGAAGCCGCATGCAGTGAAATGGTCCTCAACGGTTAGAATCTTTTTTCCACGCTTGATCAAATTGCCGAGTTTCTGATCGACCGGTGCGGCAAATCTCGCGTTGATCACGTCGACCGGAACCTTCTTCTCGGCCAAAATCGCCGCGGCTTTCAGAGCCTCAGTCAAAACAGCTCCATAGCTGACAATCGCCAGCGACGAGCCCTTCGATTTCTTAGCGATTATGCTTTTTCCAAGCTCGAACGGCTTCGAGCACGCGGTTCGGTAAAATTCCTCCGCGGGCACTGCATCTTTCGGGTACCTGATGACAACCGGCTTATCAGCACTGAGAGCGAACTTCAGAGCGAGTTTCGTTTCGATATCGTTAGCCGGTGCGACCAGCACAAGATTCGGCATCATCCGCATATAGCCAATATCCATCAGCCCGTGGTGAGTCGGGCCGTCCGAGCCGACAAAACCGGCCCTGTCAACACAAAAAACGACCGGAAGATTCTGGAGGGCAACATCCTGGAATATCTGGTCGAAACTTCGCTGAAGGAAGGTCGAATAGATGCAGACCACGGGCTTGAGCCCGTCGCGTGCCATGCCGGCGGCGATATCGACCGCGGCACTCTCGGCGATACCAACGTCATAAAAGCGGTCCGGGTACTTCTTGCTGAAGTCCATCAGTCCCGTTCCGTCGCACATCGCCGAGGTTATGGCGATAATTCTGTCGTCTTTTTTGGCCAGTTCCATCAGATGCTCGCCAAACGAGGCGGTAAAAGTACGCTTGCTCGGCGCCGCAGTTTTCTCAACGGTATCGCCGTTTATCTTGAACGGGCCGGTCGAATGAAACTTGCTCGGACCCTTGTCGGCCGGAGTAAATCCCTTGCCCTTTTTGGTATAAACGTGCAGAATCGCCGGGTGATTCAGATGGGCCGAAGCCTCGAACAACTGGATGAGCGCACCAATATCGTGCCCGTCAACCGGGCCGAAATACGGAATGTTGAGACTCTCGAACATCTGACTGGCCGGCAGGGCCATTCTTATGCCCTTTTTGATCCGCTCGAGCGTCTCTTCCACGCTCTTGCCGATAACGGGCATGTGCTCCAGTATATTGCTCGTGGTCTTGCGCAGGCCCTCGTAGGTGTGGCTCAGTCGAACCTTGGAGAAATACTTCGCCATCGCTCCGACCGTTGCGTCAATCGCCATCGAGTTATCATTGAGCACGATCAGCATCTGCCTCTTGACCAGCCCGAGATTGTTGAGCGCCTCGAAAGAAGTGCCGTTAACAATGCTGGCATCGCCTGTTATGGTGACTATCTTCTTCTCGCGGCGTTTTTTACCCTTGCTCGTGATCTGGTCTCCGAGCGCCATTCCGATAGCAGTGGCTATCGAAGTGCCCGCGTGCCCTACCGAAAATTGATCGTACGGACTTTCCGCCGGATTGGGAAAGCCGCTGATCCCCTCGACGTGGCGCAGATTCTTGAATTTATCCTTCCGGCCGGTAATGATCTTGTGGGTATAGCACTGATGTCCCACGTCCCAGAGGAGCTTATCCAGCTTGAAATCGAAGACGTAATGCAGCGCCAGCGTCAATTCCACAACACCGAGATTGCTGGCTAAGTGCCCGCCTGTCTTGCTGACCGATGTAATTATGAACTGGCGTATTTCTTCAGCCAGCGTCTTAAGCTCCGGCACGGACAACTTCTTGATATCCGCCGGGCTACTGATTTTTTCCAGGAACTTCGCCATTGAGAACTCTTACAACTAATTACCGTGGGCATTTTGCGCCGATTTTTTCATGCCCATAGGCAAGCTTTCCACTTCGTACGAGATTATCTGATTTGCCGTACTATACCATGTTATGAGGACAAATGCGATGTTTTTTTATCGAGCCGAGATACGTCACTTATTGACAAGAATTGCCGTATAGCCCCCGTCACGATCAACGCCTTCCGCCGAAGGCAGGACGAGGCTCTCCGATTCGAGTTTGAAATCCGGATTCTCTCGCAGAAAATCACTTACGATCTCGCTATTCTCATCGCTTTGGATGCTGCACGTGCTGTAGCATATTTTCCCCTGCGGCTGTACCAGAGCTGCCGCCGTTCTAAGTAGCTCTGCTTGTATCCTGACCAATTCGTGCACGGCTTTCGGGCTGATCCGGTAACGAGCCTCCACCCTTTTGGCCAAAACGCCCGTATTCGAGCAGGGCACATCCAGTAAAACGGCGTCGAATCTTGAATTTTGAATTGAGAATTGAGAATTGAGAATTTGATCGTAGGGCACAATCCGGATGTTTGTTACTCCGAGCCGGGTGATGTTTTGTTTTACTATCTCAAGCCTTTTAGCGTCGATATCGGTCGCGATGATTCTGGCTGAGTCTGCCGTCAGTTCGGCCAATTGTGTGGTCTTGACGCCAGGGGCGGCACATAAATCCAATATCTTCCAGTCGGGCTGTGGATTTAGAAGACGAACCGGCCGCGACGCGGTGATGTCCTGAACTGTGAATTCACCTTCGGCAAATCCTGGCAGGTTGCTAACCGCTCTGGGGCTTTTGAGCCCTATCATCTCCCCTTCGACTATTTCTGTTTCGACGTCGGCCGCGGTGAGTCTGTCGGCTAATTTCTGCGGCGTCGTCTTGAGCAGGTTGGGTCTGACGTAAATGCTCGGCCTTCGGTTGGACGCGGCACAAATCTGTGCAGTCCGCTCTTGGCCGAACGCTTTGAGCCAGTTGGTAACGAGCCATCCCGGCAGCGAGAACGCCACGCTGAGGTAGCCGTCCGGAGAGGTCTCGTGATCGGGAAGAAAATCCGCATCGAATTCACATCCGGTCGCGAGCGCCCTCGGCAGCGTCCGTCGGGCGCTCGCGTGTTCGAGCGGAACATGGCGATTGTCTATGTGCCGCAAGACCTGCCGCAGAACGGCGTTCACAAAGCCGGCCTGCTTTTTGCCCGCAACGGCCTTGGTATGCTCGACCGCCTCATTGACAATCGCATATTCCTCAGTCGCGGGAGAATAGACAAACTCATAGAGCCCCACGCGGATGATATTGAGCAGGTGCGGCGATATCCTCTGCACGGGCCGGCCGGAAAACGTCGCTATCACCATATCGATAGCCCGGCGATTCCGCAGCGTTCCAAAGACAAGGTCTGTTGCCCGCTGTCGCTGCTCGGTCTTATGCAGCAGCTTATCCAACACCGGCCCGGCATAATTCTTCTCAGGATCACATCGGTTCAACACCTGAACCGCAACAGCCCGCGCAGGTTTGCCTTTCCGGTCAGCCATTTTCTACTTGTATATCCTGACCAACAAATCGCCCGGCTGTGTTTGGCGGCCGTTGGTGAAGGCTTTGAAATCCATCAGGGCCGAGCCGGCCGGTTTGATTTTTGTTATTTTGAGGGCGTTTCTGCCGCAGATGACGTTCAGGTTTTCGTCGAGAGTTCCAGGGGGCAGGTTCGCCGGATTTGAGGTCTCTATAGGTTCAGCCATCGCTATGTTTACACGGATGGATTTGCCGCTCTTCTTCGAGACATAATTAGCAGAAGCGCCGGGCCAGGGCCAGAGGCCGCGGATCTTTCTTGCCAGGATTTGTGCCGGCTCGGTGAAATCCAGGTAGCCGTTGGTCTTCTTCAGCTTCGGCGCCAGAGTCGCTTTCGAGTGGTCCTGCTCGGTGTAGACCGCCGTTCCGGCTTCAATTTGGTCGATTGTCTCGATTAGCAGCGGTGCGGCTAATTCGGCTAATCTGTCGTGGAGCTGCCCGGCCGACTCGTCGGGCCGGATGTCCGTCCGGGCCTGCGAGAGGACCTGGCCGGCATCCATCTTCTCGGCGAGCGTGATGATGCTTATGCCGGTCTCAGTTTCGCCGTTTATGATCGCCCAGTTTATCGGTGCGGCACCGCGGTACTTCGGCAGTAAAGAAGCGTGCACGTTAATAGCGCCCTTAGGCGGCAGGCTCGTCAATTCGGTCCCGATCTTCTGGCCGAACGCGATTACCACTATCAAATCAGGATCAAGATCGGCGATCTTGCTGATATTCTCGGACGTATTGACATTGCCCATCTCAACAAACGGTATCCCCTGCTCCTGTGCCCAGCAGGCTACCGGCGTCGGGCGCGGCTTGCGCCCCCTTCCCGCCTGCCGCGCCGGCTGAGTCACAACGAACCGTAGATTGTGGGCTGAACGCCCGAGAGCATCGAGGCATTCTATCCCAAGCTCACCACTGCCGAGGTAAACGATATTCATGATTCTCCCTCGATGGACGATGGACGAGGGATGATGGACGAGGGACGAAGGGGACTAACCAACATTGCAGAAACTATCTGCTTTCTGCTCCATCCTGAATAACATGGCAAATATGTGTTCATACTTCTCATCCAGACTTTCAAAAGTTTCTTTAGTAATGTACTTACAGGCCAGAGCAAATTCCAACCACGTTTGAGTTTCGGCTGCTTCTTGCCCCGCATCTGACAATTTGTTAAGGAAGACGGCCTTGTAGCTGCGCTTGCGCCAGCCCTCCGAAAGATTTGTTCAAACTGACCGGGAAGCCCTGCGCACCTGATCTGTCAGTGAATAAGTTTCTTCTTTCGGGAAGCTTTTCGATATCTCAAATATCTCCATTGCAGCCTGGAAGGCCAGCCTATAGACCTTCAATTCTCTTACACTTCCGATTTTTTTCGACCTTCGTCCATCGTCTTTCATCCCTCGTCCATCGTCTTCTCGTCCATCGTCCATCATGTCTTTTTATGCTGCTCCGTGAGTCTCTTGAGCTGTCGCCGATGGGCAATCCTGGCGGCCTGGCCCATGCGGTTGACGATGGTCATTCCCTCGATGTGGTCGTATTCGTGCTGAAGGGCCCTGGCGAAGAGTCCCTCGGCCTGCTCGGTGAATTCGTTACCGTCGAGGTCGGTAGCGGTTACTTCGGCTTCTTTATAGCGACGAATCTTCGTATAAATGCCTGGCACCGACAGGCAACCCTCCTCATTCGTCACCAAATCTCCGAACGGCGTAACGGTCGGATTAACAAAAACCCGGAGCTTTTCTTTACTGCCGTCGAGAGATATTATGAACAAGCGCAGCGACACACCCGCCTGCGGCGCCGCCAGGCCGACACCTTTATTATCTCGCATAATCTCGAACATCTTGTCCACTAATTGGCGGATGTTGTCGTCAGTCTTTTCGACGGGCTGAGCCTTACCGGCCAGCGTCTCGGACGGATAACGCGTAATTCGACAATTTTCAATGTTTATTTCCGACATAAACTAGGTCCCGTCATATCTTTGACATGAAATAGGCAAAGGATTTATTCTTTTGTTTCGCTGTTTCTGTGGTAAATCTCTTTATAATCTCAACCATGAAATCAATTCGCGAGTCAAATTTTTTCGGAATCAGCTTATTAAA
>Ga0180432_10005386_pt1 | contig 17038 bp, 15 predicted proteins | sample SS_ome_10_FD_132414 | JGI IMG/M metagenome (GOLD analysis project Ga0180432, IMG submission 132414) | Hypersaline lake sediment archaeal communities from the Salton Sea, California, USA - SS_1_MS_2 metaG | ecosystem: Environmental > Aquatic > Non-marine Saline and Alkaline > Hypersaline >...
CACACGGCGTCGATCGAGGTCGTCACCGCCAGGCACGAGCAGGCGGCAGCCTTCATGGCCGAGGCCTACGCCCGCATCACCGGCAATCCCGGCGTCGTGCTGGTGACATTCGGCCCCGGTTTTACCAATACCATCTCTGCAATGGTGAACGCTCAGTTGACCAACGCGCCGGTGGTGCTGATCGCCGGGGCCCACGGGGCGAAGTCTCCGGAGCGCCTGGGACTGCAGGACATGCACCAGGAGCCGATCATCGCATCCATCGTGAAGAAGTCGCTGGTCTGCCGAAAGGCGGAAAGAATCCCGGAATATATCGACATGGCATTCCGCTATGCCACAAGTGGATGTCCCGGCCCGGTGTTTCTGGAACTCCCTATCGACGTGCTCACCGCCCCTGTCGATATGGATCAGGTGACGTGGACCGGGGCCGGTATTTCGTCCAGGCCCGTGGATTCCAACGATACGAAGAAGCTGGTGGAGATGCTCGAGTCCTCGAAACGGCCGATCATCATCGCCGGCAGCGGCGCGTACTACTCCAGGGCCGGAAAGGAGCTGACCGCCTTCGTGGAGCAGACCGGGATTCCCACCTTTACCCTGAAGATGGGGAGGGGGATCATTCCGGACACCCACCCGCTCTGCTACGGCTCATCCGTCCCGATCATCCCAGGGTGCGCGGGTCTTGCCGTCACGGGATCGGACCTGGTGATCCTGCTGGGCACCCGCATGTGCATGTATACCAGCAACGGCACCCTTTTCAGCCAGGAGGCGAAGATCGTCCAGGTGGACATACAAGCGGAGGAGATCGGCCGGAACAGGGTTATTGATCTCCCCATTATCGCGGATGCTCGGGCAATGGTTGCAGAATGCAACTCTGTTGTCTCACAAAAGGGCATCGGCGATGGGCTGAAAGCCCGCTTCGGTGACTGGGTGGAAACGCTCAACGTGACGGATCGGGAACAGAAGGAGGTGGCAAAAAATGAGCTTGTCTTCGATGACGTGCCCATCAATCCCGGCGTGCTGGTCCGGGAGGTCGATGCCTTCATGGATCGCGAGGACGACATCATCGTCGCCGACGGCGGTGATGCGTATACCTGGGTCATGACCACGCGGACCTTCAAAGCCGAGATGAACGCCCTGGATACGGGTCTCTTTGGATGCCTGGGCGTGGGACTTCCCTACGGGCTGGCCGCCAAGCTGGCGAATCCGGATCGGAGGGTCGTCGTCTACACCGGTGACGGGGCCCTCGGTTTCAATTTCCTGGAATTCGAGACATCCCTCAGGAGAAATCTCCCGATCGTCGTGGTAGTCGAAAACAACCGGAAGTGGGGCATGACGTCCAACAGCATGATGGACAAGTTCGGAGAGTATGTCCCCGGAACGGTGGAAATCGGCGGGGTGCCGTATCACAAGGCGGTTGAGGCGCTTGGGGGCAGGGGATTCCTGGTGGAAAAGGCAGAGGACATCCGCCCAACGCTGGAGGAGGCGTTCGCGTGCGGGGTCAGTGCGTGCGTCAACGTCATCACCGATCCCGAGGTGATCGGCCCGGGCTCGAAAGCCATGGCGATGATGAAAGAAATATAGCGTAGGACAATAATGGCGGTCTTCGTACGGAAAGAGGGAGTTTTCTATCAGGTGATATAAACGCTCTATTCTGTGGAGGGGGCCGCCTTTTTTTATCCGACCATGTCGATAAGACCGGTCCTGTAACGGAGAGCTATCATGGAAGCATCGATTTTTAACAAGATCATCTTACCTCTGGGCATAGTAATCATTATGTACGGCCTGGGACTTTCGTTGACCGTTGCCGATTTCAGGAGGGTATGGACGAATCCGAAGGTGATGTCCATTGGGATATCCCTTCAGATTATCGGTCTTCCGATTCTCGGCTTTGTGTTCTGCTATGTGTTACGCTTGGATCCTGTAATGGCCATGTCCGTGATGCTTCTGAGCTCCAGTCCCGGAGGGGCCATCACGAACCTGGTGTCGTTCGTATGCAAGGGGGAGGCGGCTCTTTCGGTGAGTCTGACGGCCGTCAATAGCTTCCTTACCGTTGTGACGATCCCGATCGTGGTGACGCTTTCCCTGGGGCATTTCCTGGGGGCGGAGGCAGCGGCCGAGGTGAGGGTGTGGAAGCTTTCGATGGGTATCCTGGCCATTACCATCCCGCCGATTATCCTCGGTATGCTGACAAAGCAGAAGCTGCCCGATTTCGCGGAGAAATCTGAAAAGTGGGTGAGGAAGGGGACAATCGCTTTTTTGGCCACCATCGCCACGGTGGTGTGCATACGAGAGAGGACTCTGATCACCGAGCATTACGATGAGATGACACTGCTTGCCGTCGGTTTGTGCCTGTTGAGCGGCGCCATGGGTATGGCGGTTGCGAGCGTTCTTCGCCTGAAGAGAAGGCAGGTCCTGACCCTCTCGATAGAGGTGGGACTTCATAACAGCGCCATGGCAATCGTTATCGCCATGAGCTTTCTCGACATGACGGAGCTTTCCATATTTTCAGCATTCTACCTTTTAGTGGAATACATTATTTCAGGAATTCTGATGGGGGTCATGAGCAGCCCGGTAGGCGATAGGATCCTGGGAATCGGGGCGCTGCCGGAGAACCGGTGATGGTGAATATGTTGAAAGCCCGGAAAGTTTGAGACATGAAGCGACAGCGTTACGGTTCATCCCCGTTCCGCTTCACTGACGGCATTGGATGGGTGGTATCACCCGCTCACATCGATGAAAATGCAGATCCAGAGAAGGCGCTCGGGATCGCCCGCGGCATCTTTTGACTACCCGGGGTCTTCGGTGAACAGGAAGATTTCTTTGACCATGCCGTTCTCTGTCTTGAAGGAGGCGTTTGTCCACCCGGACAGGTTCGAGTAGAACAGGGTGTCTTCCGTCATCTCTACCGGGGTGCCGAGGACCTGTTTCACCTCTTCCACACTATCACCGACCTTCAGTCCCCAGATCGAGTATGTGTCGGTTATGAATATAATCCCGATGAGGTGTCTCACGCCGTTTTCCAAAACTTCAAATGAGGCGTATATATCTTCAAACGTGAGATATCGCATGGCGATGATGTAATAATGGCCGGTGAAACAATCTACGCATTCCTCTTCGGTGACGGAGATCGGCTCCCCGAGATTCTTTATCACATCCGGCTCTTCCGTCCCGAACATATCCAGTCCCGTCATCACAAAATATATGACGGGCTCCTCAAGCGGCGGAATGCCGACTCCTTCGTCGACGGCGACATATTTTCCGAAAACGAATGCGACACTGTTCTCGTTGTGTGAGATGATATACCACGGCGCCGTATCCCCGCCGATCGTCTCGGAAAAGGCCGTTACTCCATTGACCTCAACCCGGGTTCCCTTGTTCGCGCTTCCAACGATAAATCCCGTTGTCGCCGGGACGTCCCTCAGTCGTACCCCGTCCCCGGTGATGGTGGCATTGTCGGCGGAAAACGCCGGGATTGACATCGCAACGCATGCCAGAATAACCACCGGCAGAAAGATCGTTTTCAGTGTTCTCGCGCGCATGACATTCTCCTTATCAGGATATCTGAAGAATCATCACTCTTCCCGACTCATCCACAGCCACGGTGTCGGTACTCTGTTGGAATCAAAGAGGTGCCGTCTCTGTTGAACAGCTTTTTTATAGAGATATTTCTCTATTATTTCTCATTTCCCAATTGAAACGCGTAGTCTATGCTCAGGAGCATCGGGATGTAATAGGTGACGAGGATCAGGATGAGCACATGCTCCGTGACGAATTGGGGCACGATGTCCGGATTCCCGAAGGCGCGTACGCCCACGAGCCAATCGGAGAAGAACAGCAGTATGCCGATGCCGGCGAAGTTATACCTCCCGGTCATGAGGCACAGGATGCCGCCGCACAGCAGGATCACCGCCTGGGCCGTGTAGACGAAGATCAAGATCCCCTGGCCCTCGGGCACCTGGAGCGACCGATATGCTACAAAACCCATCGCGAGCGACACGACGGCGGCCACGATCAGCTTCCAGGGGGGAAGCCCCGCCCGTATCCCGAGGATGTTGAAGCTGACGCCGAAGATGAGGTATGCCACCAGGAAGATGGCGACGGCGATGATGAAGAATTTCCCCGCGTCCTCAGGCGTCGCCGCGAGCCGGGACATCTCGAAGAAGATATCCCCGGTTGCGGCGAGCACCCACGCCGTGATGAGGATGAAACCCTCCCACGCCTTGATCCGGGCCGTGGCCAGCCCGATGACGGCACTCAGCGCCACCAGCCCCGCGATCAGGGGGGATGAGACCTGTTTTATCTCCAGGTCCGCGGTCTGGATATACACGCACGTCAGGGCGACGGCGATGAATGCATAGAAGTAGAATTTTCGCATGGTGGACCTCCCTGGGGATGATGGGGTGTGCCTCTTCTCCTACACCGGATTGACCGGGATGTCAAGGGGAATCACACGCCGTCGGTGGGAGGGTGACGGGCGCCGCATACACGGTCGACGCCCTTTTTTGGGAAATGCCTTGCTTTTGTAACACGTTCTGACGTATTCTTGTGTCATCCTGCTACATATTGCTTACCTTCATCCACCTACATTTCGAGAGGAGAACTCATATGCCGAAATCTTCAGCGACGTCACAGGTAGCCGGGAAGAAGTACGACAGGACCGTCCCGAAGGAGAGGGCGAAGAAGCTCAGAAAGCTGGGGAAGCTCTTCAACAAGCAGTCGGTCAACCCGCCGCCGATTCTCAAGGACATCCTCATCTGCATGGACATCGCCATGACCCCCGAGGAGACGGATTTTCTCCTCGCGGTCGGGGAGCAGACGTTGACCTACGACCAGCTCCGATCGCTGATGGACATGCCGGAAGAGGAATTCACCGCCCTGTTCGACAGCACCCGCCACAAGGGGATCCTGAACACCCGGTATAAAGCGGACGGGGAGCGGATGTTCAAGCTGGCCCCGATGATCCCCTCGGGCTGGTTCGACGATACGTATCTCTCCGACGGCGAGGAGTCGCCCGAGAAGATCGAGTTCGCCTACTACTTCGACCAGGCGGTGACGAAGCTGGAGAAGCTGAACTTCTTCCCCCTCCGGCCCGTCGTCGATCTCGTCTCGAAGATGACGATGAAGAACGTCAACACCATCGTCTCCATCAAGCCGACGGAGCCCGAGGGGAAACGCATAGAAATTGATGAAACTGTTGAGATGCCGCTCTCGAAGATATATCCGACCCACGGGGTCTATGATCTGATCGAGCGGTACGGCGACTCCATCGGGGTGAAGCACTGCTTTTGCACCCAGTGGCGGAAGATGGTGGACGACCCGTGCGATTTCGACCTCCCGTCGGAGCGGTGCATCTCCTTCGGCGACAACACCCGGAAGTATACCGAGACGGGCATCGGCCGGTCGATCACGAAAGAGGAGGCGTACCGCATCGTCGAGGAGTCCCAGAAGAAGGGGGCGATCCACACGGTCTTCTACATGGAGGAGGATCTGAACAAGTCGGAGGTTGCGGTCTGTAACTGCTGCTGGGACTGCTGCGGGGTCTACCGGCTCTACAACACCGGGGCCCAGCCGCTGCTTTTAAAGTCGTTCTATTACGCGGAGCTCGCCGACGCGTCGGCATGCAACGGGTGCGGCAGGTGCGTGAAATACTGCCCCACAGGCGCCATACAGCTTGTGGATAATAAAGCGGTGCTCGATAGGACGAAATGCATCGGGTGCGGCCAGTGCGGATTCCAGTGCCCGAAAGACGCGATCAAAATGGTTTTCCAGGAGCGGGAGATATACATCCCCATCGAGAAGAAGTCGGAATGCCGGTTGTGATGGGAAGTATTTTTATGAGGATGTGTATGTCGGGATACATTGCTTGAATCAGATATGCTGCGATCTCATCTGATGCGTATAATGCTGAGACGAACCGCAGGGAGCAATCATGTCAAATACCAAAAGCATCGAACCATCCCCCCGGAAAACCGCCCGGATCGCCGGGGTGATGTATCTGGTCATCATCGTGTTCGGCCTGGCGAGCGAGCTGCTTATCCGGTCACACCTTATCGTGGCGGGGGACGCCGCGGCCACTGCCGAAAACATCATGGTCTCCCCGGGGATGTTTCGCGCCGGGTTCGCATTTGACGCCGTCATGCTGCTGTGCGACGTGGCCCTGGCGGTGCTCCTCTATCGGCTGCTCAAGCCGGTGAGCGAGATGCTCTCCCTGATGGCCGCGGCCTTCCGGTTGACCCAGGCCGCCGTGCTCGGCTTCAACCTGATGAACTTCTATGCGCCCATGCTGATACTGGGCGGCGCCGTTTCTCCGGACGCCTTCGACACCGGACAGGTGTACGCCCTGGCGTCGTTTTTCCTTGTCCTCCATGGTTACGGGTATGACCTGGGGCTGTTGTTTTTCGGGCTGTCCAACCTCGTCCTCGGTTACCTGGTCGTCAAGTCGGACTACTTCCCCGGCGTGCTCGGCTACGGGCTTCAGGCGGCGGGGGTGGTCTACCTGGCGGGGAGCTTTGCGCACTTCCTCGTCCCCGACCACGCGGCGCTCATCGCCCCGGCCTACATCATCACCATCATCGCCGAGCTCTCATTCTGCCTGTGGCTGTTGATCAAGGGCGTGAGGGAGCAGTCGTAATCCGTCGGGGCCGCCTTCTCCCAAAAACGACATCTCCTCCGTGACGACCTCCCCCGTGAGGGCGGTTGTCTCCTTGAGGGCGGCGTGCGCCCGCTCGCTTCCAAAAGATACCCGTTGAATCACCTATATGATTCCGGGGTCGGTGAGTGAAGGGGTGGTGTTGACGGACCGGGGAGGGTGTTACTCGTCGGCCGGGGGAGGGCCCTCGAGCCTTCCGGCCTTTTTGAAATATCCGAAGACGCCCTTTTGGGGATAGATGTCCTCGAAGAAGAGCGCCAGGAATACGCAGATGCCGACCACAAGTGAAGCGGCCAGGAACACGTCGTTGAAGGCGTTGACGGCGGCCCATTCCCCCAGGTACTGGAATAGATAGACCCGGGCGATCTCGCCGCTCCCGGCCAGGGAGCTGCCCAGGCCGTTAAGTCCATGGGCGATCTTCGAGAGGAGCATGGCGAGAGGGACGTTATCGGGCGTCAGGTGGGTGTAGTATTCGGCGCTGTGAAAGGCCTGTCGCCGTGAAAGCATGGCGCTGAAGATGGCGACGCCGAAGGCCCCCGAAACCTGCATGACGACATTGAGGAGCCCCGATGCCAGGCTCATGTGTCGCTTTTTTGCCGCGTTGATGGTGGCGACCGTCAGCGGCGCCATCAGAAATCCCAGCCCAACCCCCCGGGCGATGAATCCATACAGCAAAAAGCCATAGCTGGAGTGGAGCGACAGCCTGCTGTAGAGAAACAGCGAGTATGCCGTGATCAACCCCCCCAGGATCATCGGCGCCTTGGGGCCGATGCGATCGGTGATGTTCCCCGCCAGGGGCATGGAAAAGGTCAGGGCCAGGGCCGAGGGCATCATGAGAATACCCGTGTCGAAGGCGGTATATCCCATGAGGTTCTGGAGAAACAGGGGCATCAGGAAGACCGAGGAATAGAGCCCGATGGAGCGGACGACTCCCAGGATACATCCGAGGGAGAAATTCCTGCTTTCGAAGATGGAGAGATCGACGATGGGATCCTTCACCATCCGCTCGACGATCAAAAAGATGAAAAAGGAAAAATACGCGATGCCGAACATCGTGAGGATATAGGCGGAATGCCATCCCTCCCGCTCGCCCTGGGTGAATCCCAGGAGCAGCCCCGCCAGGGTGAGGGAGAGGAAAAAGAAGCCGGCGAAATCGAACCGCACGCTTCCCCCGTGTCCCCGATCCCGGCGCAGGATGGCCATCGCCAGGGCGATCACGACAACGCCGATGGGGATGTTGATATAGAAAATGGAGCGCCAGTTTACGAAATCGACCAGGTAGCCCCCCAGGGTCGGCCCGATGGCCGGGGCCATGGTCGCCCCGGCCCCCCAGACGCCCAGGGCCATACCCCGCTCTTCCGGGGGGAACACCTCGGTTACCATAGTGAGCCCCGTGGGCATGAGGGCGCCGCCGCCGATGGCCTGGATGATCCGGAAAAAGATCAGCGTCTCCCGGTTCCAGGAGAGGCCGCAGAGGGCGGAGCCGATGATGAAAAACAACAGGGCGAGGATGAAGGCGTTTTTCAGGCCGAGGGCGTCGCGCAGCCACACCGTCACCGGCATCAGGATCGCAAACGCCAGCATGTAGCCGGTGACGACCCATTCGATCTCCTCGATGTTGGATGAGAAGGTCACCATGAGGTGGGGCAGGGCCACGTTGACGATGGAGTTGTCGAGGATCGCCATGAACGAGCCCAGGATGACGATGAGCAGCACCAGCCACCGGTAGCGATCATTCGCTTCAGGGGGCGGTGTAGTGTGAGGTTCTTGGTTCACTATCTATTCATGTAAATGATGACGACGACGTTGCTGCCGGGCCTGAGAACGAAGTCCCGGGGATCGATGGATATTTTTATTGGGATGGTCTGGGTGATCTTGATGAAGTTGCCCGAGGCGTTGTCCTGGGGGATGATGGAAAAGACCGAGGACGCCGCGACGCCGATATCGGTGACCTCGCCGAAGAACCGCTCTCCCGGGTACGAATCGATCTTCATCTTGACCGGCTGACCGATGACGATCTCGGCGATGTCGTCCTCGTCGATGCGGGCGGTGACCCAGGTTTTATCGAGATCGACCACGGCGCAGACCGGCTCTCCCGCGACGACCAGCTCGCCGTCGGAGACCAGCTTCCGGGCCAGGTACCCGTCAATCGGCGACTTGAGGGGGATGTAGGGCGTATCCGCCTCGGTGATGTTCAGGATGTTCCGGGCCATGTCGTAGAGGTTTTGAGATGTCAGCAGCTGGGACTTGAGGACTGAGAGCGTGGTCCACTTGTCGTCGAGGGTCATCCGGGAGATGCCTCCCGATTCGAACAGGGCCTTGTTCCGCTGGTATTCCTTCTCGGCGAGGGTCACCCTGTCCTCGAGGGTGTCCATCTGTTGCTTGATCTCGGACAGGGTCGAAAACGCCTCGAGGTTGCTCTCGTTTTTCAGCCGCTCGGTGGTCCCGATGAGGGGGTCGATCTCGACGACGGTCTCACCGGTGGATACCTCGTGGTATTCCGGAACGGGGATATCCACGACGATGCCGGCGGTGTCGCTGGTGACGTAGAGGATGTCCCCGTCGATCTTCGCGTTGTCGGTGCGGACGGTTCCCATCGTAACCAGCCACCACGTAATGGCGGAGATGACGCCCAGGCAGATGAACACGAGGGGGATTGCGATCTCTCTTCTCTTGAGGGTCTGTTTGATATCCAATGAGCGCTCCGGGGTTTTCAGTTGGGGCGGGAGTGCCTGATTGTTTCCATGAACGTCTCGAAGTCGAAGGGAACGGCGAAGGGGCACTCCCCCGAGTGGCAGAGAACACAACTGTTCTCGGGCGATTCGACGAGGCCCTTTTCGACGGCAAGGTCGCGATCGGTCATGATGGAGAAATACGCATACCCGCCGCCGCTCCCGTGGCAGCCTTCGCAGCTCACCCCGTCTTCTTTTCGGTACAGCGATCCCATCAGCTCGAAGGGGGCGTCATATCCCGTAAGATGACATCTGAGGCATTCCCTGTTTTTTGAGGGGGTTTCCAGGCCGTTTTCTTCGGCATAGGCGAGGGACTTCTCGGAGAAGAGTGCGTCGTAGGCGCCGCTGTGGGCCGAGCTATTCCAGATGCCGTACTGGTCGCCCACATCCGGCGAAGAATGGCAATAGGCGCAGCGGGAGGCGCCTTCGAATTTATACTGCTTTTCGTAGGTAAAGGCGGAGACGAGGACGATACATACAAAAAGGGTGAACAGGATTGCGAGCTCGAGTTTTCTATTCATGGAACGGTGTTATATCCCAAAAGGATTTTTTTGTCAATTTATTATATATTCACGTATTCTCTCGGTTGGAGAAGGGTGCGTCGAGGTGATTCTGTTTCATGGGAAGGGGTGTCAGGGCGGGGATTTCTCTCTTCCGTATCGGGCCAGAAACGTTTCGATAAGCTCTTTCTTCATCGGCTCGCTCGCCACGGCGTCCATCGGTCCCATGAAGAGGGCCGGCCAGAAAAACGCCCCGCTCATGATCGCCCAGAAGGCCTGGGCCGCCAGTACCGGGTCGGGAACGCGAAGGCGGCCGTCCTCGTCGGCGGTCCTGAGCCACGTGGCAAGATAATCCTCCCGGTCCTCGGCCCGCATGACCGCCTCCCTGACCAGGTCCGGGTTGTTGATGAAGACCCCCAGGGCGACCCGCCACATCCCGAGCCACGTCGGGTTTTTCGATATCTCCATCTTGGCCTCGGCGAAGCTCCCCAGCTGCTCCTCGAGGTTTTTGTTCTTGTCGTAGCGTATCTTCTTCTTTTCGATCGATTCGGCCAGCATCCGGTTGAGCACGTGCTGGAATAGCTCCTCCTTGCTGGGGAAGTGGTTGTAAACGGTGCGTTTGGACGCCCCGGCGATCTCGGCGATGCGGTCCATGCTGGCGTTGTCGTACCCCTCGTCGATGAAGGCCTGCTGGGCCGCGTCGAGGATCGATTCCCGCTTTTTGCTGGTGTCTCGCTTTCTCATAGTCACGATTTTGCGCTAAAGTTTACTACACCGTGTAGTGTATTTTTTTATTGACACGAGGAATAATTACACTATACTGTTTAGTGTAATTACTATTTCCCCGAAAGGCAAGAAAGAAATGGGGGGGAGGGGGAAGGCCGGTGAAAAACGATGTTTTTCGAGATCAGGCCGGACGAGGGGTGTACGGGGCGTTGGGTACGGGGTACGGGGTACGGGGCACGGGTGGCGGGGGAAGGAGCGTGGGGGGAGGGGCGTCACGGCGGTAATTGCTCCCGACGCGTGCTGATACCCTGAAATCACGAACATGCTTTCCAACGCTCTTCATTCCCGTGGGGGCGGTACAAAGGAGACGCGCAATGTTATATCGAGAGGTTCCGAAAAACGGGGACAGGCTTTCCGTGCTCGGGTACGGATGCATGAGGCTTCCCCAGAAGAGGCGATCCATCGATGAAGAGCTGGCCGAGAGGCAGATACTCCACGCGATGGAGAGAGGCGTCAACTACTACGACACGGCGGTGCCCTATCACGCGGGGAAGAGCGAGCCGTTTCTGGGCGGTGTGCTGGCGAAGAACGGGCGGCGGGACAAGGTGAAGATCGCCACGAAGCTTCCCCACTGGAGCGCACGGAGCAAAGAGGACATGCACCGGCTCCTGGACGAGCAGCTTACGAAGCTCCAGACAGACCGGATTGACTACTACCTGGTCCACGGCCTGGAAAAACAGAGCTGGGAGACGGCGGTGGAAAACGGCGTCCTGGAGTTTCTGGACGAGGCCCTGGCGAGCGGGAAGATCGTCAACCCCGGTTTTTCCTTTCACGGCCTGGCCGAGGATTTCAACGGGATCGTCGACGACTACGACTGGACGTTCTGCCAGATCCAGTATAATTTCTTGGACACGCAAAACCAGGCCGGGACCGCCGGGCTCCGGTACGCCGCGTCGAAGGATCTTGCGGTGATGATCATGGAGCCACTGAGGGGCGGGAACCTGGCCAAGACGCCGCCGCCGTCGGTCCGGGACATCTGGGACACGGCGGAGGAGAAGCGGACCCCGGCGGAGTGGTCGCTCCGGTGGCTGTGGAACAGCCCGGAGGTGACGGTGGTGCTCTCGGGCATGAATGACTTCGGCCACATCGACGAGAACCTGGCCATCGCCGAGCAGGCGCTCCCCGGCTCCCTGACGCAACGGGAGGCGGCGCTGGTCGATGAGGTAGCCGATGAATTCAGGAAGATCATGAAGGTCGGCTGCACCGGGTGCCAGTACTGCATGCCGTGCCCCGCCGGGGTGAATATCCCGGGCAGCTTCGACTGGTACAACTCCCGGCACGTTTTCGAGGACAAGCGGGCGAAGCTTTTCTATACTTTCCAGAACGGCGGGATCACACGAAGCGGGACGTCCCTGGCGTCCCAGTGTATCGAGTGCGGCAAGTGCGAAAAGAAATGCCCCCAGCACCTCGCCATCCCGGAGCTGCTCAAGGAGGTCGCGGACGACATGGAGGGGATCATGACACAGCCGCTGATCTGGCTGGTGAGGCGGGTGATGAAGGTGAGACGGGCGTAGGGGGAGGATTCTCCCCCGGGCGCCCGGTACGGGTCTTTATATATATTACTGGCGATTACTGGCGGTGCGGTGTTGGGTTGAGCTGGGAAATGTAGTCCGAGGGGTTCTCTCTGCAGGCTAAAACACGCCGAGGTCGATCGACCCCGGCTGATCGCCCACGGAAAAGCCGCGCTTATTCGCTTCCCTCATGGGCGGGTAGTCCAGGCATCTTCTTTTCGGTTTTATGCCGACCAGGATGAGAAGCGCCGCCGCCACGGCGAAAAGGAGCACCCCGTAGGGGCCGTAGGTCACGAAGCGAGAGGTGACGTCGTCGTGATGAAGGGAGTTGTGCAGGATCCACGCGCCCCCGGCGAAGAGGGACGTCCAGAAGACCAGGGCGGAAAAGAAATGCCGCATTTCACATGCCCGGCACCGGGGCACCGGGACGGACATTTTCTGGTAGGTCGCCCATTTCTTGACGTAGGTGTCGCGGAGATACTTCTTCTCTCCCCTGGCCAGCGTTTTGTGCATCTGAAAGACCGCCGCGCTCTCTTCGGAAGATTCTCTCCTGTTGCAGTACCAGCAGCGCGTTTTTCTTCGGGATGGCTTATCCCGGTGCTGCAGGTGTTTTTTCCAGAGACGTTTCAGGACTTTCACGGCGACCGGATGCGGTATGTGCCGGGGTTTGCTTCCGGGAGGCCAGGGCCACTGCTCGCACTTCACGGTAATCTCGTAGAGGGTTGTGCGGAGGGATTTCTTCAGGTTGTCTTGCAAGAGGTAGCTTCCGTGCCGGCTGGCGGTGATGCTCCGCAGCCTGCCGTTGTAGAAGCTGAAATCCAGCTCGATGTCCTTTTTCAACCGGATTTTGTAGATACTCTTCTGGTATTCCTGGCAGTATGTCGTCTTTCCGTGGTCGTGCTCGTCGGCGGCCGGTTTGGACTCGAAAGACTCCTGATCCTTTTTCGGTTTGAAGGTCTCGTAGATCAGGTTGAGCTTGGGGATGAGGGAGTCAAAGATCGGCCCCGCAGGGCCGTTGTACTCGGATTCGATCTTGTAGGTAGCCGCCCCGGGCGGACCGAAACGATCATAGAGCCTGGAAGCCTCGAATGGGACCTGGAAAGAATTCCCCGTTTCCCCGTTTTCGAGGACGTATTCCGTATCGCTGATTTTATCGAGCCTGAATGACATGAAGACCTTCCGCTACTGCTGGTTTTCGAGGAGCTCCTGGCATTCTTCTATCATTCTCCTACTATATTCAACTACTTCATCTTCTGGAGAGAGTAGATAATACACAGAAACAAAGTGTATGCATTTCTCTGGTGCTCCTGGTGATTCCTTTCTATCATAATATCTAGCCCCCAATGGATAATAGCTGCTTTTAAAAAGAGGATTTGCTTTAATAGCTTTTTTAAAATAGTTTTCACCTTTCATGCTATTTCCCATTCTTGTATGTGTCCATCCAATACCGTACAATATCATTGCATTTGAAGGTGATTTCTCTAAAGCTTCAATATAGTATTTAAGGGCTTTTTCATAGTCACCGTTCTCATAATTTTCTATTGCCTTATCATACAATTCCGATGCATCACCTGGATTGAGGGCTCTCACAAAAGGTGCTCCCAACTCCACCGCCTTTTCGTAGCATTTCAACGACTCATCATACCGCTCCAGCTCCGCCAGGCTGAAGCCGAGGTTGAGCCAGGCCATGTAGTCCGTGGGGTCAATTTCGAGGGCCTGGGTGTATAGCTCCGCCGCTGTCTCGTAGTCATCGGCGTGGAAAGCGGCGTCGGCCTTTTCGATGAGCTTCGAGAGCTCCGAGGCGTGGGCTGGGATGATGAAAAGGAATAATGACAGGATAACAATCAAGGGCTTGATTCGGAATTTCATTTTTTGTCTCCCTCGCTATTCATTCAAGTGCTTCTCGCATTCTTCGATTCGTTCTTCTATCAGGCCTCTATCTTCATAATCAGAGGGACATATTTCGAAAACAAGCATTGAAAAGAACAAAGCATTGCTCCAATCCTCGCTCATAAAATAGACAGTAGAAAGAGCAATTAAAGCGGCATGATCTGGTTTTACTCTTATAGCTTCTTTAATGTATTTTATGCTTGTGGAATAATTTCCTATTAAAGCATAACAAACACCTGTTTCATAAAGAGTTTGAGCATTTTCAGGTTCAATTTCTAATGCTTCAGTAAAGTATTCAATAGCTGAATCGTAGTTCTTTGATTTTCTTTGTTCAAAACCCATTTCATATTTTTCTTGGGCTTCTCTATTATTTATAAGACAAAAGTTTTCTTCATATGGTTTAATCCTATCCGCCTCTTTATACGCCTCCATCGCCTCATCAAATTGCTCCAATTCTGCCAGGGCAAAGCCCTTGTAATACCAGAAATCAGCATCATCAGGATACTGCTCGATCGCTTCATTGCATATCTCAACCGCTTTTGCGTAATCCTCAACTTCCAGGGCGGACTTGATGTGTGACTTGTATTCCTCGGCGGTGTAGCCCCCGGCAAGGGCGGGGAGGGTGAAGACAAGAAGCGCCAGGGCGACAACAAAGGACGTAATACGAAATTTCATTTTTATCATCTCCTTGTGTATTCATCCGGACATTTTCATTGTAGCCCCGCCAGTATACACTAAATTATCGTAAAATCAATTCCATGAAAAAGGGGGGCGATGTGCGCCCCCCTCTGCGTATATACTCGAGCAATCTACGGGCTGATCGCGCCCACGTAGCCCGTGGTATCCACTTCCCCCGTCGCTCCGGGATAATTCCCCAACCAGACCCCGCCTCCGGGCGTGAAGCTGTTTTCATCCCCGGTGGGCGTTGTGCTGTTTCCGCCCCGGCTCACATCGCTCCCGCTCCCCGTGGGGCCTCGCTCGCCCCCTCCCATCAATCATCGTCGCAATCCGCCAGCACTTCGTCTATCCTGGGATCGTTCAATCCTGCCAGGTATCTCTTCACGTCGGGGTCCACCTCGATATCGGGGATGTAGCCCGCCGTGGTCGTCCGTCCGTTTTCGTCCCAGTAGAGTACATTATTATGGCCGAGACCTTCTATGGTAAAATCGGTTCCCTTCGGGACGATCAGCGTGACGGAGGAGGATCCGTAGAGCGGCGTGATGGCCGTGCCGTCGGGAATCATGTAGAAGATGGTGTCCATGCTCCGCATACTGTGCGGCCCGTCGCAATCGATCTCTCCTCCCTGCAGAATCCAATCGGCGACCCAATCGCCGTAGACATTCAGCGGCGCTTCCGTCATCTCGTTAAGATAATTCTCCTCGGCTACCATATCACGCAATTCACTGCTCATCGTTGAGAGGATATATGAGTCATATTCGTGATCCCTGTCTATGGAATCCTCGTCACGCACGTTTATATTACAAAAATTCATGGTTATATATGTAAAAAAGGCGTCGGATTTTATGAGAGACTTCGCTGTTTCCAGAACCATCTCCTTTTCCCCCATCTTCCACAGTCCAACGACCGCGGCCACCCGAACAAGGTCGTCGGGATCGTCGAGGGCGTTGATGAGGACTTCCTTCATTTCCTTATTCCCCAGCTCTCCAATGGCGGCGATAACGATCATCCGGGTATCGGTATCGTAGTCATCATATGACGCCAGGATTATGTCCACCGCTCTTTCCCGGACGTCGGAGGCGACATCATCAAAGGCTCGTATCAACACGTCCGCTTCCCGAATGTTCCGTACTCCTTCCAAGCTCTCGACGATCATCAACCGTACGCCCGGGTCCGGGTGATCGAGGAATTCGATGAGAACAACGAACGCCGAATGTATCACGAGATCGCGCAGGGTCATGGCGGCGCACAGGCGAACGCTGTCGTTATCGTCTTCGAGGAGCGCGATAATGGGATTGATGTCGTTTGTTTCTCCAAGAAGCATCATGGCAAATAGACGGATATTCGGGTCCTCCTCCCCCAGGGCGGCGCAGTAGGTATCCCGGATAATGCGACTCCATTTTGTTCTTTCCGAGCTCGAGGCGGGGTCAACCCCATTCAGTCGCCGCTCTCCATTGCTGACTATATTGCGAAGGGGCTTCAGGTAGTCGTCATCCAAAAGAAGGTTGGACACATCCGATGCGATGTCATGGTTGTGCCCGATGATTTCCAGGATGGATAAAATCGCCGTTTTGATGAACAACTCATCGTCGGTGTCGATAGAACCATCCCGGACGGAATTGACAATGGCGGCCCCGATCGGCTCGACTGCGCCTGGGTCCCCCAGCTCCCCCAGGGCGCGGACCGCCGCCAGCCTCACCGCGGCGTCATCATCCGTGAGGGTATCGGTCAGCAGGGGGACGGCGCCGGTATCACCGATGCGGCCCAGTCTCTTGGCGGCGTACTTCTTGAGGACGTTGGAGTCGGTCTTGAGGAGTCCAGAATTGACTTTGAAGGAGTTCCCTATTGTGACCATATACACAAGAATAATCACCACAACAAGGATGGGAGAGGCAAATACGGCAAGTCGAATGAGATTGCCGCGCCGGTGTTCTCCCACCGTGCTGTGAGGGGTGTGTGGCTCGGAAAAATTCGAGTGCTTCATCTGTTCTCCTCCTCCGATGATCCCGGAGCATGATCATTCAAAAAATGGTGTCGATCGGTGCGGGAGCCGCGTCCGCATGGATAGCAACATCGTCTCCCGCCACGTGGATGATAGCAAATAGTTACACGGGTATCAAGTACAAATGTACTTATTATTAAGTCGCGCGGGTCGGGCATTTTCAGTATAAGCGATCCGACTAGGCCGGTATCATCTCTCGATGCTTTTAGATGGGATTGCCGGATATCCCGGCGGCAGGTTCTGAAATCATGAAACCATCCTTGCCGGACAGCATCATATCATGTTAGGAAAAC
>Ga0180432_10005387_pt1 | contig 17037 bp, 13 predicted proteins | sample SS_ome_10_FD_132414 | JGI IMG/M metagenome (GOLD analysis project Ga0180432, IMG submission 132414) | Hypersaline lake sediment archaeal communities from the Salton Sea, California, USA - SS_1_MS_2 metaG | ecosystem: Environmental > Aquatic > Non-marine Saline and Alkaline > Hypersaline >...
GCAATGCAGAGACGACGTAGAATCGATCGATGATGTAGTGACCGCGCGTCCCAGCGTCGAGCGTCGTCCGAACGCCGAGACGATCCGCGGAATCCGGGTTGATCGGATCGACGATCGTGTACGTCTCGCCGACCTTCCCCGTCACGACGACCCAATGGCAGTCCTCGGCCTGATCCGAGCCGGCACGACAGAAGGGATCCCAGTGCACGCCGGCGATGATCGGCCGCCCCTCGCGCAGGGCATGGTCGATCACGACTGAGGCAACCGGGTTCACGCCGGTCTCGCTTCGGTTCGAGTACTCGGTCAGTTCGATTCGGTCGGGGAGCTCGTCCCAGATCAGGCAACAAGAACCGTAGGGGTCCTGCGCGCAGCGGCCGAATCCCCCATGCTCGCGAAGCCAGTCGTTGAGGATCCCCGGATCCATTCCCGAGCGAGCCGACCCGGTGCACGAGAAGCCGGCCGAAACGTCGAGTTCGATCTCATAGTAGGCGAGGACGCAGGAGAACGCGCTGACGAGACATCCGGTGGTGGAGATCCGATCGGGACAACCCGACGTCCCGAGCGGGCAGTCTCCCCACGCGTCCGGCCCGTCGACGTAATTCTGATTGAATGAGGGGACCGGTCGCGGAAGGAGGATCGTCTGAGCGAGGGTCGTACCTCCGGTCGTTCCGATTGCGAGAACGAGAAGAAGGATGCCTGCACGAAGTCGAGCGCTCACAGCAGGACCTCGCGAAGGTCGGTGACACGTTCGACGACGAGATCCGGAGCTGGGCGACCGTCCCGTACGACACCATCCTCCGTCACCCACGCGGTTCGCATTCCGACCCCGATTGCGCCGACCATGTCGTGCTCGTAGGAATCGCCGACGAAGAGGGCCTCGGTCGGCTCGGCGTCGAGGAGCTCGAGCAATCGACGAAACGGGCGAGGGTCCGGCTTGAAGACTCCGAGGTCGCCGGCGACGACGATTCCGTCGAACGACTCCGACAGCCTGAGCCGGCGCAGCTTGCCCCACTGCATGTCCGAGGGGCCGTTCGTCAGGATCCCAACGCGGTAGCGCTCACGTAAATCGTCGAGCAAGGCCGGCACGCCGTCGAACAGGTGAAACCCGGAGTCGTCACGGATCTCGCTGTAGGCGTCGGCCAGCCGGCATGCGACCGACCCATCAGCGATCCCTCGCTTCTCGAGGATCACGGACCAGGCCCGTCGGCGGAGCTCCTCGGTCGGCACGCGAAGCACCTCTTCGACCGACCACCAGACGGCGTTGTAATCGGCCGCGAGGTCGGAGAGCGCGCCGAACGAGTCGCAAGCGAGCCCGCTCCGCGTCACGGCGCTCTCGAGGACCTCCTCGACAGTCAGTGTGTATTGGCACAGGGTCGAGTCAAGATCGAACGCAACCGCGCGAAGCCCTTCCATCATGGTCGGTTGAACGGCCGTTCCCCCTCCCGTAAGCTGGTCCGGAATCGAGCCAGAAACCAGGTTCGGATCATAGCTTCGGGGCCTCTGGCGATCAAGGAGAGGGAGCATGCGCATCATCGGCGGATCTCTGCGAGGCCGGCGTCTCGTGGACTGGGAGGAGAGCGAAATCCGCCCGGTCCGAGACTTCGTCCGATCGGCCCTGTTCAGCATCGCCGCCGACTTCGTGCCCGGCGCCGTCTGTCTCGATCTCTTCGCCGGAATCGGGACACTCGGCCTGGAAGCGCTTTCGAGGGGAGCGCGAAGCTGTCTCTTCGTCGACGATGCGGCCGAAGCTTGCGGAATCATCCGCCGGAATCTCGATGCCCTCGACCTCCTCCACGCCGGAGAAGTCTTCGAAGGCGACTGGCGCGAAGCCGTCGACCGATACGGAAGGCGAGGAAGACGCTTCGACTTGGTCTTCGTCGACCCGCCATACTTCCGCAATCTCGCCGCATCCGCCCTCTCCACCCTGGGTAGAACACGCCCGTTCGCCGACGATCCTCTCGTCATCGCAGCGACGCACAAGACGGAAGACCTCGACTCGACGTACGGGCCGCTCGCCCTCGTCGACCGCCGAAGATACGGGGACAACCTCCTCCTCTTCTATCGGCCCGGCGACGCGGCGGTTGACGAGAGCGCGAGCTCCGGCTAGTGTCACCGAACACCCATGGACGACAGACTGATCCTGATCACCAACGACGACGGCGTGAATGCGCCCGGCTTGATGGCGCTCAATCGAGCCCTCTCCGAGATCGCGACCGTCGAGGTCTTCGCGCCGGAGCGCAACTGGTCGGCGGCCAGTCGGACACGAACCTTCCACAAGCCCCTTCGCGTCGACGAAGTCCGGATGCTCGACGGAAGCCTTGCCCACGTCACGAACGGGACGCCGTCCGACTGCGTCTCGCTCGCCCTTCTCGGGCTGCTCGATCGGAAGCCGGACCTGATCGTCTCGGGAATCAACGCCGGACTGAACCTCGGGCGGGATGTTTCCTATTCGGGCACGGTCGCCGCGGCGATGGAGGGCGTCCGCGTCGGCGTCCCGGCAGTCGCCGTCTCGCTCGACACGGTGAGCAATCCGGCCGAAGAACCGAACTACGACGGCGCAGCATCGTTCGCCGCCCGGCTGGCGGAGTTCCTCCTCGGCGGCGTGACGATTCCCAGTGGAATCCTCCTGAACGTCAACGTACCGTACCTTCCGAAACCGCGGGATTTCATCCCTCGCATCACGCGCCTCGGCGGTGCGGCGTACGACAACTACCTCGTGATCGGAAAGGATCCGAACGGGCGAAACTTCTACTGGATCAGCGGAGATCCGATGACGAAAGTTCCCCCCGAGGAGCAGGGGACCGACATCAGCGCGATCGCCGGAGGCTTCGTCTCCATCACGCCGATCCACCTCGACTTGACCGAGCACTCGCTCCTCGAGGAGCTCCGGCTCTGGGAGACGCAACTAACCGAGCGAGACTAGGCCTTCCAAATGGTCCACGCCCCGACCACGACGAGGAGCGCTCCCGCGACGTAATGCAGAATCCGCGTCGCTCCGGCCGGGAGAACGCGCGTCAGCAATCCACCGAGGACGACCGCGAGCGCCGTCGACACCAGCAGAGCCGTTCCGGCCCCGAAGAAGACGGCCCACGGCGCTTTCGTCCGACTCGCCAGAGCGAGGACCGCCAATTGCGTCTTGTCCCCCAATTCGGCCAGCAGGACGAGGCCGAAGGACGTGAGTGCCGTCTGAAGCATGATCCCTCCGTGCGCGTGATGTGAGCAGAGTCTATTGCGGAACGGTCGGTTCACAACCTTTGCCGTACCGGAGGAGCATCCCCTACAATAACAGATCATGCACGATATCCTCGGCCGGCGAACCGGCGACCTCCGGCGAGGAGCCCAAGAACGTGGCCTCCTTCTGTTGATCGGAACCGCCCTGCTCGCCGGTGGAGTCCTCTTCTTCGGCGACGGCGACCACGCCCCTCGTGAGGTCGAGAACCGTTCGGTCGTCTTCGAGGACGTGGCCGTCACGATGCCGACCTTCGATCCCTCGAACCTGTCCGGGACGGTGAACGTCAACACGGCCACGGCCCAACGGCTCACCAAACTCCCGGGGATCGGCGAGGTCCTCGCTGCACGGATCGTCGCCTACCGTGAGGAGCACGGGCCCTTCGCCTCCGTCGACGCACTGACGGGCGTCAGTGGGATTGGACCCGAGACGGTCGAGGGATTCAGGGATCTGGCGGAGGTCGAATCGAACGATCAGTAGAAGACGCAGCGCGTGCGGTGCCGCGGGAGGCGCTTGATCTCCGGGCGCTGGCCACGCTCCCAGAGAAGGTTGTCGACGTCCCTCGATGTGATCGAGGGATCGGTTTCGTGAAGGCGAGCGACGATGCGCTCGACGGCGTCGACGGCGCAAGCGCGAATCTCGATCTCCCCATCCGAGCCCGACGGGATCGTCTCGCCCCGCTCGATCCGGGCGAGAAGCGTCCCCTCGTATCGGAGAATCCCGTCGACCCGAAGGACGTGGGGGACGAGGTTGTCGGCGAAGATCGTCAGGCGATCGAGGTCGTCGAATCGACCTGGGCCGGCCCCTTCGAACGCAAGTGCCAGATCGGAAGCGAGGATTTGAGCTCGCTTGTAGAACGGGACGGAAGCCCCGCGATAGCAGGCGACATCGCGGAAGAAGGGCTGCGCGGAGAGGAGATCGAGAAGTCGTGCGGCGGAGTGCCCGGCGACCTGGAGGAGCCCGTCGAAGCGGCCGCCGAAGCGCGTAATCAGGTCGGCACCGAGATCGTTCCAAGCACTCGCGAACAACTCCATCAGCTCCCCGATCGGCCCGGCGGCACCTTCATCCTGGCCGAAGAGCCGAGCGCAGTCTTGGGCGGGGATGTGCGCGAGATCATCCGGTGAGAGCGGCCCGTCTCGTCGAAACCGGTCCGTCAGCGAGGACGCAATCGTGAGGTATCCGGACATTCCCGGCCGCTTCCGGAGGAGCGGGAAGTAGCCCGAGCCGAAGTTGATCGCGTCGAGACAGACGAAATAGGCGACCGTGTCTTCTTGGCCTCCCACGAAGTGATGGACGCAATCGAGCTGCGGACGTCGGAGCCGCGCGATCGGCAGGGAGGACGCGTACCGCGGGATGCGATCGACCTCCACGTGGACGTGTTGCGCCGTCTCCGCCACCCGGCGGCAGGCCGCTCGGATCGCGTCGAAGACGTCTGAGCTTCGCTTCTTCCATCCGGCCACGATCTCGTGAGACAACTGCGGCGGTCCGCGCAACGCGCTCTCGCGGGCCGCGCGTCGGCTACTCCTCCTCGTCGTCCGGCGGTGCGGCCTCGTCGCTCTGCCCGGTGCGGAAGTGGAAGCGAGCGGCATCGAACGGCTTGCCGAGATCGGGGAGATCAGGGAAGTCCGGGATCCTCGGAATCCGGATCGCGTGGCGCGGCGTTCGGACCTGCTTGTGCAGGTTCTCGACGTGAGTCATCGTCATCGCGCTTGCGATCTCCTTGCTCATCCCGGCGTCCATCAGCGTCTTGTAGAAGACGGCGATCCCATCGGCCGACTTCTTCATCTGCTCCGGGGAGTAGACCGTCTCCTGGATCCCGCGCATCAGGTTCGGGATCCGCTCGGAGACGACGTCGAGCACCTCTTTCACGTCGCCGGCGCTGTCGAGCTCGTCCTCGAGCTCTTCGATCTCCTCCTCGAGATCCTCGAGCTCGCTCTGCCGCTCCTCGAGCTGCTCGCGGAGCGCTTCGAGGCGCTCGCGCTCCCGTTCGAGGCGTTCGCGCTCCCTCTCGACGCGCTCATGCTCCCGTTCGATCCGCTCCATCTCCCGTTCGACCTCACGTTCCTTCTGCTCGTACGCGCGCTCCGCCTGCCTGACGGCCCGCTCTTCCTGTTCGAGCGCCTCTCGCTCCTGCCGCTCTGCCTGGTGCTCCTGCTCCTGCTCGGCTTGTCGTAGGCGCTCGCGCTCCTCTTCGAGTCTCTCCCGTTCACGCTCTTGTCTCCGGTCACTCCTGAACACGTCGCTCCTCCTTCCTGCGTTTGCGCCGTCCGACGATTCTCACGTCGTGTCCCAACACGTTGAGGCTTCCGCGAACCGGGTACCGGCTCGTCCCGGCGGAGATCCCCAGCTTCAATCCGATCAGGAAGGACCCGACGTCGATCCTCGCGAGATCGACGATCCCCGCCTTCCGCTCGACCCGAGCTCGGACCCTCTTGTGGGGCACGGCCGACCGTGCGCTGTCCGTCACCAAATGGCGAATCCACGCCGCCTCCGCGAACTCCCCCTGGCAAGCGGCGCAGCCGGTCAAGTGCTCCGCGATCTCCCTCGCCGTCTCCACGTCGATTTGCCCCGTCACGTACCAAGGGATCAGCTCGCGGACCGTCTCGCACACCATCATGGTGCCAACTCCCTCGCAAGAGCCTTTCGCGCGTGGTGCATCCTCGATTTCACCGTTCCTTCCGGTATCCCGAGAACCTCAGCCGCTTCGCGGAGGCTCATCTCTTCGTAGAAGACCAGATGCATCACCTCTCGTTGATGATCGGGCAGGGTTCCCAGCGCCCGTTCAACCTGAACCGACGTCTCGATCTGCGAGGAGGGGTCGGCCGTCTCCGCCTTCTCGTCGGGGAGCCGCTCACCGCGCTTCTCCTTTCGCAAGACGTTGAGCGCGAGATTCCGAGCGATTCCGAGGATCCAGGTCGATGCCTTGGCCTTCCCTTTGAACGTCTTCGCCTTCTTCCAGACCACGATCATCGTCTCCTGTAGCACGTCTTCGGCCAGATGTGGGCGACGGACGATCGACATGGCGAATCGGAACACCCGCTGCGCGTACCGGTCGTAGAGCGAACGGAACGCCACACGGTCTCCGACGGCCACGCGGGCGATCAGATGGTGGTCTTCCCCCAAGGGCTCGCCCTGTTTGATCACGCCGCTCCTTCGGACCGCACGACTCTAGGTGGTCGAACGACCGCCCGACGGTTCACTCGCGCTCGGGCACGGTTCGCCGAGTCCAACGCACGGAAATCGGAGAGAGAGTCGGCCAAGGCCTGATCGCGCGTCCTCGTCGCAGCTCCGCCTCGGCGGACGAGGTCGGTCTTCGAGCGACATCCAGGCTCCGTCATGCTGGGCCTTCGCCAACCCCACCCTGTCGGTCGCTCGAGCGCGACGTACTACGGGCAGCTGCAGTTTTCGATCTGGTCCAGCTGTCCTTCGATCTGGTTGAGCTGGTACTTGATGTCGGAGAGCGTCCACTCCTGCGTTTCGAAGATCCCGTACTGCTCGTCGAGCATCCTCTCAGCGACCGAGTGGATCAGGTCGACCTCCCGATCGATGTCCTCCAGCATCCCCTCGATCAGATCGAGCCGCGACGTACCGTCCTCGGTCACGAGGATGTTCAGAAGGTCCTGAATCGTGGCGTCCTGCGCTTCGTTCGATTGCGCTCCCGTCAGTGCAATGATTGCGAATCCCAGAACCACGAAGGCTCCGGCCAGCCAGATTGCTCGTCTACCCACGTCTCATCCCTCCTCCGTACTCCCCGCGGGTTCCTTCTCGACCGCGGCTCCGCGCCTCACGAAATCGACTCACCCATTCTAGAAACGCCAATCCCATCCGGCACGAAAGACCCATCCTGCGTCCGCACGAACCTCCATTCCCAAGCTCCAGCGGATGTCTCTTCCCAACGTGAAGTCGATCGACGCTGTCGTCATCCCCCAGTCGGAGAGCCAGGTCGATCCGTTCTCGAAGTAGAAGGCCGCTTCGATCCGCACGTCCTCTTCACAGCATCCCGAGCGCGCGATTCCGAATCGATAGACCTCGAAGAAGTCCGGGTCTCCGATCAACTCCAGGTTCTTCGCCGCGTCCATCGATGTCGCCGCGTAGAAGTCGACGGTCTCCTCGATCGAGCCCTCCAGCGTGATCCCGTAGACCTCGAGACCTTCGACAATGAGAGGATCCTCATCGACGCCGAAGGCGAACCTCGGCGTCACACAGAGGAACGAGCCGCTCGATCGGGTCCTCAGCTCCGGAACGAGGGACTTACCTTCCGGCTCGAATTCGAGCTCCACGGAGAAGTCCGTCGCCAACGACCCGAACGTGAGCGCGGGAACCTCTCGGACGACCGCCCGCAGTCGGAATCTATCGAATCCGGTCTCTCCGTCGAAAGACACGAACGCTCGCAGATCGACATCGCATTCATCCCATGCCCAATCGACCTGGAAGCTGAGGGTCTCGAGCTCCGCCGGACAGATCGAGGATCGGACGACCGAGCGCCAGCGCGTTGCGCCGATCGAGCCGTTCAACGTGACCTGGTCGTAGGCTTGGGCATACTGCGAGGGCACGTAGATGTAGTTCGAGACGCCCACGCCGACGATCTCGGTCCTCGCCAGGTTGCTCACATACGAGAAGGTCCCCTCGCTCGGATCGAAAGCGAGAAGCGATTGCAGAGAGATCGGCCCGAGCTCGCGGGAGTCGGAGAGGCCGAGGTACGAGAAGAACTCACCATCGCTCGCCGTCGCTCGAAGCGACGTTCGCCAGCTCTCACTGCGAGCGGTGATGGAGAGGCTCAATCTCGAGAGATCCGGAAGCTCGCCGGTCGACAGCTCGATCTCCCCTGCGAAACTGCCGCTCCAAACGACATCGGTTGCACTGATCGCACTCCGTCCGGCCGAAGCCAGAACGGACAGGATAACGCTCAGAGCGACGAGCCGCCCACGGCCTCCGCGCCTCTTCCCGTGCACCCACCGCCTCCTTGCACTGCAACGCAGTATAGCCTGTCGAAAGGGCGCAGCCAGAGAGAAGCTGAGACCGGAGGGCGTCCAGACGCTTGGAGAAGCTCCTGCGACGTGCTAGCCTCTCTCCACGAAGGAGACATGAGGGATGCTCGCTGAGGGAGGGTCTTGGAGGACGCGGGGACGCCGCCGGTCGCTTACGACGCGACGGGACCAAGGGCCTCTTCTCTTTCGTTTGGCCGGTCCGGCCATCATCAACGCGGAGGTGAACCGATGCGACGTCAGCTTGTCACGTGGACGCTCTGTCTGATTGGAATCTGGCTGTTGGCAAACCCGGCCGTGGCGCAGTACCCGGATTGCAGCTGGCGCTGCACCGCGAACGACGTCTACGTACCGAGGATCTACCTCGATGCGCCCGAGACCTGCGTCGGGGAAGACCCGCTCTCGGCGGGCCTATACGTCGTCTTCGAGAACGGGACTCGGACGGACCGATACGCCGTGCGATTCCTCGCCGACCTCTACATCGACGGAGACTACGAGCGCTCTTTCGACGAGTGCGTCGCCGATACGATGGCTCCGGGACAGAGCGAGGTCCTGCTGGCGGTCGTGCAGTGGTCGTGCGGCCAGACGGTCGAAATCCGAGACATCATCGTCTCCTGGAGCGCAAGTCCGGAGACGTGTGGAGAGATCCCAAGTTGCAGCGCCCGCACGGCGAAGTGCTGGTCGCAAGCCTCCGTCCTCGTCGCCGGTGCGCCGCTGTCGGCGACGTTCGAAGCGTCCACGCCCGTCTGTGACGGGGAGGCCGTCCTCCTGACGACCGTCGTCCGCGGGGGACTCCCCCCGTACACGTATGCATGGATCTTCGGGGATGGAACGACAAGCGCTTCCGCAAATCCGAGCCACACGTACCCCGGACCCGGGACATACACCGTCGACCTGACGGTCTTCGACGACCGCGGGGCGGCGGCACACGCATCGGAGGTCGTCGATGTCGAGGCGAACCCGACCGCGGACGCGTGGAACGACGGTCCTTTCTGCCCGGGAGAGCCAATCAGGCTGTTCGCGGCCGGCGGGACGGCGTACGAATGGACGGGACCGAACGGCTTCACCAGCAGCGAACAGAACCCGACGATCTGGGAAGGATCGGGAACGGACGCGGGAGTCTATACCGTCCTCGTGTCGAACGACGCGGGGTGCATCGATCGAGCCTCGACTCAAGTCGCCATCGATGCGGCGATCCCGACGCTGACGATTCCTGCGGACACCAAAGTCGAGTGCGGGTCGTCGATCGACCCCGCCGTGACCGGGCAGGCGACGGCCTTCGACGAGGATGACCCGAATGTCATCGTCAAGTACGTCGACGATGATCTCTTGGATTGCGGAGAGACGGGGACGATCACGCGTACGTGGACGGCGACTGACGCCTGCGGCAACGTGGCCGCCGGGCTCCAGACGATTGAGGTCATCGACACGACGCCCCCGATCCTCACCGTCTCCAGCGTGCAGTTCGAGTGCGACGGCGCAGGGAACGTTTCGGACATCGACGCCTGGCTGGCTTCGGCCCTCGCTACGGACGTCTGCGGGTCCGCCACGGTGACAAACGACTTCGCGGGGCTGACCGCCGTCTGTTCGGGGACCGGTTCAGCCGAGGTCCTCTTCACCGCGACCGATGACTGCGGCAACACGGTACAGCGGACCGCCTCGGTCATCATCATCGATACGACGCCCCCGAGAGTCGGCGCGGACACCGCGGCGACAGATGAAGGAACCGCAGCTTGGATCGACGTGTTGGCGAACGACGGAGGGGCCTGCGACCCGTCGCCGAGTCTTGTCGAGGTCGGAGCGCCGACGTTCGGCGTCGCGGAGATCGACACAGGTGGCGTTCGGTACACCCCGCCGGAGGACTTCGATGGAACCGACACTTTCTCGTACACAATCGAGGACTGCAGTGGGAACAGGGCGTCATCCCTGGTCGAGGTGACGGTCCGCCCCGTGAATGACCCACCGATCGCAAACGACGAAGCGGTGACGGCGCATGAAGACACTCCCGTCTCGCTGACCGTCACGGCGACCGATCCGGAGGGGGATGCGCTGACGTACTCGATCCTCACCGGCCCCTCGAACGGGACGATCCGCGAATTCAATCCTGCGACCGGTGCGCTGATCTACACACCGATGGAGGACTACAGCGGTCCGGACTCGTTCACCTTCAAAGCGTGCGATCCGGGCGGTCTATGTGACACGAGCACGGTTACCATCACGATCGAGCCGGTCGACGATCCGCCGACAGCCGACGCTCAAGAGCGATCGACGCCGGAGGAGACGTCCCTTTCGATCACGGTGACCGGAGAAGATGTCGATCGAGACCCGCTGTCCTACGGAATCGTGGACGGGCCAGGCCACGGAGCGATCGATTCGTTCGATCCGATCACGGGGACCCTGATCTACACTCCAGAGGTCGACTATACCGGAGTCGACCGCTTCGTCTTCGAGGTCTGCGATTCACACCCGGACCACGGATGTGCGCAGGCGACGGTGACGATCACCGTCACGCCGGTGAACGACCCGCCGCTCGCCCAGGATCAGGCTCGCGTGACGTCCGAGGAGACGCCGACCGGCTTCTTCAGACTCGCGATCACTGACCCGGACAATACCCTCGCCGAACTCTCGTGCGACTGCCTCTCGCCCCCGCAGCACGGAACCGTCGAGCGCGGACCGGACCACACGGCGAACTACACGCCGAACGCCGACTTCAGCGGCACCGACACGTTCGCCTACGAGGTCTGTGATCCGGATGGACTGTGCGATACCGCCACGGTCACCGTGATCGTCACGGCGACGAACGACAATCCGGCCGTCTCGGCGGAGAATCAGACGACGTTCGAGGACACTCCGATCGAATTCCCCGTTGTGCACGTCGACCCCGATGGAGACGAGCTCTCGTGCTCGGCGAGCGATCCCGCACACGGGACGGTTTTTCCCACGTCCGGGACCGTGCGTCCGCCGTATCCGGCGACCGGCTCACTGACCTATCGCCCGGACCCGGACTACACGGGCGTCGATCAGATCGTCATCACCTGCGACGACGGGCAGGGAGGTACGGATTCCGTCACGATAGAGATCACGATCCTTCCGGTGAACGATCCGCCGGTCGCGAGTGACTCGGAGGCGACGACACAAGAGGAGACCCCGCTTTCCCTCACGCTCACGGCATCCGATCCGGACGGCGACGCGCTGACGTACTCGATCCTCGCCGGCCCCTCGAACGGGACGATCCGCGAATTCGATCCGGCAACCGGCGGATTCCTGTACACACCGGACACGGACTACAACGGTCCGGACTCGTTCGCTTTCCGAGCGTGCGACTCGGGCGGGCTCTGTGACGAAGGCAGGATGACGATTGCCGTATACGGGGTGGACGATCCGCCGACCGCCGAACCTCAGGCGCTCGTTACGCCGGAGGAGGTGCCCGTTCGGATTCTGCTGACCGGACGCGATGTCGACGGCGATTCGCTGACGTACGGGATCGTCAGCGGCCCGAGCCACGCAACGATCAGCGGATTCGACCCGTTGACGGGCGAGCTTCTCTACACGCCGGACGCGGACTTCAGCGGGACCGACGGCTTCGTCTTCGAGGTATGCGACACACACGCCGAACACGGGTGCGCTCAAGCGACGGTGACGATTCTCGTCACGCCGGTGAACGACCCGCCGCTCGCGCAGGACCAAACGCGGACGACGATCGAGGACACGGAGACCGGTTTCTTCGCGCTTCTGATCTCCGACCCGGACAACACACTCGCAGAGGTCTCGTGTGACTGCCTCTCGCCCCCGCAGCACGGGACCATCGAGCGCGGGCCGAACCACACGGTGAACTACACACCCGACCCTGATTTCTCCGGAACCGACACGTTCCGCTATCTCGTCTGCGACCCGGACGGCTCGTGCGATACCGCGACGGTCACAGTGACGGTCGCCCCGATGCCTGACCCGCCGGTCGCCCGCGACGACTCGGCCTCTGTGGCCGAGGACGGATCGGTCACGATCGACGTGACGCGGAACGATGCCGATCCGGACGGAGACCTCGATCGAACATCGGTCCTCGTCACCTCGGGACCTGCGAGCGGCACGACGAGTGTCGATCCGGCGACCGGCGCCATCCGCTATGAGCCGGGGGGCGACTTCAACGGAGAAGATCTCTTCACCTACGAGATCTGCGACAACGCGGGGGCATGCGACGTCGCGACGGTACGCGTTCGCGTCGTCCCGGTCGACGACCCGCCTGTCGCGCGGGACGATGCCGCCAACGTGCTGGAGGACGAGTCCGTCCTTATCGACGTTGCGGCGAACGATACCGACCCGGACGGGAATCTCGACCCGACCTCCGTTTCGGTGATCTCACCGCCGGCGAACGGATCGGTGACGGTCGACCCGACGACCGGGGCGATCCGGTACGAGCCGAATCCGGGCTACGTCGGCCCGGACGTGTTCACCTACGAGATCTGTGACCGCGACGGCGTCTGCGACACCGCGACCGTAACGATCGACGTCCAGCCGGTCGACGATCCGCCGATCGCGAAGGACGACACCAAGAGCACCGAAGAAGGGACGCCGGTCGTCGTGGACGTAACGGCCAACGACACCGATCCGGACGGGAATCTCGATCGGGCGAGCGTCGAGATCGTATCTCCGCCGTCGAACGGAGCCGTCCACGTCGATCGATCGACCGGGCACGTTACCTACAGGCCGAACGAGCAGTTCGTCGGAACCGACGCGTTTCGCTACCGCGTCTGCGACACCGACGGGCTCTGCGATACGGCGACGGTCACCGTGAATGTGGGGCCGAGCAACGACGCTCCGGCGGCCGCAGACGACGCAGGCGACGTGCCCGAGAACGGTTTGACGGTGATCGACGTGCTGGCGAACGACGAAGATCCGAATGGGAATATCGATCCAACCTCGGTGATCGTCGTGTCCCCGCCGAGCCACGGGACGTACAGCGTCGATTCCGCAACGGGGAGCATCACGTACGCTCCGGACGCCGGATACGAAGGCGAAGACTCGTTCATCTACCAAGTCTGCGACACCGACGGGGAGTGCGACACCGCGATCGTCACAGTTGCGATCCTCCCGATCGCCGAGTCGCCGGTGGCGAGGGATGACAGGGCGACCGTCGCCGAGGACGGATCGGTGGCGATCGACGTGTTGGCGAATGACAGGGATCCGGACGGAGATCTCAACCCGGGAAGCGTCATGGTCATCGCCGGACCGGGACGTGGAGCCGTCGTCGTCGATCCGGTCACAGGGAGTGTGATCTACGAGCCGGAGCCGAACTTCGCGGGGACCGACGAATTCACCTATGAGATCTGCGATCTCGAGGGAGCCTGCGACACCGCGAGCGTGCGGATCGACGTCACGCCCGTCGACGATTCGCCGATCGCGGCCGACGACACCGCGAGCGTCGTCGAGGATGGTGCAGTCCAGATCGACGTCGCGGCGAACGACAAGGACCCGGACGGGGATCTCGAGGGCGCGTCGGTGTCGATCGTCGATCCGCCGAGCAACGGGACGGCCTTCGTCGATCCGGCGACCGGAGCAGTCACCTACGCCCCGGACGCGAACTTCAACGGAGACGATGTGTTCACCTATGAGATCTGCGACAGAGGGGGCCTCTGCGCGACGGCGAGCGTCTCGATCTCGGTGGCACCGCAGAACGACCCGCCGACTGCCGTCTGCCTCGAGGCGACCATCACCGACGGAGTGCTCACCCCGATTCAGCTTCTCGGTCGGGATCCCGACGGCGACACGCTCACGTATCGGATCACGTCGGTCCCACCACGCGGAGTGCTGATCCAGCCCGACAGCGAGGGCATCTTCACCTACTCCTCACAGGGGGAGGGCCCGTTCTCCGGCCCGATCTCCTTGGTCTTCGAAGTCTGTGATGAGGAAGGGGCGTGCGACGAATGCGTCGTGCAACTCCTGGTCGTTCGGACAGCCGGTGGAGGAGGGATCACCGGGTGCGAGCAGCGGATCGTCATCTCGGAGGTCGCCTGGTCGGGGACCGACGCCGACCCGAACCACGAATGGATCGAGTTGCGAAACATGGAGGATGTGCCGGTCGATCTCGAAGGCTGGACCCTCCGCTGGCGGCGCAAGGTCTCGGCGGCCGGCGAACGAAACCTCTGGAAAGCGATTCCCCTCTCCGGCGTCATCGGGCCGGCCCAAGCCGACTTGGGCCTCGCCTTCACGCCCAACGACAGTCGACCCGGAACCTGGTGGGTCTCCTGGGATGCCGAGTGGCGAGACGACCTCTTCCTCGCCGAACGAGCGCCGGGCGAGGCCGTCCTCCACATCCCTGCGGACCTGGTCTACGAGGATGGGCTTCTTCTCGGCCGCGTCGCAGACCTCGACGATCGGGGAGAGGTCATCCAGTTGATCGACCCGTTCGGCTGCGTCGTCGACACGGCGAACGCAGAGGATCCAGGGCGCGCCCAGTGGATCGCAGGGAGCCTCTGGCCGACGGGGACGATGGAGCGCACCGATTCTTCGGCGCCGGATCTCGACGAGAATTGGCACACCAACCTCGGTCTTGTCCGCGCGGAGATGGACGCGTGGGGGCAGCTGATTCGCGGAACCCCGAAGTATGAGAACTCGCCGATCCTCGCCGACGCAGTCTCGAGTCACGGCATCGAGCCCACATCGCATCCGATGGGCGAGCCGATCCTCCTGCGGCTCGATCCATTGCCGGAGTGGCCGGCCGACGATCGGCTGTGGCGCATTGTCGTCACCCGCCCGCCGAACGATCAGATCCTGGACGCGGAGTGGTCGATCGGCAATGCGCAGGACGGAGCCCTGGTCGCCGAGCTCGACGCGAGCCGGCTGCCGCTGGACGAAGAGTTCCACGTATGGGTTCGGACCCCGTCCGGCGACCTGCTCTTCGCGCCGTTCCTGCTTGATCCGTACTAGGTCGACGCATCGGGCTCGTCCTCGGCGCCTGAGCAAAGGGAATCCCGGGCGATGCTCGAGGCGATCGGATCGAGTCGCGCCGGCCGGGGAACGCCTATGAACCTTCGACCCGCTCGATGCCTGCCGCCCCGCAGACCGCGGTCCATCTTGCTCTCCTTGCAGTCTTGGTCGTTTGAGCTCTTGAGGAGCACGGGTTGCCACGAATGGGTTCGGACGGCTCACCTGGTTGCGAATCCCTGTGCGGGAGGCCTTCGTGGTCAGCCTGAACGTGCCCGCGATCTCGTGATATGCACTGTGCGGATGAGGATGCCGTAGATCTGCACGCACGTCGTAGTGTATAAGGTATTGACATTACAGAGAGGGTGCGTATACTACAGAGTTATGACGGAAGGCTCTTCTGACCATCGTGGACGGACCCCTGTGGGATGGAGAGGAGGGAGGATGCTTCGCATCAGAGCAACGATCGCGCTTCTTGTGTTCGCCTCAATGGCGGCGGTCACAGCGCTTGGCGCCCAATGCCCGGATTGCACTCCGGACGGCACCGTCGAGGTCGAACCTCAATACATCGAAGATGAGTTCTGTGAGGTGGTGGCCTACCCGAACGGGTCCTGGTGTCTCATCTGCTGCGTCTATGAATGCGTCGACGAGGAGATCGATGAAGACTGCATGGAAGACTGCGTCACGGCGTGCATGCTGCTCCAAATCCCAATGCCCGTCTGCGTGCGGTGGTGCAATCCGAACTGCACGGCGTGTGTGCAGTACGAGATCTCCTGCTGGGACGATGAGTGCCATGGCCCGGGGACACCGATCCCGACGGCTGTTCCAGGTTCTCATCGATTCATCTAGGGGGACCGGGATGCGCGGTGCAGTACGTGCCTTTCTCATCATCCTGGTGGTCTCCGTCGGCGGAGCCCTGAACGACACACACGGTCTCTGCTTCTCCGTCCCGGACGAGTTGACCTGCCCAAGCCGGCTCTTCGGGCACACGGGGGCGGTCGAGTCGCTGGCCTTCAGCCCGGATGGGGCGTGTCTCGTCGCCGGGGAGAGCACCGGTGCGATCGACGTTTGGCGGATCGGGGAGAGCACCGGATGGATCGAGCGAACACTCTCCGGGCACATGGATCGTGTCGGGGTCGTCGCGTTCAGTCCGGATGGCAACACGCTCGCGTCCGGATCGTACGACGGGGACGTTCTGCTCTGGAATCCATCCTCGGGCCGTCAGATCGGGCGCCTCGGCGCCCGATTCGGGCCGGTTGGCTCGCTGGCGTTCACCCCAGACGGACGCGCCCTCGCGGTGGCGACGCACCGAGGTGCCGTGGAGATCTGGAGTCCGACGACGAAAGCACGATCACACCTCCTCGTGTGCTATCCAGTGGAGCCGCTTCGCTCGGTCGGCGCCGTGCAATCGGTTGCGTTCGCCCCCGACGGACGCCTTCTTGCAGCCGGCTGTCAGGATGGAGCAATCCGCCTCTGGGAGACCGAGTCGTGGTCATCCATCGGGGTCCTCACCGGTCCGGCGACGAGTGTGAACACAGTCGGCTTCGCCGCGGAGGGGAAGTCCCTTGTCTCTGCGTCGATGGACGGAGCGGTCCGAATCTGGGACGTTGAGATCTGTGAATTGGCGAAGGTGCTTCGCCCGGCGCGCTCTGCGCCGGTTCTTGCGTTGACCGTCGGTCCCGCGGGGCAAACGGTGATCTCAGGCGACTTCAATGGATCGATCGAGTGGTGGAAGATCGATTCCGGAGCGCGTCTTGGCGGCATCCCCCAATCGTTACCCCCAGTCAGTGCGCTCCATTTCGATCCACGCGGCCGATTCCTGGCATCGGCTCACCTCGGCGATGTCGTCAACCTCTGGCCTGTTCCGTGTCTCACAGAAGACGAAGCGCCTCCACCCACCGC
>Ga0180432_10005388_pt1 | contig 17036 bp, 12 predicted proteins | sample SS_ome_10_FD_132414 | JGI IMG/M metagenome (GOLD analysis project Ga0180432, IMG submission 132414) | Hypersaline lake sediment archaeal communities from the Salton Sea, California, USA - SS_1_MS_2 metaG | ecosystem: Environmental > Aquatic > Non-marine Saline and Alkaline > Hypersaline >...
AGACGCGCCGGAATTCTTTGCGAAGGTCGGCACAAAGGGAAACGTTGGAGACCAGTAGCTCGACCGCTTCGTGGCGCAAGCGGATCGGCTCCGGGTCGATCAACGGGTTGGCCACCCAATCGGCCAGCAACCGCGAGCCCATGGCGGTTACGGTTTGGTCCAACACGGCCAGCAGCGAGCCGTCGCGTCGGCCATCGCGAATGGTTCGGCTAATCTCCAGGCTGCGGCGGCTGGATTCGTCGATCTCCAGTGTGCCCGTGCTTCGGTAAGGGATCAGCCCGTCGATGTGTTCCAGCGAACTTTTCTGCGTTTCGGACAAATAATCGAGAATTGCGCCGGCGGCGCGAATCGCTTGGGCGTCGGCCGGCGAATCGTCGAAGCCGAAGCCTTCCAGGCCGGCGGTGCCGAAGTGTTTGGCCAAAGTCTCTCGCGCAATCTCCGTGGAGAAAGCCCAACCGGGGCGGCTGGTCACCATCATCCGCTCGTTAAGCCCGGTCGGCAGCGGCGGGTCGTCCTCGCTTACGAGGCACTCGGCCGGCGCGATTCGCGCGAGTTGGTCTCCGATGCGGCGGTCTTGAAACCCGGCGGCGATGAACCGCCCGGTGGAAAGTTCAACCCACGCGATGCCGGCCGGCTGGTTTCCTTTTGACTTGCGCTTGGACCCGTTTGCGGTGACCACGGCGGCCAGGAAGTTGCTCTCCCGCGGGTCGAGCATCGACTCATCGGTGACGGTTCCCGGGCTGACGATGCGAGAGATTTCGCGGCGGACCAGTCCCTTGGCTTTCTTGGGGTCCTCGACCTGTTCGCAGACGGCCACTCGCATACCTTGGGCAATGAGCTTGCCCATGTATGCTTCGAGCTGGTGGTGAGGGAATCCGGCCATGGGTATGGCCCCTTCCCCTTTCTCGCGGCTGGTCAGAGCGAGGTTCAACAGCCGGGCGGCCGTTTTGGCGTCCTCGTGGAACAGCTCGTAGAAATCGCCCATGCGAAACAGCAGCAATGCCTCGGGGCACGCCCGTTTCGCCTCCTCGTATTGTTTCATCATCGGTGTGGTAGCCATGCCCCATATGCTATCAGGGCAGGCCGGGGGCGAAAAGGGGCGGGGGGGGTGCCTAATGCTTCGATGAAATAGCTCGTTTCAGAACATGCGTCGGGTGGCCCAGGTTCTTGAACCTGGGCCGCGCAGCGGCAAGAGGCCTCGGGTGTCGCTTTGTCTATCAAGAATAGTGCCATTCCGTCCGGCTACCCGCACGCAAGGCCTCTTGTGCCGCGCACCCAGATTCAAGAATCTGGGCCACCCTGGTGTCGCACAATGCCCACGAAGAGAACGGCAACCACTAGACTACTGAATGAACTGCTCTTCTTCTTCGTCGACGTGGGTGGAGATTTCGCCGGCGTCTTCTAGGCGGCGGACGACGTCGACCAGTTGCTGCTGCATGTGCTCGACTTCGGAGAGTTTGACGGCGCCGAGGTAGTCCATTTCCTCGCGGAGCATGTCGGCCGCCCGCTTGGACATGTTGCTTAGAATCTTGTCCTTTAGTTCCTCGCTGGCGCCCTTGAGAGCCAGGGCCCATTGCGAGTTCTCGACGTTCTTCAGCAGCGACTGAATGTCGCGGTCGCCCAGCTTGCTGATGTCCTCGAAGACGAACATCAAACGGCGGATTTCGTCGACCAGTTCCGGATCCTCTTGGGCGAGATTTTCCAGCAGGGTTCGTTCAGTGGCTCGCTCGGTGACGTTTAGAATCTCGGCAACCGAAGGTACGCCGCCGGCCGCCTCGAACTGCTGGCTCATTACGCTGGCCATGCGGTTTTCCAGGCCGCGTTCCACTTCCTGAATAATCTCCGGGCTAGTCTGCGCCATGGTTGCAACGCGGCGGATGACCGACATCTGTCTTTCCGGGGGAAGGCCGCCGAGAATGTCGGCTGCTTGAGACGGCGGCACGTGCGAGAGAATCAATGCTATCGTCTGCGGGTGTTCGTCGATGATGAACGTCAGGAGGTTTTGGCTGTCGACCTTTTGCAGAAATCCGAACGGCAGGGCCTCGATCGACTGGCGGACGTTGTCCAGTGTGGCGCCGGCACCTTTTCCAAGGGCCTGTTCGACGAGACTCTTTGCGACTTCCAATCCGCCGGTGCTGGCGGCCAACGCGGTGGGATTGGCGTTTGCGAAGTCTTGTATGACCGTTTCCTGCTCGTCGCCGCTAACGACCCCCAATTTGGCGATTTCGATGGAAACCGCCTCGACTTCCTTGGGGTTGAGCTTGGAGAGAGTCTGCGCAGCTTGTTCCTCTGGCAGGCTCATCAACAAGATGGCAGCTTTGCGGATATCAGTTGTAGCCATACATTCAGCTCCGCTGCCCCACAATCTTATACAAAGTATCGGCGACACGGCCGGTAAACTTAACCCAGACCGAAAAACCGGAAGCCGCTAGTAGTGTGTGAGACTTGTTCGTAGTCCCGCCTTTAGGCGGAATGCCCTGGGCATCGCCCTCCTCATCATTACTCCGTGGGAACTTGCCTTTACGCAGTTCCATTCCGCCTAAAGGCGGGACTACGAACGCAATAGGCCTAATCTTTGACTGATGGGGCGTGGCAGCCGAGTTTTTCCAGAGACGCTAGCTAAAGAATATCGGCACCGGCGTGAAGCCTATGATCACGAAGGCCAGCGTAAGCCAGCCGAGAATCGTGCGGCCGAGGCCCAGCGGGACGTTGTCGTCGGCCGTGGGGGGGTGGTTCGGACCCATTACGATCAGCAAAAACACCATCAACAGCCAGTGAGACATGTTACAGATCGTCACGGCCACCAAGGCGCCCAGCAGCAGCAAGGTGGCCACGGCGTGTGCCTTCCTACGCAGCAGGGCATAGAGCACGTGGCCCCCGTCGAGTTGCCCGATGGGGATCAGATTTAACGCGGTAATCAGCAACCCGACCCAGCCGGCGAAAGCCATCGGGTGCCAGTCCACTCGCTGTTGATTGGCAACCGGCTCGACCAGCCAATCGCTGAGAGTGTTGAACAAGATCGGGGCGCCGAAGTCCATGTGGTCCGGAGGCAGTCTGGTGGTTGTTGCTTCCGACAAACTCAGACCGATCACGCAGAAGATCAGCGTGGGGACCAACCCGGCCAACGGGCCCGAGATGCCGATGTCGAACAGGGCCTTGCGGTCGCCGCGATGGGCTTCCATGCCGATAACGGCCCCGAAAGTCCCCAGCGGCGGCGCCGGCAAGGGGATGAAGAACGGAAAACTGGCATGGACGCCGTGCCGTCGGGCTTGAAGGAAATGGCCGGCCTCGTGGCATATCAAGATCGTCATCAGGGCCGCGGAATACTTGATTCCGCCCACAAAGCCCCACTCCCAACACCCGACCAGCGAAGTGGTCAGGCAAGTCGCGAAAAACAATCCGATGGGCAACCATACCCGGCGACGTCGCGGGGTATATTGGACCAACTCGGCGGTGATGATCTCTCGCTGATCGACCGGCGGTTCCTCCGCGCATTGGTCGATGTTCGTACCCTTCTCGATGTATTGTTCGCTCATGCGGGGGGTGTGCTACCGTGGTGGCAATCAGTTTGGTCGCCGCGACTGCCGGTGATGGCAATTGAGATTCCGCCGCGCGGCGACGATGTTCAAATCTATTCTACAACGAAGGTGGTAATCGACAAGGACAAAGGTTTCGGCGAGATTATTTGTTTTTCCGGGGAGATATCCTTCTGACTCCCCCTCGCTCCCTCCCCCTCTTGCAAATGGTGGGGCGTCTGTCACAATTGGGGTTATGCTCATACCACAATACTCTATTCGCTGGATGCTTGGATTTACGGCCGTTTGCGCGATATTTTTCGCGATTTTCGGAGCGGCCGCCCGCGGTAGCGAGTGGGCGGTGGGCGTCTCGATCGGGGTATTAGCCCTGGCCGTGATGTTCTCGATACACGCCTGCCTGTTCGCTCTTACCTGGGCGTTTTCCGGCGTTGCGTCGGTGGTCGGTCGCAAGGCCAGACCGAGTGGCGGCTCGCCGTTTCGCGACGATTTGCCCGGCCGACAGCCCGCGCAACCAAGCGGGAGTCCGTTCGCGGCCCCCTCATCGGAGAGTGAGCAGGCGGCAACCCCCGATATTCTCGACGACTGAGATCCCTTACGACCGTAACCCTGAACACTGGCATAAGATGCGACACCAACTCGCGATAATCACCGCCGTCGGCCTGCTTGCGATCACCGGTGCCATGGCCCCGGAGGCCGGCGCCGTGGGCGTTACCGGAGGCGTTCACAATCTGTCGTCGCCGGCGGAAATGCTAAGCGTCAGGATCGATGCCCGATGGCTCGAAGGCTTGGGCTATCGCCCCGTCGAGATCACGGTGACCCCCATGGCCGGCGCGGTCAACGACCGAAGACTGACCGTCGAGTTCCTCGTTCGCCGCAATTGGCAAGGCCGCGGCCCCGATCTGCTGGTCAGGGAAATAGTAGATGTGCCCGCCGGCGGGGCTCCGGTCACCACGACCATGTCGGTTCCCCAGATCACCTACTGGCAGAGCGACTCGATCCGCGTGCTCGACGAGGACGGTCGACCGATAAAGAAACTGTGCGTCGGCTGGACTCCCGTGGGAAGCCGCACGGATGAGTACTACGAGGATGAATTGCCGAACGTTCTCATGGCCGAATACTCGGGCGGGACTCGGCTGCAAACCGGCACTTCCAGTGGTATCGCGGTGCCAAAGTCTTCACAACTTCTGGAGGCACTGGCCAACGACGACCCGGCTGACTTCGCCGCAGCGAGAGTAGTCGCCAACCTCAGGTCAATTAAGGATTCGACGGGCCCGCCAATCACCGTGCCGACGACGCCGCTTCCGACGCTGCTGACGAAGAGACCGGCCGATTTCCCGCGCCGCTGGCTCGATTACACCAGCCTGGACATAGTGTGCCTTTCCATCGACCAACTCGACAACCTCGCGACGGGCAACCCCGAAACGTTCGACGCGATGCTTCAATGGGTCTCCGCCGGGGGGAGCTTATGGGTTTACGGCGTCGGCCAGCAGTGGCAGAACCTCCAGCGGCTTGAAAAGCGTTTGGCAATGAAGCCCGTCGACGAAAGCCTGCCGAAGGAGTTCGGCTGGACGGAGCCCAAGGCGTCCGACTTCCCGAAACAGTTGCGACGAATCAGCGTTACTGAAAGATACTATCCGACGGTTTCCGATATGGAGGACGAGGAAGCAGTCGAAGTCGTTCCGCCGGAGGCCCCCGAGCAATCGCCGTTCAAGCTGCGCCAGTTCGATATGGGATTGGTGGTGGCAATGGCCGAGAAGGATCCGTTTCCCGGCGAGGCTGCCGGGTGGCGTTGGCTACTGAATGCTATGGGGGCGTCGCGATGGCAGGGAGAAGTCCGCCACGGTGTTTCCATGTGCTCGGACAACAGCGATTTCTGGGATTGGCTGATCCCCGGCGTGGGCTTGGCGCCGGCGATGGAGTTTTGCGTTTTGATCACGCTTTTCGCGTTGGCAATCGGGCCGCTCAACTATTGGCTGCTGCGGCGCTGGCGTCGGTTGCATCTGCTGGTCGTCACGATTCCGCTGGGGGCCGCCGCGGTGACGTTCACCCTGTTCGCTTGGGCCATCTTGAGCGACGGATTGGGAACTCGACTTCGAGCACGAAGCGTCACGCACATCGACCAGAGTCGAGGGCAGGCCGCCTGCTGGTCCCGTTTGTCGTTCTACTCGGGCTTGGCTCCTTTCGGCGGCTTGACCTTCCCCGGCGACGTCGAGGTTCTGCCCATCGACCCGTTGCCCGACGATTACAACGAGTATCAGGCAAAAGGAAAGATATTGAGCTGGGAAGACGGCAGTCAGCGGATGACCCACGGTTGGCTGCCCTCTCGAACGCCGACGCAATATGCGACCGTTCGTTCGCGACCTTCCGGTTTGGGGTTGGAGATTACCGGAAGGCAGGCGGGTTCCGCCGCCTTGGAAGTGAAGAACAACCTCGGCGTGAACACAACGATCCTGCACTTGGCCGTTTGCGACACCGACGGAAAGCACTATTGGGGCACGGACGTTCAGCCGCGTGGTACTGCCACGCTGGAGCCGCTGGCGTTGAACGAAATCGGCCGCCGCTTGCGCGATGTTCACAGGAGTAACAGGCCGGCGGTCCCCAGGGGAATGGACCCGGACTCCTACGGTGGCGGGATTTTCGGCTCGCCCGCCTATCGATACCGCTGGATGTACGGCGACCGTTTTGGAGACGTGACCCAACGCACCGGCCGGATGGAGATGACCCTGTCCCAGTTGGCCGTCCCCGACTCGCCCGACTACACGCTTCGAGTCCCCGGCAGTTACATCGCAATCGTCGACAAATCCCCGGAAGTCGAACCCGGCACCACGTCGGCCGTCGAGGAAGAAAGTTATCACGTCATTATAGGAAGATGGTAGTGAAAAAAGGGGACTGGCTCCGAGCCCCGGCAAATGCATGAACCTTGAGGAAACCTTTTTGGCTCGGTGCCTGTCCCCTTTTTCCACGGAGGAGCATGTGGGGCGGCAGTGGGTAGAGGGTAGTCACGAAGGACACGTTTCGCCTCCGCTTGCGCTTGGCTCATAGCTCACCGCTCATAGCTCAAACGCCAACAACAACCAGGAAAACATCATGATCGATTCACGGCCGATGCTTCAATTGCATAATCTGTACCGATACTTCGGGCAGACTCGCGCCGTGGACAATGTGTCGTTCTCCGTGCGGCGGGGCGAAGTGTTCGGCTACATCGGTCCCAACGGAGCGGGCAAGACTACCAGCATGCGAATCCTGGCCACGCTCGATCTGCCAACCTCGGGCGATGCCACGGTCGACGGCTTCTCAGTGGTCGACGACCCCGACCGCGTAAGGCTTCGCCTGGGGTTCATGCCCGACAACTTCGGCACGTATCCCAACGTCAACGTTCGCGAGTACCTAGATTTCTTCGCCCGGGCGTACAAGTTCACCGGCCGCGAGCGAAAAATGGCGGTCGAGCGCGTTATGGACTTCACCGGGCTCGATGTGCTGGCCGAGAAGCCGACCACGGGGCTTTCCAAGGGCATGAAGCAGCGACTCTGCCTGGGAAGAACACTCATACACGACCCGGCCGTGCTGGTCCTGGACGAACCGGCCGCCGGGCTCGACCCTCGGGCGAGAATCGAACTTCGCGTGATGATCCGCGCCCTGGCCGACCAAGGCAAAACGATTCTGATAAGCTCGCACATCCTCACCGAACTGGCCGAAATCTGCGACGTGGTCGGAATCATCGAACGGGGACAACTGATCGTAACCGGCACCGTCGACGAAATTCAGCAGCAATGCCGCAAGCCGCACAACTCGGTCGAAGTTCGGGTAATCGGCGACGCGGCCCCCTTGGCCAAATGGCTCTGCGAACAGGCCGACGTCAGCGAACTGCACGCCAACGGCAGTTCGGCCACCTTTACCCACGCCGGCGACCCCCAGGCGGAGGCCGATCTGCTGCGTTCGATGATCGAGGCCGGTTTCCGCGTGGTGGCCTTCGGTTCCCAAGAGCAAACACTCGAGGACGTCTTCATGCACGTAACCAAAGGACTCGTTCAATGAGCAGCGCGGCGGCCGAATCAACACTGCAACCACCCGCCGCGACGGCGGACGGCCTGGAACACAACCGGCTGGTGGACCGTCTATTGGAACGTCTCGGCGACCATCTGAACCCGATTCTCGTGAAGGAGACCCGGCAGGCGCTCAAGAGCAAGCAGTTCGTGATAACGTTCGGCCTGCTGTTGATTTTGGCCTGGTCGTGGTCGCTGTTGGGAGTCGCCATGGCCGGGACGGACGTTTACTACAGCGCCCAGGGGCCGGGCATGTTCATGGGCTATTTCATCGTGCTGGCCTTCCCTCTGTTGGTGATCGTGCCTTTCGGCGCCTTTCGCTCGCTGACCGGCGAGAGAGAGGACAATACGTACGAGTTGATGTCGATAACCGGTCTGAATCCGCGACAAGTCGTCAGCGGCAAACTGGGGATCTCCGCGCTGCAGATGGCCGTCTATCTTTCGGCCATTTCACCCTGCCTGGCGTTTACCTACATGCTGCGCGGCATCGACTTCGTCACGATCATGATGATTCTGGTCTACCTCGTGCTGGGTTCGCTGGGGCTTTCCCTGCTGGGACTGTTGGCCGGCACGCTCGTATCGCAGAAACACTGGCAAGTCATCATGTCGGTGGGCGTTATCATCGGTCTGCTTTTCGCGTTTTGGGTGGGTTGCAGGCTGTGCGGCGGGATGGTTATCGAACAGCAGGTCGACTTCTTCGACACTGAGTTCTGGGTGGTCAACGCGGTGCTACTGACGGCCTATCTGAGCTACTTCGCCCTGCTGTTTTTCGCGTCCGCCGCGCAGTTGACCTTCAGCAGCGACAATCGAACTACTCGACTGCGGATAGTGATGGTCGTGCAACACTTCCTGCTCACCGCGTGGTTCGCATGGGGAATCTTCGCTCACGGCTTGGAGTCGGAACTGCTGCTGGCGTACATTACGATGGCCGGACTGCACTGGTATGCCATGGGCGCCTGCATGTCTAGCGAAGCCACGGAACTGTCGCCTCGGATAAAGCGCAACCTGCCGCAAAGCTTCCTCGGCCGCGTGTTTCTGACTTGGTTCAACCCCGGGCCGGGCACCGGCTACATACTGTCCATCGCGGGATTGATCTCCGCGATGGTTATGGGGTTGCTTATCCTTCCATTGCTCGACATGAGCAACGGGTTGTACTTGAGTCCCGCGCGGAGCAGTAATTACGGCATGCTCTGTGCCTATTCCTTCATCGGGCTCTTCTATTTGATGATATTTTTGGGCTTGGGCAATATCCTGCTGCGGCTGGCGCGGCGCGTCAGCCAAGTAGGCGTGGTGTTGGCCGTGTTGATACAGATACTCCTGCTGCTGGTCGGCTGCGGGGTGCCGGTGGTGATACAATTGATGTCGCCGACGCTCAGGGAGATGGACTACTCGCTGCTGCAAGTCACCAACCCGTTTTGGACTCTCGCGCACATGGCCGATCGGTGGAGCGCGCCTTTGGAAACCGTGCCCTTGCTGTTGATTCTCGGTACGACGGCGCTGGTGCTACTGATCGTCAATCTGGTCGGCGTTGCGAGGGAAGTTCGCCACGTGCGGATAGCGTCCCCGCGTCGGGTGAGTGAGGAAGACGCCGTGATGGCCGCCGAGAAGGTTCCCGCCGAACCGGAGAAGACCAGCCCCTGGGATGATTGACCAAGGATGAACCGCGTTTTTCGGCCGATAGTCAAGTGCTGAATCAGGTTTCGCCAAGCGTCCTTTCTCGTGCTATACTTTCAGAATAGGGGCATCGCGGGCATGGCACCAGCGAGCCCCTCCCCGCGAAACACCAGGAAGTTATTGACAGCTTAAGCGAAGAGACCCGTGCCATGACGACCAACAACGACAAACATGCAGTTCTGGTTACCGGCGCTTCGACCGGTATTGGAGAAGCCTGTGCTCTGGGGATGGCGCGATTGGGATATCGCGTATTCGCCGGCGTTCGAAATGAAGCCGATGGAAAGCGGCTCGTGGAGCAAGCCGAGGGAGACTTATCACCGGTGATGCTCGACGTCACCGACCAGGAAATGATCTCCGAGGCTCTGAGTTCAGTCGGCGACGCGCTCGACGGTGTTCCGCTGAAAGGCCTTGTCAATAACGCGGGGATCGTCGTTGGCGGACCACTGGAGACCGTGCCGCTGGACGCTCTCAGAAAGCAACTTGAGGTCAACGTGGTGGGGCAAATTGCCGTCACCCAAGCGTTCCTGCCGCTGTTGCGGCGTGGCGAGGGGCGGATCGTCAACATGAGTTCCATTAGCGGCGGTATCGCGTCGCCCTACTTGGGGCCATATTGCGCGTCGAAGTTTGCCCTGGAGGCGCTGAGCGATTCCCTGCGAATGGAGTTGCGACATTCATCGGTAAAGGTCTCATTGGTGGAGCCGGTCAGCGTGGCCACGCCCATCTGGGATAAATCGCTGGCCGCGGCCGACAATCTGGCCGAGCAGGTGTCCGAGGAATCGCTAAAACCGTATCAGGCGGACCTCGACGCCATCAAGGCCACTACCGCCGAGCTTGCCAAGGGCCAACTCGCCATGGAGAAGGTCGTCGACGCCGTGGTACATGCGATTGCCTCGCCGAAGCCGAAACCGCGATACTATCTGAAGCTGACAACCCGAATGTGCTTCCGCGCGATGCGAATGCTGCCACAGTGGGTACGGGACAAAATCGTCCTCGGCGAGCTAAAATTGCCATGATTCGGTGGGTGAAGAAGGGACAAAGTTCACCGTAAGTGGTCAGGTCCATGTTTTCGGTCGGCGATTCTCGGACACCATGGAGGTCTACTCGCCGCAAAATGGACCAGACCACAACTTCTGATTCCCGCGTGATTCGGGGTTGCCCCGACGGCGCGAGTAGCCTATCTTTTACTGGCCCCCGCTTGGGGAAAACCCTCCCGGACGGGAGCGGTGGCGAGACGTTTCTTCTCGCCCCGGTATCCGTCAGATATATCCAAGCCCGGTAAGAAGACGTGTCCGAAAAAGTCCCCGATCCGCGAAGCGAAGATATCAAAACCTGCCGACGCCGAATGTGGTGTTGTCCCAAGGCGGTCGTGCCGTCTGTTATCGCCCTGCTTGCCATCGGAGCCCTGGTTGGTTCCCGGGCGGCTTTTCGCGAAGCGCCGCCGGCGGTGACCCTCGCCGTCGAGGATGCCTCGAATGAAACGGCGACTGTCGAGCAGACCGAAGACCAGCGACTCACTCAACTGGCACTCGGCACTTGGCGAGATTTCTATCAGGGAAAACGAACCCTAACACTCAACGAGGACGGCACCGCCACGATGATCGTGGAACTGACCGGCCTGAAGGCTCGGCTGTTCACGCCCCGCTTGCGATTGGACATGGTCTGGTCGATCAAGAACGGCGAGATGCACCGCCGCACCGTAGGTGGACACCCGGCGGACAAAGTCCAGTTCGTGAACAACTACGCAGGCGAGTCGATCGTCGAGCCGGTCGTCGACGTTACCGAAAGGCGGATGATACTTTCCGATAAAGACGGCCGCCAGAAGTACAATTGGCGAAGGATCAAATAGGGGCGAGCAGCGAGGGGACAGGTGTGAGGTATTAAGCTGTGGATGCGTCGCGACGCACCGGGAAGAGCGATTTACTTCGTTTCATGTCCCGTTGAGCGCGACCTGGAATGTTCTCCTCCGATCCCTGTCCCCCTAATCCCTGAACCCTATCCCCTCTCACATGTCTCGGCACACACTCGCACTGATTCTGCTGTTCGCCGCCGTGGTGCTGTTGTTTCAGTTCCGCCCCAACGGCGACGTGGACCTGTTCTGTCAGGTGAGAACGGGGCAACTGGCTCTTGAGCGAGGAGAGTTGATTCGCACTGATCCCTTCACGGCCACCCACGCCGGCGACCCGATCCCGACAATCGGATGGCTATACCAGATATCGTGCGCGAAGATACACGACATCAGTGGCTGGCGATTGCTACACCAGCTCAATGCCCTGGTTTGCGCCGGAGCGTTTCTCGTGGCGGCCCTTTCGGTCAACCGACGGGAAACGTCCGTTCGGGCTGGCCTGCTGGCGATGGTCTTGGGCGTTTTGGTGGCACTGTCTCATGTCGAGATACGCCCGCACGGCTTTGGAGTTCTCTGCTTCGCAGCCTTGCTTTCGGTGGCCGGCTCCACATTGCGTCCTTGGGTAAAACTGCCGGCGGCGTTGGTGATACTGGTCATTTGGCAAAACGTGCATCCCTCCGTGCCGCTGGGCGCGGCGATCATCGCCGCCTGGGCAGGCGTGGGTTGGTTGAGGAAACTGCTCGACCGGGAATCGCCAATACCGTGGGAGCTCTCGCTGCTGGCGATCATGGCGGCCGCATGCTGTTTGGCCACGCCCATGGGCACGGGAATCTTTGCCCGCTCGGCCTACAATACGCAAATCTCCCGCGAGTTGGGAATTACCGAATGGCTTCCGCTGTATAGTCCGGTCGTCTGGCCGCTGGGCGGCGCGATAACATGGGCGGCAATCGGTGCCTCGGCGGCCCTGCTGATCAAGGTTCGCCGCAAGGTGCGTTTGGAAGACGTGGCGACGCTGCTGGTGTTCACCGCCGGCGCCGTGTTGTACTTTCGTCTGGCATTGTTTTTCGCCGTGGCCATGGTGCCGGTCTGGTCGAGATGGATAGCATTGGCGTGGCCCTCCGCCGAAGAGCCTTCGGACGAAGCCCAACAGGCCGTGCCGCGCTGGCTTGGGGGGACCCTGGTGGCAGTGGCTTTTGCCGTCGCGTTGGCTGTGCCGAGAGTTCTCGACAGGCCGATATTCGCCGAGCAAATTCCGCTGGCGGCCGTGGAGAAACTTAAAACCTTGGACATTGACGGCGTGGTCTACAATTATCGCGAATGGAGCGGCCCGTTGATCTGGGCCGGATTCCCCGACTGGAAAGTCACCATCGACGGGCGGCTCTACATCTACCCTCGCGAAGACTGGCGCCAGTATGACGAGGTGGCGAAAGGAAAGGTGTCGGTCGAAGAGGTCGAGCGAACGTACCAGCCCGAGGCATTCTTCTTGCGGCCGAGTTACCACGGGCCCTTCATCGAGAAACTGCGAGCAAGCGAGCGCTGGCGGGAAGTACACGAAGACCCGTCGGCGATCATCTTCGTGCGGCGGAAGTAGTTTGGCTCATGCGCGAAAACCCGGCCGCGCTGCTCGGCGCAAGCGTCATCGGCAGAGGCTTGCCGCGGAGAGATTACCGTTCGCGGTAAGTGATGCGGCCCTTGGTCAGATCGTAGGGCGACATTTCGACACGTACCCGGTCGCCGGGCACGATGCGGATGAAGTGCTTGCGCATCTTTCCCGCCACGTGGGCGATGATGGTGTGGCCGCCTTCTAGCTGCACGCGAAAACGCGTATTGGCCAGTGCCTCGGTCACGGTGCCTTCAACTTCGATAGCTTCTTCTTTTTTCCCCATTCCCCTCTCCAGAGTACGTTTCTTGCCCGCCTGCTCTCGGCGTGAACTCCCAATATCGTAACATATTATCCAGGCCAGTAAAGCCCCCTCGCCCCCCGAACGTCAGATTAACGGGATAGCTACTCGATCATCAACTCGGGTGCCATGTCCCACGCTTGCGTGGGCATGCTCGAAACAGAGCGAAAACAGCCCCTCATGCCCACGCAAGCGTGGAGCATGGCACCCGAATCACATTCAGTCAACTGGAACTCGCTAGTCGATATCCAGCGGATCGTAGCCCTCGATCACGAACGTCGACGGTCGCGAGACGTGAGTCAGACTGTTGATATATGGCTCGGTTATGGCCTGCTTAACAGACTGTTCATCCGCCAACGCGGGGTCGAAAGTGATGTCGACCCGCGAGAAGCCGGGGCCCGGCCAAGCTTCCACCTTCAAGTAGCCGGGAATCTCGAACGCATCGTCGCGATCGAGAAAAAAGAACAGCAGATTGGCCCGACCGCGACAGGTAACGTCGTCGATCCGCATGCTCACGGTCGCGACCGTCTCCGGCCGCGAGTCTCGACTCTTAATGAACGACGGCATGGGAAACATGTAAGAAGCGGCCACGGCAACCGATGTGCATAGCAGCAACACAACGACCAACACCGCCGGCGGCCAACTCCCGCCCAACATTCTCGGCGGTCCCCAACTCAGGGAATCCGTGGCGCCGCCGTTGCGAGGACATGCGTCGATGCAACTGAGGCAAGATATGCAGCGAGCCGACGTGACCTCTTCCATCTGGTCCACGGGAATGGCTGCCGGGCAGTTCTTCGCGCATAGCCCACAATCCTTGCACTGGCTCCCCTCGCGTTTAACTCGAGTCAGTCCAAAACGCGAAAACGGATTAAGCACCGCCGCCATCGGGCAAAACCAGCGGCAAAAGGGTACCGGCGTCAGTAACGAGACAACGACAATCGTGCCGGCGACGACATAAGCCCAAACGGTTATGTCCTCGCCGTGGCGACTGATCAGTGCGTAGCAAGGGTCGAAGCCGCGAAATATCAGTTCGCTCGCCTTGGCCGTGTAATACAAGATCGCGCCCAAGACAGCGTACTTCGATAGAGCCAAAACTCGGTCCGCCGTGCCAGTGATTCTGGCTTGGGGAATTCCCAGCCAGCCGACCGCCACGCCGAGCCACTCGGAAATCGTTCCCAACGGGCACATGTAACCGCAGAACGCGCGACGCAGCAGGATCGTCATCACCAGCACGCCGCCGAGTATGAAAAAGTTCGACACGCCCAGCGAGCAGAGCATGTTTCCTTCCTCGGCGTACGTATATGCCGCCTCGACGCCGCCGAAAGGGCACCAGCGTTCGCAGTTCGCCCCAAGCACGAATACACCCACCAGAACGAGTGCCAGAAAGCCGAATTGCACAACGCGTCTGGTCGTTTTCACTTGCCGGTTTCCTCTATCGCCAGTTCCCTGAAGTCGCAGGGTGCGTCGCGACGCACCATTGTCGTCGTTTGCCAAAGCCAAAAAAGCACCGTCGAGTGTCCACCTCGGTGAAAAAGGGGACAGGCACCACGACGGAAAGGTTTCAGGAGACTCAAAGGTCCAAGATGTTGTGGAGCCAGTCCCCCTTTTCCCCGCCTTCGCTTCAATCCCTATCTCCTGTCCCCTAACCCCTACTTACTCTTTGAACAATTTCCTCGCGAAGGACACCCGGCGCAACTGCTGCCGCCGCTGCACTTCGACTCGGGTACCTTGGACTTCGTCTTCAGCGCCGTGGCGAAACGATCCGTGGAGGCCAGATCGGCGAACTCGGGCGTTTGTTTCGCATGTGCCTTGAAACCGGCCGCCTTGCTGGGAGCAACGTTCTCCAGACATCCGGTCAGTTCCGCAAGGGCCTTGTCGTGATCGCCCACGATGGCATGCATGCGGGCCAGCGTGTAGAGCGTGCGGGAACCGGCCTTGGGAGGTTGCGAAACCGCTTGGGCGATCTTCTTCGCCTCCTCGACCCTCTCCTGTCGCGCCACGGCTATCGACAGCAAGGCTTGGGTTGAAGGCGTCGACTTCTCGCTGTCTAGTTCCTTCAGAACCTTCTCGGCTTCGGACATCTTGCTCATCGCAAGCAGCGTCTCGGCCAACTGCGACGCCGAGGCGGTCGTCTTCAACTTGTCGTTGATCCGCCGGTCCATCGCCAAAGCTTGCGGGTACATGCCCTGACTGACGTAGAAAGCTCGAAGCGACTGTGCCGTATTTCGCCATCGCTGGGTGTTCTTCTCGCTCTCCAACTTCTTCCGCAGAGCAATTACCTGCCGCAGAAGCATGAATTGTTGTGAGTACTGCTGGTTGGACTTGTCGGCGCGAGCAGCCGCCAAGTAGGCATCCAAGGCCTGTTGAAACTCTCCACTTCTGAGCAACTCGTTCCCGCGGTTGAACGTTTCCTCGGCGGTTTCCGCCAAAGCCGTTTGGGAAAGTGTCGCGGAGAAAACGAACGTCGCAACCAAAATCGCCACGATGAACAAACGTGAAACAGTCATGTTCCGCTCCTTTCGAGACGCGTAAGAGATTCAAGTCAAGTGATCCGCGGTGGAGGTGTGATTGAAGTCGGCACGGGTCTAGGTGGGAATAGTCGGCACCGACCATCGCGAGTATGGGGCCGACTCACAACCCGGCGGCAACTTCGCCGGCCCATGGCCTCCACTAACACACCCCGTTGGGCGATTCACCAAGCAGAAGGCAAATGGGTCAAGCCGCTCTTGCGTCAGGTAAACCCCTAAGTCTTTTGCGACCCCGGTAGTCTAACCTAAACGCAGGATATGTCAAGCTTGACGCGGCTACCGGGTGGGGCCGCGCGGGAATATAGGGGGGCGGGGAGGCCCGATTGCGAAGTGATGAATAGAGGGGCGGATCCGCGCAATGAAACAATCCGCGGTTTCGCGGCGAGGCAAACACCACGGTCTACCCCGCCGGGAAACGGAACGCCACGTTTACTCCGGGAACAGGGCGGTCGAAAGGTATCGTTCGCCCAAGTCGGGCAGCACCACGACAACGTTCTTCCCGCGATTCTCCTCGCGCGAGGCTACCCGCAAGGCGACCCAGGCCGCCGCGCCGCTGCTGATGCCGCACATGAGCCCTTCTTGCTTGGCCAACTCGCGGGCCGTCTCGAAAGCGTCCTCTTCCTGGATTTGAACGACCTCGTCGATGATATCCACGTTGAGCACGCCGGGAATGAATCCCGCCCCGATACCTTGGATGGGATGCTTGCCCGGCTTGAGTTCCTCGCCCGCTCGGAACTGAGTGATTACGGGGCTCTTTACCGGCTCCACGGCAATTACCTTCACATTTGGCTTTCTCGCCTTGAGCACCTCGCCCACGCCGGTAATGGTGCCGCCGGTTCCGACGCCGGCAACCAGCACGTCGACCGCTCCGCCCGTGTCGCGCCAAATCTCCTCGGCCGTGGTCTTGCGGTGTATTTCGGGGTTTGCCGGGTTGTTGAACTGTTGGGGGACGAAGAAACGGTCGTCTTCGGCCGCCATTTGTTCGGCCGTCTTGACGGCGCCGGGCATTCCGGCAGCGGCGGGCGTCAGCACCAATTCGGCGCCTAGGGCCTTGAGCATGCGGCGGCGTTCCAGGCTCATGCTTTCCGGCATGGTCACCATCAGCCGATAACCCCGCGCGGCGCAAACGAACGCCAAGCCAATGCCCGTGTTTCCGCTGGTCGGCTCCAGTACAACCGTTCTTTTCTCGATCAAACCGTCGCGCTCGGCCGCGTCGATCATCGACCGTCCGATGCGATCCTTGACGCTCCAAAGCGGGTTGAAACTCTCGACTTTCGCAAGCACGTTGGCAACGCAACCGCCGGTCAACCGCCGAATCTTAACCAACGGCGTATTGCCGATGCTTTGCGTCACGTCCGGATAGATAGAGTCCTTTTCAGCCATCGTGCTCTCCTATTGTCTTGAGAACTCGTTAACAAACGCTTTCCTGTTTTCCGTACTGCTGTTCGCCCCGAAGGCGGCGACATGTTTTCGAATTCCCGGGTTATCGCCCTTGGTTAGCCATTCCTTAG
>Ga0180432_10005389_pt1 | contig 17033 bp, 19 predicted proteins | sample SS_ome_10_FD_132414 | JGI IMG/M metagenome (GOLD analysis project Ga0180432, IMG submission 132414) | Hypersaline lake sediment archaeal communities from the Salton Sea, California, USA - SS_1_MS_2 metaG | ecosystem: Environmental > Aquatic > Non-marine Saline and Alkaline > Hypersaline >...
GCGACAGTCAATATATCACTAAATAGCCAGTACTATGAAACCAAGAAATTGACGGATGCAATTAGGTATCTGTTTGATAATGCGTGCTTTATAAAACATTATGAAATATTTAAGATAGAAGAATTAGAAAAAGAAGAATGTAATAGTACAAGTGGCAATTTCTTTTATGACACCTCTAGCGGTATGAGATTATTATGATGTAAAACCGTTTTACATCGGCGAACAATTGGAACACATTAACGAGAAAGAAAAATGGATGATACAATTACATGGCAAGTTAGCCATAAGAAAATTTCTGATTTACGCGGATTATCAGCAAATCCACGTCGTTTGACAGCGCATGACGCTGCTCATCTAAAAACAAGCATAACTAAATTTGGGTTATGCGAACCAATCGTAATAAATCAAGACAACATCATTATTGGAGGCCATCAAAGAATACGCATTCTCAAAAAACTAGGAGAGAAAGAATGCGATGTTATGGAACCCAATAGAATGTTATCTCAAGAAGAAGTCAACGAGCTATGCATTCGTTTAAATCGAAATAATGGCGAATGGGACTTTGAGATTTTGGGCAACCTGTGGGAGCCTGAAGATTTGGTTTCTTGGGGTTTTACAGAGAAAGATCTTGGTTTTGATGACGAAGAAAAACCTGTAAAACCAAAGAAGCACGAATTATTGTTAAGTTTTACAAGCATAGACGATCTACACGAAGCTAAAGAAAAAATTTTAGCAATACTTGAACAATATCAAGGGTCTACGTATAGGGTGAAGTAATGTAAAACCAGCGGTGTAAAACCGTTTTACAACCCAACACGCGAGGATCTAATGGCTAGAAAAACAATGCAGGTGCTTGGCCGTGCGCCTTCCAAAGATAGAGATGGACATACAAAACGGCCTATTGATTGGAAGACAGTCAAAAAATTATGTATAATACAATGTACAGTCAAAGAGATATGCGATTTTCTTGAGATAAGCCAAGATACAATGGAACTTGCATGTCGAGAAATGTTCGACTGCACTCCTAATCAGAAGTTTGCAAAATGGCGCTCTGGCGGAAATTGTAACTTAAGGCGCATGCAGTGGCATCTTGCCGAGACTAACGCATCTATGGCTATCTTTCTTGGTAAACAATACTTAAATCAAATAGACGACTACAAATTGACCAACAGAGGCGACTTAAAAGTTAACGTTGTTAACTTTGGCGACCAACCAACGAATTCTTGGAGCGATAAAAATGAGCAGACTGAACCGATATCAGACACCAACGATACAGATTCCTGATTTTACACCACGCGATTACCAGCTTCCATTTTTAAGAGCAATGGATAATGGCTGCAAGCGCTCTGTCTTGGTGTGGCATCGTAGAGCAGGCAAAGAAATTGCATGCTTTAATTGGCTTGTCAAGATGGCTTATTGGCATCGGGTTGGCACATATGTTTACTTCTTTCCAACTACATCTCTCGGAAGGCGTATCCTTTGGGATGGTGTTAATAAAGATGGTAAGAAGTTTTTAAGCTATATACCCGATGCTATTATTGATGGTAAGCCCAATAGCAGCGAAATGAAAATAAGGCTAACAAATGGCAGCATCATTCAAATCATCGGCTCTGACAATGTCGTCAATGTTGGGGTTAACCCTGTTGGTTGCGTATTCTCGGAATTCTCATTACAAGACCCTCATTGCTGGACTTACACGCGTCCTATCTTACGTGAAAATGATGGTTGGGCGGTATTCAATTTTACCCCTAGAGGGAAGAATCACGCCCATGACTTGTATCTTATGGCAAAACACAACCCAAACTGGTTTTGTCAAAAGCTTACCATTGAGGATACAGGAGTCCTCAACGAAGAGGATATGGAGCAAGAACGACGTGAGGGAATGTCCGAACATCTTATTCAACAAGAGTATTATTGTGATTTCAACCTCGGGGTTGAAGGTGCTTATTATGCGAAGTTGTTGAATAGAGCAGATTTAGATGGGCGTTTAACAAACGTTCCTTTCGAGCCACATACATCAGTAGACACTTATTGGGATTTGGGTGTTTCTGATGAGACTGTCATATTATTAGCTCAGAACGTGGGACAGCAAATCCATATCATCAATATGTATCGCAATCAGGGTGAAGGACTCAACCACTACGCTAAATGGTTGCAAGACGAAGCTAATAAGTGGGGATACATCTACGGTAATCATTATGCCCCGCATGACATACAAGTAAGAGAACTTGGCTCTGGCGCAAGATCTAGAATGCAAATCGCTAAGGACCTGGGTATCAACTTTCAGATTGTACCAAAAGTCTCGATCTTTGAAGGCATTGAATTTGCACGCGGTATCTTTCCAAAACTATGGATAGACACAGACAAATGTTCTTACTTTATCAAAGCAATTGAGAATTACCAAAAGTCATACAACGAAAAACTGAATGTATACAGTGACAAGCCTTTACATGATTGGTCGTCACACACGGCGGACGCATTTAGATATATGTCTGTGGTACAGAACAAGTTAAGCAAAGGCAGCATGTCGCAAGAAGATGCGGACAGATTGGAAAGAGCTTATGCTTTTAGACATAGGTAAAGAAAAATTTCGCAAACTTTGATCTATATATACAAAAATGCTATAGCGAAAAAAGAAAGCACATAACGTACAGTGTTAACAGTTTAACGCGAGGTAGGGGAGTGATCGCCCCGTCCAATGCCGTATCATTGGCCTCGCATCCTTTCTATACGGAGAAAGTAAGTATAAAGGGATGTGATGGCTACATATCAAGATATAATAAGAGATTTTGATACATATTATAATGAAGCATGGTATGCATGGAATCCGTTTTTTCCGGAAGCTGAAATGGATCTGCGATACTTCTTGGGAGACCAATGGGATGCAACAGAGAAAAAGAAATTAAAAGAAGACGGTCGTAACGCATTTGTATTCAACAGAATACGCAGAAATATACAAATGGTTACTGGCTATCAATGCAAGCATAGATTGTCGTCTATTGTTTTACCGCGAGAAGATCAAGATCAACAAGTTGCAGATCAGCTTACAAAATTATTGATGTATGGTTTTAGTTATGCAGATGCATATCAAATAATCAGCGATTGTTTTGGGGGAGCTTTAAAAACTGGATTCAATCTTTGTAGTCTATGGGTTGATTATCGCGATGACCCGATCAATGGTGATGTAAAACTGAGTAGAGAGCCATATAATGGTTTCATTTTAGACCCCTATTTTACAAGTTTAGATTTTTCCGACTGTGGTTACATATTAAGACGTAAGTACTTAAGTGTAGATCACGTCGCTTCTTTATTGCCTGGCCAAGAAAAAGATGTTCAATCTTTATATCGAATTGGTTGGGAACGAGATTCTAAGTTCACATGGCTTCCATATCAAAGACAGCCTAATGGTCAAGACCTTATGGCATATAATGAGATGTATATCCAAAAGTGGAGACAAGTTCCAACTTTGGTTGATATGGAGACAGGCGAGATGTTGCCATTTGATGTTGACAATGACGTAATCAACATCTTTTTACAGCAATATCCGCAACTTAAAGTAATAGACAGGCCACAACGTTATATAGAACAACACGTAATAGTAAACGACCATGTCATGCGATCAGATATGAATCCGTATGATCTAGATGAGTATCCATTTGTTCCGTTTACGGCTATTTTCGAACCAGAATCGGATCAATGGGACTTGAAGATACAATCATTAGTGCGGTGCATGCGAGACCCACAATGCGAAGCCAATAGGCGACGTAGTCAAATGATTGATATCCTTGACTCACAAATCAATTCCGGATGGATCGCAGACGAAAACAGCGTTATTAATTCTAAGAGCTTATTTCAGTCCTCACAGGGCAAGGTTATTTGGAGGCGCGAGGGATCTGCTCCGGGAGCTATTGAAAAGATACCACCTGCTCAAATACCACCATCTATGTTCCAAATGCAAGAGCTGTTCGATCGAGACATGATGGATATCGCCGGAATTAATGACGCTGCTTTTGGTCAAACAGATAATGCCCAAGAGTCTGGCGTAATGATGATGTTAAGGCAGGGCGCAGCTCTCGTTAACTTGCAAGAGTTGTTTGACAATCTTCGCGTATCTCAACGGGAGATATCACGCAAGATGATTAAGATGATGCAAAATTGGTCTGATGGAAAAATTAAGCGCATTCTTAATGAAGATATCGCTCCATCATTCAGAGACACAAATCTCACCAAATATGACATGTCTATCCAAGAAGGTCTCTTAACAGATACTCAAAAACAAATGTACTTCAGACAACTTGTCGATCTTAGAGGACTTGGTGCTCCTGTTACTGGTGAGATGTTGGCAAAAGCTGCTCCAATCCAAGGCAAGACAGAATATACAGAACAAATCGCAGAACTTGAGAAACAACAAGCTGAAGCTGCTCAAAGACAACAACAAATCGAACAGCAGGTCATGGTACAGCAGGGTCAGATGTCACAAGCAAAAGCTATTTCTGATGTTGCGCTCGGAAAAGAAAGATTCACAAGAGCTATCGCAAATATGGGACTGCACGAAGAACGCAATGCAGAGTCTATCCAAAATAGAGCACAAGCATCTCTAGACCGCGCCAAGACAATGAAAGAACTACAAAGCATGGATGACGACCGCCTGATTAAGTTCATGAATATTGTCAAGATGATGGAAGAGATGAGCAGGCAAGAAGAACTAGAGAACAAAAGCGATGACTTGAAAATTTCTGCACAGGCTGCGGAGCCACAGCAGAATGTCCCTGGGGTAGGGTCACTTCTCCAGGAATTACCAAACAACCAACTATCGGAGGTACCCAATGCCTAAAGATAAGTATTCCCAAAAGGGAATGGGCAAAGTGATGGGTCACGAGAAAAAGCCAAAAAAATGCAATCCGTTTGCTGCTCAAAAGACAGATTACGGACGCATACAGCACAGGCCAATGGATTATCGTGGCACATCTAGAGAAGCATTCGATTACAAATACTAGGAGTTCGAATGAAACAAGAGACTGGTGAAACACGCAACGCAATTATTGAAGACGACGAGAGGCTTATACAAGACATTCTCAATGCAAACAAGCACAGACGCGACCCGTACTGGATCGTGATGTTTGCCAAACCGTCCAAGAACTGCGTAGATGGACTGCCAACCTTGGTAAAGCACATCAAAGCATACGGAACCAAACCAAGCCCACAAGTGGGCATGATCGTTGGTGAAGTAGATAACAAAACTGGATCTATAGAGTGGGATGTAAACATGCCACAAAGACCATTTGACTTTGATGCTTTAAAGGCTTTTGGAGCTGAATCAGCAAATGAAGTTGTCGTAGAAACAACTTCAATACCAGGAGCTTACGTAACACAATAGCGCCGCCAGCTTATGGGCGAAAAGGAACTAAATGAACCAAGAAATACTCAATTCGGGCGATCAATTGGAGGCCGCCGCTCCTGTAGATGAAAACACAATGGAACCGCAAGGCCAAGAGCAACAAGAACCACAACAAGTGCCTCTTGATGCCCTACAGGCAGAGCGGGCAGAGCGTCAACGTCTGCAAGATGAACTCAAAATGGTCAAGGATAACATGTCCCTGATGATGTCTCAATACCAATCTCAGGCAAAACAGTCTCAAGAGCAGGCTGATAACTTGTCTGATGATGATGTTCTTACCGTAGGAGAGTTTAAGAAAGCACTCCAACAAAAAGAACAGCAATACAACATGAGCATCCAGGAATTGCGTATGACGCAGAAGTATCCTGATTATGAAGAGGTTATCACAAAGTATTTACCTGAAGTATTTAAAACAACTCCAGGGTTACGAAAAACGTTAGAACAAACTCAAGATTTTGAATTGGCCTATTATTTGTCAAAAAATAGCGACGCATATAGATCGGCAAACAAAAAAGCAAAAACCAACGCTGATGCAGAACGCATAGTTCAAAACTCGCAGAGAGCGGGATCATTATCCAGCGTAGGAGCTACATCGCCAATCAGCCAAGCTAAGAGATTTAGGGACATGTCAGATGATGAGTTTATGGCTATCGCAAATCGTAACCGTGGATATGCATAAGAGAGGAAAACATGTCAAATGTAACAACAGTCGCAGTGTTGCCTCCAGCAGTAAGGGAGTACTATGATCGTCTTTTGTTAATGACCGCTTACCCACAGCTAGTACATACAAAATTCGCTCAAAAACGCTCCCTTCCTGTGAAGATGGGTGACACTATTGTGTTCCGTAGGTATGCACGTCTTTCAACAGTGCCAATCCCACTGCAAGACGGAATCACACCTCCAGGGGCACCACTATCAGCAACCGACATAAAAGCCAGAGTAGATTTCTATGGTAATTATGTGACTATTACAAATCAAGTAGAACTTACAGTTGAGGACAGAGTTCTTAATGAAAGTTCACGCCTATTATCACAAAACCTTGCTCAGACAATGGATGAGGTGACTCGTGATGTGCTTGCATCCACCACAAGTGTTTTGCAATGTGCGTCTGGTGTTAATGGTAATACTCCTACAGAGTTGACAAAAGCAGACATCGACGGTGCTGTTCAAACTTTGTTAAACAATGACGCTGAGATGATATCTCAAGTCGTCACTGGTACTAGTGCCTATGGCACATCACCGATTCGACCCGCTTTTTGGGCGTTTATCGACACAGCTCTTTTAGATGACCTAGAAGCCGTTTCTAACTTTGTTCACACTTCACAGTACCCACAACAAAAAACTGTTATGGATGCTGAGTGGGGAGCAACTGGAAACGTACGCTGGCTATTCACATCAGTCGGAAGCGTAACAAGCTCAAGCCCTGCTGTTTATAACAACTTTATCATTGGTAAAGAAGCTTATGCAGTAGTACATCTTGGCGCAGAAACCGGAGACTTCTATATCGAGCCTCTTGGATCTGCTGGCTCAGGCGACCCTCTCCATCAAAGAGGAACAGTGGGTAAAGTGTCAGCCCACTCTAAATCTGTAGTAATTGACTTGGAAGCCTACGGCGAAAGCTATGGTGACAGGGCGCAAGCCGGAGAATATCTCCATGCAGCGTGAACGACTAAATCTACAGACCCGTAAGGGATGCGATAGTCTGAACTCACAAGGAAACTGTGAGAGAGAAGTTGAAGTGCTTCTCCGCCTATTTATAGGTCATAAGGTTAATGGGGCCGAAGTAACAGAACAGTGGCAACACCCATTTGTGGCACGTATTCTTAACGATGCTTTCATGGTTAATCTTGAAGCAACACATAGTTAAGGAGGCGAATTATGGCACAAGTAAAAGTATTTGATTGGACAAACCCAAACCCAGCCGTGGCACGCAACTTAGATTGCGGTTTCGACCCAGTTAAGGTGACCGTTGTAGACCTTACAAACGGTGGCTCATGGATGTGGATAGAAGGTTTTACCGATGGAACAGTACTCGATGTAGATGCAGGAACAATTACCGGAAGTAATGGAGTAACACCCCTATCACAAAGTTCGGTTTTTGGTGCAGCTATAAGTGGCTTTACGAATGCAAATCCAGGCGTAATAACAGCAGCGAACGTATCGCAAGTTGGAATTACTACTGGTGACACAATCAAGGTCACAGGGATAGCAGACGACGGTTCAGCAACAACATTAAATGGTAATTACACTGTTGCATCAGCGACAGCGACTACAATTACCACAGCAACAAACACAACTTCATATTCCGTTTACGTAAGTGACGGTTATGCAACTCGTGTTTCTGATACTAATGGTGATGCAATACCAACCGAGAACTTTGCTATTAGAGGTTTGACACTTGGAACATCTGCTGTTGGAGCAAACTCTGCTTCGATGGTGGCAATCGTCGAAGGTGATGAACCCGTATTATAACGATGCGTGCCCCTTCGGGGGCACTCTTTAGGAGATAAAAATGAAACAGACAGACCAGAGAGATAAGATTGATGTGAAGAGGATGTTAAATCTTCCAATCATTGACCCTAAAAACCCATCTAGAAAGTTAGATGAGAAAGAAGAGAAGTTCAAAAAAGAGCTTAGAACATATGAATTCTATAATCTTGAAGAGCCAGGGCTAATGCATAAATTTTCTTATGGTAACACTAAAAACAGATATGATTTTACGTTTTTCCATGGTGGAAAATACAAAGTACCAAGATTTATTGCAGATCATGTTGGATCAGCATCTACTCCAATTTGGAAATGGCGACCTGATGGAACAGGAACCATGCGAAAGGAATTAACAGGTCAAAAAAGTAGATTCCAAATGAGAGAAATTTACGAGGGAGCATAAGAATGGCTAACTGGACGCTTGCCGAAATAAGACAAAAAATAAGACAGGTCACAGGTCGTTATTCTCTGCAAGAGATAACAAACGACCAAATCGACGAATACATTAACAAGTATTTCCAATATACGTTTCCTGCTGAACTTAAATTAGATAGATTTCATACTTTTTATGAATTCGTAACAGAAGCAAACGTCCAACAGTACACATACCCATCCGGATATGTTAACTTTGAACCGCCCTTGACTTTAGACAATATGGACGTTGAGTGGTATCAAGACCCAAGCTCATTTGAGTCAAACAATCCGGAAAACGTTAGCAGGCAGACAATCGGCACTGGCGATGGATCAACAGTAACGTTTTCTAGCACTGCTAGCGGTTTTCCCATACTACCCGGCACAGTTATAGTTACAGACGATACCGAAGTTTTTGAAGACACCTCTACAGCTTATACAACATCGAACATATCGCTAACAGGCGATGCTGGTGGATCTGGAACGCTTAACTTATCTACAGGTGCCATTAGCGTAACATTCAACACTGCTCCATCAAATGGACAAAACGTTGTTTTCTCATACATCCAGTTTAATCCTGGCAGACCAACGGCAGTCCTATCATACAACAATGCATTTAAATTTTTTCCAGTTCCAGACACAGCATACAGGGCGAAGATAAAAGCATACGCGAACTCACTGGTGACCACATCTTCTGGAACCACTGCTACAAGCTTCACAAACGCCACAGATCGACCTTTATTGGATGAGTGGGGTCCTTGTATTGCTTATGGCGCAGCGCGTCAAATACACGCTGATTATGGCGAATATGACGCATATGCGGATGTCACCGCATTATATAAAGAACAACAATCTTATGTTTTAAGAAGAACAAACCAAAATCTTCTTAATACAAGATCACAACCAAATTTTTAGAGGTTTACAATGGCGACTTGGAATAAAAATGCAATAACAAGTACTACAAAGATCAGGGAAGCAGGTGCTCTCCACCAAGCCAACTATAATGCGATAGAAGAGGGTGACGACACATTAAAAGTTGAAAAGTGGAACTTCACAAATAGAGACACCGCAGGACTTGCAACACCACCAACACGCGTTGATAACACTATGCAATTCTTTGCTCAAGATAATGATGACACAAAAACTGATCTGTATGTCATTGATGACCGTAATCCAGCTAACGTTATCGAGCTTACAGAGAATGGCAAGTTGGGTGGTAGATCACAATCTTTTGTCATTGGAGACTTCTCATTCGGCACAAATACAACTACTTACGATGCTGGCAACATCATTAAAGCTCGTGGAACATTTGATACAACTAATACGACTATTTCCTTTGATAATGGTGATAATATGGCTGCTGGAGTTCGCATTTCTAAAGGAAAATTCACTGTAACGGTGAATGCTGATGTTTTAGATGATGCCACTGATTATCAAGTAATGGTTACACCACATTCTTCTTCTGGAAGCGCAAGATCTGCTTCAATTATTTCAAAAGGAGTTGTTGCTGCTGGTAATCCGGTAACAATACAAGTTGGTATCTACGAGGGCAGCAATCTTTATGATACAGAAAGTTTTGATATCATTGTGATGGGAGGCGTCTAATGCAACCATACCAACCATTTCTTATTGCTCCCTTTGGCACCGGATTAGATACAGATCAAGAGCCATGGCTATTGCCTGTTGACGCATTCTCAGAGATTTCTAACGGTCACATCAAACATGGGTATATTCAAAAAAGAAGTGGCTATAGACGACTAGCTCAAATGGCTCATGGACGTGCAATTACTGCTGCAAGTAATGCTAACCCTGCTGTTTTCACAGTTGGAGCCTCTACTGGCTTGTCTAACGGTGATACCGTTACATTACAATATTTATCTGGTGGAACATGGTCGAGTCTTAATGGCGCAAAATACACCATCACTGGATTGGCTGGCGTGACATTTTCATTATTAGATTCTACTGGAACAGCAGTGGATGGCACAGCTCTTGGAGCATACTCCGCAAGCTCTGGTCGTGTATGTGATTTCGCCGGGCTTCCCATTATGGGAATTTTCCAATATTTATCTTCTACTAATTCACGAGAAATACTAGTTGCTGATACAGAACGGGTTGGCATCTACAATAGCACTTCCGGTTTAGTAGACCCATTAGATTTATACGATACAACAAGTACATTACAACCAAACAGTGATGTCTTTACATCTTCAGATACGGATTATATTTGGGCTGCAAACTGGCAGCACTCAAATGCAACTAACCGTGTCTATTTTACGAATGGCAAAGAATACCAAACTGGAGCACCGGGCACAGATGGCATTCTATATTATGATGCACAGAACGCAAGGGTCGAGCAATTTCAGCCTTCTCTTGGTGGAACAGATTACTTGTTGGGCGCAAAATTGATCTTCAGTTTCAAGCAAAGACTCTTTGTATTAAACACTTATGAAGGTACAGCGGGTAGTGGAACTCATCACCCGCAAAGAGTTAGGTGGTGTAAGCTTCAAGACCCAACAAATTGGATAGTAGAAGCGGGTGGTGGTGGGTTCTCCGATGCTGCTACCGGAGATCAAATAATAAGCGCAGAATTATTGCAAGACCTTATCGTTGTTTACTTTACAAACAGCGTGTGGACATTACGGCCAACTTCAGACCCCGCACTGCCGGTTATATGGAGCAAGGTCAACTCATTCAGGGCATGTGATGCTAGAATGGGTGTTACTGGCTATGATAGATATACAATTGCCGTTGGTATCCGCGGTATTACAGCAACTGATGGAACAGAGACACGCAGAATAGACAACCGTATAGAAGATTTTGTCACAGAAGATGTAAATGCTTCTGAGTTTGATAAAGTCTTTGCAGAGCGCAGCTATGGAGAGCGTCGCACATGGTATTTATTCCCCTATCGTGATAGCACAGATGTTAATTCTGCTTTGATCTATGATGACGATAGTGCTGGTTTCTCCAAGTATTCTATAGATATGAATGTTCTTGGCCAGGGTTCAACACGTGTAGACTATGCATATCAAGACTTTACGGCTGCTAATAATTTAGACTGGACATATGATGATGCTGGTGAAGAGACCTTTCTCAGCTTTTTCTGGTCAGACAATGCAGAAGTTCTTTTTGGTGGCGACACTACTGGCAACATACATCTGATGGAAACTGGAACAACAGATAATGGGTCAGATATTCCTTTCTCTTTAAAGAGTGCCGGATGGAATCCATTTAAAGAACAAGGTGTTGAATGTCAGTTGGGATACATAGATTTGTATATGGATTCTGAGCCTGATGCAGATGTTGAAGTTTTATTTTATAAAGATGACAATCCAACTAGCTACGCCAAAGCGCGTACAGACCTTTTGCCAAACCTGAATTTCAGGAGCACAATAAGTGATATTACTATTAATTCTGATCCAACTACTGGGTGCGTTGTCACGTCGGGAGGCCATGGTTTATCTTCGGGCGATACCATATATTTTTATGGAGTCAAAGGTGCTACTTTCTTTAATGATATTGAGTGGACACTTGGCTCTACTGTTACGGAGAATACTTTTTCTATAGACTCAGACTTAACACCTTATGGCTATGCAATCACAGATATCTCAAATGCTAATCCTGCGGTTGTTGAGGCCGTAGATCATGGTCTACAAAATGGAGACCGTGTTTATATCGTTGATGTTTCTGGCATGACAGAAGTCAATGACAAGTCTTTTACTGTGGCTAATAAAACAGATGACACCTTCGAGCTGCAAGGTATAGACTCAACAGCTTATACACCATATACACCTGGGGGTTATGCATTTGCACAGTATTTAAATGATGGCGTTCTAGCAGAGAGAAGATTTTACCGTACAAAAGTTTGGAAACGCGTCTATGCCGGTGGCATTGGTTATGAGCATAGAGTCGAAATAATTGAACAGAGTTCTAACAATCCAATAAAGATACATGCATTCAAGCCCTGGTTCAAATCAAGGGGAAGGAGAACTCTGGGATGACAATACCAACAACGATACAACTACCACTGCAAACAGAGCGCATCTTAAGCGGTAATCCCGATGAGATGGAGAAATACCAGCGCGACTTAGTTTTCGCTATACAGCGCATGTATGAAGATTTAGCGCAAGGCATAAACGGAACAATCCGAGGCGATCCGTTTGCCGGAAGTGAACAATGGCAACCAACATTAAACGGAACATCTTCTGGCACCTTTACGTACGTCCATCAAGCGGGATGGGTTGTGCGTCAAGGTCTTATTGTAGATGCATGGTTTGACATAAGTTGGAATGGCACAACAGCTTCGGGAAATTTATATGTAGAACTACCTTACAAGGTTGCCATAAGCAACCAAAAACCTTTCGTTGGTACAGTGCAAGCCTCGAATGTTTCGTACACAACAGGCACCGACATTGTGGTTAATGCAATATCAGACACCTATAGGGGTGAATTCTGGAATGTTGGGGATTCAATCCCTACTGCTAATCAAAATGTTGTCGGCAGTGGCCAACTGATTGGGCACATCAGATACATAGGAAAGAACGATGAGTGATAAAGAGAAAAAAATTGAAGAATTAAAATGGGTAAGGCTATTAAGCCCAGTACACATACCAAGATATTTGATAGATCAAGTTAGAGACAAAAACTATGACACCGACGACTTCATTAAGTACCAGGAGCTTAATTGCTTGGTTGCCGATAACCAGGGATTTAAAGTTAACCCCTTTAATCACCTGTATGCATTGGTTGATAATGGCAACCTCGTTAAGGGATTCTTATGGTTTGTCATAGAACCCCTTACCAAGGATTTACTGGTGAACACTTTTAGCATGGATAAAGAATACTGGTTTGGAGGGTATGCCATGAAAAAAGCTAGTGACCATATTAAAGATTTAATGAAAAAAATGAAAATAAAAAAGTGTTTTTGGTCTACTAATTATCCGAAACACTCAGAGCGTCAAGGCTTTAAGCGTTCGCGCAGTGTTTTGATGGAGTATGCCTTAGATGAAAATAACTAATTTAAAGACTTTTTACAGGAGCATCGTTGATGTTTAAAGTTATTAACTACGCGAATAGTTTTGCGTCCACATCTTATACATATGCCCTTGGCCAGGTAAACTCCTTCTTTTTCGATTCGTTTTTCTATTATCCAGTCTCCGTGTTGAATTCCTTCTTTAATATGTCTGCGGGTGTTTCTCGCTTGCGTTTTCGCGGTTACCCATCTACAATTTTCAGGAAAATACCCTTTGTCGTTATCAATACGATCTATCGAAAAATCATGCGGACGTTCTCCCATATCATTCAGAAAATTAAGAAAATCTTTGCGCCAACATTCGCACACTATAATACCCCTCCCTCCATATCGCGGAAAAGCTGGACATCTAGGATTATGGCATCGTTGTATCATGGCAGCCCATGTAGAATAGGTGGAGGTTCCATAATGACCGTGTTTTCGAAGTCTAGAGGTCGATATCTCAATTTTAAGACAGCCGCAACTCTTGGTATCGCCTTTTCTAAGATAATATCCATCGTAATCACCGATTTTGCCACATTCACAAATGCATGTCCAATAAGTGCTGCGTTTTTTGGGGTTGCGAAAAGAAGACTGACAAAGCACTTTCAATCGACCAAATTTTTTGTTAACAAGGTTTATAACTTTACTCATAAAACTATGTTAACACCGGAACAGTTTTATGGCAATTTTAGGAGAAGCTAATGGGAAAATTATTATCTGGGAGCACACAACATGCTGGGAACGTCTCCCTACTGACTGACGAGCAGCAACAGTTGTTTAGTCAATTATTAACAGGCCTTGGGCCTCAATTACAAGGTACGCTAGGTGGCTTATTGCAGCCTGGGGAACAAGATTATCAAGATGTATTTCAGAAGTCATATGTTGACCCTGCGATGCAAGCCTTGAACCAGCAAATAATCCCTGGCATACAGCAACAATTTGCGGATACCGGAAGCTCTGCATCTTCTGCTTTAAACCAAGCTCTGGCTCAAAGCGCATCAGATGTATCAACGGCTATTGGTTCACAGTATGGCCAGTTCTTGCAAGGACAGCAAGCCATGCAGCAACAAGGTCAACTTGGTGGTATTCAGGGACTTCTTAGTTTGCTAACCAATCAAACCTTTACGCCAATGATACATCAGACTCCAAGTCTGTTAGCTACTGCGGTTGGTGGTGCTGGTAAATATTTTGGATTAAATTAATAGGAGTTAATAATGCCACAACCAATTGTTTTTCAAGACCCATCTGGGTGGGGTGCTGCTTTTGGTAACTTGGGCGGTGCTCTTGGCAAAGTTCTTGGTGATAGAAGACAGCAACAAAAGCAATCGCAAGGACTAGATGCCTTTCAAAAAGCTTTAAAAGATTCTGGTGGTGATACCGAAAAAATAGGAAGTGCTTTAGCAGCAGCAATGAAAGCAAATGTTGACCCACGATATATTAATGCTTTAAATCAACAGTATCAACAGTCTCGTTCTGATAGTGCTTTTCAAACTGCATTAGATGCTGCTAACAAGTTGGGTGGAATAGATACACCTAAAGGTAAATATGAATTTCTATCTAAATATACATCTAGTGGTGGAGATTTAAAAACTGCCTTGGGAATGTTTCAATCTGGTAAAACCACGCAATCTGTTTTTGATAAAAAGATAGACGAATACAAAGCCGATGCGATTATTGAATATATGGATGGAGGGAATGATTCTTCTGCAAACTTAAAAAACAATCTAGAGTTTTTGCAGGCCAACTTACAAGATGTTGGTATGAGATCTGGTATAACAGAACGCGGTATATTCAAAAGCGAATTATTCACTGAATACGAAAACAGGGGTAATCTTGTTCTAGATGGGGTTATTAAAGTATTCAATAAAGCTGGAGTGTTGCCACAAAAGAAATTAGAATGGATACGCAATACATTTGCAATTTCACCATATGACACACAAAAAGTAATCCAAGGTAAGATAAATGCACTATCTTCTTTAGCTAGAGATACTGAAGAATTCAATAATGATATGGCATTAATGATAGATAAATATGGCGCGGATATTCCAACTAGTGAATTTATAAGGGCTAGAAACAAACTGAACAACAAAGTTAAGAACTTTGAAAAAGAAAATCTCGCTGCTATTGGAGCCAAGTTTGTCGATAAATTGCCAGCTAAATCAGATGATGGTGATATAGCTACTAATGACGAAACAGGCGAGTCTTTTATTTACAATGCAAAAACCAAAAAATGGGTTAAACAGAGGTAGTCATGGGTTTTGTTATACAAAAAGCGAAGAAAGAGCCAGAAGAAGAACAAACACAGCAATCCCCATCACAGGGCAAATTTACAATAAAAAAAGCTCCTCCTTCGTCATTTCTTAGAGGTGGTATCGGAGGCGGGATAAAAGAGTTTGGTGCTGGATATCTTGAGGGCGCACAAAAATCATTTGGTGGTGGTGAAGATTCTTTGATGGGTGAGGAGATAAAGCGTGCAGCCTTAATGCGAGATATTGAAAGACAGATGATGGAACGCCAAGGAGCAACCCCTGAAGAAATACAGCAAAAGATTGGCCCTGAAGACGAACGGGCAATGAACTTTTCTGAATATCTAGATAACATTACTGGCGGTTATTTTAAGCCAACCACTGCAATACAACGTATAGCACAAGAATCGGCTAAAGAAGCTGGCGAGTTTGCTGCTATTGATATGATGCTTCCTGGAGGAGCTGGTTTAAAAGAGTTTTACCGTGGTGCTAAAATGGGCGGTTTATTTGGTGCCGGAATGCAGATTGCAGAAGAAATGGGGGGAGAAGGAGGTGAAAAGCTCGCGCTTGGAATAACATTTGCATCTCTTCCATATTTACTTAAAAAGGGTGCTGCTGGTCTAAAAAATATCTATAATTTTGGAAGGGGACTATTAAGGGAACCAAAATTAGCAGAGGGAGTGCCTAAATTTCTTACCGAATCTAAAACTCCAAAAGCTTTAGCAGATTTAGAATTAAGTTCTAAAGATTTAGCAGGAAGGGTGTCAAAGACAAGCGAACAGATGTTGGCTAATCTTGATAATTCGTTATCTAAAGTTTCAAAACCTACGTTTAAGGACACGGGTGCTTTTAGAGCTGCTGAAATTGAAGCAGATATAATCTCTCAAAATCAAAAGGCAATCTTGGATACAATTTCTCCTAGAGAGGAGATAAAGGAGTCTTGGGAAGGTTTGCAAAAACTCGTAGAAGGTAATTTCGAGGCAACACAAGCGACCTATAGAGAGCTGTACGATAGATCAGAAGAAGTTGCTTCTAAAATAAAGATGTTCCCGGAGAATTCATATAAGGCAGCCAAGGCACTAGAGAAAGAAATGAAAGGGGGGCTTATTGATATAGCTGAAGAGCGGTCAATTTCTGGATCTGCGTCGTCTCTAAGAAAACAAGTACAGCCGTCATATAAACCGCTAGCTGAAACATTGATGGATGATTTGAAAGCAGAAGGGCTTGACGTTGAAATGGAAGAAATAATCAGAGCAATGAAGAAACTTGGAGAATCACCTGTACCACCTGAAATAGCAATAGACAGACTAATAAAGACAAAACGGAGCATTAATAGAATCTTAAGGAAATCTAATATTACTCCCGCTCCTGTTGATCTTTTAAGTCCAGTGTCAAGAGCAGTAAAAGAAGATATTTTAAAGGGATTAGAAGCTGCTCCAGAAGCAAGAAAGATGTATATAGCAGCAGAAGAAACTTA
>Ga0180432_10005391_pt1 | contig 17030 bp, 17 predicted proteins | sample SS_ome_10_FD_132414 | JGI IMG/M metagenome (GOLD analysis project Ga0180432, IMG submission 132414) | Hypersaline lake sediment archaeal communities from the Salton Sea, California, USA - SS_1_MS_2 metaG | ecosystem: Environmental > Aquatic > Non-marine Saline and Alkaline > Hypersaline >...
AAAAAAATTATTATAATAGAAAAAAAAAAAAAAAAAAAAAAAAAAAAAAAAAAAAAAAAAAAAAAAAAAAAAAAAAAATAAAGAAATTTAAAAAAAAATACAAACAAAAAAAGGAAGTGAAATAAAAAAATGAGTGTAGAAAAAACTTCGTATAAAGGAACAATATCAATGGATTTGAGAAATAAGGAGACATTAAAAAACGCTATAATCTTTGGAATAATAATCTTCCCTAGTATCATCCTTACGCTGGCAGTAATTGTTGCTATCCTGCAGGAAGAAAGCTTGGTATTACCTATTGACTTGGTATTTTGGATATTCATTTATGGAGGGATATTGCCATATATTGGGATTCTTATAATAACTGTCTTGTACGAAACAAGATATGTACGCAACTTTTCTTACAAGATCTCGGAGAACAACATCGTCATCAACCATGGCGTTTTTACCAAGACTCGCGCGACCGTCCCTTTTAGTCGCATTCAAAACATTAACATAGTGAACGGCGTATTCGACAGAATGTTCAAGACATTTACGGTAAAGATTGAAACCGCTGGGAGTTCAGGCGCTGCACAAGCCGCTCAAGGGGGTCATTTTCGTCCAGAAGGATACATCCCAGGACTAAAAGATCCATACCAGATCGAAAAAACGATTAAGAAGATGATGACAAAGTATTCCCAGGTACCTAGTGGCCTCGAAGACAAGATTTTCAAGCCCGAGGAAGTGGCATTCGATAATTTCATCAGCTATATACTTTCGAAGATGCGAGAGGGTGAGAAATTGAAAACTTCGATAAAAGAACTGATGGAAAAAGCGAATATCACGGAGGTCAAACTCGCCGAACAAGCGGACGTTCCCATTCAAACGATAAACTACTTGATCGAGGGGCGCTATAACCCGAGCTTGGCATTAGCGTACAGAATTGCGGAAGTTCTAAAGTGCAAGATCGAAGATCTATTTAAATTGGCGTAATCTCTAATTAATAATTTTTTATTTATTATTTTTTCAATATTTATAATTAAATATAGGTGAGAAACGACTGAGATACCGAAGACACATGGTTTCAAGGGTAAAAGAGCTAAGGGAAGCTCTAAACATGTCCCAAAAGGAGCTATCTGAGCGGGTTGAAGTTACTCGCCAGACAATTTATCACTTGGAGAAAGGAACTTACAATCCCAGAATGGATCTATCGTTAAAATTACGAGAGACACTTGGTAAATCAGTTGAAGAAATATTTTCACTTGAGCCGATCATTAAAGATTTAATCGGGAAGAAAACAACTAATGAATTGGAGGATATTTCCGAGCAAGTAGGTATATCTTTTGAAAAGCTATATAAATTAAAGAACTTAGACGAGAGCCAGTTATTGAACGAATTTACTGAAACGCAACTTCATAAGATTGCCAACGCTTTTGGAGTAGAATTCAAAGAGCTTTTTATTAAATAGATATATTGATTAATAAAGAGAAAATTATAATTTTTTGAGCCATTCCGACTCGTTTTTTAGCCGTTCATATTCGTCAACATCACCAAAATCCCCTCTAAACTGATCCTCAGGAATTTTGTACACTCTCACCTTCCAATTTCTTTCGTTAATACCATGACAGATGGCGTCAGGGATTTCAATTTCTCCTCTTTCAGAGGGTTTAATTTGATTAAGCACATCAAAAATTTCTCTTGAAAATATAAAAATTCCACAATTATTAAGGTTAGATCCGACTTTTCCTTTAGGGGGCTTCTCAACGTAATCAATACAATAATTTCCTTCGCAATAAATTGCGCCACCCTTGAAAGGATCGTCCATGTAATTAGTTACTAATAAAAAATCGGGTTTTTCCTTTTTATATATGTTCAAGACTTCTTTATAGGTTATGTACTCTACTATAATATCGCCCCAGGCACAGAGGAAATGCTCGTCTTTAATAGAGCTTTCACAGATTAATAAAGCGCCACCCGTTCCATTTAACTCCCTTTGCTCGACGTATTCGATATTAACGCCCCAATTCGTCCCGTCTTGAAAATGATCGATAATTTGTTCTTTTTGATATCCGACCACGAGAATAAAATCTGTAAATCCAGCCGATTTTATGCCCTCTATAATGTATTCAAGTAAAGGTTTTCCATGAACGGGAATCATTGTTTTCTGGTATATATCAGTATACGGTTTCATTCGCTTTCCATATCCTGCACACAGTATTATAGCCTTCAATATGATTCAACTCCGTTACTTGTTTTGATTAGGTAAGCTTTTCCACCTGCGTTTTCAATCGCTTTAGCAAATTTAGATTCTTTTCCGGGTAATGTCAATGCAAACATGGTCCCGCCAAAGCCTGAACCATTAATTTTTCCTCCAAAAGCACCTTTATCCATGCATTCAGAAAGCATTATATTAATTTTTTTCGTGGAAATACCAACATTAGTATCAAGCTGTTGGTGGTGTTCGTGTAATAAATTGCCCAATTCTTGATAAAATATCAATTTATCCTTTTCGGATTTATTGCTACGATTAAAATAGTATGAAATCAATTTTTTTGCGTTTTGAGTCAAATCTCTATTTTTTAATTGTCCAACTACAATTTTTTGATGTTTTTTATTTAGATTTTGCAGGTATTCCTCAAGATCAGCGAGCTTAGTGGTGAATTGGTCAAATTCAGGTAGAATTTCCTTTAAAGCTTCAAATGCATCAAGAGAGATCGTTTTAATCCTAATTAAATCGTCAACAGTATCTTTTTTCTCCAAAGAATCGCCCAAAACGAATCCATCGAGAGATAAATTATATTGTTTTACCAGATATTTAGGCTCAGAGCTATCTAAATAGATGATATTTCCATAAGCGCTCGAAAAAAAATCCATTTTCCCTCCGGCTTCTCCAAATTCTCTTACTTCGGTATTATATCCTTGACTAGCTAATGCTACTTCGTCAGATAACGGGGATCCTCCAATCGTGTTCAAGAAATAGAGCCACGCCATGACTAATGCCGAAGAACTGGCAACTCCGGCGTTTATCGGTATGTCTCCAGTAATTTTTATGTCATAACCGTGTGAAAAATTAATGCCCATTCTTAAAAAATGGTTATATCCGCTTCTTAAATAATCTCTTTTTGAAATATATTCTAGTTTTCTATTATTCAAGCGAATTTCTATGGAATCTTTGACATCTGGAAGAGAAATTAAAAATTTAGGTTCAGAAATTTTCTTTGCTTCAAGATATATATATTTTGAAATTGCCATCGCAATCACGGGGTAACTCAGGTAATCTTGATGCTCTCCAAATAGACATATTCTTCCAGGTGCTTTTATTCGGATCATGTTTTTAAATATTTTAATAAGACGCTTTTAATTAAGTTTTATTATATTCTTATTATTTAATTGATTTTACTTCGATGAAAAGCCAATTGAACTCTCGTCAATCAGTTTCGAAAATTCCTCCTCATAATTTAATTAGGTACCCGATATCAAAGCAAACACCGATTTTTAACCTGCTATTTGACAAGTTCTTGAAAAAATACGGTCTTTCGCAGGTTGTCACGTATAAAAAGAACAGAAAAAGGAATCCTAAATCAACCTTTCCTTACATGCCATCGTTACCAGAGAGTTCTGATGATATCTACTTGTACGACTTTCATTCTCATACGAACTTTTCAGATGGGCAAGGCACGCATGAAGAAATTCTAATTGACATCTCTCAAAAAAAGCATCTAACTGGAATTGCTTTCACTGATCATCCATGGCATAAATATAAAGAGAAGGATATCAGAATTCCCAACGAAAAAGCGATATCGCAAAGCTTTAAAGGTCATGAAATTGCTTTAGAACTAAAGAGGAAAGGCAGATTACCTGAGGAGTTTATTACATTTCCTGGAAGTTGCGAATTCTTTGTTAAAATTGAAGAGAATAGCAAAGAAGCGGATATTGAACTCATTGCTTTGGGGGTTCCCAAAGGTTTCATCGAAAATAATGGAGGACTTCGTCGATTAACTCACAGAACTGCTGTGGAATTCATTGAACTTGTACACGATAATAACGGTTTAGTCATTGTTCCACATCCTTTTTATTTTAATCAATCCTATCAACTATTAAAATCAAGGAAATCTTCTCGGAACTCGAGACCTGACGGAATGGAAGCCATCAACTACACGATTGGACTCTTATCAAACGAATTCTATTATGAATTTTTAGAGCAATTTTCTTTTTCGCGAGAATTGAAGCTAATTGGAGAAAAATTAGGATACTTAAACTGGATGGCCACGATTATAAGTCAACAGAACGATTATGGTAAATATTTCGATTATCCTATTGCACGAGACATCGCGCCTCTAGGTTCTTCGGATGCTCATTTTAAATCAATGGTAGGTGCGGCTTGTACCGTTTTAAAAGATCCCGTTCATTCAATTGAGGATTTGAGAGAGGTGTTTAAAAAACGAACCACGCTTCCTGTATTCAATTCTTTATGGGATGAACAAGCTAATAAAGCTGAAGTGTACAAGGAAATCTGGGAAGGGTATGGAGATACAATAAATGAAAGCATCAACAAAATCAACGCAAGTTCTCATTTTAAATTAATGCTGACTAAGATAATTATAGATCTTTTGTTTTAGTTACAATATTACCTATATATTACATTCTTCTATAATGATATTCAGATATTATATTTTTTAATCATATGATACCAATTTTCCACTTTTATAATTAATAGATCGTATTTATTGAGATTCATGATAAAGGACGTAATTATCATTAAGGATGGCATTCCATTGTTTTCCAGGAATTATTGTACCTCTGGAACCAATTCTCATAAAATGTTTATTGAACAAAACGATCTAATCATGGTTTCAGGTTTTTTTTCTGCATTAAACTCTTTTTCAGAGGAATTTGATAATTTTGGCCCCATAAAAGAATTAAAGCTCACGAATACGGAACTTAAACTGTCGTTTTTGAAGGATAGAAGCATTTCAAACCTGATTTATCTTGCAACTTTTGACGAGAGATCAAAAGGCGTTAATGTACAAAGAGCACTAAGAAAAATATCTCGAACCTTCTTGACTCGATATAATATTGAATCGATAGTTAATTGGAGCGGGAGAACGGATGCGTTTGACGAGATGCGAGATATTGTAAAGAAATATATTGACGAGGAAGAAGAGGAAAACGAGATTGAGTTTAAAGAAAAAGTAGTTGATCTATTCAAGAACGTTGAAGAGACTATTGATGCGGAAACTAAAATAACTCAGGAAGAAGAGAAAATTGTCGACGTTCCAAGTTATTACAATTACATTCCATATAGCAAGACGGTGAAACAAATTAATCCCAGGTATTACCTAAGTGGAGAGAGTTCTTACAAAGTGTTTCAAGAAATCGATGGCCTAAAATCTATCAATAAAATCGCAGAAAATTTAAAATTAGAGCAATTACAAGTATATAATCTATGTAAAAATCTAATAAAAATAGGATTTGTTGATTTGAATCGATATTAACACGTTAAAAGAAGTTCATTTTATTTTTGTTTCTTCTTTTGTTTGTGCTTCTTTTTCAACCGTTCTGCCTCTCGAGCTTGTTCTTCCAATTCCTTGAGCAATTTTTCGTTTTCTTCCTTTCCTTGAAATTTAAAGACGCCGGAGAGCTTACTTTCTTCTTTTTCTCCGGATTTTGAGACTTTTTCGAATGAAAGCGAAATTGGATCGTCTTGTTTTAACGCTAAATTGATAAAATTAATAAATCCAATGTGTTTAGAAGGAGCAATGTTGAATTTAATGGTAACTTCCTTGCCTTTCTTCGTTTTAGTCTTTAAAACTAACCGTAATTTCATCAATCTTTCACTTTTTTCAAATCTTTAGATAATTAAAAATGCGTTAATAAATAAAAAATTATATTAAAATCAAAAACTCTTATATGATAAATAAAAAGATATTTAACAAAAACTTTAGGAATTCTCATGCCTTCAAAATTTCGAGTACGCCTTATTTTCCGACCATTAGTTAAAGCAATTGCGTTGGGATTGAGTAAAATTGGCGTTACTCCCAATATTGCAACCTTTATAATGCTCTTCTTCGCAATTCTAAGCTTGATTTCGTTAGGGATTTTTAAGAACTTGTTATTCTTTTCAATTTTTGTGTTTACTACGGGAATTTTTGACGGTGTAGATGGAGCCATAGCTCGTTTAACCGATAAGTCGACTAAAGGCGGAGCGTTTTTAGATTCTTCAATGGATAGAGTATCGGAATTTATCATTTTCATTGGCTTGTTATTATATTGCTGGAATGATTCAGTTTTTTTAATTGACATGAAATTAATCATTATGATATCTTTTTTCAGCTCATTAATGATTAGTTATTCGAGGGCTAGGGCAGAGAATTTCTTTAAAGGAGATTTTGATGTTGGTTTGATGGCTCGTTCAGAAAGGTTGTTTTATCTCGTCATTACATCCATTATTGCGCATTTCTACGGTTGCATGAATGAATTTATTTTTATCTTCATGTGGTTGGTGATTGGAACCAGTTTATTTAGATTCCTTAAATTCAATAGCATAATTAAAGAAAGTGAGGATAAATCCAAGTAATCTGGTATCAGTTTTTATCATCATGGATTAATTCAATTATGACCTTATCACCATCCTTTAAATTAAAATAGTCTCTTAAATATGGTTGAGCTAGGATCTCGACTATATTTTTACCATGATGAGTACGGTCAATATTTAAAATCGCGGCTTTTACTTTATTTTCTTTATCCTTTAATGGAAATACATAGCAGTGGTGACATTTAACATCGCCGTAATTCCTATTCTCATCTTTAAATCCATTAATTTTTATAAATCTCATGTCATTAAGTTTTTCTCTTAAAAGAGAATTGTTAATCACGTCTAAATCCAAATTTAGTGTTCCTATATAAGGTTCAAAACCTAATTTTTCCTTAAATTGCTCGTAATATCCTTTAATTGCCACATAGTATCCCCCTTCACCTATTCCCTCCGAAACTTCTCCCGCAATTAGAATCGTGTCTAAAATTTTCTTGAGAGTACGATACATGTTAAGCATTATTTCCGTTCCTAATTCCGTAATTTCAATTTTTTGTTGCTTTCCTTCGATGGATCTCGTTATCCAGTTCATTTCTTCCAAGTTTTGAATCCTACGAGATGCCGTTTGCTGGCTAACATTTAATAAATCACCAAATTCCGTTGAATTGATCTTGATCTCCTTTCTCTTTCCCAATCTCAGGCATAAATGATAGAGCGCAAACCAATTTGCGTAGTTATCGGGTGATATATCTAAATCTTCAGGCAGGATATCTCATCTCACACTTTTTTTTTGTTTTGTTCTACAATTTTCTTTTTAATAGAACTCGAGCTATGGAGCTTATATTTATCATAATATTTTTCTAGTCTCCTCACTTCGATATTGAACATGCCCTTCAGTTTTAGAGCGTTTTGAAGTTTTTCGACACTAAATTTTTGATCAGGTCCGAGAAGGATTATGTCTGGAGCGATTTCTTCAACAGTTTTGAGAGTATCATTATCGTGTCGTCCTAATTTTGCATCTTTTACGTTTTTAATGCTCTTAATAACTTCTAATCTCTGCTGTTCGGGCACTATAGGAGCCTCTCCAGAATAAAACCTCCTGTTCTTGTCAGTAGCTACGATAACGTAGACATCACCTAGTTTGGCAGCTTCTTCTATCAGGAAGACATGCCCCGGATGCAAGATGTCAAATGTCCCTGCTATTAAAACCTTTTTCTTCGTTTCATATCAGCTCCATTTTTATATTAGTTGATTACTTTATATGATAGTCCTAGAAACACCGGACCTCTAATGTCAATCTTTTTTTGCTTTGAATGAATGAACTCTAAAACTATATCGTCTAATTCTATATTGACTTCCGCTGCCCTATAACACATTTTTACCCGATGTTCGTATTCCTTTTTGTTTTGCTCGAGCAGGATTTCAATATTATAAGCCATTTCTGAAGCAATTCCTTCTAAATAGGTTTTACCAGTATCAACTGCTCCCTCAATTGCTTTATCAGGAGATTGGCCTATGATTGCCCCGTCTTTTACCCAAATCCTATTAAGAGTTGCTGGACCTAATAATTTAACATTGTTGTCTTTTTCCCAAATATAGACTTCAATTTTCTTATCTTTAATTGTACCTTCCCATACTTTGACTTCAATTGGAGATTTTTCGTCCTTATTCAAGATAGCTTTTTCGATAATCGAGTTTTTTATCTCAATTCCTCTTTCTGTTAGTGGGAAATGCTTGTATTTGATAGATTTGCTTATTTCCTCATCTGAAAAAGAGATATCCTCGTAAAAATAGGGATAGACTAATTTTCTAATGTCTACTGTTTCTGTTTTTATCATGCAGATTCTTTCTACCCCGAAACCAATGTTAAATACGGGGTATGGGATACCATACTGAGCTAAACTAACAGGGCTATAAAAACCACCGTCTCCTATTTCAATCCATTCTTTGGTTTTGGGATGTTCGACAAAGATCTCAAATTCAGTTTGGGGAGCGTAATATTTGGAAGTTGCTTTTTTTATTTCTGTCCTGTTATTTTCGAATCCTATTTGCTTGCATATTTGAGACGCAATTTTTCGGCAATCCTCAAGTGATATCTGTTCGGCCATTATGACTAATGATAATGTATTCGAATCGTATAAATGAGTAGCGTCAATTTTTTGCTCTCGTCTAAATTTTTTACATATAGTGAAATACTGGAGAGGGAGTTTTTTCTTTTTGAATAGTTCTCCTAGTATAATAAACCACAATGCCGTTGTGTGGCTTCTTAAAGTAGTTTTTGTTGGAATAGGCTTTAAATTTTTCAATTCAGGAAAGATTTTATCGATTATTTCTGAAGCTTGACTTTCCTCGACGTTTAATCTCTCAATGAATACTTCAATTAAATCGTCAGCCTCAATGTCTCCTTTTTTATAGTCTCTAAAAATTTTCTTCAATTCTTCGATTTTATCGAAATTCTGAATAATTTTATTAATTGAGGTAATTTTTTCGTTAGATATTCCTATGTCTGGGCGTGGAAGTCCTGCTACATAAAATAAACGATCAAGAATTAGTGCCGCCTCAGGACCATATTGTTTATATACTTCTTCTTCCTCTACAAACATCGGTAAAACTAATTCTTCAAAACCCAAAGCGAGCATTTTTTTTCTCGCTTCGGCTATGAATTCCTGAGTGGGATGAGCCTTTCCTTTTTTTTCAAGCTTAAATACATCTCCTTCTAATTGAAGGAGATTTTTAGTGTTAAGCCAAGCCTTCTCGTAATTAGCCTTCGCTTCCTGCTTAATTTCCTCGACATTAAAGGGCATAATAATATTTTATAATTTGTTTGTTTGAATAAATCTGAAATAATTAACTATCTTTATTTAATTGTTTTTTTAATTGGTTCATTTGGATTGTCAATGAGATATCTCCTCTAGTTTTTTCAATAATTCCTCGTGCGACATCCGTTTTATGTCTTAATTCTTGAGTTATTCCCTTCGGGTAGTCTATAGAAAATAAATATGAGTAAATATCTTCCATATCGTCTAAAATTTTATCAAGTTCATCAGTTTCTCCAGCACATATCTTGTCTAAAATGTATCGCCGCAATTCTCCAATCACATCAGCTAAGCCTAACAGATAATTTATATCAGAAACATTATAAGTTGCAGGATCTGGGAGCTCTAGTTTATTAATTATTGCATGTAAGCAAATTGCTTCAATATATTCTTGTTCTGGAGTTTTTAAATATTTACTAAAAATATTTGGGTTATTCTCAACGAGTTTTAGGAGTTTTGCGTGACTAAGTTTTATCTCATCGATGTTTTCTTGGAAAATGTTAAATTCCTTTCTATGAATTGATTTTATAGCAACACTGCAATTTCGAATCATTTGACGGGAAATTTTTAAGATTTCCTCTCTATCAGTGTCTATCTCGTCTAAATTTTTAATAATCTTGGCAAAGATTTCTTTTAATTTCATTGTATAATGTGGAACATTTAGTCAAATTCTAATTATATCTATATACCATTATTATGCAGAATATTTAGAATTTATCAATTTTTTAAAGCGTTTTTTCCTTGACTTGATTTGTTTTATTAATAAACATATCGAATTGAATAGGTTTTTTGTTTATAAATTCAAGGAGTATTCGAATATAAATAGAAAAAAGAAAATTATAAAATTTAGTTAAAAATGATTTCTGATACGAGAATTGAATTTAATTGTCCATTTTTTGATGCTTGCGAATTAACGAAAATGGAATCTTTATGTTATAAAAGAGCGAGTTTTCAAGTTTGCCCTGAATATCATTTAAAAAGAGGAAAAATTAAGCAAGTTTGATGTTCATAGAAAGAAGAAAAAAGGCACTACAAGTAATATATAAGTAATTATAAGCGTTATGATGTCTTTATAAAATTGTTTTAAATATTCTTCTGACAAACTTTGAGTTTCTTTTCTTTTACGCCAATTAAAGTAGCTATAACATAAAAAACCAATAACTAAACCCGTGGATATTATTAAGATTATTATTGGTTCATTAAACCAGGTGTACATGTGATTCAATTCGTTTTGTATATAATATTATTATATTTAATTTACAATTAATAATAATTCTGCGTTTTTACTAATAAAATATTTTTACTATTTAACCTTAAAGATTATATACATTTCTAAATGTGGTTTAAGATAATCGAAATGTAGTTCAAATAATAGTTAAAGTGTAAAGAACAGGTAATTAATCATGAAGTTATTGTTAATCCATTCTGACGGTGTAGAAGTGGTAAAAAACAAGGAAGCTACGAGCAATCCGCAAGACTTTACAGAAGATGTCATACAAATGGATGGTTTAATACTGGTAGCCTACGTATCAGTTGAAGATCAAGATACATACGATACGGATATCATTGCAAAACAAGGAGCTCAGGTCATAGAAGAAGCAATTCTTCAAATCACTAACTTTCCAGAAACAATTAGGCAGAAAAACGATGAGATAAGGGAACATAACCAAGGAATTGAGTCAGGTAAAAAAAAAGGAAAATTGAGAGAGTTAAAGGAATTAATCGCAAAAAGAGAAGACTATCGAGTAGATAAGGTGTTGGTATATCCATGGGCTCATTTGAGCAAATTTTTAAGCCAAGATAAAAACGCCATGGATGTATGCCCCAAAATTGCACAAATTCTCGAAGAAAAAGGCATAGAAGCGAAATTTTCTCCGTTTGGGTGGTACAAAGGATTTAAGATTAATTGTTTAGGACATGAAATTGCTGAGATGTACAGAGATGTTAAGCTATTCATTCAACCAGAGGAGCATCTTGCGACTGCAATGTACAAGGTTATAATGCCCGATGGAAAAGAAATTGATATAATAAAGGAGGCTGAAAAAGGTTTTAAACCAATCCCAGAACTGAAAGACTATGAAGATTTTAATCTATTTCTTAAATCTGAATTAGGATCGAGAAGGGTCGATCATAGTGAAGAACCTGCTCATATCAAATTTATGAAAGAACAAGAACTTGTTGATTTTGAACCAAATACGGATGCAGGGAACCTACGATGGTATACAAAAGGTGTGATCATGAAGAACTTGATAAAGAGATATATAGAAGATGTAATTATTGATTTTGGAGCAATTCTCGTGGATACACCAATCATGTATAATGTGAAAAGCAAAAAATTGACAGCTCAAACAGCTAGGTTTCCAGCAAGAACATATTGGGTAGAATCAGGGAAAGATCGCTTTTTATTGAGATTTGCAGGAGATTTTTTACAATTTGACATGTTCAGTAATATGAATTTAAAGCCACAATATTTTCCCTTACGGCTTTATGAATGGGAGCAATATGATTTTCGTAGAGAACAGGAAGGTGAACTCACAGGTTTAAGAAGGTTGAGAGGATTCGTCATGCCTGATTTTCATACGCTCTGTAAAGATCTAGACTCCTCTATTAAAGAATTTAAAAAGCAATACGATTTAGACGTGCAGATAGCTAAAGATTTAGGAGTTCAAGATAATATAATATTTCGAGCAACTCAGGACTTTTACAAGGATAATCACCTCTGGATAAAAGAACTAATTGAAAAAGAAAATAAACCTGCATTATTAGAACTGTGGAAAGAAAGGTATTATTATTATGTTTTGAAATTCGAAAGGGGAGTTCTTTCAGCTCAAAATAAAAGCGGGACATTAGCAACGATACAAGTTGACGTGGAAAGTACCTTAGAGTACATGGAAGATAAAGACGGGAAAAAGCGTCAAAAATATGATATAAAATTTGAAGATAGTGACGGTATAATAAAGCATCCTATCATACTTCATAATTCTCCTTCAGGAGGATTGGAAAGAATATTATGGGGATTGATAGAAACCGCTTCAAGAAATAAGGGAAGGATCGTTCCAGGTTTTAAAACGTGGTTATCTCCAATTCAAGTAAGAATCGTGACAGTTAGTAATAATCAAAACGAGATGGCAGAGGAAATCCTTGAAAAACTATCAAAAGAAGGTTATCGAGTTGATTTTGATGATAGAGAGGAAAAAATTGGAAAAAAGATAAGGCAATCAGAAGTCGACTGGATTCCGTACACGATCATTTTAGGCAAGAAAGAACAGGAAAACCAAACAATTTCAATAAGAAAAAGATTAATTGGGCAGGAAATCAAGAGGAATGAAAAGAAGTTTAAAATTACTTCAGAACAAATAAACAATGTCAAATTGGAGAAATTAATCGAAATGCTTACGAATGACACGAGAGGCTATCCTAATCACAAATTACCAATTCCGTTCAGAAGGTTTTCGACAAAAGTATATTTTAGAAAATAACCTCACTCGCCAACATTTTCCAAGCAGGCTCGTGCTATCATGTCAAATGCTACCTCTACGTTTTCTCCGGTTTTAGCAGAGGTCTCTAAATATTCACAATTGAGCCTTTTAGATAAATCTTCTGCCTCAGATTGATCTACTTCTCGATTGAGATCGATCTTATTTCCTATTAATATCATTGGTATGGTTTTTTTTACTGATTTTTTAATTGAAGAAACCCATCCAGGAATCTTTAGAAGGGATTGAGGTTCTGTAACATCGTAAACACCTAAAGCTGCATTTGACCCTTTAAAATAAATGCCTCTTAACTTGTGAAATTGTGCTTGTCCACCTATGTCCCATAAGAGAAGTCGAACATTTTTATTGTCGATTTTGACATCTTTAATTAAAAAATTTGACCCTATTGTTTTTTTTAAGCTCTCTGAGAAGTAATCTTTAATGTATCGGAGCAAAAGAGAGGTTTTTCCTACGTTGGCGGGGCCAAAAAGGCAAACCTTGAATTTGAACGATTTCTGAGTGGACATGATATTCACATTTGTTAATAGTATTTAGAAAATATCTTATTACTTTGATATTATATCATCAGATATTTATATCTTTATAGTAGTGAAACAAAAAGAAAAATGTTTGTAAAATTGAATTTTCATGCTTCTTAAGATTTGATGAATACTATAAGATTCATTTTTGTTTCTTTTTTCCAATGTTCAATACCTGCATCATGAGCCACTCAGGCGTTCCTGCTCCGTTTGCATATTTATTCCAGAAGTATAATAAAAATCCTAGAAACGCAATATAAGCGAGGCATAAATATGGAAAATAAAAAATGCTTAAAAAACCATTGAAGATGGGAAGTAACATGTAATGTAATAGAAAGAGATTTAAGGATACCTTTCCATAATATTGGACGGTGATTATAAAGATATTACTCTTCCTTTTAATATCGACGATATAGAAGCCCACAGCAAGTATTAATAATCCTGCACCTATATTATACCACATGTTCCCAAATGTCCCCCTGATTAGAAATTTCCACATCCCAGTATAAACCGTAAAGGGTTGCATGTTTGAGTAGTTTAATAGATATACATGATGGTATAGAATCGGATTAATCGTGCCAGGATCAACGCCATTTCCCCCAACAACAGCCTCTAATCCAGTAAATATGCCAAGAACAATAAAAATTAAACCCCATCTTATAAATATGTGAAAAAGGCTCTTATAAGCATCCTCAGAACCATCTATCATAGCTTCATAGAGATATTCGCCGAAAATTGTGGAAATAAAGCATACTGAAAGCCAAGGTAAGAGAGTAACAGTAGCTTCAGGGGATACCACGATATAGTAAAGAATATTATAAATAATGTTAGAATCTTTTCCATCAAAAAGTAATTTTAAGATCGTTTCAGATGAAAAAATTATGATTACTCCTACAATGATACGGGATACTTTATTAATTTTTAAAGCATAATAACTAAAAATTTGAGAAAAACCAATAAACATGATTATATTCCATCCCCAAAGACTTAACGGGAGAGAATAAACGTCCGATAATAGAATTACGTTGATAAGCATCCCTATAGCAATCACCATGAGCCCTCTTGAAAATATTTGATTTCTAATTACATTATTTGGAAGCCTTCCTTGCTTGCTTTTGATGCTAAATATTACGCTTAAGGCGGAAAGAAATATAAAAAGAGAAGGTCCGAGAATATCAAGAAACGAATATACAATTCCATGGAGAAAAACCCAATTTTCGTCAAACCAAGCTGCAGAAGTATGGCATAAAATAATAAAGATTATTGCAATGCCCTTGACAAAATCTATACTTGCAATACGCCGTGGTGACGAGGTTTCGACGCTATTTCTATTGGAAATATCTTCCTCTAATTGTTCAATTATTATAGTTTCTACTTGTTCCTCTTCCAATTTAGTATTTAGCGCCATAATTACTCCAATAAATAATAATAATTATTAATTATATAAAAACCCAAAAAATCTATATAATTTAAATTCTCACAAATTATCGATGTCTGTAATCTCAACCAATAAATTTTATGGATTATTTTTTTTTCGCATTTGTAATAGGAAAAATGTGCCATTCACGAAAATTTATATATATGTTACATGTTCTTTATAACTCGTAGTCACGCAAGTGAATAATCCAATATCTTTCCTTCAACCCATAATAACGAGAACCCACATTATGTTATATAGGAAGATGGATTCATTAAGAAAAAAGTCGAGAAGTTGTATTCACATGAAAATAAAAACCATATCTAAAAATTTGGCTCTAAGTTCAAGAACTAAAAAGAGAACTTTTACATTTATAACTATATTGTTTGGTATGTTCTTTATATTACCAATATTAATGCAAAATAATGTTAATGTCAATGAGATTTCGGATGAAAATACTCTAAAAACGATTGATATAGTTAATCCCAAGAACGCGGGTTTCTGGAACAAAAATCAAATAATAATTGATGATCTCGATCCGTCTAAGAATTGGTCTTATACAAATCTAACATATGCTTGGTGTAATGGTGGAGGTACCTGGAACAACCCTTATATCATTGAAAATGTAACTATTAATGCGAATGGTTATAATTATGGTATTTTGATAAATAACTCTAATGGTATATATTTTAAAATTCGGAATTGTACTATTCTTAATTCAGCAAGCGGGAATTTAAATGCGGGAATTAGGTTAGAAAACACAAATAATGGGACTTTAATTAATAATACTTGTTCAAATAATAACCAGAATGGAATATTATTAGTAAATTGTGATAACATTACTATTACAGACAATATCATTGAGAATAATGCTCAGTATGGAGTTTATATTAACGATTCAAATTGTGAAATTAATAACATTTATAACAATCGTTTTGTTCAAAACGGGATAAACGCTCGCGATGATAGCGATCTAAATAACAATAATTGGAATACCACTACTATTGGAAACTACTGGTATAACTACTCGGGAATTGACGCTGATGATGACAATTTAGGTGATACTGCTTATACAGACATAGCAGGAACTGCGGGAAGTGAAGATAAATTACCTATTTGGTGGGATTCTCCTGTCGTTTCGATAAATTCTCCCGAATATAACTCATTACATGGAAGACAAGCTCCAGATTACAATATCACTATTGATGAGGGTAGAGGAAGTCATACTTGGTATGAACATGTTGAAAATGGGAATATATCTTCTCCATCAGAACTGCAAGGAATAATAAATGAGGTTTATGAAGGAGCCTTTAATCAAAATTTATGGAATTATTTAAATAATGGAACGACAACTATTAGATTCTATGTAAATGATTCCAAAGGATATATTGGATATGAAGATTTAGTTATAAGGATTGACAAAACTGATCCAAATGTTAATATTATTTCTCCAACTGGAGGATATTTCAATTCTACTCCTCCAAATTTTATAGTTGAAATTTCAGATGATGTTAAAATATCAAAAATGTGGTATATCTTAAATGATAATACAACAAAACATATTTTTGATGAAAATGGAACTATTGATAGTTCTGCTTGGAGTTTACTATCTGAAGGAGAGGTAAACATAACTTTTTACACAAATGATACGGTAGGTAACGAGGATAATGCTTTAACTCAAATAACCAAAGATATAACGAATCCGACCGGTTCGATAGTGATCGAAACCGACGCTACTTGGACCAATTCCGAAAGCGTTTCATTGGCGCTGATATACGACGACGCGCTTTCAGGAGTCGATCAAGTCAGGTACAGCAATAATTCTATAACGTGGACGCCGTGGGAAGACGAAGCGGGAACGAAATCGTGGACACTACCTTCTGGAGACGGAACCAAGACGGTGTACTACGAGATTCGAGACAACGCAGGGAACGTCGTTCAGTTTTACGACGATATAATTTTAGATACCACCGATCCAACGGGTTCCATCGTGATCGAAACCAACGCCACTTGGACCAATTCCGAAAGCGTTTCATTGGCGTTGATATACGACGACGCGCTCTCGGGAGTCGATCAAGTCAGGTACAGCAATAATTCTATAACGTGGACGCCGTGGGAGGACGAAACGGGAACGAAGTCGTGGACGCTACCTTCCGGTGACGGAACCAAGACGGTGTACTACGAGATTCGAGACAACGCAGGGAACGTGATTCAATTTAATGATCAAATCGTGCTTGACATGACCGATCCAACGGGTTCCATCGTGATCGAAAC
>Ga0180432_10005393_pt1 | contig 17025 bp, 15 predicted proteins | sample SS_ome_10_FD_132414 | JGI IMG/M metagenome (GOLD analysis project Ga0180432, IMG submission 132414) | Hypersaline lake sediment archaeal communities from the Salton Sea, California, USA - SS_1_MS_2 metaG | ecosystem: Environmental > Aquatic > Non-marine Saline and Alkaline > Hypersaline >...
CCGTGCCCATTGCCGGGGCCTTCGCCTCGGGCTACGTCATCGCCATCTCCAGCCCCATCACCATCGTCTGGTGGCTGGGGGTCTTCGGGGCAATTTTGACGGACACCGTGCGCACCGCCACCAAGCTGGAGGCGCTGCTCTCCAGCCTCACCATCGTCCTGGGGGTCATCCTCTGGTTTGTTTTTCTGGGGGGATTGCTCCACGCGGGAAAGCGCTTCGTGAATGAAAAGACCTTCCGGGCCGTCTCCGCCACGGCGGGGGTGGTCATCATCGGCTTCGGCGTCTACTTCGCCTGGCGGGCGGTGACGGAGCTGATGGGATAGCCCGCCCCGCCCGAGACATCGATCCGCCCGCACCGTCGCCCGGTTGTAATCCTGAAAGACTTACTCGTTATTTTGGTGTGACAGCATACGGCCGGGCTGCGCCCGGCCTTATTTTAAAAAACAAAGAACCACCACGGTCCCCCAAACTCTCCTATGCCATCAAGTGAGTCATTACTATCGCTGTTATTATAATGAATCTTCTCCGCTATTGTTGTGTCAGTATTTACCTTAACCCATCCTGACAGCCTGCCAACAGAAGAATACAACTCCTCAGTAGATTCCGGACCACCCCTATATATGTCACTGCCATCCGTGAAAAGCAATTTCAGTGAAGGAACAGCGTCAACTCCCTCACTTAAAACCTCATTGCCAAATTGCATACCCTCTTTATTGCTATAATCCTTCGCTTCATTTATCGGATAAATATATACATCAACGTTAGTTTTCTCAACTAGCATCTTGGCCAATATCGCCGCCCTTAATTGGATGGGGTGTGTACTATAATTATTATCCAAAAACACCACCAGCGCATCTGCACCACTCGACTTGACCCTACCCAACTCACCGCTGTCTGGCTCTATCTCTACTATCCGACCACTCTCTATATACGGCTTTAATATCATATCTACTCTACCGCGAAGCTCGAGGTCCATGTAGGCACCCATTTGGAAATAGGCCTCTGCGTAATATAACGCCTTATCCTTCTCCTCCTGGGTCTGGGCATTCTCTGCTTCTTCCAGCTTTTTTAAAAAATGGTCATACCATATATCAGTTGACTTGCCTCCTATCAGCGGCTCACCATCCACGTACGTAATATCAAACGTCGTTATATCAAGCAGAGGATAATCAGAAGGGTTACCCGGGTTCACGTCAGCGCTAAAACAGGGAGACAACAGAACCGCCGCGGATAAAAACACCACGCCGCACACCAGCTCCATGCACCGACCAATACCACGAACGCTATCTAAACCACATGACACACCGGGCATGATTCACTCCTCCCTGACTGCTTTAATCTCAATGTGATATAAATCCACACCGCACCCGACACCCCCGACCGACAACACTCCCCCCCACCCCGCCCCCCCCAAAACCACGCCCCCACTTCATAACACATTCGCACGAACCGATCAATTCATATCCGAAGTTATACCCAATACCAAAAAAGCCGAGGAATGCCCGGCCCTCCTATCTTCTCTTTTCCACTTTCCCCGACAATCCCACCGTCACGCCATCGGGGCGGGACGTCCCTTTTCCAATACCTATCATCTTGATTTCCGTTCCCACGCATAATACTTGACAATATTTATCAAGTATAATATACTATCCATATGGCATCCAGCAATAAGAAAGGAGGCCGAACATGAAAGTATACACACTGTTGATGACACTGATGCTCATCGGAGGGCTTGCCCTCCCCGCCTCGGCTTTCGATGTCAATCGGGATATACGCATCGTCAATACCAGCGCCCTTGAGACGTTCGGGTATCGCTCGCATCTCAGCGACGATGACCTGCTCCGACTTTCGGAGCTGAGCGTATCGGAAAATCCCGAGATATTTCCGACAGTACAAAACTTCGAGGCGGAATATGACGCATCAAGACTGAAATTTCACTCCAGCATCGACCCGGTGACCGAGGATATCGAGTTCATTTCAATGCCGTATTTTCCGGAGGCCGGAAAATACGACATTGCGGTGATTTCGCCGGACGGAAAGGTCACGCGATACGATCGGGAGGTGGTGATCGACTACAAGGATCGAACGATAGACACCTACGAGACGATACCGATCTCCGAGGACGACGTGGTGCTGCTCTTTGCGAAAGAGTATGTGGAAATCAGGTTTGAAGGAGCGGAAAAGGATGACACGATCGGAGGAGATCCCGGCCGTGGTGGCACAACCGGACAGCCCGGCGGGAACACCAGAGGAGGCAACAATAACGCGGGAGGGAGGAAAGGACCGTAACCCGGTACCGGGAAACCACTCCCGAATATGGAAAACAAAGCCAACATGAAACGCCCGGATGAAACCCGGGCGTTTCCATGTATCCCGTGATGTCGCAGCGGGAAGCATCGCGTTCGGCGGCGAATCACCCCGTCACCCCGACGGCCCTACCCCCTGAACGCCTCCGGGTCGATGCCGTATTTCCCAATCTTGTAGCTGATCATCCGGGGGGTGATGCCCAAAAGCGCCGCCGCCCGGGCGCGGTTGCCCCGGGTCTTCTCCAGGGCGCTCACGATCATCTCCCGCTCCAGGTTTTCCACCGTCTCCTCCATGCTCCCGGAGGCCTCCCCCCCGGCGGGGGCGGCCGAGGGTGTGTGCTTCTTCCCGCCGATGCTGGGGGGCAGGTGCGCCTCGGTGATGACGTCGCCCGTGACCAGGATCATCGCCCGCTCGATGGCGTTTTCCAGCTCCCGGACGTTCCCGGGCCAGGGGTGCCCCATCAGCAGGTCCGCCGCCTGGGCCGTGAGCCGGACCGGGGCCCTGCCGGCGGCCGACGCGTACTTTTCGACGAAGTGGCTGGCGAGCAGGATGATGTCGGTCTTTCGCTCCCTGAGGGGGGGCATGTAGATGGGAAAGACATTGAGCCGGAAGTAGAGGTCCTCCCGGAACCTCCCCTCGGCCATCAGCTCCTCCAGGTTGCGGTTGGTGGCGGCGATGATCCGCACGTCCGCCCGGATGGTCTCGGTGCCGCCCACCAGCTCGAACTCCCGCTCCTGGAGCACCCGCAGCAGCTTCACCTGGAGGGACAGGGGGAGGTCGCCGATCTCGTCCAAAAAGATTGTCCCACTGTTTGCCGCCTGGAACCGCCGGCCTTTCTCCCCAGGGCCCCGGTGAACGCCCCCCGCTCGTGCCCGAAGAGCTCACTTTCTAAAAGCGTCTCCGGCAGGGCCGCCAGGCTCACCTTGATGAGCGGCCCCGCCGCCCGGGTGCTGTTGTAGTGGATGGCGTGGGCCACCAACTCCTTGCCCGTGCCGGACTCCCCCCGGATGAGCACCGTGGTGGGGGTCTTGGCCACCTGGTCGATCATGGTATAGACCTGGTGCATCTTGTTGGAGCTGCCGATGATGTTCTCGAAGCTGTATTTCTCCTTCAGCTCCCCCTTGAGCCGGACGTTCTCGGAGATCAGCCGCGCCTTCTCCTCCTCCAGCATCTGCATGTGGCGCACCGCCTGGGCGATGATGGAGGAGATGATGGTCAGAAGGCGCACGTCCTCCTCCAGGGACACCGCCCGGTCAAACAGCCGATCCACGCTCAGGGCGCCGATGGCCCGGGACCCCACCTTGATGGGGACGCAGATGAAGCTGATGTCGTCCTTGTTGATGTCCTTCCGGGAGCCGGTGCGGTCCAGGAACATCGGCTCCTTGCCCACCTGGGGGATGACCATCGGCTCGCCGGACTCCACCACCCGGCCGGTGATCCCCTCGCCCACCCGGTAGACCCCCCGGCGCATCTCCCGGGACGACAGCCCCGAGGCGACCTCGATCTGGAGCTCCGTGGTTGCCGGGTTGAGCACGGTGATGGTGCCCCGGTTCATCCCCAGGTCCCGCTGGAGGATCTCCAGGACGTCCGAGAGGGATTTTTCCAGGTCGCTGGAAAAGGAGACCGCCCGGGCGATCTCGTACAGGACCGAGAGCTCCTCGTACCGCCTGTCGGTGTCCGTGGGTTTATGTGACTGGTGCGCCATTATTTTGTATCTATATATATTAGCTGTACCGGAAATCCGTCACACCGCACGTGGAGAGCGGCACTTGGAAAAGCCGTTACCTCTTCGTGTTGTCTACTTCGTCCTCACCTTCACCAGCGCCCGGGAGAGATCCGCGATCAGGTCGTCGGCGTCCTCGATCCCCACGCTCAACCGGAACACCCCGTCGCCCATGAGCTTCGTGTACTTCTCCTGCTGGGCCTCGGTGAAGACCACCATGTCCTGGAAGAAAAACGCCGTGGGGAGATAGTAGACCAGGCTCTGGTCGTGCCCCAGGGAGACGGCGTGGGTGATGACCTCCAGGTGCTCCAGGAACTCGAAGTGATCCATCAAATCCGCCTTCAAATTGAAGTTGATCATTCCCGAGGGGGCGGACATCTGCTTTTTCGCGACGTCGTGGTGGGAGTGGCTCTTGAGCCAGGGGAAGCGCACCATGTTCACCTTGTCGTGGGACTCCAGGAACTGGGCCACCTTGATGGCGTTTTCCGAGTGCTTCTGCATCCGCATCGGCAGCGTTACCGATCCCCGCATGATGAGCCAGGCGTTGAACGGGCTGATGCAGGCTCCCAGGTGGACGATGCCCGCCTCCCGGACCTCCTTGAGAAACTCCTTGCTGCCCAGGGCCGCGCCCCCCAGGCTGTCCCCGTGGCCGTTGATGAATTTCGTGGCGCTGTGGATGACCACGTCGGCCCCTAGCTCCAGGGGCTTCTGGGTCGTCATGCCGGACCAGGTGCTGTCCACCACCATCGTCGCCCCCACCTCGTGGGCCATCTTGGCGATCTCCTCGATATCGGAGATCAGCACGATGGGATTGCCCGGGCTCTCAACGTAGACCACCTTCGTATCCGGCCGGATGGCGGCCTTCACCTCGTCGAGGTCCGTGGTATCCACCAGGGAGACATCCACGCCGTACTTCGGGAAGTACTCCCCCAAAAGCTTCTGGGTGCCGGTGTAGCAGACCTCCGAGGCCACGATGTGGGCGTCCTTTTCCAACAGCGTCCACAGCACCGCGGAGATGATCCCCATGCCGCTGGCGGCCACCACGCAGTCTTCGGCGCCCTCGATCGCCATCAGGCGCTCCTCCAGGTTCCGGGGGGTGGCGCTGTGCTCCCGGGTGTAGTTGTATTTATCCAGGTTGTCCCAGTCGAGCACCTGCAGGAGCTCCTCGACGTCCGTGGGGAGCTCGTAGGAATTGGCCATGTGTATGGGCCGTCGTATGGCCCGGGTGTCTGTATCCACCCCCTCTCCCGCATGCACGCAGACGGTATTCAGCTTCCACTTGGACATGTCTTTCTCCTTCACGATCGCCTCCTGTGTCTTAATTGAGTATTCGCGGTATTTCTCTTTCCGATAGATCGGCTCTTTCACGCCGGGCCCGAATCGAGCGCCGCCGGGATGAAATCGCCCATTCAGAAAGGATACATGACAACCGGTGCGGAAACAAGATTTTTTTGTAACATTTTTGTAACTTTTTTCGATTCGACAGAAACGGCGTCGTACCCGCCCCGGCCGACCGGCGAAGGGGTTGTACCGGATGGCGTCTCCCAAAAAACCAGCTCCCAGGTGAAGCGCCGCCGGGGCTCGCCGGACGCGCCTTCGGACACACCCCTCCGAGAAAGAAGCCGCCGATGCCTTCCGGTTCGCGTCGATCCCGTCGGCGGGCCGTCGCTCGCTTCTCTCTGTACCGAAAGCCCGTGCATGTCGGCGCGATTTGTGCTATATATATTATCGTTGTTTCAAAATACAAAATTTTTATCAAGAAGATAGAGGAGCGTGCATGAATTTGCTTCAGATTCTGCTGTTGATTCTCATCGCCGCATTCTGCGGCTCCCTGGGCATGGCCATCTCCGGGTTTCACCGGGGGGGGTGCATCATCTCCGTGGTGATGGGCTTTATCGGGGCGATGGTGGGGACGTACCTGTCCGGGCTGGTGGGCCTGCCGGACATCCTGACCATCCAGGTCGGCGGCGCCAGCTTCCCGGTGATCTGGTCGATCATCGGCGCGGTGATCTTTTCCCTGCCGTTGAGCCTCCTGGTGGGGGGGAGGAAGAAGAAATAGAGGGCCTTCTCTCCCTCTTCATTCACAGACACCCCGAACAGACCGGCCGGCGGACACGTCGGCCGGTTTTTTGGTGGGAGTAACATATCCCTTAAATCAAAACCGCCCCCCGTGGGGGGCGGTCATTCACACTCTCGGCGAGTCGATAATCCTCTCACTTCACCCGATACGTCACCCGGTAGCGACATTCGCTGTCCCCGGTCAGGCGGCACGCCTCCTCCACCACGGATACCTCGACCTCTTTTTCAAAGCAATTACCGATTCCCTTGAGACATCCCCGAATAAACGCGCAGGAGGGCTTGGTGATCCCCTCGGGCACGATGCCTTTCTTTATGATATCGTCGCACTCGGTGCAGTCCTCCCGGTGGATGACGAACTCGTTCTTTTCCTCAAGGTGCTCCATGACCTTTTCCGGGTCGTACCCGGAGTTCGTCAGGTACGCGGAGTAGCCCATCTTGAGCTTCTGGACCGGGTCGAGATCCATCTCTATCAACGCCTGGAGCGGCGCCGAGTGGGACACGATGTTCTTCACCATCACCAGCCCCCCCCGGTACATCAGCGCGACGTAGCCGGCGTCCCCCATGATGTCCCGAACGCCGGTATAGAGCTTCGTCAAGTCTTCGTGTCCCAATCGGGCCTCCGGATCGTAATCCGGGGGGTTTTCGATCATCTGTTCGAGCTCAGCAAATCGAAGCACCGAAACCAGACCGTTTCTCCCCAGCAGGTCTTCAATCGTATCCAGAATCGAGCGATAGGCCAGGTGGGTGGGCGAGCTTCCCTGTGTCATCCTTCATCTCCATCAAAGCGTACAAGCAGATATCACGTGTAGAGTATATGTTCTATTTCACCCGGTATGTCATCCGGTAGCAGCATTCACTGTCCCCGGTCAGGCGGCACGCCTCCTCCACCACGGACACTTCGACCTCTTTTATAAAGCAGTCGCCGACCCCCTTCATAATACCTCGGACGAACGCACACGAGGGCTTGGTGATCCCCTCGGGCACACCGTGTCGCTGTATCAAATCGTCGCACTCGGTGCAGTCCTTCCGGTGAATGACGATCTCATTTTTCTCCGGCAGGTGTTCCATGATCTTTTCCGGGTCGTACCCGGAATTCATCAGGTACGCGGAGTAGCCCAGCTTCAGCTTCTCCACCGGGTCGAGATCCATCTCAATGAGGGCCTGCACCGCCGGCGAGTGGGAGACGGCGCTCTTGACCATCTTCATGCCGCCCCGATACATCAGCGCGCCGTAGCCCGCGTCCCCCATGATATCCCGGACGCCGGTAAAGAGCTTCGTCACGTCCTCGTGCCCCACCCGGGCGTCCGGGTCGTGATCCGGGGGATTATCGATCATCTCCCCGAGTCCCGCAAACCGAAGCACCGAAATCAGGCCGTTCCTCCCCAGCACGTCCTCCAGCGAATCCAGAACCGCTCGATAGGCGAGGTGAGTGAGAGCGCTTCCCTGTGTCATCCTCCGTCTCCATTACGAAACATCCCGGTTGTGTAAAACTTGATTGACTGCTCAATCACCACGTATAGTAAACTATACACTATTCTACACGAAGTTGCAAAAATAAATGAAAACGCGAAAAACGGCCGCCACCGTACGTGCATATCGCTCTGATTATATTCCCCGGCGGATCCGCCGCCGGGAGTCCGGATGATGCGGAAGGAGCATTGCGGCTTATCGGCGCTGTCTTCCGGGATGATTGTATTGTTACACCCTGTAGAGACGGTTTCGAAAGAATAGTGTTTGACAGCACGGGTGCGATTCCATACTATAGAGCTATTGAATATAGTTGTTTTCCCAGCAATACACATGGCGGAAGAAGATGTCTCATATCCCCAAGCCGCTCATTGACGATATCGCCGAAGAAAGATGCCTCCCCTTTATCGGGGCGGGTTTTTCCATGAACGCCCGCCTGCCCGAGGGCGAGACGATGCCGGACTGGAAGGGGCTGACCCGGATCCTTGCGTCCGATGGAGGTATCGCCGATGACACGTCCGGGCCGAAGGTGGCGTCCGCTTTCGAGCGGGAATTCGGCCGGGTAGAGCTCATCGAGACCATTCGAAACGCGTTGAAGACCGACGCCATAGAGCCGGGCAATGTACACGTCGCGTTCGTCTCCCTCCCCTTCGATACGATCTACACCACTAATTTCGACCTTCTTCTCGAGGAGGCGTGCGAGCGGGTGAAAAAGCCCTATCGCTCCCTGGTGGGGGAGCTCCAGATGCCCTTTTTCGGTGGGCCCCATACCACGAACATCGTCAAGATGCACGGAGACCTCCGGCACGAGGAGCACATGATCGTCACGGAAGAGGACTACGCCACCTACCTGGACAAGTACCCGGTGGTCTCAACCCATCTCTCGGCGATGCTGATTACCAAGACCGCGCTGTTCGTCGGCTACAGCCTGTCGGATCTCGACTTCACCCATATCAGGGAGATCGTCCTCTCCCGTCTGGGACGATTCCAGCGAACGTCGTATATCATCCAGTTCAACACGACGAAATCGGAAATCGAGCGGATGCAGAAGGCCGACGTCCACGTCATCAACCTCGACGTGCCCCCGGGATCGTCCATCGATGACGTGCTGGCGGAGTTCTTCCAAGAGATCACGGAGGAGCTGGGCGGCCGGGACGCACAATAAATCCTCAATCCATACCGGGCATGGAGGATGTCTCCTACGGCACATCCGAGATGACCATCGGCGGAAAGCCCGGGGATGGTCGCGTTCGGACAAGTGCCGGATGAAAGCTGCTCTTACCCCGACTCTTCTTCCTGCGTGTCGGTATCAGAAATCCACACCCTACCGCCGCCCCGAACAAACAACCCACCGAGACGGTTTTTACTATCAATACGGCTTCTCTAAATATATGAAAGAATCCATATATCCATAGAGGGCATTTCCATCCGGAACATGAGCATCGACGAAAAACTGTTGCCACCCCCCCGAAACGGCGCGTTCTCACCCCTGATTACTAAAAATTTGCACGATGCGAATTGTGTTTGACATTGCCGACGGCATATAGTATAGTATTAATATATAAACTTTACTATAATGTGATTTTTCCCGTTGGCTTCACACTCGATCTGAGGTTCGCATGTCACGCTCTCTTGCTCGCACGCCGTATTCGGCATACCATTTCCTGGACGCGTACAAGCATAATTCAATATCACTTCGCGCCTCTCACACACCTCCCCCCGGGAATACCGGATACCGGCATGCATCCTCATTTACGCAAACCGGAATCACCCCCCACCGCATGGGTGAGACATATCAAACAGCTCTTTCTCAACATTCAATCAACGCCGGATCCCCCTTCAGGTGCAACCCGCATCCGGAAGGACCGACATCAACACGGGGGATGCGGTGATACTCAAGATGTTCATACAGAAGGCTTTGAACGAGCTGATGTCGATTGGCGTCATGGTCCTGTCACATGCACGGCCGTCTGCATGCGACCTTCGGGAGAAGACGGCGCTCTTCAAAAACAGAAGGCGGCGCACACAGAGAACGCCCCGGAGCCCCGAGGAGAAACGACCGGTCGCCGTCAACGGGGCGACGGTGTTTGAAAGAAATGTCGATGTCGTGTCGAGGCGACTCCCGGGGGGAGAGACCGTCCTGTTTCACCTGGGGGCGCGAACGACCCTCGTTTTGAACGCAACGGCCGCCCGGGTCTTCGCGGCCACCGACGGAACGAACGACGTGAGGGGGGTGGCGAAGATCATGGGCGATCAATACAACACCGGATATGACCTTGTATTCGATGACGTAAAATGCATATATAAGAATTTTTTTGACAGGGGGGTCGTGATACATGGCGGATGACACAACCTATCGTCCATCGGTCAAGGACGACATCGTCCTGAGGGAGGAGGATGACGGGGCCTTCATCTTCGACCCCATAGCCGACCTCCTCCAGGTCCTCAACGAAACGGGCGTGCGTGTCTTCAAGGAGCTCAACGGGAAAAACAGCATCGACGACATCGCACGGAAGCTGCAGTCCGACTACCCGGAGATAAATCCCGAGATCGTGAAGAGGGACGTGGAGGCGTTTATCGAGCAGATACGATCCCGGGGGTTCCTGGCGGACTGACTCCTCTTCGGCTGCTTCAGATACATCGAGGAATGCATGGTATGGATATGAATGTCTCAACGGCTGAGACTTCGGCGGCGGTGGACAGCTCCCCCGCCGTGAAGATTCCACGAACGCCGATGTCCCTGTTCGTCTCGATCACATCGAGATGCAACCAGGCGTGCCGGCACTGCGCGGTATACTCCGACGGCTTCAACTACGGACCGGATTTGACTACCAACCAGTGGCTCGACTTCATCGACGAGGTGGAGCGGCTCAAGGTCCTCCGGGTCAAGATCAGCGGCGGGGAGCCGTTCGTCCGGGAGGATATCTTCGAGCTCCTGGACGCCTTTTACTCAAAACCCCTGAGGCTCTCCATCAACACAAACGCCACCCTCATCGACGAGGCGTCCGCGAAGAGGATAGCGGGATACAACAACAAGCTCGACGACGTGATGGTGAGCATCGACGGCGGCGAACCGAAAGTCCACGACCGCCTCAGGGGACGCGGCGCATTCCACAAGGCCATGCAGGGCGTCAACCTGCTTTTGCAGTCCGGCATAAATGTCTCGGCGTACTGCACCGTGACCCGTCTCAACTTCACGGAGCTCGAGCCGGTGGCCCGGCTGGTCCGGGAGATGGGCATTTCGAGCGTTAAGTTCAACTATCTTTTATACGAGGGACGGGGCTACAAATACCAAAAGGAGCTTAACCTCACCGCACAGGAGAGAAAGGCGGTCATCGATGAGCTCAAGGAGGTTCGAAAGGACCACCCGTTCATCTCCGGCACCCTGTTTGAGATGAATGAGATCTTCGAGGATATAAGAAAATTCCAGGAAATGAAGCAATCCCGCCCCGGGGTGTTCGAGGGCTTCGATCCGTCCACGCACTATTTTACGGGGTGCGGAGCGTTGAGAAACGAATGCGCCATACGGCCCGACGGCCTGGCCACGCCCTGCGACCGCCTCCCGGAGATCACCGCCGGAAGCATCCTCGAAACCCCCCTGGACGTCATCTGGAGGGAATCCGAGGCCTTTACGGAGTTTCGAAAGCGCTTCACCACGCCGCTCTCGAGCCTCTCCACCTGCGCGGACTGCGAGTACATGCCCATATGCACGGCGGGGTGCCCCGCCTCGGCGTATACCGCTTATGGTGAGGTGCTGGCCCGGGATCCGTCCTGCTGCTACATGCTCTTTTCAGAGGAGCTCGAGCATGACACAGCATAAAGCCCCGGCACATGTGCTGAACAGCGTCTACCTCTACATGACGTCGGGCTGTAACTTGAAATGCTCCCACTGCTGGCTGAACCCGACCTACGCCCGGACGACGGACGAGACCGAGGGCATCACCGTCGACGACGTCAAAAAGATCATCGCCGAGGGGAAGCCCCTGGGGCTCTCCAACATGAAGCTCACCGGGGGCGAGCCGTTTCTCAACGGCTCGGTATTCGAGATCATCGAGGTGATCTCTTCGGCCGGACTGACGATGGACATCGAGACCAACGGGGTGTTGATCGATGACGAGGCGGCGGCGTTTTTGAAAAATCACTCGTTCACCACCATCAGCGTCAGCATAGACGGCTCCACGCCCGACTATCACGACGCCTTCCGGGGCGTGAAGGGATCGTGGGACGACGCCGTGGCGGGGACCTCCCGGCTGATCGAGGCGGGGCTGAACGTCCAGATCATCATGAGCCTGCTCGAAGATAACGCCGGGGATATCGAAAACGTCGTCTCCATGGCGAAGCGCCTCGGGGCGAACTCCGTCAAGTTCAACCCGGTGACGGCCATGGGGAGGGGCGAGCGCCTCACCGAGCGGGGAAAGACCCTCTCCGTGGCGAAGCTGATCGACCTGCTCCCGTGGGTGGAGCAGGAGCTGGCCCAGCGATACTCGATAACCACCTTCTTTTCGATGCCCAACGCGTTCAAAAAGATACACGACTTTTTCAACGGCAACAACGCCCAGTGTCACATATTCAATATCATCGGCGTCATCGCCACCGGCGACGTCTCGATCTGTGGCATCGGGAAGGAGGAGCCGGAGCTGGTCATCGGGAACATCCGGAAAGACAACCTCGCCGATCTCTGGGAGAACAGCGTCGTGCTGAACGATCTCCGGCGGGTCGTCCCCCGGGAGCTGAAGGGCGTATGCGGAAAGTGCATCCTCAAGGGGCTGTGCCTCGGGGCGTGCCGGGCCCACGCCTTCGTTCTGACCCGTGACCTGACCGCCCCGGACAGGATTTGCCAGGAGGCGTATGACCTGGGGCTGTTTCCCGAAACCCGGATAGCATGAGGGGAAAAAGCTGATATGATCCTGAAAATCGGAGTAGTGAGCCTCGCCGTCGCCATCGAGGGAGACGCGGGCCGTCCCCTGAAAAGGGAGATCGGGGAGATATTCCAGGGCTACGGAGCGGCCGGGGGGACGGCCGGCGCGACCCTGACGATACGGTATCGCCCGGGAATTCCCCTGCATAAGCTCTTTTCCCCGGCGGATTTGGACGCCCTGGGGCGCTATTTTCATTCGGTGGGGGAACGTTTTCCCGGAACGGAGGTCTTTTTCGGCCGAAGGAAGAGACCGGGCGCCGGGGTGCGTGGAACATATCTGAAGAACGGCTGGCCTCCCGTGAATCCATCGATTCCGGCCCTGTTTCACAGGGACAGGATGGCGGCCCTCTGTTACGAATCGTTTCTGCTGCTGATCGATTTCGATACGCCGTCGGGGGATCTGTATGTTTTGCGGGACGATTTCATGCATGACAGATCCGCGATTAGACTGGCCGTCCAGGGGGCGGTGGGGCTCCTCGTCCCGGTGTACGGCGGCGTGATGTTCCACGCCTGTTCGATCGGGGACAGTGGGGCGGGGCGCCTCTTCTTCGGGGCGTCCGGGGCGGGGAAAAGCACCATCGCACGCCGCGTCGGCCCGGAGAGACTCCTATCCGACGACGGCACGCTCTGCTTCTTCCGGGGGGGCGACCTCCACATTTTCCCGTCTCCCTTCACCCAGGTTCCACACATGATAAAGAATGACGGGGATATCCCGGCGACGGAATTCTTCTTTCTGGTTCAGGACGCGGGCAATTTCCTGGAGAGGGTCTCGCCCGGCGAGGCGATGTCACGGATTTTACACAACCACATACACTTTTTCAGGTATTTTCCCGGAAAAGAGGCCAAGGAGACCTTCGAGGCGATCGGGGCGCTGGTAGAGCGGCATGCGTTTTACGACCTGCACTTTACCCGGGCTCTCGACTATGATGCGTTCTTCGGGGAAAAAAAGGATGATAGAAAAAAAGCCATATGAGCCGCCGATGATCATCGAGTTCGGCGCGGACCACTCCCGGCCCGCCGACTCGTCCTATGAGCCGCCGACGATCATGGACATCGGCGTGGATCGGGTACAGGCGGTGGGCGCGTCCAGGTGTATCGCCGGTGGCGCCCAGCCGAACTGGTGCATCCCGGGCAGCGGGGCGAACCTGGAGTGCTTCAACGGGCCGACGACGTCCGGGTACTGCAAGGTGGGCACCACCACGGTCAACCAATGCCACGCCGGGGTCAACGCCGCGGGCGGCTTCTGCCGCGTCGGCACCAGCGCCAGCGCCCAGTGCAACAGCGGCATCACCGCGGCGGGTAACAACTGCTGGGATGGAAGCTATCCCGGGGCGTACTGCCAGAACGGCCTGAGCGCCAGCACCCAATGTCATAGAGTCGGGAACGTCGCCGGCAGGGCGTGCCACGCGGTGGGGAACACCGCCACCGGCGGAAACTGCACCGACGGCAACATGCCGTCCAACCACTGCTGGTCGGGGAGCTCACCCTGACCCGGGCGGGTCTGTGTAAAAACACCCACGCCCGGCGGGGTGGGTAAGGGAGGGAAATTTTGTGATGCACCGAAAAGGACACCGGGGAAGAATTGATAAAGGAATTCAAAAGGTACCCGCCGAAACGCCCGGAAAAGGAGGCACCTGACCGCCATTGAAATTAACCGGCCCACCGGCATAGTAACCGATCACCTGTCTTACTCATACAACATGTCACACCACCGCCCCGAAAGTACTCTTTCGGGGCGGTGGTGTTTTAATATATTTTCAACGGTATACGCTTGTCTTGACATCCGGCTTCGATCTCGGAAAACCGATATACGGAGAAAACAGGCAATCGATCCGTTCGTTCCGGAATAATCATTGAATCATTCCCGTAATGTGTGAGCAACCGTAACCAGATTTTTCAGAGACTCTCCCGTTTCCGGCCAGTCGCGGGTTTTCAGACCGCAGTCGGGATTGATCCAGAAATTCTCTTTAGGAATTTTCCTGAGCGATCTCTCGACGATATCCATCATTTTTTCCGTCGTCGGCACGGCGGGAGAATGAATATCCCACACTCCCAGTCCGATCTGGCGCTTGAAATCCACCGTTTCAAAAGATTCAAGAATATCGCCGCGGCTCCGGGAAGCCTCTATGGTGATGACATCGCAGTCCATCCGGTTGATATACTCGATGATTTCACCGAACTCCGAGTAGCACATGTGCGTATGGATCTGCGTCTTCGGATCGGTGTTCGTCGTCAGGTTGAACGACCGCACCGCCCAGTCGAAATAGTCGGGCCACTCTCTCTTTTTGATAGGCGCCTTTTCCCGGAAGGCGGGCTCGTCGACCTGAACGATCTTGATCCCGGCATTTTCGTAATCCCGAATTTCATCCTTGAGCGACAATCCGATTTGATATGCGATCTCGGCCACCGGGATATCCTCGCGGCAGAAGCTCCATGCAATGATCGTCACCGCGCCGGTGAGCATCCCCTTCACCGGTTTTTTAGTCCTGGTCTGAGCGTAGGTGATCTCATCGAGGGTCATCGGCTTCGGACGACTCACATCACCGAAAATTATCGGAGGACGATATACCCTCGTCCCGTAAGAAAGGACCCATCCGGCCTGAGTTGTGGCGATGCCGTCAAGGTTTTGTGCGAAAAACTCCACCATGTCGGTACGTTCAAACTCGCCGTGAACGAGAACATCCAGACCAAGCTTCTCCTGGAATGCGATCAGCTTGTCGATTTCACCCCTCACATACTGCCCGTATTCATCGGGAGACAACCTGCCGCTCCGAAAATCCGCCCTCTTTTTGCGGACTTCGGCGGTCTGGGGATAGCTTCCGATGGTCGTTGTCGGAAACAGCGGCAGATGAAGCTCGGTATCGTGCATCTCTCTGCGCTCTTCGAGGGGTGCGGGCTTCACGAAGTCATCCGCCGTGAGACTTTTCACTCGATTCTGGACACCGATGTTTTTCCCATATGCGTCCGATGGCGCGTCCTCGGAGATCTCTCTGCCGTTAAAACACTGGGCGATCAGAAGAATCTCTTTCAGCTTCTCCTCGGCGAAGGACAGCGTGTCCCTCAATTCCGCATCCAGGACCTCCTCGCCCGCTAGGGAAACGGGGAGATGAGACAGCGGGGCGGCGTTGGAAATCATGAGGTTATTGACCGTGCCGCCCAATCGCCGCAACTCCTCGACCGACCGCCGGACATCTGCGCGCCAGATATTCCGCCCGTCGACGATCCCCGCGATCAGGTTTTTATCCTCCGGAAATCCGTTTTTGCACACATACTCGTAATTGTCCCGCCCCCTGATGAAATCAAGTCCGATTGCCGATACCGGAAGGGACACGAGGTCCTCGATCCAGTCGACACAATCGTAGTATGTCATAAGGGTGATGTTCGTCTCGTATTCCGATATGCTGCTGTACCCTTCCTGGATGAGGGCGATCTCATCCTTCGTGACATCCAGCACAAAGGCCGGTTCTTCAATCTGGATGCTGCCGACCCGCGCCAGGAGTTTTCTATAGACACCCACGAGTTCAAGGAAGAGATCTCCAAACTCCCCCCGGGCGATCCCTTTGGATAACTTCAGAAACGTGAAGGGACCGATGACCGAAGGGAACGCCCCCTGCTTGTACCGCAACGAGAAATGATCAAAGTTCAGCTTGAAAGCAGTGTTTGGGACCTCATTGAAATCTGTGATGAGATAATGGTAGTTCGTGTTGAACCACTTCGTCATTTCAAGGGCCGATTTTCCCCGGCATAGGGCGTAATAGTCGTCCACGCTCTGCGGTGAAAAAATACCGCACAAAACAGCTGTATCCAGCATGGGATCATACAGCGTCATTTCACCGTCTGGTGATGCATCTACGTGTGTTGCATAGAGCCGGTTGATTTGATTTTGTAGGGTATCCAGCTCCACAAAAAGGTCATGTTCCGGCAACGATCCATTCCAGAAACCCTCAACGGCCTTTTTAAAGTCTCTGTCCTTTCCCAGCCTTGGAAACCCGTACGCATAGGTTTTCATGATTTCTCCTCCATAAAAAAATGCCTACCCGCAGATGGTAGGCATGATTTCTCATTCCTTTTGTCTTTTCCCTTTCTGCGGAAGGTAATTACACGGATAAAGGCATTCGGGCTCATTTCTCCGAAGAGAACATTACCGTTGCCGGACAGCCTCCGAATCTCACGGAACTTCCCCTTGTATCCGGTCAAACAATCTTTACTTTTTTACATACACGGTTATCTTTTCATTGAGCACAGGAACCTCAAGGTTTTCAATCAATTTCAATTCTTTCGCCTCTTTGATCATTTCTCCCACATTCGGTGTGATACCGATCCCTTTTCTGATTTTTTTTGAGAATGCATCCATAATCAGAAATGTTCTATTGACCACGTTACCATAGATATCCTTAGAGGCGTAATCGGGATGCCCCACAAGACCGAAAAAGATCTCTCCCGCATTCAGAAACATGACAATATCTTTATCGGCATTGATCCTGTCGATATCAATTGCCGCAGTGAAGGCCCTCTCCGCGTGCCCTGTACC
>Ga0180432_10005394_pt1 | contig 17025 bp, 10 predicted proteins | sample SS_ome_10_FD_132414 | JGI IMG/M metagenome (GOLD analysis project Ga0180432, IMG submission 132414) | Hypersaline lake sediment archaeal communities from the Salton Sea, California, USA - SS_1_MS_2 metaG | ecosystem: Environmental > Aquatic > Non-marine Saline and Alkaline > Hypersaline >...
GGGAATTCAACCCCGCTGTAGCGGATTGCGGGTTACAGGGCACCGCTAACTCCCCGTCTAGCACGGCTCCTCAGTCCCTTCCCTGTGGAGATGAGCGGGCTCGAACCGCCGACCTCCTCGTTGCGAACGAGGCGCTCTCCCAGCTGAGCTACATCCCCATGGCGGGTGGGCGCTTCGGTGCGCCCCAACCCACAAGCGGTCAGATGCCTGCATCTGACCGCATCCAACCTGGCGGAGAGACTGGGATTCGAACCCAGGAGACGGTTACCCGCCTACACGCTCTCCAGGCGTGCTCCTTCGACCACTCGGACACCTCTCCGCGAAGAGCAGTCTATGAGCACCGGCACATGCCGGCTCCTGGTCTCATGTCGGCTTCCGGCGGAGCGTCCGGAAGAACTCACGCAGAAGCTCGGCTGCCTCATCAGCCAGCAGCCCCCCCTCCACGCGGAGAGTATGGTTCAAACCTTCGAGTTGAGTCAAGTCCAGCCGCGAGCCGCAGGCGCCGAACTTGGGCTCCGCCGCTCCGTAGACGACCCGATCGACCCGGGCCTGGTGGAAGGCCCCCATGCACATGGCGCAAGGCTCGGCGGTGACGTAGGCGGTTGCCCCCAGAAGGCGCCAGGAACCGAGCGTGCGGGCCGCAGCCGAGATCGCGAGGATCTCGGCGTGGGCGGTGGCATCTTGCAACGCCTCGACGCGGTTGTGATCCCGACCGAGGAGCTGCCCCCCCTCGCCCACGATCACGCATCCGATGGGAACCTCGCCCGCCTCGGCGCCCTCTCGGGCCTCCTTGAGCGCCCGGCGCATCCAGTGGGCATCTCCACCCCAACCGTTGTCCATCGCCGACCTATTTGAGCAGCGCGATGGCGAGGGTGTGGGCAACCTCCGGAGCGACCTCTTCGAACCGGGGGGCATCGGCGCCCGTCTGGCGCAAGGGCCCGGTGCCGGTGCCCCGGCGGCGCGCGCCGGACGAGATCCCCTCGAAGACCTCCCCGTGGCGCGCCGCCTCCTCGGTGCCGTCGAGCTGTTGGGCCTCGAAGACCTGCTCGTGGCGGGCCTGCCAGACGCGCCGGCCGGTATCGGCCGTGTAGAGACAGAGGCGGGCGGCGATCCGGGTGGCCGCCGGTTCGTCGGCATCCGGCATCGCGCGGGTCTGCGACCACTCACTGATCGTGCCGACCAGGACGCCCTGGACGCCGACCGCAGCGCAGAACTCCTCCAGCTTGAATTTGTCGATCTTCTTCGCATCCTTCCAGAAGTCGACGAGCGAGCGGTAGGCATCGCCGCAGCCTTCGGCGCTGGCCCGGCGATGCGCCTCGCCCGCGGGCATGATCATGAAGGGGGGCGTGATCGCCAGCAGATGATCTTCCACCAAGGGTTCCATGATCCGGGTGGCCAGCTCATCGGGGACCGACTGTCCCATCCCCAAGAAGGCAACCGCCTCGAGGTTCTCGAGCTGGAAGCCGGGATCGGCGAAGATGCGCGCCGCGCTCCCTCCTCCGGCACCCCCGGTGCCGGCGGTCTGGCAACCGGTCAAGGCGAGGGCACAGGTGAGCAGGCAGAGAAGAGACTGTCGATTCATGGATCGATCCTCCATCCGTCCTGGGGAGAGTAGATCCTCGATCTACGGAAGAGGCGCGACTCTCGTTGCGCGGTGGAAGAGCTGCGCGCCCAGGAGGAGTCGAACCCCCAACCTTCTGATCCGTAGTCAGACGCTCTATCCAATTGAGCTATGGGCGCAACCGACCGCGGAGAGGGGGGGATTCGAACCCCCGGTGAGCTTTCAACCCACAACACATTAGCAATGTGCCGCCTTCAGCCACTCGGCCACCTCTCCCAAACGGGCAACGTATCGAAGCCGGCGCCAAGTGTCAAGCGCCGCGCGCGTCTACCGGCCGCTCCGCTCCGCCTGCTGGTCCTTGAGGCGGAGAAGGCGGTCGATCACGGCCTCGATCCGATCCAGCTGCTGCCGCGCGTACCGCCCGTAGCGGGCATCGTTCAGGCACTTCGTGAAAGGCGCCTTGGCTTCCTCGACCTTCTCGATGGCGGCATCGTACTGCCGACGCCCCTCGAATATCTGGGACCACACCAACAGAGCCGTGCCATGCGCGTAGTGAAGACACCCCTCGTTCGGGCTGATCTGCAGGCCCCGTTGCACGATCTCGATCGCGCGCTCGGGCTCCCCGGCATCCTTGAGGATGAAGGCGAGCGTGCAGTAGTTCTGCACGAGATCGGGCTCGTGCTCGATCACGTACATGTAGTGCTCGATCGCCTTGGGGTAGTCTTTCGTCTCCTTGTAACAGACCCCCAGGATCTTGTGATACAGCAGCGCTTGCGCGCTCTCCGGATCGATCTCCAGGATCTTCTCGTAGTAGGGAATCGCATTCCCGTAGAACTTGATCTTCCAGTAGTAGCCGCCCAGGATGCTGAGGGTGCCCACGTCCTCCGGATTGACCTCGTAGAGCTTCTGGTAGAACGCGACCGCGGGGAAAAAGAGCTTTTGCTCGAGCGCCATCCGGCCGGCGTCGGAGACCATGGTCGGGTCGGCCTGCCCCAGCTCGATCAGGCGGTTGTACAACATCACCGCCTCGGCGATCTGGCCCAGCTGCTTGTAGACGAAGGCGAGGTTCTTCTTGATGTTCGCGCTCTCGGGCACCTGCTCGTTCAACTCCAGGTAGAGATCGCGGGCATCCTCGAGCTCGCCGGCCGAGCTCAGGGCATAGGCCATCGCCTCCTTGATGCCCAGGTTCTCGGGATCCTGGTCGAGCGCGTCCTGGTAGGTGTCGATCGCCTCCAAGTATTCCTTCAGCTGCACCTGGATCGCCCCCAGGTTGAGGTAGGCGTCGACCATGTCCGGGCAGGCCTCTTTGACCTCGGAGAAGGCGGCGGCGGCATCGTGGAGCCGGTTGTTCTTCTGGTACTCCAGCCCCGTCTGATACTGCTCACGGCAGATGTCTTCCTGGGAGAAGACCTCCTCACCCGAACTCTGCGCAAACGCAGGCGCGAGCAGTCCCGTCGCGAGGACGCCCGCGAGTCCCCAGAAGACGCGGTTTCGGATGGCGTGTCTCATGTGTACTCTCCTCCCTCGCACCGTCCTATCCGGGCGATCAACGCCGGACGCTACCAGAGCCGCCCGGGGAGTGTCAACCTGAGCCCCCCCGGGATGCGCTCATCCGACTGCGCGCCAGCGTGATGTTGCGGCGCGCCATGGCGGCAATGTCGCTGGTCTCATCCGATCGAAGCACGGCCTGCCACTCTCGGATCGCCTCCTTGTAGATCCCCGCCTCGGCGAAGGCGACGCCCAGTCGGTAATGCGCCGTCTGATTCCCCGGGTCGATGGCGATCGCCTGCAGCAGCGCTCGCACGGAGGCCTCCACCTCGCCCATCGCGCTCCGAGCAGCGGCGACCTGACAGAGGAGGAACGGATCCTCGGGTGCCAGGCGCTGCGCGGCATCCAACGCCTCGATCGCTTCGTGGAAATGGCCCAGCTCGATCAGGACCACCGAGATGTTGGCGAGCGGTTCGACGGTCCCGGGATCAACGTCGGCCGCCCGGCGAAAGGCGCCGAGCGCCTCACTCAGCTGGCCGGCATCGTAGTAGAGTCGACCGAGATCAACGAGTGCCGCCGCGTCATCGGGATGGGCTTCGACCCGAGCCCGAGCCGCACGGATCGGATCGCTCGCCGCCGGTCCCTGCCCCCAGACCACCATCGGCAGTAGGAGGACCGAACCTGCAGCCAGTATAGCCAGGATGCGTCCCGGTGCGGTTGTGGATCGGCGTACGTTCATGCTCCTTGTCTTTCTCCCTTCTTGTGCCTCCCAACCCCCGCGGCGGCCGATAGGGTCCCTCCCGGGCATCCCCGACGACGCCGAAACCCGTGTAACCAATTGAAAACAAAGAAGATCATCGGGGCCGCCTTTTTCGCTCCCTTTCCCGCATCTTGGCCAGTCGGCGCTGCTGTTTGCGCTCACCCCGCTTCCGCTTCGCCTCGCGGGCCGCGCGGCCCTCGGGGCTCTCCCGCGCAGGTGAGGCAGGCTCCGCCGGCCCATCCCTCTCGGCCGGGGGACTCGGGATCCACCACTCCTCCTCGCGCCACTCGCGGCCCCGCAGCGTCTCTTCCTCGGGCGCCTTCTCCCGGGGCTCGGGCCTTCCCACCCGCGCCCGCCAGCGGCGGACGGCATCCCGCTCGCGCCCCCGAGCTCGGCGGCGGGCGTCTTGACGAATCTCATCTTCGCGCGCCAAGAAGGCGGCCGCAATCTCATCCCGGTCCGCCCGCGAGAGGCCATCCTCCTTGCGCGGCTCGGGGAGTAGGGGTTGGAGGTGCTGGTCGATGAAGACCTCGATCGCCAGGATCCCTGTGCCGGACGCCAATCGGGGCGCCAGACTGCGGCGGTCGTTGGTCACGACCGCGACCGCCTCTCCCCGGCTCCGCGCCTGCTCGGTCAGGTAGACAATCCGGTCGTCGGCATCCTCAGGGGGTTGGCTGAAGAGCGTGCGGATACCCGCGCGCTCGCCGGCTTCCGGGTTGGGGATCAGCTCGTTGCCGTCGAAGACCAGAAGCAAGGGGCGGTTCAGGAGGCGGGCAAAGGGCTCCAGCATCAGCTCGAGCCGCCGGCGCGCCTCCTGGCGCTTCCCCTCCATCTGCAGCCGGCAGAGGCGCCCCACCGCGAAGATCGCGTTGTGCCCGTCGACGATCCAGAGCGTCTCTTTCCACCGTGCGGGTGCCATGCGATCAGGCTAGAGGAGTGTGAAGAAGCACGCAACCATGGCAAGAGGGACCCCGAAAGGTCCCTCCTGCAAGTCGCCCACGCCAACCCGAGGGGCGCTAGGGATGCGGGGCGAAGCTCCCTGGGATCGGAAGCCGGGGTGCCCTCCCGGCACAAGGATCGCTAGGATCGGATCGCGGTTCCTCTCCAGACGCCGCTGAACACACCCGGCCTCTCGCCGTCACGGCGCGACCAGTGGCCGCGCAGGTCGCCGAGCGCATTGCCGTGCGCATCGAGCCAGTTGCCCCAGAAGCGCCCGAGCTCGACCTGCTCCCCCGACCCGGTCGCCTCCCCGCTGGAGACCTCGTAGTGTCCCCGCAGGAAGCCCTGGAATCGCCCGAGCCGGTCGATGTATTTCCCGAAGAAGACCTGCTCGCCGTCGGAGTCGACGCCGTAGTGACCGCGCACATGGCCCTGCAGATGACCTTCCGCGCTCACCCAGCGGCCCTTGAAGGCGCGCACGCCCTCGCCGGTTTCCTCGTCCTTCCATCCCCAACAGCCGTGACAGAAGCCGTTCGACTCGACGCTGGTGTCGACCCGGAACGCGACCACCGACAGCTGCTCATCCGAGCCCTCGATGTCGTAGACCTCATCGAGGCTCTCGAGCTCGGAGATGTCGAAGTCATGGGAGCCGAAGGGCTCGGACTCGAAGTGCAGCGTGCCCTCCAGACCCTGACCGGTCTCGTCGGGCGGTAGGGTGAGGAGCACGCGCAGACCGTCGGCGCCGCCGTGGGTCACCGAAGCCCACGAAAGCTCCTCGGGGCCAACGCGCGGATGGATCAGATAGTCCTCCGAGGGCTCGAAGGCGATGCGACTGAGCGGGCGGATGGCGCCTTGCTCGAAGGTCATGGTTCCGTCCCAGGTCACCGGATCGGTCGGCTCCAGGTCCTCATCGCGTTCGCGATCGAGCATCCCCCAGACGAAGGTCACGGAGTACCAGACGCGCTGGTTGTGTGCCTCGATCTCCCGGGCCCGCACGCGGTCCTGCTCGGTGAGACCCTCGTAGCCGTCCTCGATCAGGTCCTCTTCGTCGTCGCTTTCGGAGAGCTCGGTGTCACCGAAGGCGGGCGACTCCTCGACCGCCAGGAAGCCGCCGTACTCGGCATCGAGATCGACGGTCTGCGCGTCGTCGGGTGTGGTGATGGAAGCCTGATCCTCGCTCGAGCACCCAGCGATGAGCAGTCCGATCACGGCCCCCAGCATCGCCGAGAAGACGAACGTGCGTGTCGCGTTCATGATGTGAACCCCTTTTCTTCCTGCGTCCCAGACGACGACGCCCCTCGCGCCGTGGCCGGCTTCCTGTCGTCTGCCGATTGACGATTCCCGCCCCTGCTTGTGCCAGAAGCGTGCCAAAAAGGGCCACCGAGGGAACTTGCGCACAAACACACATCACAAAACGCATTACGCGGCATCGGGTGGATCGCCCCGCGCGCGGGGGGGCTCGGGTGTACCCCGACGTACAGCGGGGTGACCCGGAAGGTACGCTACTTCATCAGGACCAGGCGCCGATGCTGCCGGCGGACGCCGGCCTCCAAGCGGACGAAGTAAATCCCGCTGCTGACCGGAGCCCCATCCCGGTCCCGGCCGTTCCACAGCAGGACGTGCTCGCCCGGATCGAGCGGCTCATCGATGAGCCGGTGGCGGAGACGTCCGGTGACGTCATAGATCCCCAAGCGAACCCGGGCTCCGCTCGGGGGAGGAATGTGGAAGCGGAACGGCACCCCCTGCGCCGCCTCCGAGAGACTCAGCGGGGTCGGGGCAACCGGGTCGAGACCGAAGCGGATCGCGCCCGGCTCGATGCGGATCCACTGCGGGCCGAACTCCATGTGAATCCCATCGGGCAGGATCGCCTTCAAGACGTACTCGTAGACCTTCCCTCCCGTCACCCCGTGATCGACGTAGGTGAGCTCCCCGCCCCCGCGGATCGGGCGGTCGGGATTGAGAATGAGGTACTCGCTGGCTGCTTCCCCTTCTTGACGGCGGTAGACATAGAACGCGGCCTGCTCGAGCAGCCCGGGGGGCTGCCAGGTGATGCGTACCCCGTCCGGCAGCTCCGAGAGCTGGAAGGCAACGAGCAGGACGGGCACGATCTCGATCGGCAGCGAGGCGCCGTAGGGATACCAGAGCGGAGGACCCGTCAGGTAGACGCTGTCGGGATAGGCCCCGTCGCCGTCGTCGAGGCGGAAGATGGTGCCGGTCTGCAGGTAGCCGCGCGGATCGGCGCGGCTGTCGACGACATAGGGAATGCCGAACTCGCCGAGGAAGATGTCGACCGGGGAGAGCAGGTCGGGCATCTCGGCCATCGCCGAGAATCCCCCCTCCTCGGTGAACTCGTAGATCGTCCCCCCCCCGGTCTTGACATCGGCGATCAGTAGATTCCCGTTGGCCGCCAGGCCGATCGAGCGGGGTGAGGAGAGCGGGCTCTTGCCCTCCCAGAGGATCGAGAAGCCGCTGGTGTCGGGCGTGATCTGGGCGATGCCGTATTCCCGCTCTCCCCCCGACACCAGCGGCTTCCAGTAGAGCAGATCGATCAACGCCTCGCTGGACCGGTAGACCATGTCGATGGCCCGGGCCATCAGGGTATCGGAGAAGACGACGCGCGTCTCCCCGGAGTCCAGGTCGATCTCGTAGATCGCGCCCACCGATTCCACGCCCTCGCGGAATCCGTAGGGATCGGCGTACTCGTCGAGAAGGTAACAGGTCGCACTGTCACGCACGCTGAGCGTGCGCGGCTCTCGGAAGGTCGTATCCTGATAAGCTCGCTCGACGCGTCCCGAGATCGTGCTCACGCGCAGCAGGCCGCCGCGGGTCTCGCCGTCCGGGATCCGGGCGTCCCCATCGACCACCAGCACGTCCGTCTGGCTGCCGGGCATCCGCTCGATCGCCGTCGGGTTCGCGAAGATCGAGTCGGCCAGGAGCGGGACGACCTGACGCAGCGGCTCCTCCACCCGCAGGACCGCCCCCGAACCACCGGGGTAGCCCCGCGGATTGGCCGAACGATCGACGATCAGAAGCTCGTGTTCCCCGATCGAGGTGGACAGGTAGTAGGAGAGGCTCTGCTCGATGGTCGTGCCGTCGAGGCGTTCGATCTCCGCCGTCTGATCGACCCAAGGCGTAAGTCCGGGCGTCGATCCGATCACCACCTCGTAGCGAATGGCGATCGTCTCCGCCTGCGCCACGGTCCCCTCCCACCGCAACCCGGTCGGGGTCACGGCCACATCGCCGGCACTCACCTGGGGAGCCTCGGCGGTCAGCGCCAAGTGATCACTGAAGTCGATCGTCACCACCGCCTGCCGCTCGGTCATCTCGGCCCGGTTGGTGAACCGCAGCTCGGGGTGGAGCGTGTCTCCCCGCATCGCGTAGCGGCCGGTCGAGTCTTCTTCGGCGCGGAAATCGACGAAGCGCACGTCGGGGCGCGCGACTTCGCCCAGGGAAACCAACAGCTGACTGTCACGATGAATGCCGGCGATGCTGACCGTCCGGCTGATCAGATCGAGCTCGAAGACCGCCCCCGACCCTCCGCCGGACGGCGAGGCGCTGTCGTCGATGATCAGAACGCGGTTGCTGTCGAGGTAGAACATCTGCGACGGGGCAGCCATCTCGCGGGAGGTGCCGAGCACGCTGATCTCACCGGTGAGCGGATCGACGGCCCGAACGCCGGTGTGCCGCGCGGTGTTGCGCCAGGAGGGATCGGTCAGAAGCAAGCCGTAAAGCGGGACGGCCAGCACGCCGGTTGGATCGAGGATCTCCTCGGAGGCGATGGTGTCGACCACCGTGTAGTCGGCGCCCCCCTCGTTCGGCTCCAGGCGGAAGATCGCCCCCAATCCCTGCCCCGTCTGCTCCGGATCCGCATCCCGATCGGTCACCCAGAGCGTTCCGTCCTCGTCGATCGTCATGTCGGTCAGCGCGCGGAAGGCGCGAGCGGCGGTCGCCCCGATCACCTCCCCATCCTCCGCCACGCGGAAGATCACACCCGTCGCTTCCGCGTAGGCGATGTCCGCTTCCGGATCGAGGATCAGCCATCCCCCCTCCGGGTGCGGCAAGAGCCGCTGGGGGGAAACGAAGAGCTCGCTCGACGCCACCTCGGTCAGTTCACCGGTGGAGACGGTCAGTTCGAGCAGCGCCCCCTGCCACTCGGGATGGCCCTCGGGTTCAGCGTCGCTGTCGAGGATCAGGATCCGCTCATCGGAGACGGCGATCATGTCGACCGGTCTCACCCGACCCACATCCCAGACCGACGGCACCATGTAGGTGTCTCCGGCATCGGGGGCAAGCGCGTAGATGATGCCCCTCTCCTCGCCGGTCTGGCTGTCGAGCACCAGGATCTCGCCTCCGAGAAAGGGCGCCGAGATGGTGTCGGACACCGTGTAGGTCCAAGGATCCTCCTGACCCAGCAGTTCGAGCGTGAACTCGAGAACCTCGCCGTTGGGCGCGAGCGAGCTCACGACGCAACGCAGCTCGATCTCGTTCGGGTCGACGAACAGGAGATCCCCCGACCAGCGAACGGTGCGGTAGTCCGGGTTCGTGAAGAGGGCACCCTGCTCCGTTGTCGCCGAGAGCAGCGTGACGCCGGACGGGTAGCCGATCTCGGCCGCGATGTCGAGCGCCGGTGTGCGCTCGTTGTTCTGGATGAGCGCCCTCGCCACCAGCGTATCGCCGGTCTCCAGAAACCCGCCCGAGAGGTCGTCCAGCTCGAACTGGCGGATGACGACCTCCGAGGGGCGGTAGTAGGCCATGCGCGCGGGATTGACCAACGTGGTGTCGAAGTTCTTCGCCGACAACGACCAGCTGTTCCCCGATCCGGTCAGTTTGAGGACCATGCCATCCCCGGTGAACGAGGTCTCGGCCTCGCGATCACAGATGAGGATCTCGTCGTCCTCGATCATGTCGATGCCCCAGGGCTCGACCAGCAGGCTGTTGCCCTCGTCGGTCATTTGGAAGGGGGGAAGCTCGCCCGGGCCCCCGGGCCCCGAGGAGCGCGCGATCCGGCGGATCCCCCCATAGCGAGGCGTGGCGTCCCAGTGGACATCGGCGTAGTAGATGGTCCCGGTGGGGGTCACGAACACGCTCGAGGGCCGCTCGATGATCGTGTGCGCGCGGGCCGTCAGCAGTTCCCCGTCACCGGCAATCTCGACAATGCGCCCGTTGGGTCTCTCCACCCCCACACCGAAGTCGGCGATCACGTAGCCCCCCTCGATATCCCGGCAGAGGTCGCCCGGATCGAGGAGGAAATCATGGGCGAACAGCGTGTCGAGCTGCTGGGGTTGCGCGGGATCGAGCCGGTAGATGATGCCGGGCTGGTTCGGCCACCCATAGGCCGCGGTCCCCTTCATGTCCGCGATCAGGAGCGTGCCGTCGTGAGCCGGGCAGAGCGCGGTGGGGGTGCTGAGCGGCGCGCCCTCGTAGATGACCTCCCCGGTCGTCTCGTCCGGGTTGGGGTCGTTGAGATCGGCCGTGATCCGCACCACCTTGCCCGCCCCCGGGGTGCCGTCGAGGGCGTAGAGCTGCCCGTCGGCCGTGAACGCGACGTCGACCGGCTTCGGCATCAGATCCGGATTGTGGAAGAGCGTCTCCGTGCGCCCGATCTGCGGGCTGAGGAGGAAGAGCCCCGGCGTGTTGGGCGTGGGGAAGTCAGCACCGCTGTCGACGAAGACGCCGATGTCCTGGGGCGTCGATCGGCCCTCGACCTGCTTGGATCGCTCCTGCTCGTACTCGACCATCTCTCCGGTCAACCGGATCGCTACCGTGAGCAGCTCACCGTCCTCGGCATCGTCGCGGACGCGAAGGTCGACCTTCACGACCATCGGTGCGCTGTAGGGTTGGATCACCCCGGTCCACCGAAAGGCGTTCCGGCTCGGATCGTGGCTGATCACGCCCCCGTCCGCCGTCGCCCGGGCCAGATGGGGCACGAAATCCCCCAGCTGCGCCTCCATCGTGAACTCACCGGTTGTGGTCGTGCCGGTGTTCCTCAAGGTGGCGGTGAAGGCGACGGTCTCTCCCGGGTAGACCGGGGCGGAGGGTAGCTGACCGATGGAGAAGCGGCTGTCGCTGACCTCGGGGCCTTCGAGAACCTCGATCCCCTGGAGGTCTCTCAATCGCGAGTCGGACACCTTTCGTGAGCCGACGACCTCACCCGTCTCGACATCGATTTCGAAAAGCGCACCCGTGCTGTTGGGGTAGAGCTCCGAATTGGGGTTCGTGTCCATGACCACCAGGTCCCCGGTGATCGAGACCGCCAGATCCGTCGGATCCCCGAACTCCTCGACCGACAGGGTGTCGACGATGTCGAACGAGGAGAGGGAGATCTTCAGGAGAGCGCCTCCCAGAAGCGGCATCCCGGTCGCGGTGAAGTTGGCATCGGCGATGAAGACGTGCTCGGCATCGACGATCGCCAAGGAGCGCGGATCCGCGGCGAAATCGAGCGGGAATAGGGGCGTCGTCGTGCGCGTGTCGGGATCGACGCGATAGACGGCGCCGATTCCGGGAAGCGGTTCGTCCTCCGACATCCGGCCGGCCGGATCGAGCACCAGCAGGGTCCCCGCCTCCTCCAGGACCACGCGCGACGGAGAGGACCACAAGGGCCCGCTCGCCAGGAGCGTCGCGGCCTCTTGGTCGGGATCGTACGCGAAGAGCGCGCCGTGGTACCCCTCGCTCAGCGGGTCGGACTCCCGGTCGAGGACGTAGAGCCCACCGCTCTCATCGGGAATGATATCGACGATCGCGGCCCACAATGGATGATCGAATGGAGCGGGATTCGCGGCCTCCCCATCGTAGGGATCGACGCTGTGAATCCGACTGCCTTCGGCGACGTAGAGATGCTTGCGCCTTCCCCAGGCAACGGCGCTGATCTCACCCAGTGAATCCGACTCGTTGACGATGCGGATCTGTCGGACGGCCATGTTGACCGAGAAGAGCGTGGCGCCGGTCTCTCCGCCCCGATCGGCGAGGAGGATCTCCCCGATGTCCGGCACGCTGGCGCCGGCGGGCAGCGCGAAGAGCCCCAACCCGATCACGCCGAGGCACCACGCGACCTTCCCCATGGGAACCGCGCGACCCCGGCATCTGCTGCTGCATCCCAGACCGATCAATCCGGCATCCCCCCAGTTGCCCTTGGAACCCGATTGTCGACCGCGGTTGAGGGGGTGTCAACCGAGAGGCCGAGGATCGGACGTTCAATCCCCTCCCGCGGTGGTGGTTCCCCCCGTGGGCCTTCAGCATCCCTATCGGCGGAACGAGACCCCATCCTCGCCGCCGAATGGCCTCCGAGGGCGCGGTCGCCGACGCGCGCGCTTCGGGTCTGGGCGCCGGGGCATGGTGGTGTTGATGTCGGAGGGGTCGAATCCCGGAAGCGAGAGGCGTCCAAAGACCGCCTTCGCCAAGCGGAGGGTCCATTGGAGGAGGTTGCGCGCTTCGCGAGGAGCCCCCCGGTAGCCGCCGTAGACCCCGTCCTTGAGGTCCTTGGCCGCGCGTATCTGGCGGACCGTGTCCCTGTCTACGGTCGGATCGTTGTCGACCAGCAGGGATTGGAGCGCGACGCACAGGCCGTAGACATTGGTATCCCGGTAGCCGAGCGAATGAATCACCGCCCGAGCGCAGCGGTACATGGCGAAGTAGCTCTGGGTGATCGACTCGTCCCAATGCCCCTTGACGTAGGAAGCCCGGGCGCGCTCGAACTCCCCGCGCGCGACGGCCAACTCCGCGGCGATCAGCTCGGCGTCGGGCCGGATCCGCTTCAGGCGGCCCTTTGACAGGCAGTCCTCGAACGGGTCCATCGCAACCTCGTCTCGGCGGGGGTCGGTCCAGGTGTCTGGGTCGGGTGTGTGTGCAACGACCGCTGGGTTGTCTATCGAAGCCACTCGTTCCATAGAGATGATACTTCATTATATCAACGCGAAGGAGAGTTGAGAAGATGGCAGCGTAATCTATTGAAAAACAATCAGATCCATCCAAGAAGCGAGCTGGTCAGCGCCAGATAGATCGCCAGACCGAGAATATCGTTGGTTGTGGTGACAAAGGGCCCCGTGGCCAGCGCGGGATCGATGCCGAACCGGCGAAGCAGCAGGGGAACGGCGGCGCCGACCATGGCCGCGAAGGCCATCGACACCGACAGGGAAACCCCGACAATGATGCCCAGAGCGAACTCCCCCAGCCACAGGGTCACGATGGCCCACAGCACGAGGGCCAACAGGATCGCATTCAGGGCACCGACGGCAATCTCCTTCACCAGCCGGTTCGACCGGTTCGTCTGGTCGATCTCCCCCGTGGCCAGCCCCCTCACGACGGTCGCCGAGGACTGGATTCCCACGTTGCCCCCCATGGCGGCGATCACGGGGATGAAAAAGGAGATCTGAAGCGCCTCGCGGAGGCTCCCGCTGAAGCGGCTGATGACCCAGGCCGAGAGGATCCCGCCCAGAAGCCCGAGGAACAACCAGGGTAAGCGGTTCCGGGAAACAGTCCAGATCGAGTCGACCGGGGATTCCTCTTGGAGTCCCCCGGAGAGCCGGGCGAAGTCCTCGGAGGCCTCCTCCTCCACCACATCCAGGATGTCATCGAGGGTGATCTGACCGACCGGCACCCCCCGGTGGTCCACCACCGGCACCAGGGCGAGGTCGTACTTACGCGCCAACTCGGCGACGGCCTCCTGGTCCATGCCGGTGTGAACCGACCGGACCTCGCGTTGCATGATCTCTCCCACCCGCCGGTCGGGGTGGCTGAGCAGAATGTCACGCAGCGAAAGCGTGCCGCTCAGACGCCCCTCCTCGTCGACGACGAAGACGTGGGGAATGTCCCCCTGCTCCTCTCCGGCGCGGCGAATGCGCTCGATCGCCTGGGAGATGCGCTCGCCCTCGGGGACCGCAACGAACTCGGCGGCCATCCGTCCGCCCGCGGTGTCCTCGGAGAAGCGGAGCAGGCGGCGGACGGTTCCGGCATCGGCTTTCGGAAGCAGATCGAGGACCCGGGGAACCACCTCCTCGGGTAGATCCTGGATGAGGTCGGCCGCGTCGTCGGAGGGAAGGTCGCGGAGAAGCTCGGCGATCTCGGGTGGTTCCAGCTCCTGGAGCAGCCGCTCGCGCGCGCCGTCCTCCATCTCGGCGAGCGCCTGGGGCCCGTCGGTTTCGGGAAGGAGATCGAAGAGGTAGGCGCGGGAGTCATCGTCGAGGTGTTCGAGCAGATCGGCCAGGTCGGCGGGGTGGACGCCGGCCAGGAGCGCACGAATCAACGATTCATTGCGCGTCTCGAGCAGCGCGCGCAGGTCGTCGTGGAACGCCTGGTCGAATTCCCGGTTGCCTTCCATGGCCAGCCTCACCGATCAGTGGCGGACCTTCTCCATCGCGGCCGCGAAGTCCCAGCCCGCCTCCCCGTGGCAAGGGGAACAGACGTCCTTCTTCATCGTCCGGCCGCCCCCCCGCGTGTGCTCACTGCCCGGACCATGACATGCCTCGCACTGGACCCCCCGCAGATCGGGCTCGCTCCGGTCGCTCCGGTACCCCTCGGGGCGCCCGAAGCCGGTGACGAGACGGGCGAGCTGCCCGCCGTCGGCTTGGGGATCGAAGGCGTGGGCATGGGCTGTGGTCTCCCATTGGTGGTAGGGGCCGCTATGACAGGTGCGGCAGGTTTCGGCGCCCAAATAGGTGCCCCCCGCGGGTGGCGGGACCGAGGAGGATGAGGGGGGGTGCGACGCGCGCCCGGCCGAGGGTGGAAGCTGGGATCGGATGGCCTCCACCCGGACCTCCTCGACCTCCGCCTGCATCTCGTCGTCGGAGGGCCAGCGGGCATCGAGCAGGTAGTTGCGTCCTCCCCAGTCGATGATCTCCCCTTCGGGAGAGAGGATGAGGCGCGTGGTCGAGAAGAACTGACCGCTCATGCCGCAGCGGCTGACGACCACATCACCGGCCGAGAGCGCCCAATCGCTGGCGATCGACTTGTGCCCCCCGAGCACCACGTCGACCACCCCGGAGAGATGTTTGGCCAGCCGCATCGCCTCCCGGTCGCTCATACAGGCCATGACGGCCACCACCTCGCACGAGGGCTTCAGCTCGCCGGCGAGCTCCTCGATCGCTTGCTTAGGATCGGAGAGCTCGAACTCGACTCCCTCGGGCACCGACGCCTTGTCGAATGTCTCCTGATCGATCACGCCGATCAGCCCGACCCGCACGCCGGCATGCTCGACGGTGAGCTGGCGCTCGCCCACCGGCTTCCAGGCCTCCCCCTCCCGGATGCGGAGGTTGGAGGAGACGAGCGGAATGCGGCACCCTTCCATCAGCTCCTGGAACCAGGGCCAGTGGCTCAGCTCCCGGACACCGGGAATCATCGCCGCCACCCCCTCACGTTCCATCACCTCGAGGATGAACCGGTTGATGACTTCGCCCTTGCCCCGGTTGGTCTCCAGAATGCTCCCCAGCTCGAGGAGGATCGGATCGGACCCTTTGGTGCGAAGCGAATCGATGAACCTGGCCCGCCGGGCCAGACCGCCCTTCCGGGCTTCGGGGCCGCCTCACCCGGTCGGCTCGATGTGACCGTCGAGGCTGCCCCGCGTGATGAAGAGCACTTCCGCATTGGCCGGACGTCCAGCGGCGGCGTGATCCGGTTGCGGCGCGCACCCGGCGGCCCAAACCAGAACTCCCGCCAGCAGGGTACCGGCTCCCAATCTGTCTGCTACCCGCATAGCTCCATCCCCACACCTGTCCGAAAAGCGCCGCCCGGACGAGCGGCCCCCTTTGCTTCTACCACCTTGGATCGGAGGCCGCAACGCCTCCCGCCAGCATGAACCCCCCCCGGGGTCTCAGGGTCCCGCCCTAGTCGGTCCGGTGGCGCTCGTGCTTGATGTCGGGTAAGTCCTTGACATTGATGCGGAAGTAGTAGGTGCTGGTGCCCCCGCGGCTGTGGCGCTCGAAGAACGCCCGCCAGCAATGGAGGTCTCGGACGAGGGTGTAGCCCTGGGAGCTGACCTCCTGCTCGGTGACGTCGTAGTAGACGCTGTAGCTGAGCCGCCAGGACTTGCTGAGCGAGAGGTCGGAGGAGATGTTGATCGAGCTTCGGTGGCTCGACCACTCTTCGCCCATCGAGAAGACATGGGTCATCGAGAGGCTCCAGGGCCCCGTGAGCGATCGGGCGCCCCCCTCGGAGATCCCCTCGGGCCGGGTGGGCATCGATCCGGTCTGACCAAAGCCCCCCAGCTCCTCGGTCGAGGGCGCCTCACGCGTGGCGCCCCCGCCCCGCAGTCGAAGCGACGTGTTGATCGATAGCCGCGAGCGTTTCCACTTCTTGAGGTCGTGTGTCAGGCCCAGCCGGGAGGTGAAGGGACCTCCCGGTCGGAAATCGACACTGTGCGACATGCTCGACCAGGGCTCGCTTCCCCGCTCCTTGGCCAGGAAGTTGTACGACGTCGAGGCCGACCAGACGAGCAGGTTCTCTTTCTTCCGTTCCTCCTCGGCCGTCTTCAGCTTCAAGTGCAATCGCTGGGTCATGCGGAGCGAGACCGAGCTCGACTTGCTGCTGCTCAGGCTGATGCCCCCGACCGATGGGAAATCCTCGACCGACTTGTTCTCGGGGCTATAGCTGTAGGTGGACCCGAGCTCGATGACGTGCCGGACGCCCTCGAGCGCTCCCCAGCGGGGGAACCAGGTGCCGTAGAGCGTGCTGCTCGCCGAAAGCCCGCTGCTCCAGGTCATCCCCACCGGGTTGGGCTTGCCCTCGGTGTCCTTGTCGGCCCAGGCGGCTCGGAGCGAGAAGCGGGGCGTAAGATTCAGGGAGCCGAGGAGCCGCCGCTTGTCGGAAAGCGAGGCGGTGATCCCCGCCGCGCGGGCTTCGGTGACCTCGTCATCCCAGGTCTTCTTGTAGGTGTTGCGGAGTTTGGCGTCGCCCCGGAAGTACATCGAGGAGAGCCACGGCAGCCGCCCCCCCCGTCCGCGCGAGTCGGGTTTCTCGCCGAGCGGCATGGAATTCAGGTTGAAGTTGATCGAAGGGACCGTTTGGCTGATGCGCGTCGTACCACCGCTGTCGTCCAGGTACTCGGTGCGATCGCCGGTCACGGAGATCGAGGCGCCCGACCAGCTCTTGGCCAGACTGAGCTGGGAGCGGAGCACGCGGTTGATCCTCTCGTCGACGTCGGCCCCGAGCGTGCGGTCGTCGCCGTAGTCCTTGTCGCTTTGGAAACTGCCCGATGCCTTCAGGCTGAACCGCTCGCCGAGGGTCTGGTCGTGGTTGACGCGGATATGCCACCGATCCCGCCGGCGGCCCGAGGAGCGGTCCTGCGTGA
>Ga0180432_10005395_pt1 | contig 17025 bp, 8 predicted proteins | sample SS_ome_10_FD_132414 | JGI IMG/M metagenome (GOLD analysis project Ga0180432, IMG submission 132414) | Hypersaline lake sediment archaeal communities from the Salton Sea, California, USA - SS_1_MS_2 metaG | ecosystem: Environmental > Aquatic > Non-marine Saline and Alkaline > Hypersaline >...
GAAGAAGGAGTAGAGACAGGCGAAGAAGGAGTAGAGACAGGCGAAGAAGGAGTAGAGACAGGCGAAGAAGGAGTAGAGACAGGCGAAGAAGGAGTAGAGACAGGCGAAGAAGCAGAAGAAAGGCAGAGGAGGGAAGTAGAAGAAGCTAAGAAGGCAGAAGAAGCTAAGAAGGCAGAAGAAGCTAAGAAGGCAGAAGAAGCTAAGAAGGCAGAAGAAAGGCAGAGGAGGGAAGCAGAAAGGCAGAGGAAGAAGAGGGAAGAAGCAGAAACGAAGTGGAGTGAAGCACAATCGGCATTCCGAGCGATGAACCTAGCGAAAAAGGAACTTGAAGAAGCTCAAAACCTAGTGGCATCAACTAGGGGGGAACTCCAAGAAGTTATTCAACTCTTATCAACCACCAGAGAGGAAACCGATGCGGTACTTTTGGCATTAGACCCAGCCAATAAGGAATACTCTGACAAAAAGGGCGAAGTTGTCAAAGCTACACGAGAGCTAAACCGAGCACAAAAAGGAAAGGAGACAGGAGAAACGGATATAACTGACGAGGAAATCCAATCGATGGAAAACAACGTGAAAAAGTTAAAAAAAGAAGAAGAAAGCCTCCGTGAGAAGGCTCAAGGATTAGCTGACAGGAATGAAGAACTTAAACCTATATTAAGAAGTGCTATGGAAAAAAAAGAAACTTTGGATTCCGCCCTTGCTGAGGACAAACAAAAAGTGGCCCAATTGACTGAAGCTGTTAACACGGCAGAAGAAAAGTTCAATGCTCTCGACAAAGAGGCAAAGGATTTGTATGGCAAAGCTAATCTGCAATGGAAAGATATTACCGAGGATCCTGCACCGGATGGGGAGGAGGAAGGACCCTCTGAACCATCGCGTGCGCAAAAAGAAGCAGAAGAAAGGCAGAGGAGGGAAGCAGAAGAAAGGCAGAAGAAGGAAGATGCGATAGCCGCGAGACGTAAAGCAGTAGAGGCATTCAAAGAGATGACCCTAGCAGGAAATCGACTTGAAGAAATTCAGAGAAAAACGGATTCAGTTACCTCCAAGTTTAACGCCATTTCCCAAGAGATATCAACCCTGGAGAATGAATTGAAAGCGTTGGATTCCCAAGCGAAAGAAGACAAACTAGCGTACCGAGAAAATAACAATAAGATTACCGCAGCCGAGAAAAAGGTCATATATGCAAAAAGGACGGGTGGAGACACCGAAGAGCTAGAAAAAGAAGTAACCCGCCTTAACAATCAAGTTGATCCCCTCTATAGAATAGCGCAAGATTCAGAAAACAAGTATAAAGCTAAGAAAAGCGAACTCAACATTGCAATGGGTGAACGTGAAGAGAAGAGTCAGGAACTTGACATTCTCGACGAGGAATTACTGAAATTGGATAATGAAGCTAAAGCGACAAAACAAATATTCAATACTATTAAGGAAAAGGCAAAGGAGTTGTTTGCCGAAGCTGGGCTGGATTGGACAGAGATTACCGAGGAGACCCAAGTGGAGGGGGAGGAGGAAGGATCGTCTGAACCAAGCCAAGCTGCCAGTCTTAGTACTCTTTTGAACACAGCCAAAGCATATTCGGAACAGCTCGCCGAACAAAAAGAGGTTTATAGCGAACTGGAAACTAAAGTTGAAGTCAAAAAAGTCATTATTCAAGAAGCATCTGATAAGTTGGGTAGATTGAATCGTCGGATGGAACTCAAAGAAGACTATTTAACTGATCTTGAAAACGTTACTCAGAAAGAAAAAACTGCTAGAGAACAATACGAAAGGATGTTATCTGATCTTATGACCTTTTTTATTGAGGCCCGAACGTCCGTAGCGTATATATCGACCCTTCCGGAAAACTATCCGTTTTCCGAATTTTTTAACCGCTATGCCAAAATTGTTGAATATGTTCAATCACCGAAACGTGAGAAAGAAGAGACGGATATGGGTAACCTTTACGAAAAAGTCATGAATGAGTCCGTTTCAAGGAAGATAATCGAATCCAATATTTCAAAAGCTCCAAAACAATCGGTAGTGAACGAAACTGAACGACTAATCGAAGACACAGAAAAACAGTTACAAGATACCGAACAAAAACTGACCAAACAAAACGAGATAGTTGAGGAAGCATCTAAACAACAAAGAAAAGCTTGGGAAAAGGCTTTTGATACGTATCCTGGTGACAGCGATGCGATACAAGAAGAAAAGGATAAAATTGACCAAATGGAAGAGGAGCTTACAAAACAGCAGAGGCTCGAAATGATGCGAAAGGTCAATATCGAAAGACTCAAATGGAAGCGCGACTATGCCGATTTGCTTCGTAAAGAAGCCAGAATAGACCGAACGTTGGCCAATTCTGTGACAGATCTAGGTGACCGTGCCGAAGAAGAATCAGAACGCTTACAAGGAGAATTGAAGGCGCCTCAAGAAGCTGAACCCCCCGTTCCTAAACCTCTTGAAAACCTTCTCAAAAACGCAATTGATGCCAGAACAGAGTATGGTGAAGATTCGGAGCAATTCTTAAAAGCTGTGAAGGCGTTTGAAGATTACGAAGGAGCCGGCAAGGCGACATTGCCTAAAGTATTTTCGAAGTCTATCGAACTTGCATTAAGTAATGGGATGAAAGAAGTACGACGACAGACGAAAATTATCGAGGCAGAATCGTATCAAAAACAATCTTATGATTTGGAAACTAAGGCCGAAAGAGCAGAGTCTGCAGCAAAATCAGAGCTGGAAGAAGCTAAAGAGTTTGCAAAGGATAGTGGAATACCCTTCTATCCTGTCTCCATCAAAACTCCTTCTACTGAACTTGGCAAATGGGGCGGAGTAGATTTGTTCATGTACCGCAACCAATTCATCTCGCGTGGTATGGTTTCGACCGTCGTACGCATCCGAGGCAAAAAGGGTATGGCTGCCATTCAATACGGAGGACCGTTTATTCGAGACATGGCCGAGATGAACCGTCGCATGAGATTCACCTCTGGTGGTATCGGAAAAGGATCGTATCCATCTTTTATGACCGTTGAGTTTTACACGTTTGACGAGTTCCAAAATTTAGCAATTGATGATGATTATGACAAACTGGCAAGTGCCTATTTCGCGGTGGGGGCGCCGTACGTAGAACGCATCCTCGATGTCGGAGGCACATATCATCGCGTAAACGATTCTCTTGCCGTGGTGGGTGCTACGTTTAACATCAAGACTGGACGTGTGGTACACAGTACAGCCAAAACCAAGGCTTTCCGAGGCGTCAAGTCTGCTGGTGGGTTGAACGCTATCCCTCAAAACGGCATTGTGCGCATTGCTGGCGGTTATTTTAACCGAACCGGAAAGGAATTCATTGTGGATGCATGGATGGATTATTGGTTTATCCCCACGACCAATGGAAGGCGAGGAGAAATGGAAGACCGTATATTTAGTCTTCAACTCCCCGATTCAAAGGGAAAATTGCGACAAGTGGCATTACTGCACATCCGAGCCCAGCTGAGTACTCGAGATACCGTTTGCCGAGTCCAGTCGATGGTCTTTGGCCTGAACAAGAGCCGGGCATTGGCAAATCAATTAGGCGACGAATCGAAAGGTGAACTCAAAGATACTCTGAATACCAATGGAATTCCTGCCCTGGGCATGGTGGCCAAGATTCCTCGCACTATAACGGTGCTAGGCAGTATGACTTCTACTACCACCACAGAGGGAGAAGAAGGGTCCGCGGGATCTGGTTTAGGGGAAGGAGGCGTACTTGAAGATACGATTCCAAAACTGGCCTTTCCGAAAAACACATGGGTGGAACCTAGTGCAATCAAAAGTTTGATTGATGCAGCTTTTTTCTTGTCAAAAAGAATGGAAGATTTGCTAGTTATTCTTCCCGACGATTATAACACAAGAAAAATAGATGATGATTTACAAACGATCATAGAACACCATGAGAGTCTGGACAATCTGGTTAAAAACTTCCTCGGTTTGGAAACCGATTACGTGAACACATTTGTAGGAAGAAGAAAAAGGGATGTTGCTTATGCCGCCATTCCTGACGAAGGCGAAGAGGATAAACGAACACCGGAACAGCGCACAGCCTATAATAATGCGCTGCAAGCATACGATCGCATTAGGTCAGATCTTGAAGAGTTAAACAATTCCATCATAGATGAAAACAATGAATATATTACAACGGTCGAAGCACTGGAAAAGGACAATCCTGTTATTCTAGGAGAGGGGGTCAGAGCATTGAGTTTCAACGACATCATGCTTTCTCAATACGAAATGCGTGGTGGTTATGTCCACACATTGGATACCTTTTTACTTTTCGATGGTATTTCTGACGCCTCTGGGTTCTGGGCCAAGGAGGCGTTTGCTAATGACGTGCCTAACATAGAAGCCGAAGGAGTGCAGCCAACGTCTTCAAACGCGCCTCGGTGGATCGACATAACGGATCTCAATTTCGACCGGGTCAAGCTTGAAATGCCCGATGGAGACAAAGTGACTGCATACAACGTCATTACAGGCGAAAATGAGGTTCCCTACATATATGCCCCACACAATCTGGTCGCACCTTTCCGATCGGGCAACGATCCCAGTCCAGGACCTGGTCTGGACTTCTCCACATTTGTTCATCTTGGACAAAATAAGATCTTTAGGGTGGTTCCCAAAGTGGGAGCGACGAATGTCACAGAGTTGGTGCTTGAATCTACTGGACTCGACCGCATGAAAGCCGAAGTAGCGGCCGATATTATCATACGAAACATGACCGATGATCAAAAGTTTCCAGAAGGTGAAACCGGCGATTACATCATCAACCTCTTTGAGCAAAGAGTCGGTTTACAAAAAAATACAAAGGAGATCTTTTTCCACAACCCTGGAAATAATAATACCGGTATTCTGTACGAAGAATACAGCAGAAGATTCTTTGCTAGGAACGAAGGCGTGTTTGATCGGGCCAGGGATATTCAAACAAGAGTAACAGAAGGAGCAGCAGCAGGAAGAACAGCAGAAGGAACAGCAGGAGGAAAGGAACGTGTGAAAGGAAAGATTAAGCGAGAAAACATAAAGAACTATTATGGACTGGAAGACGAAGAAGAAGATTGGGATACGCTGTAAACGGATGTTGGGTCACCGTGTATACCCAAAATTAAAAAATATACTATTGTTTGGTTTTGTTAAAACACACGTTTTTTTTCCAGTTTAAAATCAAAGGGAAAAAATCCCTCTCTTTACACAAATGCGTCCATTCGCGTCACACCGCCCCTGCGCCTAGATGGAGTGGTTGTCGAGCGCGCATCGCTGTACAGAGAAAGATCTTCCGTCTTTTGGGCATTCCAGGTGTTGGGGGAAGCGGAAAACATGGATCCAATGATTCTGGCAAATTTCTTGTCGTCCTTGTTCTTGGACCCAAACGCAGCCATGATGGAGGATTCAACTTTCTGCTTACCAGGAATCTTTCCCACAATACCGGAAAGTCCTCTCGCAATGGCTCCTGTACCGGAGTTCAACTTCTCTTTGAGATCGGATATACGACGGAGGTCCTTTGTGTAGGCCCAGGCGCAGAAGATTGCGGAAGCCAATGCGTGCCAGAAGAACACAAAGTTGAACCAGGCAATGGTGTACAGCTCGGGCTTGTGGTCGTGACAGATATCGTCTTCCAGTGGTTTAAGTGTACCGATACCGGTAAAGCACTGCCAGAATAGTCTAAAGTAGAATACCGACACTACAATATCAAACACCATGGAAACCAACGCAGCCACGATAGCATATACAGCCGGAGACTGTATGGGGTTCTTTCGCATGGGGTAAATAATGGTTTGGAACAAAAGGAGTACCAAACCAAGTTGTGGAGCAAACCACATCGCTTGTGCCCATACGGGTTCGGGGTCTCCGCGCAGATCCATATCGATGATCCAGAAAAGCAAATACAAAATTATGAAAAGAACAGCTCCGGAGATTGCCAGAGCAAGCAATACGAGGTTTACCAGGGCTCCCCTCTTTTTCGCAAAACTGCTGATCAACCCTTCCTCCTCATCCTGTGTCATTTGTGTTTCAGGCATTTTCCCTCCTCCCTCACGTAAGCAATAAGGGGTTTACGGAATAAAAAAACCGCGACCAACTTCCTTCGAGTCCCGGTAGGTTCTTACCCATAGTTACGTGCCTTTGTCTATTATACACTTCTGTATCATTACTTTTTTTTTTAAAAAATAAAGTATCCGTAAAAATCCGCCATTCATTATGGAAAAGAGGAATACGCTCTTAATTTACAGAAAATACGGATTTTTTTTACAATATGGCCAGTTTATAGTACCCGCCCCGTCGTTTCGGTATCCGTTATGTCAAAATTTCCACTCCCATGAACATTTAGGCGAGGAAGAGACCCCGCCCTTTCTGGGTACATTGATCTGATTTTTCGCTCATTTCTTCATAGGAAGTACCTGGAGGCATAGATATTTTCCGGATATCGGATCCTCCGTTTGCCCAGAACTTGAACGGAATATATCCTCGTTGTCCGTGTCCATCTACAGATAATATTCACATGGTGAGAAGCAGAGGAAAGGCAGAAATCGGCCCAATGTAATATTTTATTTTCAGGATTTCAGGATTTCAGGATTTCAGGATTTCTGGATTTCACGAGTTTTACTATTTTGCGAGTTTACCGGATTTCACGGATTTCACGGATTTCGCGGATTTCCTGGATTTATTGGGGTTTCCGGTCAATTCAGCAACCAGTTCGTCGTGTTCCTTTTCCAGTTTCTGGTACCGCCCCAATAGCAATTTCGTGTTGTATGCTTGCTTATCTAAATCCTCCTCTTGTTCTACAATAATATGCTTCAAGTTCTTGTTGATTGACTGCAAGTCAATGATCTGAGATCCCAGATCTTCCTTTTCCTTAAGCAGCCGTTGCACCGTCTCTGTGTACGTTTGGTTGATCTTTTTCGCCTCGGCCAGGTTCACGTTCATATCGGAGAATGTCTTCCACGCCTGTCTCCGAGATTCGCATTGTTCTTGCAGTTCCGTCTTTATCCGCTTTACTTCTTCCATATAGGAGCATTTTGTCTTGATGAAAACACACCCGGGGAGCATACCCAGACGCGTACTGGGCAGCTTACAGAAATCTCGCGCCACTTCCTTTTGTATGCCCCGCAGGGAAGACACCAACGAGGAGTCTGGAACGTATGGCTCCAGACACGCAATCAGCCCGAAAATGTACTGCTGGCGATGAACCGCGGCCTCTTTCACCATTTGGGCGTACACATCGGTTGCTCGCATCATTGGAGTACGCATGACGTCCTCGTATACACCGTGCGCTTTGGAAAGCGGCATGGACGTCTCCGCTTCATAAGTTCCTTCAGGGGCGACCGTCGTCTCCTTCTCGCTTCCTCTGTAGTACACCACGTCCACGCCCTGTAATGTTTCGGGTATTTTCTTCAACATTGAGGCGACGGTTTCTGCTTCGTTGTCCTCGATGTTGCCTAAAGATTCGGAAGAATCTTCAGAAGATTCGGACGAGAAGGACCGGACATATTTCTTACCGGTCCGCGTGTCCATATCCGATAAAACGCGAATCAAATCCTGCAAAAAAAGCAAAGCCACATCGTCTACCGAAACATAAACACCTCGTATGCTATAATCTTCCCACAACGCCACGTTGAACGTCCTCGCCTTGGTATCAATATTGAACGTACCCATATTTTTCGTAGACTGGAGCAAGGATTTTTTCCGTTCTCCGGAAAGACGCGGCCTGCCATCGGCTGTGTAATTAGGGATGGTGGTAGCTCCTGTCTTGGCCATCTCCTCGCGTTGGGCTTTTGTCAACATCAAGTTTAGTTGTTTCGAAATACCCGTTGATTTTGCCACCCTTTCTTTCTTTCTCGCATCTTCCAGCATATCCTTTGTTAATTTAACTTGAGGAATCGCCGCGCCACGTCTTTCAATGTGCGCAGGACTTCCGACCGAGCGGCGCGTTTTCCTTTTTACAGACTTGGTCGCAGCTCGAGACATGGACCGAGTCCCAATGTTTTCGCTACCACCACAGGAATTGAATCGGTCGGGACGCAACGGCTTGAATAAAAACGCTCTGCTTTCCTGTTTGTTATCTTCTGATTTTTCCTTTTCCTTCTCCTTTCTTCGCTTTCTGCGTACGATCTGGACACTCAGTTGCTCATCCGAGTTGGTTTGTCTCAGTGGTTGTTTTTGCGAGTAGTCTATATGCAGCAAATCTGACACCCTTTTTATTCCTGGGTCGTCCTCCCTCGCCTTTTTTGTCCGTGCTTTTGATCTCGGGGTATGTCTTTTCCTTTGCTTTCTTCGGTCAATGCGAATCTCTTCCCCAGGATTATCTGGATTGAATTTTCTTCGTCCTTTTTCGCGGTCTCTATGCTTGTGTTTATGCGTTGATTTCCGGTTATGTCGATGTCGATGATTTTTGGTCCCATGCCCTTCGTGGCGTCGGTGTCCATTCTCCTTTATTCGCCTAGCGGAACCACCCGGTCCCAAGTCCCAAAATCCGTCGTCTGCAGACATTTTGCATGAACAACCAAAATGTACGCGTATAAACATCACAAGTGAACGAACAAAAAAATTTTTTATTCTTAGCCACTCACTGAATCAATTCCGATTACTCAAGCGAGGAGGATGTGAGGTCTCCTTCCTCCTCGTCTTCCTCCCACTCGCCTTCCTCATTGTCGCGTTCGCTCTCCATAAATGAAAGCGACGAAGAATTGGACGTAGATCCATACAGTGCCTCTATCTCCTCACCCCGACCACTCATGAGCACCTCCTCGCCTCGTCTGACCCTTCGCTCATCGCCGTATTCTTCCTCATCATGTTCCGAATACGCCTCAGAAGATCCGTATATATCATACCTTCGGTCTACCAACGCGTGTCTTTGTCGGCAAGGCAAGTTTATCGCATCACGCATACTTTGAATCTCTTCTTCCAGCAAAGAGATACGATAATCCGAAGAGAACTTCACATGATACATATACTTTCTCGCCTGTTCAAGTTGCCTTCTTAAATCAAATATGGAATCCTTGTGGTACGCTTCGTTCCACAGAGCTGTCGTCTCTAAAAGCTTTTGGCAAGCCCTGAGCATATCGCTGTATCTCAGGCGAGAAAATGGACTAATACGGTCGGTATCCTTGAAATAATATCTCCGGCTTTCCGCTCCGTAGGTACTCAGCATATTTGAAATGTTGTCATGCAGCTTGTTGTAGCAGAGTCCGTAGATGGAATGTTCGGGGATCATCGAGGACAACAAATCGTTCATGGATACGTCCAACACCATAGGCAACAGCCAAATGGGAATCAGTCGATAGGTTTCTCTCGGGAGTACGTACGATTTGTAATTGGTGTGAGTATTGATGTCTTTGACGTTGAACTGATGTTCAAACATGTTCATGTTGATGTAAGGGAAGTTGGTGTACCCTTTCACTATAGGATTTGGAACCATCGCCTTGGTTTGCTTCAAGAACCGGACTGAAAAAGAAGGCACGTTGCGCATGTACTTCATGTACGTGCTAAGGCGAAAGTCTTCGTCCATTCCATGGCCTATATCCGCATCCACAACCCGTTCTTTTCCTTTGTTTCGCTTCTTGGACGGTCCGCGCACGGAAGAAAACGAAGAAGAAGAAGAAGATGATGATGGATCTTCATCGTCATCTTTCTTCTCATTCTCCTCATATTCCCAGGAAGAACAGGACGTGTCGGTTTCGGTTTCGGTTTCGGTTTCCATTTCCATTTCCATTCCATTTTCCGCTCCTGCAAGGTTGATCAGGTCCGAGATCTTTCCTCGCCTCATCAAGGATTTGGTCTTTTTACGTTCTCTGGCTTGTTTCATCTTTGTGTAGGAATATTCCGCAATGGCGTTTTTGTCCTCGTTGGTAAGCAGGCGAAGGTGTTCGGTATACGCAATATTGTCCTTGATCATGCGAACAATATTCCCGAATTCCTTCATTCTTTCCGCTTGTTCTTCTTCCGTCTCTTCTCTCCCTTCAGGAGCAAAAATGGTCTTGGGTACGCGAAATCGGCGCTTGGGCGTGAACGGCGCACGGACCACTTTAGGAGTATCGGCAGATCGCGATCCTGAAAAATAGCTCTTAAGGAAAACTACGTCGCTTCGGCACATGGTAGGGAACAAATACGAAATAGCCTCTTGGTCCGAAGAGCAAAGGATTCTTTCGGTCACAATCTTCATAGACTCGTTCACCGAATGACACAGCCCAGACCGTTGTAAATCGTCCGACCGAATGGCCAGTATGTATAATTGGTCGTCGTTATCGGTAGAGGAGGAGGATCTCCCGCGTTTTCTCGTTGATGGTTTTGGCTTATGAAACATGGACCGCCAGCGTGCGAGTACCAGAGAGTTGGCGTTCTTGTATAAGGTCTCCAACATGTTGGCCTCGGTCCAATTTTTACGTCGTCCGTCTCGCTGTGTTTCCTTCGCCTTCTCACGCACATCCCAATTTTTCACGTACCAACGGTTTTTCATTGTCTGATAGGTCGAAGGAACCTCGTACATGGAGAAGTTCAACCCAACGTAATCGGGGACCATGTTTGGGTCGATGTATCCCAAAGGGAAATCCTCGGGACATTCCACCGGCAGGATCAAATGGGTCTCAATCTGTTCACGCGAAAGGCAGTCTAGAATCCCTTCTTTATCAAACTTGTCGTATTGTTCTGGATCCGATTCGAGGGTTTCTGGCTCTTGTTTACGCGAGGAGGGCGTGTGTTTCTCTTTCGTATTCATAAAAGCGACCATAGAATCGACGAAATACTCTACGGCGAAAAAGTCGCGTATATCTAACGACCATTTCTTCTGCTGACACTTCTTCATGTACACAAAGATGGCGCGGTAGCTGACGTAAGTGTCCGAAGAGAATTGCCGAATCCTCTTTTCTAGTCTGCACACATTTAAAAAAGAGGACGGCACCTCCTCCTTTTCTATTTGGAATACGTCTTCTTGTGACAACTCGCCCGTCCCAAAGGATTTCTTCATGAAAGTATCCAGGTTCCTAGGATTGGATATAAACCCAATCTTATTCAAATCCCTCTTGTTGATAAACATGCGCTTCCCGTCTTTCAGTTCGTTCTCCGTAGTGCGCAAATCCTTGGAGAAATCCGCATCCACAAAACATAAGCGAGCCGGAGTTCCGTTCATCCATGCGAGGAAAAATGTAGCGGTAAAAGTAGCAGTTTCGTGTCCGTGGTTTCCAGAAGGAGAAGAAGAATCCACGAGACGTGTGGTGTAAACGAGAGCTTCCTTGTGAAACTCTTCCTTATCCATCCTTTTTGTAAGTTTTTGTTCCAACCACGAAGCGCGAGCAAGGATGGGTACTGAGTTCAAGTGAGGATGGTCTAAATATTTTTTAATTTTTTTTATTATTTGGAAGAAGTGACAAAAAAAATCGAAAATAAAAAATCAAATCTCGTTTGGCGGCATAGACGAAATGTACGGGGTTTTATTTTGTCCGTTTGACGGCATTGGGACATGTTTGCTTATGTTTTTTCCAATCTTTACGCTGGCAGGCTTTCCCGCAATAGGGTTTTTGGCAAGGTGTAGGGCATCTTACCATTGCAATGTTGTCGTTGCACACGGTGCACGAACGTGTGTACTTGCTCGGGGAACTGATCAAATCTTCCTTCTTTTCGTCGTCCAGGGAATGTGCTATTCCTCGCCTGAAACAGTACCAGAAGAGGGAATAAAGCACTTTTCTACAACCCATCCCACATACTGGGTAGGTCGCCACCATGACAGGTTTCTTTGGCATTTCATCTGCCTTTTCCCCCTCTACCTCTTTTATGTCGTGGGGGTTCTGGACGACATAAACGTCGATAAACTTCATAGGCGAGGAGCACCCAGGGACGGCGCAATACGAGTCCTTGAACAGATAATGTTCCATGATTCGAATCACATGGCACAATTCGTTACTCCAGTCGTCAAACTTTTCATGCATGCCGGTGAGAAAGGGGCCTTGGTTCAGCAAGACCAGGATGTTTCCTCGCCTGTACCTAGGATCGCCCGTATGTCTGAGTGCCGAGAACTTGGCACGTGATTCTGCGTCTTCCAGGTGCAAATCCAAGTTGAACAGTATTTCCAGGGGATATGTACAAGTACTTTTGGCATCTCCCTCGCCTTCTTCAGAGGAAGACGGAGGCGGAAACGCCTTGGGGGACATTCTCATAATGAAATGGTCAATGGCTCCTTCTCTACTGGACCGAGGAAAATCGTACGTATCCGTCTTGACCAATTCCTCGCTTTCGTCGATAGCCATGCCAATAATGGTTCCTCGCGTAAAATCCCGCACAAAGATTTGCATAGCGGGCGCACAATGACCATAAATCAAAAAGATGTTTTCTTTGCCTTGGAGCATGGACCCATCCTTCTTTCTTGCAAAGTAATGAAACTTGAAGAGTTCCTTGGGATCCACTCCACTTTCATCACATTTCTTTCGGTACTTTTCCGTATCTTTAGCAATAGCAGGATGTTTAATGATAAACCGGTGCTGTGCCTGAACATGGCCGCATTGCATCTTCTTTTCCTCTTCCATCTTTTTTTTCGTGCTCGTGGGATGTGAGCGGGGAATAATGAGGTGTGGGCACGTTATGGTTACTGAAGAAAAAAAAAGGATTAATTTACGGGTTACGGTTTATGGGTGCGTTTTTTTTTGAGGAAAAAAAATCAACAACAGATCCGGTTTTGGTAGTTTATGGACCCAAGGGTTTCTAAACGTACCTATGGGAACCAACGTTCTTTTCTACGGTGACGCATTCATCACCGATAGGGATGTCCAAATCCTCGATCAAAGTACATCGTGGCTGAGTGGCGAAGGGATATTTCTTCAATTCGAATACTTTCGCAAAGATATTGTTTGGTCCCGAAAGGATATTATATTTATTAGTCCCGATATAAGCACTGTGATATACAAAGACCCGGAAGACATCCATGTTATCAACCTTGGCGAGTTAGAAAAATACGGAAATTACATACTATTTATTCCGGTGAATGACGGCATGGAAAAACAAAAAAAAACAGAAGGAACCGACGAGGAAGATTGGAATGAATGGGGAGAATCGGAAGATTCGTATCAATCGGAAGATTGGTATCCATCGGAAGAAGATAAATTGGAAAAAGAAGTCCACACCGCTGCGGGAACTCATTGGGCACTTTTGGTATTTGAAAGAAAAAAAAACGCCTTTCAGTATTATGACTCCAAGAAAGATTCTGGTGTCGCTCCGGTCGCCGAAAGAATTTCTGAACACATACGGTCTGCTATAAAGACAATAAGTGGAGACGATGGCATCAATTTTGAAGAAATGGATACACCGAAACAAAACAACAACGCGGATTGTGGTCTTTACGTGTGTGCCATTGCGGAATATTTGATGAGGGAGTATCTAGACGAAAGACAGGAACCTCTTAAAGAAATGATTACGACAGACTATATCTTCAAATATAGATACAAGATGGGGGATATCGTTATGCAGAAGCGATTGGATGCATTGGTTATTTCAGATTTTATTTAAAAACGCAAATAGTCATTCTTCATGTCTCCACGGCGGGGGACGGCGTTCAACGCCCCTGGCGATGTCCCAATATTCTTCTAAAATTTCCTTTATGTCCTCAATGTTTTCTATTAATAAATTTGTGTTTTGAAAAAAATAAATCAATGTATTCCACCAGGTCTGTGGGCCATCTTCATCCACGAACGACGGATATCTATCGCTTTGTTGCAATTCCCGAAAAGAATTCAGAAAATCCTCAACATTTTTCAAAGCCAGTCGGTTTTGACTCTGCCAACTATCAAGAACTAGCAAATAATGATTGATTACTGGCGTTAAATCGCTTATGCTTTCTCCTCGTAACCTTTTATCCTCCAACTCATCTAACAATGGGGCGATATGACCATAAAGCTCGTTCCATTCATTTTTAGAATTATGTATTTTTCGATTCCCATGCGTTAACAAGAATTCTTTTACTTTATTGTACGAGTTTATCGGTGGCCTTATCATGATAACGATGATGATAAATGATCCGCTTTTGAGTGACCTTGTTGTGCTTCTCAACGGGCGAAACGTTGAGATATTTTATTTTAAGTAGGAACTAAAAATTTTACCCCAAAGAGCGACTAAAGGCATTAAGGGATTGAGGGTTGGTCGTTTTTTTTTACTTTAAAAAAGAAACCTGTTGAATAAACTATTTTCCTTCACCATCCTTTCAACAGCCTTATACCGAGCTAAATCCATAAGCACTTTGTGATACTTTTCATACATCGCCAACGGGTTTTCTGGGAAAAAGACCACGTGGTAATCTTCCTCACCTTTTACAACTGCTTCAGGGAGTTCAGGTTTTACACCCTTGGTCAGGAAATTTTCCAGCATTTTTCGCGTTTCCCTTCGACTGGTGATCTTTCCGGCGATTTTATAATCGTAAAAATTGCGTACGCGTTCCTTAGAGTTGCCTCCAACAATCATGCGGTGTAAATTGTGGAGTGAGTCCAAAGCTGTTTCCCCTTCGTCCCCGTCTATAACAATGTCCACAGGGTTTAACAAATTAGCCTCCTCAACGCCTATAAAGAGATTATAATTGATTTGGGCTTCGTGAACCGTTTCCGATGTCTCAGGGTGGACATTGCCCCGAAACCAATCGATTGCTGTTATGTAAAATTCCAGAGCTCTTCTGATTTCCTTTTCATAAAATGAACCTTCTGGTGGTTTTTCAATGACGTCTCCCGCATCGGTTGTGACTGTGAAATATTCATTGTTGGCCCATTTAAATTTCATATTCTCTCGAAATTTAGCAGTCCCGATAACCGTGAACGAACCGAGATCGTAGACAGGGTCTCCGTCCAATACTCTTTTCAAAAAGACATAGTTTTTTGATAAACGTGACAACTCTTTCTTAACTTTAGTCACGATCGAAATAAGATCTCGATAACGATCCCCTACAAAAGGTTTCATTTCAGACTGTTTGATTGCGGCCTTAATATAATTTTCCCATTCTTTGTAATACTCTTCTCCTTCTTTTACATTCAGGATCGTATTGGCCTCTTTCAGTTCGGGCTGTAAAATACTATTCCACGAGGGCACGCCAGAAGGTCCTGGAAGACGTTTCATCATTCGATCCTTTTCATCTTCCCCAAATACAGGTATATATGGACTCTGAATTTTTGATCCCCCCGCTCGCCGAGCCTGTTCTTCCCTGTCCTCTTCAGTGTCTTTGTAGATTTTAAATATTGGCGGGCCACCAGGCCCCATTACTCCCATTCTGCTTTCGGGAGGTTTGCCTTGCGGTGACGGAAAATTCAATGGCGTTGGAATAAACACTCCATACAACGATGTCGGCGTTCCGGGTGTTTCCGGTGTTCCCGGTGTTCCCGGTGTTCCCGGTGTTCTCGATAAGTCTGACCCCTTCGGACCAGGGCCCGTAAGAAATGGCTGATACATTGTATACTTTATTATGACACGGATATATGTACAAAGGAAAGAACCAACTACTTTTTTTTTTATGTTTTATTTTGGTCAACCTTTGGAGGAAGAGAATGAAAAGAAAATAATTCTCCATTCCCCATAACACTTCCTTTTGCTTTATCTCTATAATAAAGAGAGCCCGGTAAAGAAAAAAAAAGGCAAAGATGGACAACCCCGTGTCTTTGGCAAAACGCGCTTTGGAATCGTCAAAAACTGAAATCCAGGCGCATTCTGCGGTATTCATCAATTCCAAAGAATGGGCTGTATATATGCACATGAAAATCCATATGGACATGACAAGCGCCGTAGAAGGAGCACCCTCTTTAATGATCGGTGATTCTAGAGACGTTGTCATTCAAAAAACATTCCCTCCTGACATGATGCCAACTCTGGACGATATTGTCGAATATGTGCAAAAAGCTGAAGTAAAAAGTTTGATAGAGGATGCGATGAAAAAAAAAGAATCACAAGATTTACTGGCAAAATGGCTCAACGTGTGTACTGCGTGTGCACGGAATAAGTCCAAGTATTTATGCTATTTCCCCACCACCATGTACAAATTGACGCGGGAATCTATAGCAAGCAAGATACTCGATTCGTCCACATATCAAAGCATCTATGCGAGGATGTTTCGGTGGGACATTTTCCATCCTGCGGGAATAACTAAAACTCCTGTTCTTCTCGCCTTTGACGCAACTTGGGGTAAAGCAAACGAAGAACCTGTGGTCAATGTATATTGGAAATCCTTTTCTACACCTGAGGAAACCGTGAATACAAAAAATATCGAAACGTATGCGAAAAAAGAAGCGAGGAAAATGTGTTTTGTGAGGGAACACATGGACATGGTGATTGTAGACACGCATTCCATGCAAGAAATAACAATGTCGGAATTTATTGCGTGCATACTGACGGCCGAGAGCCTTCCTCGTGGGTACGAACACTATGAGGTGGAAAGGATATACCGATATTATATTAAAAAGGTACTTGGAGAAAGAAAAGATGAGAAGGACCAATGGGAAGCTATACGGAGCATATTGTACCGGAACGAACCGTTGGTATCCCTGACAGAACATACGCTACAAACCCGTCCACGTCCTCCTGAACTTTATTCTCCTCTTTTAAGCGAGGAAGAATTCAGGAAGACGTTCAGATCGACGTGAATGAACCATGTGACAAAAAAAAATAAAGGTGTTTTCATTCTGGAAAAAAAAAGTATTTTTGCCCCCTTCTCGGTTATCCCCAAGTGCCCATTATTCCTATAGTCCCCTTTCTCCTTTACCCCCTCGCCTTTCTTTTTAAGAGGATGGACGATTGGGACGAGGATATTGAAGGCGCAGAGTTTTTTGTTCCTGATTTGATTGGTCCTAAAGTGTCGCCTCAAAAAAGAGGAGATAGCAGATTGGCGAGAAGGAAGAAAAGAAAAACTCCGAAGAAAAACCAAGCCAAAGGAAGAAAATCTCCCCAAGAGGAAGCAAGCGAACAAGGGCGTGGAGAAGAGGGATCTTCATCACGCCCTTCTTCACCTTCTTCACCTTCTTCACCTTCTTCACCTTCTTCACCTTCTTCACCTTCTTCACCTTCTTCACCTTC
>Ga0180432_10005396_pt1 | contig 17024 bp, 18 predicted proteins | sample SS_ome_10_FD_132414 | JGI IMG/M metagenome (GOLD analysis project Ga0180432, IMG submission 132414) | Hypersaline lake sediment archaeal communities from the Salton Sea, California, USA - SS_1_MS_2 metaG | ecosystem: Environmental > Aquatic > Non-marine Saline and Alkaline > Hypersaline >...
TCGCTCTAATACTAATGATACTTATATCGAGAATATTTACACATAATTCTACGCTAGCTGTTTTGGTTACTTTCAACCCGCTACATTTAATCATCGTAAACGTAGGGATATTTTTAATCGGAATAGTCTTGATAATATTCTCATCAAAAATAGGTATTTGGTGGTATCAAACGTACTACAACGCAATTGATGGACTAAATAAAAAAGCTTCATCAAAATTAGGATTTGAAGTTGAAAACGTGTTCGCACAGGAATCGATAATTAGAAAGTTTGCAGGGCCTTATTTAGTAGTATGGATGCTACGGATATTTGGGTTTGTATTTTCCGGTTTATCAGCATATTACCTTTACGAAATTTTATCTGCATAAAATGAGCTTGATTGAAGCTAGCCAATCGTAGCTAATTAAAGCTAAAATGGGAGTAAATAAATCACCCCTACCGCCAAATAGTTCACCGGCCTAACGCTAATATCGAGGAAAGAAGAAAGCTGCTACTGAGCATGCTGGACGCGGTCTATGTGGACGCTAAGAAGACCAAGTCAATCATTGCCATAAAGCCGAAGCCGCCTTTTAAACCTGTCTTCCAGGTGGCGGCTTCGCGTGAAGGGTCTGATATCCGTATCATCAATGAGCCTTATCAGGGCTCGTCTTTGTTTCTGGTGGAGACGGGGGAGAGTCGAACTCCCCGTCCAAAAGAAGCTGCCCAGAATATGCTACAAGCTTAGTCAGCTCTTTAATCTTACCCGGTTCACCTCTGCTGACCGAGCTAAACCGAGCCAGCCGATAAGTCTTTCACCACCTTTATCGACGTCCAGAGTGGCGGCACCCCGGCTTTTCGTCACCCATTCCCAACCCGCCGGGGCAAGGTTAAGATGGATGGCTACCTATTTTTTAGGCAGCAGCTAAAACTGGTTCGCCAGTTAATTTTTTGCCACTTGTTTAATGAGGTTAGTGGCACCTCCGCCTGCAATCCTGAAGCCCACTTCCCCTGTCGAACCCACGCGTCCCCGCTGATTATAGACGCCCAGCTTTGACTACCTCCTTAAAGTTTACTTTTCTTTAAAGCCCGCCCCACCTCTCTTGCCGCCTCGCGGCGGGCGATGGAGTCACGCTTATCGTAAAGCTTTTTCCCTTTAGCTACCGCTACCTCAACCTTGGCCAGGCTGTCCTTTAAATATAACCTTATTGGCACCAGGGTCAGTCCTTTTTCAGCTACCTGGCCAGTAAGGCCGTTAATCTCTTTGCGATGCAAGAGGAGTTTGCGGGGCCTCTTCGGCTCATGGCTGTAAAAGCTGCTGGCTTCATAGCGCCCGATATGAGCATTCAAAAGCCATAATTCCCCCGCCTCAGGCTTCACATAGGCATCACCTAAGCTCACCCTCCCGCTTCTAATTGATTTTATCTCCGAGCCGGTGAGGGCAATACCGGCTTCAATACTTTCGCCTATATGATAGTTGTGATAGGCTTTACGATTGGTGGCAACTATCTTAATACCCACTCCTAATTATACCATATCCGAAATGCTCCGGTAGCCCATGCCCCAAATATAGCTGTCCATACCATCCTTAATTCTATTCAGAAAATGTTGCTGGACCTCCTCTAAATCAAGGTGGATATCAAAACGCCGGCAAAAAGGAGGCCGGGCAGGCTTTCCCTTACCCTCTTGAACATGGTGTCTTGGAGGCAGGAAATGTGAGCTTTCTGTATCCATCTCGGAAGATTCGGCGGAGCGGGGTCTTACTCCTCCTTGGTACGAGGGTGGTTCTGTGGAACAGAAACCCGAACCAGTACGGGGATTTTCTTCTCTGATGAAAACGACACCACATAAAAGGCTTTAACAGTTGAAATCCTGACTTTTCTGATGTTAAATTATGGGTAGGGCGTTCAGATGTCAGGAGAGGTTGATACCAGCTACCCGGCAAAATATGAGACCGAAGTTGTTCTCAGGACTGGTAAGAGAGTAAGGCTCAGACCCATCCGGAGTGACGATACCGGGCGCTGGCTGCAGTTCATAAATAACCTGAGCGACCGTACCAAGTACCTCCGCTTTCATTATATGCCCGAAGGCTTCGCCGAAGAAGATGCCGCCCGTTATTGCGCCGTAGATTATATTAATACATTTGCGGTTGTGGCCGAGTTAATACACGGACGAGAAAAAGAAATAATAGCCATCGGGCGCTTTTACCGTCTTCCTGATGAGCACAGTGCTGAAGTTTCCTTTGTTATAGCTGATGCTCACCAGGAAGCAGGCATCGGCACGAGGTTACTGGAGTGGCTTGCCAATGTTGCCCGGGACAACGGCATTAATCGGTTTGTTGCTGAAGTCCTCGCTGAGAACACCCTGATGCTCACGGTCTTCAATGACTATGGTTTCCACATAACCAGTCAGCGGGAGGCGGATATCTATAGCATCACCTTTCCTATTGCCAGGACAAAACGGGTAGAAAAGAAGGAAGAAGAAAGAGAGCGTTTATCCACCATCACTTCGCTGAAATATCTATTGTACCCGCGTTCGATTGCCATCGTCGGCGCTTCCCGTAAACAGGGTTCCATAGGTCAGCTTATCGTTGAGCAAATAGTACACAATAATTTTTCAGGTGTGATATATCCGATAAATCCCAATGCGGATTCGGTTATGTCTGTTAGGACTTATCCCAAAATTGCGGATGTTCCCGGTGAAGTTGATATGGCTATTATTGCGGTGCCTGCGCACCTTGTTGCCGGGGTTGCCGATGAATGCGGCCAGAAGGGAGTCCGCGCCATAGTGGTAATTTCGGACGGTTTCCGGGAAAGGGGCCCCGAGGGGGCTGCGCGGGAGAGAGAACTGCGTGAGATAACCCTGGGTCACGGGATGCGCCTGGTTGGGCCGAATTGCATGGGCGTAATCAATACGGATAAAAAGATTAATCTTAACGGGACATTTTCCCGCATCTATCCGCCGCAGGGCGAGATAGCTTTTCTTTCCCAGAGTGGAGCTATGGGACTGGTTATTCTGGACTACGCACGCGGCGTGAACCTGGGCATATCTTCATTTGTTAGCGTAGGAAACCGGGCTGATATCTCCGCAAATGACCTGTTGCAGTACTGGGAGCAGGACCCGGCTACAAAGGTAATCCTTCTTTACATAGAATCATTCGGTAATCCGCATAAATTCAGCCGGATTGCACGCCGGGTAACCCGGAAGAAGCCCATACTTGCCGTGAAGAGCGGCAGCACACCGGCAGGAACCCGCGCTGCTTCGTCACATACCGGAGCTATGGCAACACCCGAGATAGTATCAGAAGCACTCTTCAACCAGGCGGGTATTATCAGGATAGATTCTGTAGAAGAGCTTTTTGACACGGCAATGCTGCTGGCAAACCAGCCCATTCCGGCAGGTAAAAATGTGGTTATAATAACAAATGGCGGTGGCCCGGGCATAATGGCAGCAGATGCCTGCGCGCAGCACGGGCTGGTACTATCTGAATTCTCTGAAGAGGCAAAGAATAAGCTCAAGGAAGTTATCGGCAGGGATGTCGGTATCAATAATCCCCTGGACCTGACTGCGGCAGCTCCGGCAAAAGAATTCCAGGATATCCTGAGGGTTTGCGCGGCTGAGGATAATATTGATGCGGTGCTTACCATGTTCATCCCGGCTGCCGCAACCGGCCCTGAAGAAATGGAACAGGCGGTAAAGAAAGCCAGCACCGCTTTTAAGAGGAACAGGAAGACCTTCCTGGCATGTTTTATCGGGCAGAGGGGAGTGAAAAGGAGACTTGGTACCGTGCCGAGCTACCTCTTCCCTGAAGACGCCGTAAGGTCTCTGGCAAGAGCAGTGGAATACGGTGAGATTCTGAAGCGTCCCGTAGGAAAGGTACCGGAATTCAGGGGTATCAAAGCAGTCAGGGCACGGCGCATAGTGCTGGAGGCTATGTCCCGTAACGTCCGGAGGCCCTTCTGGCTATCCGCGGTGGAAATATCAGAAATACTCCGGTGTTACGGCATACGCGCCGCCAGCACCGAGGCCGCCAGTACTCCGGAAGAGGCAGCCCGTAAAGCAGCGCAGTTAGGCTTCCCGGTGGCAGTTAAGCTGGACTCGGCGACCATCGTGCACAAAACGGATGTCGGAGGCGTGAAGCTTAATCTGAAGTCAGGGAATGAGGTTAAGCAGTCATTCCGTGAAATAAGGTCAAAACTCATCGAGCTGGGGCGGGCTGATGAGATGCAGGGGGTCACGGTTCAGAAAATAATCGAGGGCGGAGTGGAAGCCATCGTCGGCGTTACCCAGGACCCCGGCTTCGGTCCCTTAATCATGTTCGGTCTCGGCGGTGTATATGCGGAACTGTTCAAAGATGTCGCTCTCCGCCTGCATCCGCTTACTGACCTCGACGCCAGGGAGCAAATAAACTCTATTAAAATGGTAAAGCTTTTTGAGGGTTTCCGGGGGAGTCAACCCAGTGACAAAGAAGCCCTGGAGGAACTTCTTCTCCGTGTGTCCACCCTGGTGGAAGATATACCCGAGATAGCCGAGCTTGATTTAAATCCGGTAAAGGTCATGCCCGAGGGGCAGGGTTACTGGGTGGTAGACGCCCGCGTTATGGTTAAATAATCTTTCTCAGCCTCTTGCAAAAAAACGGGAGTGACTGGCATGACTTTGAGAGAGCTTATCTCAAATTCCGGGGCATCACAGCCACTCAGACTCCACAGCACCAATAGCCCAATAATTATCAGGCTCAATAACCTCTTCACGGCCGCTCATCCCTTGTTGAACCAAAAAAGCCACCGATTATCACTATCCTTTTTAGCGGATTATAATGCCCTTCTTTTACATTTCCTGAACCCCAACCAAAGTCGGTAGGTATCAGCAGTTGTTTGCCCGTTTAGATAGCCTTAAAACAAGGTTACATTGCTGGTTTGTCAATGCTATCTTCACCGTGCCTATTCACATTATTTTAAAGAATAGTGGACAAATCAATAATAAATAGACTAATATCAGCAATTATGAATACAGCCCGATAAGATACAATTTGATGAAGTGATATTGATATGGCAGCAAACTTTATAGCGCACATCATACTTTGGTTATCAGGCTTTGTTTTCTTTTCCCGTGTACCTGTCTGTCATAATAAAAAAGCGAACAATTCCAGTCGCCCCACCGTCTCAATCGTAGTACCGGCACGGAATGAAGAAACAAGTATCCCCAACCTTTTAAGATCTTTGCAGGGCCAGGTAAAGGCGGATGATGAGATAATCGTTGTCGATGACCATTCCGAGGATAACACGGCTGCCGTAGCAGAACAAGAAGGTGCGAAGGTAATTATTAAGTCTAAAGAAATGCCTCCGGGATGGACCGGCAAGACATGGGCATGTTATCAAGGAGCTCAGTCAGCTAATGGTAAGCTTCTTATCTTTTTGGATGCCGACACGGTAATTGAGGACGGTGGGCTTGATGGCATTATTAGCAGCTGCGGCGAGAGCAATGGTGTACTGTCAATTCAACCCTACCACAAGATGCGTAAGTTGTACGAACAATTATCTGCCTTCTTCAATCTTATTCTGATGGCTGCCATGGGTTCATTTACTATCCTGGGTAGAAAGGCTAAGCCCCTTGGCTTGTTTGGCCCGGTGATAGCACTGGAGAAGAAGCTATATTTTGAGAGTGGCGGTTTTGAGAAGGTAAAAAGTGAAATACTAGAGGATTTGGCGTTAGGTACTGAGTTTAAGAAACAAGGGGTCAAGCTCCATTGTTACGGAGGTAGACATACCGTTTCCTTTCGTATGTACCCGGGTGGTATTAGTCAGCTTATCACCGGCTGGAGCAAGGGATTTGCCATGGGTGCGGTGAAGACCTCAATACCGGTTCTCATCATGGTAATTGCCTGGATAGCCGGAGCTACCGGCACTACCAGATATCTCCTTCAAGCCGCAATTATCACCGATATTTCACCGGTAACGCTGTGGGGGCTTCTCTATATCGCTTATGCTATTCAAATATACTGGATGCTGTACAGAATAGGGAATTTCAAACCTTACACAGCATTACTCTTCCCAATTCCCCTGCTATTCTTTTTAATTGTTTTTGTCTATTCCTTTGTCATTATTTTCCTGCTTAGAAAAGTGAACTGGAAAGGAAGGACAATAGAAGTAAAGAGCAGAGGTAAAAATGCTGGTACATCTCCCGACAGCCATCACCATCCTGATTGATTTTGCCGCCTGGTTGGTAATCCACATCGGCGTGTCTTATATCATGACACGCCGGCCGTTACCTTCGTTCAATACCAGTTCCTGGCTTTACCGGAAACGTAACTGGGAGAGAAACGGGAAATTTTATGAGAAATTCTTCAGATTGAAAGTGTGGAAGAAAAGACTACCTGATGGTGCGGCCATATTCAAGAACGGTTTCGAGAAAAAGCATCTGAAGGAAACCAACAAGGATTATCTTGATTCCTTTATTAAAGAGACCTGCCGTGCGGAACTCACCCACTGGATTGTATTTCTATTCGGGCCGGTATTTCTTATCTGGAATCTGTGGTGGGTTGGAATGGTAATGATACTATATGCAGCCGTTGTTAATATACCGTGTGTCATCACTCAAAGATATAACAGGATCAGGCTTCAGAGAATAGCCAGGTAATAGCCAGGTATCAGATGAGGTGTTTATGAACAACTCTTTTGAAAATATAAAAATAGTCAAAGATATGCTTGCTTCCCAGTATCTGGCAGTGCTAGCCTCGGTGGATACCGGGAAACCATACAGCAATCTGGTTGCCTTTGTGGTAACTAAAGACCTGAAAACAATTGTATTTGTCACCAACAGATATACCCGCAAATATAGAAATATAATAGCGAATGAGAATATATCCTTATTAGTCGACAGCAGGGCTAACCAACCATCTGATTTTTCTACGGCAGTAGCCTTGACTATTATCGGTTCAGCCAGAGAAGCAGGAAACAAAGAACGAGAGAAGCTTGTTTCGCTTTACCTTACCAAACACCCTCACCTGAGCCAATTTGTCAACAACCCATCTCAAGCAGTTATGAGAATAACTGTAGCTGACTATATAGTCGCCAGTTTTGATAAGGTTCAAGTTATGCATATTGATGATTGAAGTATTAAGTAAACCATGGACATGGAACTGGTCTCCAAAGTCATCCTGGTTACCGTATACCTGCTTTTTTCTATCATCCGCATAGAATACTACAGGAAATCGAAAAAGGCAGGCTTTAAAACTGTCATTGAAGAGCGCAAGAAGTACCCAATATGGCTCAGCATCTTTATCTGCTACACCGTCTTTACCTTTTTTATATACATACTCTTTCCCCGGGCGCTGGCATGGGCGATGTTGCCGCTACCATTATGGCTCCGGCTTTTTGGTGCCTTCTTGGCATTAGTGGCGCTGTTATGGTTCGTCTGGATACATCGTAGCCTGGGCAGTAACCTTTCCGTCAGACTTCAGATCAAAGACTCCCAAAAACTGGTGACTGACGGGCCCTACCGCTTGATCAGGCATCCCATGTATACGGCTTTCTACGTGCTTCATATCGCCGTCTTTTTTCTCACCGCTAACTGGTTCATCGGCGCAACCTGGCTGGCTGGTCTGACGGTTATCATTCTCTTGCGGGTGAAAAGGGAAGAAGTTATGCTACTGGCCAGGTTCGGCGACCAGTATAATTCATACATGCAACGCACCGGCAGGTTTCTCCCCCGTATCGGTTTTAAAGACCCTAAAAGCAGGCAATGATTCGTTTTTTAAACAGGCCGTAATGTACCGGCAAACACCTGCCAGGCCAGCGCCGACTTGGCAATAAGGCTGAGCAATATGTACATCCTTTCACCAAAGAGGTAATCGCGCCACGGGCCTACCTTTTTGTATTGGAGCACCATATTCAGAGCGAAGCAGAAAAAGAAGACGAAAAGTGTCGGCAGAATGACATAGACGAACGCGGGAACTGCATCTTCAGCTGTTAGGAGAGAACCGAAGAAGTAGATGCCAACGGCAATCCAGGGCGCAACCCCGGCGATACAGCCAATTACATAGGAAGTCCAGTTCGTCTTCTCCGTACTCTGGTTATGCACCTCCATAATCAGCCCGCACAGGTTCATCACCGCTGTCAAGACGAAAGCCATGAAGAGTGCCGCCAGGTCATAGAGACCGCACAACATGCCGATGAGCACAATCATCCATGAAGCGCTGAAGGCATACTCGTACCAGCGCGCATAATTGATGCCCTTCTTCAAATTATTGACGTACTTAGCGAATACTCCTGGCGATGCAACAGTAAAATGTGCGATGGCTGACATTAGCAGGAATACAGCTACCATTGGCCCCAGGGGCAAGTTAAAAGCAGTCTCGGTAACCGGCCCCAGTTTGCCGGTTTCTGGCATATACTCCACGAATGATGTCGTCACCGGCAGGGTAAATTCACTACTGAGAATGAAGACAGCGGCTGCCTGGACCAGGTGAAGAAAACCCATAAAAATGTTGTAGAGACGTAATCTGACGAATTGACTTTCGTAGCTCATGTTACCTCCTTTGTCCTTCACCCCTGCACGAGGGGTTTATTTGGTTGTTTCTCAACAGCCGGGCTCGCCAGGGTGACCGCAGCAAGGCTGCCGTTTAACAATCTTGATTGCGTTGTTACGAAAGACGAGGTAGAGCTTTTTGTGAAGAGGTATCGGGGCTGACATATTTGTGAAAAATGCTTTTACACTTGGCATTTCACACCACTCTATTTCACGGTTAAAATAGCGCGAGCTATAAGAATAACATCAATTATATAACTAATGTCAAATATTAACCACTCGTCGTAAAACAGCCTATTCCAAAATAAAGGAATCAGCAAGATAAAATTCTCTTATTGCAATGGAGCTGGAGAATTACTATCGGATAATGTGATAAAAGTCACTGACGCGAGGTGATAAGTCTCTTAAAATTTGCTTAATAATGTTTTTGAGAAAGGAGGTAATCAGCCATGGCCGTGGAAGAAGTTGGCGAGAAGTATAGATGCAATATATGCGGTAACGAAGTCACCGTTAGCAAAGCGGGCGGTGGCACACTGGTCTGTTGCGGGGAAGACATGGAGAAAATAAGCTAAGCTGCTTCTCAAATGAGATTTGCTATCTTTGCTATCATTTTGCTGACTACACTTGTGTTAGCGCCGTTAACGGCAGCATCGGCTCACTCTCCGGTATTCCCGGAGGAGAATCATAGCCCGCCGACTGCCTATGAGATTAGCGACCCGGCGAAATCATGGGCCATATATACCTGGCTGGGAAATGAGGGCATTGCTGACTATTATAAGTTCACGATCTCCGAAGGGGACAAGATACAGGTGTCTCTCATCATGCCGGACAGCCCGTCTCATTCCGGATTCCTGCCTTCGTTTTCCCTGATGGGTCCCGGCCTCAGCCAGAATGACAGCGTACCGGACTATATGGAAATACCGGCGGGCTATGGGACTATTGTAGTTAACGGGGCTGATCCGGGTAAAGCAGCCTATGAACCGTTCACCCCCGGCTGGTTTTATGAGGTTGCCGCCCTCACGACGAATGCTCCCGATGATGGGACGTACTACGTAGCCGTATTTAATCCCGAGCTTCCTAATGATACGCATAACCATGTTCATGAGGCTAACGGATACGCCATTATCATCGGTTATGTCGAGGAGTTCACCCCGATGGAATTGATTCTGATTCCGTACCGGGTGCAGGATATCTACGTGTGGGAGGGACAAAGCCGATTCATTGTCTTTCTACCGTTAGTATTGGTAATTATTACCGGCGGTGTGATTGCCTACCGGCGCAGCAAGCGTGGCAAGTACCCGAAGGGCATATCCAAATGGTTAGCCGCCTTCGGCGGTCTAGCGATTATAGGTACGGCCGCGGGGACAACTTACCAGATATTGCTAGCCTTTACCAATACCGGTATGACAGCCGAGGCAGTTATTACACTGGTAATAGTCACGGTGTCAATTGTGCTGGGGGTACTTGCCTTGCGGTATGCTCTGCGTAGCAAACCAAACCTGACTATATGGAGAAGAGCCGGGCTAGTTTTCATGGGGCTGGTAGCTCTCTTCACTTGGTCAGGGTTGTACCTGGGTCCCAGTCTATTGATTGCCGCGGCACTGGTGCCGCCTTACATCACGAAATAAGAGAGCTCTTTATAACGGACTGCATCTAAGGTGTGATGACAGATGCGTGAAGCTATATGGTTCAGCGAAATATGGAACGGGGGAAGGGTTAGCGCATACCAGTAATTATGGAAAAAATACGCATATTTGACAGCCGTCACAATAAAATAATAGACGTTGATAAGGTCCATAAAACGGATGCTGAGTGGAAAAAGGTATTGACTCCGGAGCAGTATCACATCACCAGCGAAAAGGGGACAGAACGCCCGTTTACCTGTTTATTTGATACTATCAAGGAACCGGGTGTGTATCAGTGCGTACGGTGCGGGACGAATCTGTTCAGAACCGCTGTCAAATTCGACTCGGGAACAGGCTGGCCAAGCTACTATGAGCCGGTTTCAGATTTGAATATCAGACTGGAAAATGACCACAGCCTCGGCATGCCGAGAAAAGAAGTGCTCTGTGCAAGATGTGATGCCCACCTGGGCCATGTTTTTGATGACGGGCCACCACCCACCGGAAAACGCTATTGCATTAACTCGGCAGCACTCAGATTTGCTAAAGAATAGAAACTTGTATCAATAATCCCCAGGAAGGTGTCATTATGAGCCAGGAGCAAAGGCAAGCAAACCAGTATAGTGGCAAGGAAGTTGCGACACTCGCTGGAGGCTGTTTCTGGTGCCTGGAGTCCATATTCAATGAAGTCGACGGTATAGAGAAAGTGGTCTCCGGCTACACGGGAGGCAAGACCATAAATCCGTCTTATAGCGAAGTGTGCTCAGGAGCAACGGGGCATGCCGAGGCGGTGCAACTGATATTCGAACCAAAGCGAATCTCCTTTGAGCAAATCCTGCGGATTTTCTTCAGCATCCACGATCCGACTACACTGAACAGGCAAGGGGCCGATGTAGGCACCCAGTATCGGTCAGCTATCTTCTACCACAACGAAGAGCAGAAGGCTATTGCCGAGCAGGTCATTCAGGAGCTTGGTGCTGAGAAGGTTTATGATTCCCCGATTGTAAGTGAAGTCGTACCATTTCACGATTTCTATGCCGCTGAGGATTATCACCAGAAGTACTTTGCGGGAAACCCGCAGCAAGCGTACTGCCAGATGGTGATTGCCCCGAAACTGGCAAAATTTCGTAAACGACATCTCGAAAAGGTGGAATGACCTGTCCACCTAAAACGGCCCGCACTAATGTTAGACTGATTAATAATGGACTGCACCCGCTTGTGGTTTCATACTCATTGCCTTATTGCTCTACTTCACGTGCTGGCGAAAGCGCGGTGTATTAAAGTCAACTTAAATGAGTTGGACTATAGTCCTGATAAGACTGAGAACAAGCCTGAGACCAACATAACGATTCTTGTGAACAAAACGGCTGTTTTGCGGATCAGAATTGACCTGCCTGTAATCTAACATCAGTGAAGTCTGGATTTCAATTTCTAAAAGCACCCGGTTTATGTTTGAAAAATAATAATTCTCCCTTGCCCACTTATAACCTGCCTGGGATGATACGCTTGACCGGGAAATCCCTACCACACTTGAAGAAGCCAGGGTATTGATTGCACAGTGTAAAAAATAATATAATCAGGTACGTCCGTATAGCCCCAGGAACTACCATCTGCCAGCACCTGAGGCTATTTTAACTATGGTAACAATGTAAGAATTGTACAACCCACCGGGGTCAGGTCAAGAAAGAGAGATGAGATAAAGCAGATGATAGTTAAGAAAATAGTCTTATCATCATGACTTTCGTTAATAGCAACGAAGGAGGAATAGATAGAGATGATTGGCCTCAGCAAATTGGACGTAATTACCATATTCAGGAGACACTTCGTAGACATGGCAACGGCAGATTCCCTGATAAATTCCATGGCAAAGGCTGTGGGAGAGGTAGTCGAGGAAAACAACAAGAGGCTTTTTGAAGACCTCAAAGCTAAAAATATTAATAGGGCAGGTTGATAGATTATGGCAGATTCGCAAATATCAATGAATCCTAACAAAATAGTGCAATACTTAAAGAAGCCGGCCAGAGAATTTGCCAAGCAGGACCTGATTAAGTTTATCGAGGATAACAATATCGGCTCAATAAACTTCAGGTATGTGGCGGGAGATGGAAGGTTAAAGACACTCAATTTTGTAATTAACAACAAGTTACAGCTGGACCAACTTCTATCCGCAGGAGAAAGGGTAGACGGTTCAAGTTTGTTCTCCTACATCGACGCCGCATCAAGTGACCTGTATGTTATCCCCCGCTATAAAACTGCCTATGTAAATCCCTTTGCCACTATCCCTACCGTTGATATACTGTGCTCTTATTACACTAAAGAGGGAGTGCCATTACCAAGTGCTCCTGAAAATATCATAAGAAAGGCGCACGACTCATTGTATGATGGCCTTGGTCTGAACCTCGAGGCGATGGGAGAGCTTGAGTATTATGTATTGCATAACCGGCAAGACTCATACCCGGCCATGGCCCAGAAAGGTTATCATGAGTCTGCCCCATTTTGTAAGTGGGAAATGTTGAGATACGAGGCCATGCAGGCTATCGCTCAGGCAGGAGGAAACATAAAATATGGTCATTCCGAGGTGGGGCATATTAGCCGGGAAGACCAGGAAATAGAGCAGAATGAGATTGAGTTCATTCCGGTTGCCATAGAAGACGCAGCCGATCAAATAGTTATTGCCAAATGGGTCTTAAGGATGATTGGCTACAAATACGGGGTTAATATCAGTTTCGCCCCCAAAATTGTAGTTGGGCATGCCGGCAGCGGCCTTCACATTCATACCAGATTGATTAAAGCCGGGAAGAATGTCATGGTTGAAGGAAACGCACTAAGCGACCTGGCAAAACGAAACATTGCCGGCTACTTAAGCCTGGCCCCTTCTTTAACCGCTTTTGGCAATACGGTGCCAATTTCATATCTCAGATTGGTACCCCATCAGGAAGCACCGACCAACATATGCTGGGGTGATAGGAACCGCTCGGTACTGGTAAGAGTCCCTCTGGGCTGGCTCAACGTTAATAATATGATTAACGACGCAAATCCAGTGGGAGATAATGAGACTCCGGAGTTCACTGATAGCCAGACAATAGAATTTCGTTGCCCGGATGGCTCGGCCAATATTCATCTTCTACTCGCCGGGCTGGCGGTAGCCGCCCGTCAAGGATTGGAGATGGAAGACGCATTGGAACTGGCCAGAAAATTATACGTGGATGTAAACATATTTCACGCTGAACACAAGAATATTTGCGACAAGCTACCCCAATTACCCACTTCATGCTGTGAATCAGCCGACTGCCTTGCCGAAGACCGTAAAATCTATGAAAGAGACGGCGTCTTTCCAGCAGTCGTAATTGATGGATTAATAGAAACGCTCAAGAGTTATAATGACAGTGACTTGAGTGAAAAATATTACGGTAAAGCAGATGAGATTATTAAACTGGTCGGCGAGCATTTCCACTGTGCATAGTTGTCAAGACCACAGCAATATAGTTATTACATCGCCTTTTAAATGATTAAGGTTGAACTGTATTAATGCAGCCCAGGTAGTATCCGGCAACAGAAAATAATTTGCAAAAAGAAGGCAAGCGGCCCCCGCCTTTTAGTAAGACTGCTTTACCGGGTGAGGTTGCAAGCCACTCCGCAGCCTCTCCTTACTTGAGCTTGTTCGCTCATGTTTTTCTTGATAAATCCAGGCGCCGGAACTCCCTCATCTGCGGAACAAATAGCACAATGGTTAGTATTAAGGTGAGACCGTCCGAGATGGGAAACGCCAGCCACACACCATCCAGCCCCAGTAATTGGGGGAGTGCCAATACCAGGGGAATCAGGAACAGCGCCGGTCTTGATATGGAAGTAGCGAATGACTGGGTAGCTTTCCCGATTGACTGGAAGACCAGGGAACCGACCATTACAAAGCCTAAAATTCCCAGAGCCAGAAAGATGCGTCTTGATGCGTAGGAGCCTAAAGCAATAAGCTCATTATCAGCAGTGAAAATACCAATAAGCGGCTCCGGAACGAAATAGACAATTAAGAACGCAATAACATTGCATATTTCTGCGGCTAAAATGGCAATCTTGATTACGCGCAAAGCCCGGTCATAGCGCCTTGCTCCGTAATTGAAGCCGAGTATTGGCTGAAGACCCTGGCCAATAACGATGCCCGGCATTATGGCAAACATCATTATGCGGTTGATGATACCAAAGGCGGATACAGCGAAGTCGCCGCCATAGGTAACAAGCATTCTATTTACCAAAACGCCGGACAGACTGGCCGCCATCTGCCTCGCAAACGACGCGATTCCTATCGCAAAAATCGCCTTCAATATATTCAATTCAGGAACCAGGTTGCTCAAATGAGTTTTAAGTGAGCTGTTTCCCGCCAGGTAATAGCGCAGAAAATACAATACAGAAATCAACTGTGCTATCACGGTAGCCAGTGCAGCTCCCTTTATTCCCATATTCAGCGGTATAATCAATACCGCGTCAAAGATGATATTCAACACGGCGCCCATGATCATCCCCGTCATGGCGACACGGGCATTTCCTTCGGCTCTTATCAGGCTACTCAATACCATGGCAAAAATGGGGAAGACCATACCACCAAGAATTATGGTCATATAGTCTCTGGCATAGGGGAGGATAGTCCCCGACGCCCCCATAACCCTGAGCCAGAAATCCGGGTTGGCTAAGCCGGCTATGGTCAGCGTTAAAGATAGCACAATGGTCGAGGTCATCGCGTTACCCAGGGCGTGCTCGGATCTGGGGATGTTACCGCTGCCAATTAATCTCGAAATCAGTGACGCGCCACCCATCCCCGTCATTAATCCGATGCCCATTGACATCATTTGCAACGGGAAAACGATGGAAAGCCCGGCAATACCAAGAGGACCGACGAAATGACCAATAAAAACTGTGTCGACCACGTTGTATAAGGTCATAACAAACATGCCCATAAACGCGGGGAGGGTAAGTTTTAATAACAGCCGGCCGACTCTATCATCGTCAAGCACGTTTTGATTCTGATTATCCATAGGTTTAGTTCTATTTCCCTGCCAAGATTTATTATTGCGCCTTGCCTGAGATTTCAGCTACTGTAATTTCAGTAAAATATCCCGTATCTTCCTCAGCGAATTCCCTAAATCCTCCAGGTCTTCCTTGTTCAGAGAGGACATATGTTCCCGGATGGCATTTATTACTCTTTCTTTATGTTCCTCTATAACCGTTTTCCCCATATCAGTGAGGATGATATTAATAATCCGCCGATCGCTTTCATCCGTTTTCCTTTGTACCAGCTTTAAATCCGCCAGCTTATCGATAAGCTGGGTCATTTGAGCTCTGGCAATCTCCAGTCTTTCGCCAATTTCCGCGGCATGCAGCGGCCCCTCGTTCTCTATCAGCCCCATAACCTCACAATGAAGTGGCGTAATATCCAGCTCAAAACCGTCAAGCGTGGATCGGAATAACCTCCGGCGCACTCCCCTGCTAATAAGGAAGGGGATGAACAGTAAATCCTCGGCAACCTTCTCCAGAATATCGTGTTGCATTTTTTAATCCCTCCTCAGAAATAAGGAAAAGGAATGTATATACTCTATATAGTATATAATATATACTATATAATCAGGACACGTCAATAACCTGAGCGGTAATGACTTTTTGTTGCTGAACCGGAGTGAAGGGGATGATAGTGAAAATATCACCAATAACTCGGTAACGTACTTTTTTGAGGGGCTATCCGGAGGCATTGGCCAGCTTGAGCGGCATCACTCTAGCAGCGCCGGCTTTGATACGGAAACCCTGGTGGTGCTTGGTTTCGGTTACCTGCGAGTGAACGATTTCATCAATACCGGGACTAACTAAATTAAAACAGAATTGACGCAGTCCCGTTTCCGGCCACCTTGACCCGCTTGACGTAGCTATAGCTCCACCCGCTATGCTCCCACCCTGCCTGATTTGGGTATGAATCCCCTTTCCCTGGCCAGAATTGTCGCCTGCTGCCTGTTATGGACATGTAATTTATCCAGAATCCTGCCCAGGTGCACTTTAACAGTATTCTCGCTGATGGACAAGGCGTCAGCAATTTCACTATTGCGAGCGCCGGTTGATACCAGAGCAAGTACCTCTTCTTCCCGCTTACTCAAGCCGGCATCATAAGTCAATTCCTCTACTGCCATGCTTTTCTTCAAAAAATTAAGTTCATTCACCAGACAGGCAGCTAACATGGGAGATATCACCACACCCCCTTTAGCCACGATCTCAACAGCATCAAAGAGTCTCTCCGGTTCAATGCTTTTGCTGATATAACCCCTGGCTCCCGCCTTATTAAGAGCGGGCAAGATGCTACGACTGTTATAACCAGAGGTCAAGATGACGATACATATCTCTGGCATCAGGCTATGGATGGTTTGTGATGTTTCCATGCAGTCACAATCGGATATGTCGTCGTCGAGGAGAATGACATCCGGCTTCAGCACCTTGGCCTTCTCGATAACATCGAATCCCCGGGCACATGTAGCCACAACCTCAAGGTTTGGTACTCTCTCCAAAACCTTAATCAAACCTTCCCGAAATATTTCTCCCTTGTCTGCCAGGATTATTCTGATATTATTGTCCATCACCACCAAGCCTTCATCACAATCTAGTGAACATGTTAATTCTATATCTTTAACACCCGTCAATACAATACCCAGATAAGCATAAATGAAAAATACTATAACGAGTTATTACTATCCAATATCAAGAAAACTCACCGATATAGCATAGCCTGGGCGGTGCCGCCACTTGCAACAGTGCCAAACTTCGGTTAGAATAACCCCACGTGTAGTTCAGGCGAGGAAAAATCTCGAAGAAAATATACATGGAGGTTAAATATGGCAAAAGATACAGCAGACAATCACTATGAGGAGA
>Ga0180432_10005397_pt1 | contig 17023 bp, 17 predicted proteins | sample SS_ome_10_FD_132414 | JGI IMG/M metagenome (GOLD analysis project Ga0180432, IMG submission 132414) | Hypersaline lake sediment archaeal communities from the Salton Sea, California, USA - SS_1_MS_2 metaG | ecosystem: Environmental > Aquatic > Non-marine Saline and Alkaline > Hypersaline >...
GCCGATAAAATCCAAGCCGTGAATTGCCTGGCCCGTCATAATGACTCTTACTGGGGTTACAACACCGACTACATCGGCGTTGTGGAGGCTCTCAAGATGAACCGGATAGATCCACAAAACAAACGTGTGGCTGTTCTTGGCGCCGGAGGAGCGGCTCGTTCAGCCGCGTATGGACTGATCAAGGCCAGAGCCGCTGATGTTACGCTAATAAATCGGACAATGGAACGGGCAAGACATATCTCCAACCGTCTGGGGTGCCACTTTGCGCCCGTTAAAGAAGCTGAAGAATTGCTTGAAAAATGCGACATTCTTGTATCATGTCTACCAACTCAGCATCGTGTCATCGCGCCGATCCGAATGAAAAAGACCCTGGTTGTGATGGATGCCAACTACAAATCTTCTCCTCTCATCGAGGATGCCAAGGCCAAGGGATGCCGGACTATCGACGGCCTGGGATGGCTTGCACATCAAGCTTTTCCAGCCTTTAAGATCTTCACTGAACAAGAAATCCCGGAAAAGCTTTCCACGAAAATAACAACAGATCTTCTGCAGAAAAAATCCACGAAAAAACCAAACATCGCTCTGATTGGTTTCATGGGTTCAGGGAAGACAGAAGTAGGAAGACAACTTGCCAGCAAAATGCAGCTCGGGTTTATCGATACCGACGTGCTTATTCAAAATATTGCGGGCATATCGATCACCGGTATCTTTAGAGCTTGGGGAGAATCCTCATTCAGAGCAATGGAACGGGCAGTCATTCGCATGGCCATCCAGGGCCCTCAAGGATATGTCTTATCACTCGGAGGAGGTGCAATCCTCAACCCGGATAACGTCCAGGTGCTCAGAGAGAGTTGTCACATGGTGTGGCTCTGGGTTTCCAGCCGTACAGTGCAGAAAAGAACGGATGACTCGGATAGACCTCTCCTAAGTATGGACAACTCTATAGAAAATATTGAACAGATGCTTACGAAGAGACTCCCCAGCTATGCACAAGCATCCGACCTGGTAATTTGTAACGAATTATACGATGCCGAGAAAACGGCGGAAAGGATAAAGCATGAAATGGATCAAGCCTTCAGCAATTAACGGAACAGTCCATGCTTCTCCCTCTAAAAGCATGACAATTCGGGCCACAGCCATGTCTCTTCTGTGCCGAGGAAAATCACAACTTCACCATTATTCTGTATGCGATGATGCCCTTGCCGGCATTGGGATTGCAAAATCGCTCGGGGCCGAAATGAAAAGTGAAAAGAGTTGTTTACATATCATGGGTGGGGGCCCGTTTCAGGAGACAACTCTCGATTGCGTAGAATCAGGGCTGTGTATGCGCATGTTCACGCCTATCGCAGGCTTATTCAACACAGAAATGACATTAATCGGAACCAGAACAATCCTCAAAAGGCCGATGGGCATGATGGAGCAGCCGTTAGAGCAACTGGGGGCATGTTTCCGGACCAGCAACGGCTTTCCGCCAATCCGTATTCATGGACCGCTGCGAGGAGGGAAAGTGAGGATTGATGGATCCCTCGGTTCACAGTTTCTGACGGGGCTGCTCATTTCATTGCCGCTGTGCCGTGCTGATTCCGAGGTTACCGTCGATAACCTGAAGAGCAAGCCGTATGTCCGGATGACCCTGTCTCTCCTCCAAAGATTCGGCATCGTCATCGACCACGATGAAGCCCTGCAGCAATTCCATATTCCAGGGAACCAACTCTACAAACATCAATCAGTGCCGATAGAAGGCGACTGGTCAGGAGCTGGCTTCTTGCTTGTTGCTGGAGCCATAAACAGCAAAGTTTCAATCCGGAATCTGCAGCTTCAGTCATGCCAGGCAGATAGAAGAATCCTTTCGGTTTTGGAATCAGCCAATGCTCGTGTATCAGTTAGGGATGATGAAGTCACAGTCGAGAAGAGTGATCTCAAAGCATTCCAGTATGATGCCACTGAGTCCCCCGACCTCTTTCCCCCGATAGCAGTCCTCGCTTGTTTTTGTCAAGGCCGCAGTATGATCCAGGGAGCGGAACGTTTGAGATACAAGGAGAGTAATCGCGCCGATGCCCTTATGACTGAACTTACACGCATCGGTGCCAAAATCACTGTCGAAGGCGATAGGATGGCTATTACGGGAACACAACTCAGCGGAGGTATGTTCGGTTCGCATGGAGATCACAGACTAGCCATGGCTGGTGCTATTGCCGGCCTGAATTCCGTTCTGGGAGTCGGAATTTCCGGTTGGGATTGTATCTCCAAGTCCTACCCGAATTTTTTTAAAGATCTTAAATCCATAGGCGGGGATGTGAGATGAATGCCTATGGCCGACTCTTCCGCTTGACAATATCCGGCGAATCCCACGGGAAGAAAGTCGGAGTAATCCTTGATGGATGCCCGGCCGGGCTTCCTCTTCAAAAAGACGATTTTTTACCTGATCTTAAACGAAGACAATCCGGCCCTGAAGGCACAACCGCTCGTCATGAACCCGATATCCCTGTGATTGAGACAGGAATTCTGGAGGGAAAAACCACCGGGGCTCCCATCATGATCAGCATTTTAAACAGAGATTTGAAGTCCGAAGACTACCAATCACTGAGAGAGAAGCCTCGTCCGGGGCACGCCGATTATGTCGCCTGGCAGAAGTATAAGGGGTTCAACGATCCCAGGGGAGGAGGAATTTTTTCGGGCCGGTTAACCGCAGCTCTGGTGTCAGCAGGAGTGATCGCAAAAAAACTGCTGTCTCCTATGAAAGTGAGTGCCACACTGCAGGAGGCAGGCGGAATGAAAAACATCTCAAAAGCCGTTCAAGCGGCCACAAAAGAAAACGATTCCATCGGTGGAATTATTGAATGTCGGGCCCACGGGCTTCCTGTCGGCTTAGGAGAACCTTTTTTTGACTCTACAGAATCCGTGATCAGTCATCTCGTATTCTCCATACCAGCGATCAAAGGGATCGAATTTGGCTCGGGTTTTGCCTGCAGTCGAATGAGAGGAAGCAAATGCAACGACATCATCGTCAATAAGAAAGGAGAAACAGAGACGAACCACGCCGGCGGCATCAACGGCGGCATCACCAACGGGAACGAGCTGATTTTCAGAGTGGCCGTGAAGCCTCCATCCAGCATTGGAAAAGTGCAGAGGACCGTACAGCTTCAAACGGGAAAATCAGTGAACATAAGGGTAAAAGGACGCCATGATGTCTGTATCGCGCTGCGGATGCCGGTGATTGTCGAAGCGGCAGCGGCTATTGGCCTGACGGATCTGATGCTGATGGAACAAAAAATCCCAAGGGTAATGAGGTGAAACAATGAGTCTGGAGAAAATAAGGCAAAAAATCAGTCATATCGATCATGAGATCTTAAGGCTCCTCAACGAAAGAATTGAACTCGGTCTCAGAACAAAGAGATTTAAAGAAAAAATTCAGGACACAGAAAGAGAGTCACAGGTCCTGAAACAGTTAGAGGACTATTCTCATGCACACAGTGTGCTTAAGATTGAGTTTGTCAAAGCCCTCTATTTCTCGATCATGAAAGAGAGCCGGAGAATTCAAACGTCAGATCAAACCCTCATAGGTTTCCAAGGAGAGCACGGGGCCTTCGGTGAGGTCGCTGCCAAAAATTTCAATCCGAACCTGGCCACACTTCCCTGCCCTGGTTTTGCCGATGTTATAGATGATCTGGAGCAGGGGCAGCTCGACATGGGGATCCTGCCGGTCGAAAACTCGCTGGGAGGAGCCATAACTGAAGTGAACGAGCTCCTTGTCAGCACCGATTTAAAGGTCATTGCGGGGGTTAAACTTCGAGTCAATCACTGCCTTTTGAAGCTTCCAGAAAGAAGTTACAGGGATATTCGCGTGGTCTATTCCCAGCCTCAAGCTCTTTCGCAGTGCCGGAATTTTCTCAATCGTCATCAGCTGGAGGCCCGCCCCTTTTATGATACGGCCGGAGCAGCAAAAATGCTGGTCAAAGAAAAACCCAGGATGGCGGCTGTCATTGCCAACCATCTCTGTGCAGAGTTGTACAACCTTGAAGTCATCAAAGAAAACGTTCAGGATCATCAAAACAATTTCACACGATTCCTTGTTCTGGCGAGGAAGGAAGAGAAAAATTCCGGTGACAAGTGCTCGATCATCTTCGCCACGCCTCACAAAGCAGGCGCGCTCTTCGAGGTTCTCAAAATATTTGCCGATGCACGGATAAACCTGACCAGAATTGAGTCTCTTCCCTACCGCGATGATCCGGGCAACTCTATTTTCTTTCTCGATTTTCAAAGCGATTCAATCCATGAAAACATCGAAAAGGTACTGGGGAAAGTGAAAGAGAAAACCGTCATGCTTAAATTTCTCGGATGCTACAAGGAGGAGGTGTTCCAATGAAGATCGCCGTCATCGGGCAGGGCCATATGGGTGGATGGCTGGCGCAGATGTTTGCAGAAAAGCATGAGATTGGCGTCTATGATCTTGAGTCATCAAGATCTGTGCATATCCGGAACGCACGCGTTCTCAACGAACTTCCCGAGTTGAAAGACTTCAACCCTGAATTGCTCGTCAATGCCGTCAGTTTACAGAATACCGTCGATGCTTTTCAATCGGTTTCTCCTTACCTGTCCGATACATGTATTCTGTCTGATGTGGCCTCGGTTAAAGGGAGGATTCCAGACTATTACAAGAAATGCGGCTTTCGCTTTGTATCTGTTCATCCGATGTTTGGCCCAACCTTTGCCAATGTCGAACGAATCGAGGATGAAAATGTGATCCTCATTAAGGAGTCTGATAGGGACGGAGCTGCATTTTTTCTGAATTTCTTCGAAGAACTTGGCCTCAATATTTTCAGATATTCATTCGACGAGCATGATGAGATGGCTGCATACTCGCTGTCTCTACCGTTTGCCTCCAGCATCGTTTTTGCCTCTTGCATGAACAAAACGGTCGTGCCGGGGACGACCTTCAAAAAACACCTGGAGACCGCAAAAGGAGTTCTTTCAGAAGATGATATGCTGCTCAGCGAAATACTCTTCAATTCCCATTCGCTTCCTCAACTGGAAAAGGCCGCCAGCCGGCTCGAGTTTCTCAAGCATGTGATCAAAAGCCGGGATGCCGAGGAAGCCAAACGATTCTTTGACCGGCTGCGAGATAATATTCTTTGAAGCTAAAAAATGCATAACCACGGTGTTTACTCGATTTTTTCCCTTGACAACAGCAAATCAAATCGAGTACAAGATTTCAGAAGCACAGGACAATGCAACATTATCGGTTAACAACTCCCGCCATGATAATGTCCAGCCCGGACACGGGGCATTCTCTCTAGCCGTGTTCGGGATCATCCCATCCTAGAAGCCTGATTCAATAAAACAAAGAAGTGAGGTGTGAATCATGTCGAATAGTACAAATAACGGAAGTCAAAAATTCTTGAATTCAAAAAGACTAAAAGTGGCGGTCTTGGGATGCACAGGCATGGTAGGTCAACAGTTTGTCAAAATGCTCGACGGCCACCCCTTTTTCGAGACGGCCGCCTTGTGTTCCTCAAAAAATTCTGCGGACAAAAAATATCAAGAGGCGACAGATTGGATTGTCGGCGGAGTCATCCCTGATGCCGTGAAAAATATCGAAATAACGGATACGTCAGCCAAAAAACTGCTGAATAGAGATATCAAAATCGTTTTCAGCGCTCTCCCCGCCGGAGTGGCCAAAACGATCGAGCAAGATCTCACGCGAGAAAAACTCTGCGTGTTCACCAACGCCAGTGCTCACCGGATGGAGCTCGATGTTCCGGTAGTCATACCAGAAGTGAATCCGGATCACCTCGATTTGATTGACGCTCAGAAAAATCAGAATGGCGGGTTCATCGTCTCCAATTCCAACTGCTCCACGACGGGCCTCGTGATGGCTTTGAAGCCATTGTTGGAGTTCGGACTAAATTCGGCTGTTGTGACCACGTACCAAGCCCTGTCAGGAGCAGGACGAAATGGAGTCGCATCCCTCAAAATTCTCGATAATATCATCCCCTTCATCCCAAAGGAGGAGGAAAAAATGGAGCAGGAGACCCAAAAAATCCTTGGTAGTCTGAAGGATACGTGTATCGATAAATCGAAAATCGAGATCATCGCGAGCTGCTGCCGAGTCCCCACCAGAGATGGCCATCTGGAAAGTGTCCTCGTCGATTTGGACCAGGATATCAAGCCAGAAAAACTTTCTGACGCGTTCCGGAACTTTCAGGGAATTCCTCAACGTATGAATCTCCCGACAGCGCCGGATAGGCCGCTGATTGTGAGGACTGAGCCGGATAGACCTCAACCTTTACTGGACAGAGATGCCGGCAGCCCGGAGAGGGCCAAAGGAATGGCGGTCACAGTGGGAAGAATCAGAAAGAAAAACAAAAGACTGAGCTTCTTTCTTCTGGCGCACAACACGATAAGAGGCGCGGCTGGAACCTGTATTCTGAACGCTGAGCTGGCTGTCGCCAAAAATCTCATTCCTTGATCTTTAAAGATAAAAAGGGGCGAACAATGAAAGTCATGAAATTCGGTGGTGGTTGCTTCAAGGATATCGATCATTTCCGGAGGGTCGTGGAGATCATCAAAAAAGAGAATCAAGCTGTGGTGGTTGTCTCCGCCTTAGCAGGGGTAACAGACCTCCTCATCGATGGCATAAAGAAAGCGCTTGAATCAGAAAAAACTGTGCCTGGAATCATTTCTTCTATTCGAGACAAACACACGGAAATCATCAGACCATTAATTCAGAACCCAATCTTCCGAGAAAATACTCTCAAAGAAATCGAGGTCAAGATGACGAGGTTAGAGCGGGTTCTTTTCGGTATCTCGTACACGGGGGAAATTACGGAATCGACCAGGGCTCGATTCATAAGTTACGGCGAGAGGTTGGCGGCGATCACGCTGGCTGGAATCCTTAACAGTTCAGGCAAAGAAGCGTTGGCCTTGGAGGCAGACAAAATTGGGATAATCTCCGATTATTCCTTTGATAAGGCGACCGCCAATCTGTCACAAACAGCAAACAACTTGCGAAAGAATATCCTTCCCGTTGTTGCCCAGGGGAAAATTCCTGTCGTAACGGGATTTTTCGGTTGCACACCAGAGGGAAAAATCACGACCTTTGGGAGAGGGGGGACAGACTACAGCGCGTCGGTCATAGCTTATTGCAGCAACGCCGTGCTTCTCGAAATATGGAAAAATGTGGAAGGATTCATGAGTGCCGATCCACGGATCATCCAAAACACGCATAAAATCGACAGCCTTTCCTATTATGAAGCCGCTGAGCTGTCTTACTTCGGAGCAAAGATTCTTCATCCCCGGACTGTAGAACCTCTGGTGGAAGCTCGAATCCCGATTGCCATCAGAAACTTGTTCGAGCCGGATGAATCCGGAACCCAGGTCTCTTCAGGAAGCTATGAAAAGGAAGACATTATCAAAAGCGTGACGTACAACAGGGCAATCTCAATACTGCGTATACAGGGACCGGGAGTGGGATACAAACCCGGAATTATCGCCGAAGTGGGGCAAATCTTATCCGGCACAGGGATTAACATTTTCTCGATCATCACATCGCAAACAAGCATCAATCTCCTCGTCGATAAAAATGATGCGCGCCGCAGCTTCCACTCATTGAAGCAACTTGAAGGGGGCCTGATCGAGAGTATAGTCTGTGAAGAAAATATTGCCTTGATTGCGGTTGTCGGAGAAGGTTTATTGAAGAAGAAAGGCTTGGCGGCCAGAGTATTCTCCGCGGTCGCGGAAAAAGAAATCAATGTTGAGATGACCTCAGCCGGAGCATCCGAGGTCGCATATTACTTCATAGTCAGGGATCAAGATCTGGAGAAAGCCATACATGCCGTCCACGATGAATTTTCTTAGTGAAAAGAGATCCGGTTCATGGTCTGAAGAGGCGTTTGATGATGGAAAAGGCAGAGTCAGCATCTCTGTCCATCAGGATTATTGTGAATTCATTGCAGGTGGATACGACTTCTATGACAGAAATGCCTTCCCAGGCAAGTGCTCTGAGGATAAAGCTATAAATTCCAGGAATAAAGGGATTATCTTTGGGCAAATGAACAGTGATTGACGAGAGATTGTCGAACCGGGCAATTTCTCTTTCACCCTTGAAGGTTTCAAAAAACTGATTCTTGAGAGCATTGCTGGCAATGATTGTCGTTTCAAATATACCTTGATTCACGGTCATAAAGTAGTTCTTTTGAGACTTGAGCTGTTCGAGCAAAAGCTTCTGCTTCGAAATAAGAGAATCCGAGTTGAGAAAGGTGATCTCGAATAGATTCGAGCGAAGCATGAGATCAGGAACACCTTTGAACACATCCAATTTCAGCTGCTTTTTCCGGATCTTGAACGAGAGACGCTTGAGAGCCATGATTACCGCACCCTCCTGAACCTCTTTCATAACGCCTTTCTCCACATCGGGCTTGATCTGCCGGGCCAAGGCTGACAAGTTAACAATCCCAAGAGAAAGGGCTTCCTCTAAAAAAAGAGATTTCTTTACGATGACTTCCACAGTTTCGGGTATGGTGATCATGTTAAAAATATAACATTTTTATTATTTTTTGTATATATTTTCTATTTATTTGACACAAGCCGAAAAACATTTATAATCTCAGCTTTCACCATGAAACACTCACAGGAGGCTACCATGAATTTATCAGCCAGGTGCCCGGTTTGCGATGCATTCATAACTCCAGAAGAGGAGCTGGAGGAATCCGAAATTTTATCCTGCCCGGATTGCCATACCATGCTGGTTGTCGACGGCGTTGACTCCGGTGCTATCCGGCTCTCCGAAGCACCGCAAATCGAAGAAGATTGGGGCGAGTAGTTTCTACGAGGCAATCCGCAGAGATGACAACACTGGCTCTTCTCCATTCCACAATCAGAAAAGAAGAAAAGCGGCTCATCCGCGCAGCCGGGAAGAGGAATATTGACATCAAAAACATCGACATTCGCAAGGAAATCTTCAATCCCGAAAACTTCAACGCAGACTTTGATCTTGCCCTCCAACGATCCGTTTCCACGAGTAAGGGCACGTATGCAACCGCTTTTTTGGAATCGTTGGGCATCAGGGTCATCAATTCATCGAAAATCAATCAAATTTGTGAAAATAAATTCCTGACCTCGCTGCGCATGATTGAGGCGAATATTCCAACCCCGAAGTTTGCACTAGTTTTTGAGATCCATCAAGCCGTACAGGCCGTGTCGGAGTTGGGCGGGTTCCCAGTCGTGATCAAGCCAGCCACAGGGTCCTGGGGAAGACTTCTCTCCAAGATCAATGACAAGGATTCTCTCGAAAGTGTTCTCGAACACAAGAGTGTTCTCGGTTCACCGCAACAAAAGGCATTCTACATCCAAGAGTACATTCCTAAAAAGGGGCGAGATATACGCGCCTTTATCATCGGAAACGAACTCATCTGTGCGATCTACCGGGAATCAGACCACTGGATCACGAACACGTCTAAGGGAGCGAGTGTCAAAAACTGTCCGCTGACACCAGAGTTATCCGATATATGCACCAGAACTTCCGAGGCCATAGGCGAGGGATTACTGGCTGTTGACATCTTCGAGACCGGGGAAGGATTCAAAGTCAACGAAGTCAATCACACTATGGAGTTCAAGAATTCAGAGGAGCCTACCGGGATAGATATTGCCGGACAGATTATCGACTATTGTATGGCGAAAGCCGGGCATCCAATGCCAGAGGCTTTTAACGGATTAGAGAGATTCGCATGAGCACCCTAAAAGTCTCTATAATCGGAGCGTCGGGCTATTCAGGAGGAGAGCTCCTCCGAATACTCCTGCAGCACCCCCAGGTTCATGTTCATCAAGTAACCAGTAACAGGTATGCGGGACTATCCGTCACTCAAGCGCATCCCAATCTAAGGTCAATCACTTCCCTGAAATTCACGAAGATCGAACACCTTGAATCGTGTGATTTTCTTTTCACATCCCTTCCCAACGGCGAAAGCATGCATCAGATGAGTGCTTGGATGCAACTTGCTGAAAAGATTATCGACCTGGGAGCGGATTTTCGGTTGAACAGTCAAGAGTTATGGGAAAAATGGTACGGGACAAAACACAGCGCCCCACACAATATGGCTCAGTTCACTTACGGTGTTCCCGAGCTGTTCAGAGAGCAAATACAAAAATCGCAGTATGTATCGGGTCCGGGGTGTGAAGCCATTGTCTCCATCCTAAGCCTCTTCCCATTCGTAAAACAAGCTATCATACAAAAGGATCAGATTATCATCGACGCCAAAATGGGCAGCTCTCAAGCCGGCAACAGGCCATCCCCGGCAAGCCATCATCCGGAGAGGGCCGGTGTTACCCGTTCATACAAGCCCACGGGTCACCGTCATACCGCTGAAATAGAGCAAGCACTGGGCAGCTTCTGCCCCGGTACTCGAGTAGATGTCTCCGCCACAGCCATTGAAATGGTCAGAGGCATTTTGGTCACCATCCACACGTCTCTTGAGAACCCGATAGAAGACAGAGAGATCTGGAACGCTCTGCGCAAAGAGTATTCCCAAGAGCCTTTCATTCGAATAGTCAAAGAGAAAAGAGGTCTTTACCGCTTCCCGGAGCCCAAAATTCTCCAGGGGACGAATCACTGTGAGATCGGATTCGAGAAGGATGGAAGGAACGACAGGTTGGTTATCATCGGCGCAATAGACAACCTGGTTAAGGGGACAGCAGGAAATGCAACCCAATGCATGAATCTCATGTGTGGCTTTCCGGAGACCCAAGGTCTGGAATTCCCGGGCCTTCATCCGGTATAAAAACAATGCAGGCAATCAAAATACAGAAGAACTTCAAAGGTATTGTCGATTCGACGCTCCGAGAGGGGCTCCAGTTCAAATCTGCCAATTTTACCCAAGAAGAGAAGAAAAAGATTTTCCATCTCCTTTGTCAAATCGGTGTTGATTATATCGAATTGGGCAATCCCATGATCTCTGGAAAAACAAAACACCGTGATGTTGTCAATTTCATTAAAATCTACGGGAATTAAAAATCAACAAAGAGCTCCGCATCAACTCATTCATCGGGACAAGTACATGATTATAATCAAAGCCGGTGGGGGGAGGGGAATTAACTGGGAAGGCATATGCCAGGACCTGGTTGAAATTCTGGAAAAGGATAGAGTCATTCTCGTTCACGGAGCCAATGCCCGGCGGGATGAGATCGCGTCAAAGCTTGCCGTCCCGACCAAAACCGTGACTTCACCGTCTGGCATTTCCAGCGTTTATACGGACAAGACGGCCATGGAAGTCTTTCTGATGACCTACGCCGGACTTGTGAATAAGAGCATAGTGGCCATGCTTCATAACTATGGCATCAATGCCGTGGGTTTATCAGGAGTGGATGGCAAGCTGTGGGAGGCCAAGCCCAAGAAAGACATATTGATAAAGGAGGGGAACAGAGTCAAAGTCCTGAAAGGGAATCTTACCGGCAGAGTGGAAAGAATCAACACGGACCTGATTAGCCTGCTCGTTGACAATGGATATCTTCCGGTCATATGCCCTCCCGCCATAAGTCATGAAAACGAAATCCTGAACACCGACAATGACTGGGCTGTAGCTGTCATGGCTGAAGCACTGGAGATTAAGCGAATCATTTCTCTGTTCGAAGCTCCGGGGCTTCTCAGTGATCCAGACGATGAAAAAAGTCTTGTTACACACATTGAAAAGGCAAGGATCGACGATTATTTGACATTCGCCCGGAAACGAATGAAAAAAAAGGTGCTCGGTGCAAAACGTGCCCTGGATGCGGGAGTTGAGACCATATACTGGGGAGACGGGCGCAGGAAAAATCCGATAAAAGCCCTCTTGGCCGGAGAAGGGACGGTCATCAGTTGAAAGACTTCAAATTTATGCAGCGGAAATACCTGGTCGACACCTACCGCAACAGAGGACTGACTTTTGTTGCAGGAGAGGGGGCCTTTCTGATCGATAGTTCAGGAGACAAATACCTGGATCTGATGACCAACTACGGTGTGAACATTTACGGCTACAATCCGGCCACGATCAATGAACGACTCATCGACCAATTAACCAAATTATCCGTTTTACACGCAAGTTTCAACAACGACTCGAGAGCCCAAGCCGCTATGAGCCTGGTCAAACGCTGCGGAGGCGGTTTGAGCCGAGTCTATTTTTCCAATTCCGGATCAGAAGCCATAGAAGCTGCCCTCAAATTCGCGATTCTGGCCACAGGAAGGAAGAAGTTCCTGGTCTGTCGAAACGGCTACCACGGAAAAACGCTCGGAGCATTATCGGCCACATCAGGAGAGACTTACCGGGAACCCTTTGAACCCCTTTTATGGGCATTCCAAGCAGTAGATTATAATGATACCCGTCAGTTAGAAGCGGCCATAGATGAAAACACAGCCGCTTTTCTCGTAGAGCCGATTCAGGGTGAGGGTGGCATAATCATACCGGAGAAAGGTTACCTGAAAAGAGCACAAGAAGTCTGTGTTTCAAGGAATGTGCTGATGGTTGTGGATGAGATACAGACGGGAAACGGCCGCACCGGACATTTCACAGCATCAGAAATTGAAGGCTTGACCTTTGACATCCTCTGTCTCGGAAAGGGCCTGGCCGGTGGATTACCCGTTGGTGCAACACTGGTGTCATCCGCTATCTCAAAAAACATTCCCAAAGGAGTCCATACCTCCACATTCGGCGGGAATCCTCTGGCAGGGGCTGGTGTTTTAGCTACACTTGACTTCCTCAATGAGGACATGCTCCACCACGTCCAAAGCACCGGTCAATACTTCACCAGCCAACTCCACAGTATCAAATCGGATGTCATCAGCGAACTAAGAGGTCGAGGATTGATGATAGGACTGGAAGTCAAAAGGAAACGGGATAAAATCCTTCAGGATTTGCAAAAGGAAAGGATTCTTGCGGCTCCTGCGGGACAGAATGTGATTCGTTTTCTTCCGCCCTATATAATAAGCAGGGAACATGTCGACCGGGCTACCGAAAAATTTGAAAAGGTCCTTAGAGCGCTTGAGGAATAAAGCATGTGTCGATTTTTGATGATAAAGTCGCACTCAGATTTCCAGCCTGGAGAAATCCTGGTGCGATTTTCTGAGATGGTAAAAAACAGCAAAACCTTGGACGGAGATTGGCAGGGCGATGGATGGGGCATTGGCTGGCTGGACGAAAATCAACGATGGCAATTCAAAAAAACCATCCATCCCATATGGGAAGATGAGTGCAGTTTCAGACAAATCCCCGAGAGCAAACAATTTCTGGTTCACGCTCGGAGTGCTTCCTTCCCCAAGCATAAAAACAACCTGGATTTCAATCAACCCTTCACGAATGAAAAGTTTGCATTCCTTTTCAATGGTCTGATCAAAGGCGTCTCTCTCCCCTTCCCTACTTACGGAAAAATCGGTGCCCAGAAGATATGGCACCTACTGAATGATTTGATGAGCCAATCACCGCCTGAAGTCACATTCCTAGAACTCCAAAACTTACTGATCAAATATTCGCTCTCTATTCAGGCCATGAATATCGGGCTGAGCGATGGAAAAATGATGTATGCCTTCTGTCACTATGAGAAGTTCCCGGATTACTATAACCTGAGATACCACGAATCAAACATGATAAGGATGATCTGTTCTGAACCCCTCATCGGGTACGCATTCGAACCTGTTCCTCTTGGCCGTACAGTGATTCTGTAGCTCTTTTTTTACCTGGCTTTTGTGAATTTTTCTGCGACTTTTTTGTAGGCTGTCCTGAAGGGCAGGCCATCTTGGACAAGCTTGTAAGCTTCTTCAGTCGAAAACAGATCTTCTGTTAGAGCTGAATCACATTTCTCTCTATCCACTTCAATCCCGGTTAAAACCAGGCTCAAGATCTCGACACATGCCTTTGTTGTGTCATAGGCATGAAACAGAGGCCCCTTTGTGAGCTGCAAGTCCCGGTTATAGCCGGAGATCAGATTCGAGGCCAAAGATTTGATCTTGATCTCCTCCCCCAGGACAACAGCATAATTTGCCCGGATGAGCTCGAGCACATCCGGATTCTTCTTCTGGGGCATGATCGAGCTGCCCGTACAAAAGGCATCCGGCAGTACGATAAACCCGAATTCATCCATGCTGAAGAGCAATAAATCCGTAGCCAGTTTATTCATGATGAGCATAACCCCGGTAAAAAGCCCCAGGATGCCCATCTCAAATTTTCCCCTGCTTAATTGAGCATAGAACGGATTCTTCATAACCGAACCAAAATTCATCATCTTCGCAGTCATATTCCGGTCGAGCTTGAAGACAGGTATGCCGAACCCTGCAGCCGTACCAAGGGGAGACTGGTCAATGACCTTATGGATTGTCGCCAAAATTTTGAGATCGTCTTTGACTGCCGCGCTAAATGACTCAAGCCAGGCGCCTACAGAAGTCGGCATCGCTTTTTGCATGTGAGTGTACCCAGGAAGAACAATTTTCCCGTACTCGCGCACAACTCCAGCCAGTGCCTTCTGGAAAGCGTCCAAGGATACCTTCAGCTCTTTCAACATGTCTTTTTCATACAGCCTGAGAGCTGTCAGAATTTGATCATTCCGACCTCGTCCGAGATGGATCTTTTTTCCCACCTCTCCGTACCTCTCGGTGAGGTACTCCTCAATGGCCGTGTGGCAGTCCTCCTGCTCCTTGGCAATCTCGAATTCACCCTTATCAGAACTCTCTATGATCCTGGAAAGCCCTTCAAGGAGCATTTCAGTTTCTTTCTCCGTCAAAATTCCGATTCTACGAAGCATCCTGGCATGGGCCTGAGAGGCAAGACAGTCATATTTGACGAGCCGGAGATCGAGCAGAAAATCTTCTCCGACAGTGAAATCCAGAACCCGACGATCGACAGATATCCCCTTATCCCAAAGCGGCATCCTAACCCCGCTGCTTTTTCATGATCGCATGGTGAGCCATCAACCGAATAGCCTGAATCTTGATAAAACCGAGTGAATCCTTCTGGTCGAAACCTCCTTCAATATCCATGCTTGACAGCTCTTGATCATAAAGTGAGCTGGGTGATTCTCTGGCATAGGTGAAGACGTTACCCTTATAGAGTTTCAGGTAGACTTTGCCATCGATGACTTCCTGACTTTTATCGACAGCCGCCATCAGAAAATCCATTTCAGGACTGAACCAGAATCCATTGTAGATCAGCTCTGCAAGCTTTGCTGTCAGCATATCTCTCAACCGCATGACCTCTCGGTCCATGGCAATGCCTTCAATATCGAGATGGGCATGATAAAGGATAGTGCCTCCGGGAGTTTCATAAATCCCCCGCGATTTTATCCCGATAAAGCGGTTCTCGACCATATCCACCCTCCCGATGCCATGCTCACTGCCTAGTTTATTCAAATAAACGAACAACTCGAGAGGATTCTCCTTCACTGTGGCGTCTTCCAGGTTTTTCAATTGGATAGGAATGCCATCCTTGAACGTGATCACAATCCGGGTTGGCGTATCCACTGCGGCCTCCGGCGATTTTGTCCAGGTATAGATGGACTCTTCCGCACCCTTGGATGGATCCTCCAATATCCCGGACTCATGGCTGATGTGCAACAGATTTTCATCCTCGCTGTAGGAATTCTCCTTGGTCGCTTTAACGGGGATTCCATGTTTCTCCGTAAAATCCAGCATACACTGTCTCCCCTTGAAGAGCTCAAGAAATTCTGGGTCCTTCCAGGGTGAGATGACTTTGATTTGGGGATTCAGGGCATAGTAGGCCAGCTCAAAACGCACCTGGTCATTGCCCTTGCCGGTCGCGCCATGCGAAACATATTCGGCATTCTCTTCAGCGGCAATTTCGATTTGTCTCTTTGCAATCAGAGGCCTGGCAATGGCTGTGCCCAGAAGATATTTCCCTTCATAAAGACAATTGGCCTTGAACGCGGGAAAAATATAATCTGTCACAAATTCCTCTTTCAAGTCCTCCACGTACACCCTGGATGCCCCGGCTGTCAGAGCTTTTTCTCTGACAGCATCAAAATCATCTCTCTGGCCGACATCCGCACAATACGCAATCACATCATAGCCTTGTTCTTTGAGCCAGACGAGAACCACCGAAGTGTCCAGTCCTCCGCTGTAGGCCAGGACAACCTTTTTTCCGTTGTTTTCCCTTTTCATGTACTTTGTGTCTCCTAAATTGAATGCATAAGCTGGAGCAACCGTTTCATCACGACCTTCTGTTCAGAACGAGATTTTGTGGCCACAAAAAACGTGTCATCTCCGGCAACTGTCCCCACCACTCCCGAAATTTTCATCCTATCCACTGCAAGAGCAGTCATAGAAGCTTGACCCGGTGGAGTTTTGACGACAATCAAGCTATCACCAGCTGTGTCTATTTCCATAATCTCCCCCATCGGCACTTCCTTGGTCACTATGGTTGGCAACTGGTAAATACCCTTGATTTTCACAACACCTAATTCCACAAAATCTCGCGAGATGCTAGCTTGAGTCGCGTGAATGCCAAGGCGCTCCAACTCCGTTTGAATCTGAAGCTGACTTCCAATCCTCTTTGACCGGATGATTTCCGTGAGAATATCTTGGCGCTTTTTTTTGCTCATAATATCCTTTATTTATGCATAATTAATATTAATTTGAATATATATACATTTTCTCGCGTGTATTGTCAACACTTTGCTTAAACTTTTCTGATCTATCGAGAATTCACAGGCTAAAAGAGCATAGCAGTAGGGGGCATATGGGTTTCCCCTATTCTGCCATCCATACTCGCTCAATATCTTCTGGAGTTATGTATTCTCCAGCAATAAGGAACAAGCACTCCTTCTTGATTGCTCTCCAAATCCTGTTTGTGGCATAGCCGTGATCTCTTATGCTCAAAAGTCCAGAAGGAAATATAAAAAACGGGGATTATATTCAATCCCAAGCATTAACAATAATTTATCTGGACATTCGATAAATACACAGATGTAGATGGTCGTGATAAAGTGAGCCAAAAATGGTCGTTTAAAATTGAGCCACTTATGTATGGAGATGCTGGGAGAAAGATTTATA
>Ga0180432_10005398_pt1 | contig 17023 bp, 10 predicted proteins | sample SS_ome_10_FD_132414 | JGI IMG/M metagenome (GOLD analysis project Ga0180432, IMG submission 132414) | Hypersaline lake sediment archaeal communities from the Salton Sea, California, USA - SS_1_MS_2 metaG | ecosystem: Environmental > Aquatic > Non-marine Saline and Alkaline > Hypersaline >...
GGCTCGTCCGGCCAGCCGGGTCTTCTCGCCCTTGCTGACGTGGCTGAGTTCACCCTTGCGAATCTTTATTTGAGGGTTGTCCAACTGCAACGTCTTGATATTGATCGCCTTCTCTTCGGGATTGACCTCCATATTGAAAGCCAGCGTGACGTCATTAGGCTCGAACGGTTTTTTGTCGGGATAAGTGACTCTTAAGCCCTTGATCTTCGTCGAATCCGTTGCGATTCTGTAGATTCTCTTTTCAGATGTGACGGAGAGCTTCGCGTCGGCCATGCCCGCTAACTGCATTTCCTCCGGGAACGAACTAAACAAGATCGCGAACGGTCGAACTTTCTCAAGATCGACCTGGTTTGCGGCGATATCGAGGTCCATCGGCTTGCCCGAGTCGCTGTTAAGCGGCACGACGCCGTTTTCTATGCCGATCTGCCCGAAACTCGCATCGGCGGTTACGGAACGAATCGATACAATACCGTTTTTGGTATCGATCTCGACGGCTGAATGGATCTCGGCCATAGGTTCCGTGACGCTCGGCCCGTCCTGTGATTTCATGCTAAGATTTTTGATCACCGATGCGCCCGACGTCGCGATTTTGTCTTTCGTGATGGCGATCCGGCCTTTGCTTTGAAATTCGCCGGCTAACTCGTATGGACCTATGTCGATGAACTGCCCCAACTCCGATTGGAGTTTCGTCAGGTCCGCTTCGGCATTGTACCGGAGCGATTCACTTTTGCCCGAGCAGTTGACCTGGGCAGACGGGGCCGAGACGGTTAGCTTATCGTAGCTGACGCCGGACGTGTCCGATGAAATGTGTGATTCGGCCCGGATCGCGTCCGAGAGGGCGATCTCCTTTCCTTCCATCGTGCCCGCTAATCCGGCGAGCGTCGCCTGGGTACGGATTTGTCTGTGTCCGTCCGAGGTTGAGGTCTGAACGCTGCCGGTCAACTGGCCTGAAGTGACTTGTATCCCCTCTTTAAGGCCTAAGGTTTTGGGCATCTGCGACAGCACCGCGGCTACGTCGCACTGGAAATCACCCTCCAAATCGTAGCTTGAGTCGGCTTCCAGGAAATCCGTAAACGATCCGAACGCGGTCGGGATTGTTCCGCTCGCCGACGCCGTGGCCCAGTCGCTTTTGACTCGCAGATTTTCGATATCAATCGTTTCGCCTTTCCGGCTCAGCTTCACATCAACGTCCAGCTCGCTGGTTTGCACCCGGTCGCCCTTGAGCAGCGGTCCCGATATATCCAGGTCCTTCGCGTTGATGGTGCCGGCCAGACCTCCGAGTTGCCCGTCTTGAATTTCGCCCCTGGCATCGCCGGAGACGAGACCCTCGGTCTGGATATCCACACCTCCCAGGGCCAGGAACGGGGCGAGCGATTCGAGATCGAGGTCGTTCACTTCAACGGTTACCTCGCCGGTCGTTCCTTTGAGGCTCCAGCCGGTCTTCGATTTTCCGGGTGTGATTTGGCCGTCCGCCCGAATGGTAGATAGGTTGTCGTCGCCGACGTTCATATTCAGATTGAAGCGGCTTTGATGGCCCGGAGGGCGTAAGCTTATTTTTGAATTGATCTTTGTCGCTTCGACCGTTCGAGCGTTCCGATCGGTTATCCTGAAATTGCCGTTCTTAACGACGATGTCGGTCACAAGGGCGATTCCCGCCGTTTCTTTCGGGATGCGTTTTGACTTGGGCGCGGTGGGATCGCTCGTGATTTGCTTTTGTTCCTGGAGATTGATTTCTACGTTCGGTTGATCAATCACGGTCTGCCCGAAGGAGAAGTCGCCGGATAGAAAGGACGTGTAACGGGGGGTGGTCTCGATTTGTCCGGCGCGAACGGAGATTTTTCCGGCGTCGTCATCGAAACTGAAGTCCGCGACCTTGACGCCCTTGAGCCAGCCCACGGACAGATCCGAAAAGTGGGTATGTCCGGCGATCGAATCATTGATCTTCGTCAGTATGAGGCGCCGACTTTTGTCGGACGATATGACGGCCGGTACAAGAAATATGACGATCAGGACCAAAACGATGAAGACGAATAGAATCCGCTTGAGAATTGTCGTCCCGGTCTTTTTCTGCGGTTTAATGTTCGGTCTTTTTTCGGCTCGCATGGTTCTGACCTCTTAAATAATAGAAATACAATCAGGTTCTTATCACCCAAGAGCATCATACGTTACGATACCGGAGTTGTGCACGGTGGGCCAGTGGTTTCTGGACGCTTGCTCGCCGGAGCACTGCTTGTTGGCCAAATAGCCTGGAAGGTTGTGCATTGCACAACATCAAAAGTCTGAGAACGTCCGGCGAAAAGACAGGGCGTGCAATGCACACTCTACCGATGGCGTGGGATTTCGAACCAGGCAAAAGATTTGAAAATATAGGGCGCGATAACTCACGCCATTCCATTAATCGAGCATAATTTCGTCTGATTTGCTTCTGATGAGTTCGTCCACCTTGTCTATGTATCGCCTGGTGATGTCATCGACCTGCTTCTTACCTTTTTCGAGGTCGTCTTCCGTGATCGTTTTGTCTTTTTGCTGCTTTTCGAGGTGTTTGTTGGCGTCTCTTCGGATGTTGCGAATGCTGACTTTTGTTTGCTCGCCGGTCGATTTGGCCTGTTGAACGAGCTGTTTCCTTCTTTCTTCGCTCAGGGCCGGGATGTTGAGCCGGATGACTTTGCCGTCCACGATCGGCGCGATGCTCAGATCGCTGGCCTTGATGGCCTTTTCGATCTCTTTAATGGAGCCGGGATCGAAGGGTTTAATCACAATCATGTCCATCTGAGGCGTAGCCAGCGTCGCCATTTGTTTGAGCGGAGTGGGCGTGCCGTAGAAGTCGGCTCTGATATTCTCGACCAGGCCGGTCGATGCCTTGCCGCTGCGCACGGTCTTCAATTCGTCGTGCAGAATATCGACGGCTTTTTTCATTTTCGATTCGGTGTCTGAGACGGTTGCTTTGGTAGGCATTATCAACCTCACATCATTCCAATTTTCGTTCCCACATGTTCGCCGCACAGGGCTTTCGCGATGTTGCCTCGTTCAAAAATGTTCAAGACCGTAATCGGGATGTGGTTGTCCCGGCAAAGGCTGATCGCGGAGTGGTCCATGATTCTGAGCTTCCTGGACAGCACCTGGTCGTACGAGACCTTGTCAAAGAGTTCTGCATCCGGATTGATCGCCGGGTCGTCGCTGTAAACGCCCTTCACTTTTGTGGCCTTGATGAGCAGGTCCGCGTCGAGTTCCGACGCCCGAAGCGCCGCGCACGTGTCGGTCGTGAAAAAGGGATTTCCGGTCCCGCCGGCCAGTATGGTGACTCGCCCGTTTTCGAGATGATGGAGGGCCCGGCGGCGAATGAACGGCTCGCACATGGCCGGCACTTCGATCGCGCTGAGCACGCGGGTGGGCTGACCGAGTTTTTCAAGCGTTTCCTGCAACGCGCAGGCGTTGATAATCGTCGCCAGCATGCCCATGTAGTCCGCCGTATTTCTGGGAATGTGGCTCGATTCGGAGAAGCTGGCACCCCTGAGGATATTGCCCGCGCCGACGACGACCGCCACCTGCGGGCCGAGTTTGCAGATCTCGACGATTCTTTCGGCAATCGATTCGAGCGCGAAGCCGTCAATGCCGAACTGGCCCGGTTTACAAAAACTTTCGCCTGAAAGTTTCAGGAGCACGCGATGATATAAACTCTCTGCCATTGTTCGCTCCCTCTCGTGAAACAGATCTTAATCACGCTCCATCATTGTTGAGGACCATCCGCTATCCGACTTCAAAACGAACGAACCTTTTTACTTGAGCCTCGCCGCCAGCCTGTTTGGCCGCTTCGGCGATGACTTGTTCGACGGTTTTACTGTCGTCTTTGACGAAGGGTTGTTGCAGGAGGCAGTTTTCTACATAGAATTTCTGCATTTTTCCTTCAACGATTTTTCCGATGATATTCTCGGGCTTACCTTTGACTTGTTCGGCGAAAATGGCCTTTTCCCGTTCAATGATTTCGGGATCGATTTGATCTTTGTCCAGCGCGAGGGGTTTGGTGGCGGTGATGTGCATGGCAATATCCGTCGCGGCTTGCCTGAGCGCGTCATTGCCTGCCGTGGCGTCATCGCTGGTCTCGATCTGGATCATGGTTCCGACTTTTTCGTTGAAATGAATGTACGACCCGATCAGTCCCGGACCGTCGAGTGTGAATTTCGCATAGTCTCCCACTTGCGTTTTCTCACCGGTCTTGCTGACGGTTTCGGTAAGAATATCATTGAACGTTTTTCCGCCCACGGAGGTCTCCAGCAGGTTATCCGCACCTTCGTCGGCCGAACAGGCCAGGGCGTAATCCGCCAGCGTTTTGGCCGTCGCGACAAAATCATCGCTCTTGGCCACAAAGTCGGTCTCACAGCAGAGGGTAGCCAGCACAGAGGTTTTCCCGTCTTCGCTGCGCTTGCATATGACCAAACCTTCGGACGTATCTCGCCCGGCGCGTTTGGCTAAGGTGGCCAGACCCTTTTTTCTCAGAAGATCCATGGCTTTTTCGACATCCCCATCGGTTTCCTGGAGTGCCTTCTTACAATCCATCATTCCCTGTCCGCTCATTTTCCGCAGTTCCATGACCATGGCTGCTGAGATTTCCGACATTTTTACAACTCCTGTTCTTTCGTAGTTCTCGACTTGTTATTGGTATTGCATTTCCCCCGGGGTTTCGGGCGCCGGACGACATATTATGGATTCTCCGTTGTGGTTTCCTCCTTTTTTTCCGCAGGTTCTTGCGGAGCGGCTGGAGATTCCAACGAAACGGTGCTTACCTTGGGTTCGGGACTTGGACTCTGATCGTCCGTAGGGCGGCTTCGGTCTTCATCGGCGCGGGCCGTCGGGGTTCTTCTCGAACGAACGCGCCTTGGCGGTCGTTGAGGCGGTTGCTCCTGGCGGGCGGCCGTCATGGTTTTGCCGATCGCCACGGCGTCGGCCAGCTCGTGGAGAATCAGGTCAACGGCCCGGATCGAGTCGTCGTTGGCCGGGATCGCTACATCGACCGTATCGGGATCGGAATCCGTATCGAGAAGTCCGATGGTCGCGATATCCAGCTTCCTGGCCTCCCGCAGCGCGAGATATTCTTTCTTCGCATCGACCACGATCACGGCCCCCGGCAGGCGAGACATATTCCGAACGCCTTCCAGGTTCGATTTGATCTTGCGCATCTCGCGTTTGAGCCTCGATGCTTGTTTTTTGCTCTCAATGTCAAGCGTTCCGTCTTCGGCCATAGCTTCCAACTGCTCCAGTCTCTGGAGCCGGGCGCGTACCGTCCTGAAGTTGGTCAGCATTCCGCCGAGCCATCGCTGGGACACATAATGCATTTCACATTTTTGAGCGGCCGACTCGATGGCTTTTTGGGCTTGGCGCTTCGTACCCACGAAAACAACGTCTTTACCGGAAGAAACCACTTCGGCAAGGAGTTTCTTGGCAATCAGCAACCCCTTAAGGGTTTTTTTGACGTCGATAATGTGGATCGTGCCACGCTTGGCAAAAATAAACGGGGCCATCTTGGGATTCCAGCGGCTCACGCCGTGTCCAAAATGCACCCCTGCGTTAATGAGTTTCCGTGCCAGTTCTTTAGCCACAAAAGACCTCCAAACAATCTACACCACTTGACTTCCTACACCATACACAGGCGGACAAAGAAGAAAAGTTAAAAGAAAACTCACGATATGTCAAGAACTTATGTTGATATTTTTTGACGTTTATACACGAATCAACGTCTCGACGACTGTGGAGAATACAGCGGAACCGAGTCCGTCGTCTCGTTTCGGAACAAAAATGCCATCGACGGCGTCTTTGCCGACTGCTCTTTTCAGGGTATGACGAGAATAATTCGGGCTTAGAGCGAGGTTAATACCAAACCGAGATCAAAATATTGGGCTCGGTTTTTTTCGCCTGGACCTCACCGACAATGACGTTCGTTCGCTTGACAACGATGCTCGGGTTTTCCGTCAGCCATCGTGTGATTTGCTCGTCAAGAAAGTTAATCGCGCCCGGATGCAGCTTCGTAAAGAAGGTCCTTACGCCCTCGATACGCCCGGCGGAGGCCGCTTGAGGGGCCGGTTTCACTGCCGTCGCGGGGGCGGCAACCGGCTTGGCAACCGGTTTGGCAACCGGTTTGGCAACCGGTTTCGGCGCTGCGGCCTGCGGTTTGGGTTTTGAGACGACATTACTGCCGCCCAATTCCAGAGGCGCATGCGAAATACCGGATCCGCTCGGGTCGGAATCATCAAGGGGGATCGGTTTGTCGAAGTCAGGATTACTGAAACTGCTCATCTCGAAATGGTCCATATTTTCTCCCTTCACGGTACGTTAAAATAGGTATTCCCCCCTGATTTGATGGACTTGATGCCGCAATTTGAAACACAAGCGACGATATTATTTTTCGAGTTACCATCGGTTCCGCTTGTTTTTCTTTCTGTTGATCTTCGCAGGCTCAACTTTCGGCCTTACCCTTTTTGGGATTGCTCCTTGGTGGGGGGCGTAGGATTTCCGGCGTCGGAGACCTTTTTCTCGGACGCCGTCTTCTCCGTCTTGGCCCCGGATTTCTTGGCGTTTTCTTTCTGAGCCTTTTCGGCGGCTTTGGCCTTCGCATCGGCTTCGGCTTTGGCCTTTTCCGCTGCCGCTTGTAATTCTTTCGCCTTGGCTAAAGCTTCCTCAGCCGCTTTGGCCTTGGCGTCCGCTTCGGCGCTGGCTTTCTCCGCTTCGGTTTTTACCTTTTCCAGCTCTTCCTCGGCTTTTTCGGCGCGATCGTTGGCTTCTCTGACATCGATTTCCGCCTGTACCTCTTTCGCCTCTGTTTCGAGGCGCTGGCGTTCGACCTGTTGGAACTCGTTCTCCTGGGCTTTCTGACGGGCTTTAAAGCCGAACGGATCCGTCATCATGTCACTCAGATCCGTAGGCGTGGTCGGGGCGGTCGGATCGTGTTTCCTCTGGATGTCCCTCATGACGTCTTGTTTGGGTCTGCCGTTGTTGGAGATCGTGGGGGTGAGAATAAAGATGGTTTCCACCGCCCGTTTCTCGGTATCTTCGCCGGAGAACAAAAAGCCGATAAGGGGGATATCTTTGAGGATCGGAATTCCGCGGATGACGCCGAAATTTGTGGTTTTTCTTATACCGCCGATCACGAGGCTATCTCCTTCCCGAATGCGGTTCTGTTCGTTCGTGATTTCCTTTTTTGTAACGATCGGCACCTGCTTGACGCCGTCCGGTGTATTCCTGGCGCCCAGGATGATATCGGTTTCCAGGCCGATGTAGCCGTCGGCAAAGACGTGGGGCGTGATTTCAAGCGAATCAATGACGTCTTCATATTCCGTCTTGGTTTCCAGGTAATCAGAGTCCGTGCGACGCATCGTGATCGTATCTAATGGCACGTGTTCCATCGCCGAGACTTTGGCGGTCTTACCGTTGACGACCGTAAGGGTGGGATTCATGAGAATCTTAAGATAGCCTCTCGACTCCAGGAGGTCCACCAGGAGGGTGAAGTCGTGAGCCATGCTCATATACCCGATGTTAAGACCCATTCTGGATCGCTGTACCTCTCTGATCGATGCGCCGGGGAATGCGGCCAGATAGTCGTCGTCCATGATGAGCTGGCGCACGTCGGCGCCGAATGACGTGCCTGCGGGCTTCATGGCAATACTTTCGCCGAGCAGGTTTTCGATTTCAATCGTTGTTTCCCGGTCGAACGTCATGTCCGCATAAATCTCTGAGATCAGACAATGAATCTTGACCTGAATCGGCTGAACGTCCACGTGTTCGAGCGTCTCGAGTATGGCGTCGATATCCTCACGGGACGGGCATCTAACGATCAACTGGTTCGTTGCGGGATTGCTTGTAATGGTATAGTTCGCGACGGTCGTTTCTTTCGGTTTGGGCTTGGCTTTAAAAATCTTCGTGGAAAATTGCTCGGAGAGAATCGTTTTAAGCTCATCAGAACTATGATGTTTGCAGAAATAGAACAGCTTCCATTCCGAGGCGCCGCCGACGATTTGTTCGAAGATTTTGGGAGGTTCCGTGTAGTGATCGGGCCAGGGCACATTCGGTTCGGGCACCATGACGTCGATTTGTAAATCGCGCAGAGTTCTTTCGGCTTCAAGCTCGGTGTCGGTCTGGGCGAAGATACTCCCCCACCCTCCGGTCCAAAGCAAAACTGCGACAGCCACAATTAAGCCCCGAACGCGGCCGACGTTTTGGCTGCTACCCATCATATTTACCTGACCGCCTTTGCTATCCCGAATTCGACAATAATGACACAATTGAACGTCCCTGCGCCACCACCCTGCCTATAGACGGGATACGCTTTTAATTATATTGCCTATTCTTTTATCGTCAAGTATATTACCGAATAATTAGCCAAAATGTTTGGCCTTTTTCGTTTTCTCGGTCTTGTTTTCTTAAAGAGAAGGCACTTCAAAAAGCAAAGGTAACATCTAAAATCCACGGTTTTCGTTTGATTATGGGGAAAAGAACAAATGAAATTGTTGTCGGCTTTGTATCCCTGGGCTGCCCGAAGAACATTGTCGACAGCGAAAGAATGCTGGCGGAGATCGCCCAGGCGGGATTTGCGATAACCGCAGAGCCTGATAATGCCGATGTTGTTATCATTAACACGTGCGGTTTTATCGCCCCGGCCCAGGCCGAATCTCTCGATGCCATACAACACGCCGTCGATTGTAAACGCCGCGGCGCTGTCAAAAAAGTCGTGGTGGCCGGCTGTCTCGGGCAGAGAATGGGGCCGGAAATTTTTAAAAAAATTTCCGGAATCGACGCCGTGGTGAGTCTCGATGAACGGGATCATATTGTAACAATTATCAAAAGAACACTTTCTTCGGCGCCCCAGCCGGCGAACCCATGCGCCGACGGTTCTCCTGTGTCACCGGCCGGCCGCGATAAAAAACCAGCGGGGCATCAAGCGGTTCCCGACGATCGGTGCAGACTGTTGATTACCCCGAGTCACTGGGCCTACCTGCGAATCAGCGAGGGCTGTAACCGCTCGTGTTCTTTTTGCACCATCCCGTCGATCCGGGGTCGGTTCCGAAGCAAGCTCCCGGATCAGATCCTTGCCGAGGCGAAGGAGTTGGTTTCGGCCGGTGTGGTCGAGTTGAACGTGATCGCCCAGGATACCACGTACTACGGGCGGGATCTGAAATTGCACGACGGGCTGGCGGTTCTTACAAGGGAGCTTGAGAAGATTCCCGGACTGGCCTGGATTCGCTTGATGTATCTCTACCCGGCGGGAATGAGTGATACACTGATCGAAACGATGGCCCGAAGCGACAAGGTCGTTCACTATCTGGATATTCCAATTCAACATGTGAATAATGATATTCTCAAGGCGATGCACCGGCCCGATACCCACGATTCACTCCGGCGGTTCATCGAAAAGGTTCGATCTTCTATCGACGATGTGGTCCTGCGAACCACATTGATGGTCGGCTTTCCGGGTGAGACCGATAAACAATTCGGTGAGTTGATCGATTTTGTCCGATGGGCGCAGTTCGATGCGCTGGGCTGTTTCCCGTTTTATCCTGAATCCGGGACCCCCGCGGCTGAAATGCCCGGTCAAATTCCTGAGACCGTCAAACAGCAACGTCTCGACGATTTGATGGTGACACAGCAGCGGATCGCCTTTGCCCGAAACGAAAACCGGCTCGGACGGACGCTCACCTGCCTCGTGGATTCGGCGGATCGCGACGGTTTATACCGGGGCCGCTACTACGGCCAGGCGCCCGATATCGACAGCATGTGTTTCATTCGAAAGGGTTCGGCGCCGCCGGGGCAGTTTATCGAGACGAAGGTCATCGGATCCAGCGACTACGACTTGCTTGTCGAGCAAATTTAGCTATTGAATTATCTCACGAGTAATGTAAACTCTCGGATTATGCTCAAGCAACTTCCGAATATTTTGACTTTGGGCCGGCTTGTCCTGACGCTTGTTTTCCTGGTTATGATTCTCCTGGCCCCACGGTATTACGCGGACGGTGAGAAACCGTTTCCCGGTTTTCTCGACGTCGCCTTCATCCTCTTTGTTATTGCCGGCCTGACCGATATCGCCGACGGCATCGCCGCACGCAGGTTGCATGTCACCAGCAAGTTCGGTCGGATGGTCGATCCGCTGGCTGATAAAATTCTGGTCTGCGGGGCCTTCATTTGTTTTGCCATTATCGGTCAGCCGAAATTGTTCGGCCTGAGTCCCGGTACACTGGCGGTGATCCACTGGTCGGTATTGGGTGTTCTGATAGCCAGAGAGGCTTATGTAACGATATTGAGGCACATGGCGGAAGCTCGCGGCATTAATTTCGCCGCGACGAAGTCCGGCAAGATAAAAATGTTCCTTCAATCATTCGCCATCGGCACGGTCATTATCAAGATGGCGCACGTCCAGACCGCGGCGTGGGGCAACTGGTTCGCCGCCATAACGTTCGCCCTGATGCTGGCTGTCACTATCTTTTCGGGCATCCGGGCGACGCAACGTCCTCACGGCCAAAAAACAACGTAAAGTAAGGAAAGAGGCTTGTGGAATATCAAAGATCAAAGATCAAAAATCAAAATAGTGGAACCCCGGCGTGCCGGGATGACTTCAATAATTTTGCATTTTGCATTTTAGTTTTTGCACTTTATTCTCTGTTGCTGTTCGCAGACGCAGCGCTGGCCGAAGAGTCATTTCTGCCTCCGCTTCCCGGCGATAAGACGTGGAAATTGGCCTGGAGCGACGAATTCGAGGGCACGCAAATCGACGCGTCCAAATGGGAGATTCTGGGCGACTGGAAACGCCGGGACGGCTTCTGGGTCAAAGAAGACGCCTACCTGGACGGCAAAGGCAACCTGATTATCCGCACGAAGAAAGACGGCGACCGGTACACATCGGGCGCCGTGCGCACCAGGGGCAAGTTCGAACACGCGTTCGGCTATTGGGTTTGTCGCTGCCGGTTCCCCACGCAGGAAGGGCACTGGCCGGCGTTCTGGCTTATGGCCGGCGGCGTAGGGAGCGTTGGCGACGGAGGCCGGGACGGCACGGAAATCGATATCATGGAAAAACCCTGGCGGGAGGACAAGATCACCCAGAACCTCCACTGGGACGGCTACGGCAAAGCGCATAAAAGCGCCGGGTCCGGGCACATTACGATCCCCGGTGTCAGCCAGGGCTTTCATACATTCGGCTTGCACTGGACGCCGGAGGAGTATGTTTTCTATGTGGATGGCAAGGAAACCTGGCGCTCCCGCGCCGGCGGTGTTTCGCAGGTGCCGGAATTTATGAAGCTAACCGAGGAAATCGGCAAGTGGGGCGGCGACATCACGAAAGCCAAACTGCCCGACACGTTCGTTGTTGATTACGTCCGTGTCTATGACGAGGTCGAGCGGGGCGGTCCGCTCTCGCGCCAAGAGATTCTCCGCAGGGCCGTGAGCGTCAAGCCGGCACCGCGACAGTTGGGCTGGCAGGGATTGGAGTTCATCGGCTTCGTCCATTTCGGCGTCAATACGTTTACCGGCCGGGAGTGGGGCACGGGCATGGAGGATCCGAAAATCTTCCATCCCGAAAAACTCGATACCGACCAGTGGTGCCGGATGATGAAGGCCGCGGGGATGAAACAGGTCATCCTGACGGCTAAACATCACGATGGCTTCTGCCTGTGGCAGACACGTTATACGACGCACTCGGTCGCGTCGAGTCGATGGCGCAACGGCAAAGGCGATGTGCTGCGCGACCTGGTCAATTCGTGTGAAAAATTCGGCCTGAAAGTCGGCGTCTATTTGTCGCCGGCGGACCTGTACCAGATCGAGAATCCGAAGGGGCTTTACGGCAACCTGAGCCGCTACTCCGAGCGCACGATCCCTCGCCCGGTGCCGGGTCGGCCGTTCCGTGACAAGCGAACCTTCACATACCTCGTCGATGACTACAACGAGTATTTCCTCAACCAGCTTTTCGAGCTCCTGACCGAGTACGGTCCGATCCACGAGGTCTGGTTCGACGGCGCCCATCCCAAGCGCAAAGGCGGGCAGAAATACACCTATGCCCAATGGTACGCGATGATCCGCGAGCTGGCGCCGCAGGCCGTGATATTCGGCAAAGGCCCCGACGTGCGGTGGGTCGGCAACGAGGCCGGAAACTCACGAGAAGCCGAGTGGAGCGTCATTCCCATCGACGCCCCGGCGGATAAATTTGCCTGGCCGGACATGACGGCGCAGGACCTGGGCAGCCTCGACAAACTGCAGGAAACTCTCCGCCGGGGCGGCTATCTGCATTGGTATCCCGCCGAGACCGACACATCGATCCGGCACGGATGGTTCTGGCGCGATCAAAAGCAGCGCGTCAAGACCACCGAGCATATCCTCGATATCTGGTATCGCTCCATCGGCGGCAACACCGTTCTTCTGCTCAATATTCCGCCCAACCGCGACGGCTTGTTCGCCGAGCGCGACTGCAAGGTACTGACCGAACTCGGCGGCAACCTTCGCCGGGCGTTTGAGACCAACCTGGCCGACGGCGCTACGGCGGTCGCTTCAGCGACCCGCGGCGCCGAATTTGAGGCTTCTAATGTGCTCGACGGCGACACAACCACCTGCTGGATGCCGCCCGACTGGACGACGCAGGCCGAGTTAACGGTGGCATTGCCGGACGAAAAGACGTTCAACGTCGTGGTATTCCAGGAGCACATCCGCGACTATGGCCAGCGCATCGCCAAGTTCGCCATTGACGTGCACCAGGCCGGCCGATGGCAACAGATCGCCGAGGGCCAAACCGTCGGCTACAAACGCATCTGCCGCATCCCGGAGGCCACGACCAACAAGGTGCGGATCAGAATCCTGGACGCCCGCGTTTGCCCCACGATCTCTACCTTCGCCCTATACCACGCTCCGCCGATCCGTTAAATCCTATCTCGGCAGGGCCGGCGTTTGGCTTTGAATTGGGTCTGTTTTTAGGGGTCCTCATGTAGGGCAATATGTCATAATCCATTTCCTATAAATGCTTTATGCAAAATCCATCTTCTACGAACTGGCTTTGTTTTGCAAGATCATGTCTTTGTTTAGGGTTTAGAAATTAGTGCTTCGGATTTCCGGCCAACGGCCGGCAAATTGGCTTTGTTTTTTCAAATGAGACTGCGAATGAACGCGAATAAGCACCAGGTATTTGCTTTTTGCTGACAAGAATGGGTACTGTTTTGCGCATTTTCGTAAATTTTTGTGCATTTCTAAGCATTTTTCGAAACGGATTTTGCTGATTTACACGGATTCATAGCTATCTCGAATGAATCCTGACTCACTCGAAAGGAGTAGATTGGGTTTGTTTTCTAAAATCAGCCACGAAGACGCAGAGGCACGAATAATTCCTTCGATATTCGACATTGGACATTCGTTATTCGATATTTGAATCCTGTTTTCCTGATAACCTGATGATCTGATCCCTCTCCTGTCTCCTGTCTCCTATTAGTTAACTATATATTATACTAAATTATACGCCCAAAATCAAGTGAAATCTTAAAATAAACGTTCAAGTTGTTTCCATCGAATCGCAGTGGCTCCGGCCAACAAAAACCACGCCAGTCGCTGCGCTTGGTGGCATGGGTTTCGTAAAACCTTCGCTCACTGCTGACACATCTCGCCCCTTGACATCTTTCTTTTCCTCGCCCATGGGTGACAGAGGGCAAGGAAAAGAAATGTCTTTTTCCGAAAGACGCGCCTAAATGTTCCTTTCGTAGAAATATTTCATAAGCTCTTGAAAATAGTAGTATTGCAACAGGTCATAAGAAAAAACACGCATAAAGGAAAAGAAGTTGACGGAAAGTGGTGCAGACTTATTCATAGTCGATCGTTATGGGTCAATCGTCAGTGGTGGTGGATCGTTTGGCTCGCTATTGTTCGGCGGACGTGTCGCGGGCGTCTCGCCCGCGCGTTCCGAGGGCATCCTGCCCTCGCCTTCGAGCGATGTGCTATTTAACACGTTGATCTATCGGCTGCTTAGTTCGCCATTGGTCGGCTTCGTCCGGCTTGTTCCTGGCTTCGTAGAGAATGTTGTGATTTTTTTGTGACTCGATTGTGTACAGAGGTTATCCTCCAGATACTTGCTCTTACTCTGGGTAATGCATTTGCTTTACTATCCTATCAAACCTTGGGTCCGAACGGAGTGGAAACAACGACGAGTCTATTTTGAGAAAAGGCATCATGGGATTTCGTTCTTCGTACGCTTTTTCCAGCCACCGAAATGCTTCATCGGCATGGCCGAGGTTTGCGTAAAGACCTGCAAAATGCATCGGAGAGATATATTCATTTCTCTCCTTTTCCTGTAATTCTGTAAGCAACTTTTCAGCTTCAGTTTTCATCCCTGACAAAGCATATGCTCTTCCAAGCATAGCCAATAGTCGTGAGGTGTGACCGGCGAGTTCTATGGTTTTTCTAATAGATTGAACCGCTTCCGGGTACATGGACATCGATAAAGAGTGTTCTGCCTTACCCACAAGCGCCGTGATGAAACCCGGGTCCAGTTTCAACGTTTTCTCACGTTGTGCCGTAGCATTGTCGTGCTGTCCGGAATACGCGTATATCGTTGCAAGGCTACTGTTAAGCACATGTGAGAGCGGATCGAGGTCTATAGCGCATTGAATCGTTTCAATCGCCGTCTCAAAACATCCGGCTATGGTCCAGTACCAGGCAAGGCCGTGGTATCCATAGCTGTAATTCGAATTGAGCTTAATCGAGCCTTCGAGACTTCTTCGAGCCTTTTCCCAATCCCAGTCATAATGAAGCGCTATCCAGCCGATACCTCCCAATGCCTCGGCGCACGTTTGATCCAGTTTGAATGCCGTGTTCATGGCGACTTTGGCTTTGCTGAAACTCTCATGTGGGGGTGCATAGCCCCAAAGCGATGGAACCCAATAAGCCCCTCCAAGCCATGCATGGGCTTCTGCGTAATCCGGTTGTATCTCGATAGCTTGGTTAAGGTACGTCGCGGCTGTTCGGTAACCTTCCGGAGTATGCTTTTCCATGAAGAAAATACCCCTGAGATAAGCTTCGTATGCTCTGGAATCTATCTGTTGCCTGCATGAGATTCGCTTCTTCTCCTCAGTTGTGAGGATAATCTCGATTTCACCGGCGATGGCAAGGGTCACTTTGCTTTGTAGGTCAAGAATACTGTCGAGTGTCCCCGTATAATTCTCCGACCATAGATGTGTGTCGATCCTCGTATCAATAAGCTGCACTGTGATGCGAACGTTATTTCCGACCTTCAGTACCGAACCCTCAATGATGGCATCGACTTCCAGTTCTTTTGCGATTTCCGGTACCTTTTTGTTCGTATTTTTATAATACATGGATGACGTGCGCGAGATTACTCTAAGGGCTTTAATTTTACCGAGTTCGGCGATCAGGGCGTCTGTCATGCCATCCACAAAGTATTCCTGCTCCTGGTTGCTGGAAAGATTCTCAAATGGCAGTACCACGATGGCCTTTATTGGTTGAGAGTGGTCTGTTTCGATGGATTCTTCCTTCTTCGCTATATGGTGCAACTCACTTAATGCGTCTTCGATCGCAATAGCCATGTCACCCATATCGCGTAAACGGCGTCCCGTTTCCTTCTCCAGACAGCGACGGAGCAGAACATATATACTCCTCGGCATTTTTTTAGGTAAAGCATCCCAGTCCGGATCACGTTCGATAATGCCCGCCAATATATCCGTCGCCGTCTCACCCTCAAAAGGAAGCCGGCCAGTTAGCATTTCGTACATGATACAACCGAATGACCAAATGTCCGTACGGTTGTCAGTATCTTTGCCACGGGCTTGTTCCGGAGACATGTAAGCCGGTGTCCCCATGAGGTGGCCGGGCCGTGTGACGGTAGCATCAGCAGATTCACCTTCACTTGCCAAGGCTTTAGCCAGTCCGAAATCCAGTACCTTAACCCTGCCATCAGGGATGATCTTAATATTACCCGGCTTGAGATCCCGATGGATGACTCCCTTTTCATGAGCCGCTGAGATGGCTTCGGCCACTTGCTGGCTGATTGAAAGGACCTCCTGGAGCTTCAATGGTTTGTGAGCAATCCGTTCTGTCAGCGTCTGGCCCGGGACATATTCAAGAACCAAGTAACCAGAATCATCCTGCTCAATTATATCATGGATAACAGCGATATTTGGGTGATTCAATGAGGCCAGAAGTTTGGCTTCCCGCCTGAAGCGCATCCGAGTATTCGGATCGGATTGCAGTTCAGCCGGTATGCTCTTAATCGCCACGGAGCGGTCGAGCCTGGTATCACGAGCTAGATAAACGATGCCCATCCCCCCTTTGCCGATCATCTCGGTGATCTCAAATCTTCCGATTTTTTGGCCGATCAAATTGTTTCCGGCTATCGTATCTTCGATGCGACTCTCATCGGCTAAGACAAGGGAATCAAATAATGCGTCGACTTTCTGGAACTCCTTGATCTTATTTCGTATTTGTCCCTCAAACTCCGGATACTTGTTCACGAATTCTTCTATGTCCGGCTCTTTATCCTGCAACTGCATCTCGATAAATTGGCGAACCACCTCTTTAAAAACATGTTCTTCTTTATGTCCATCTGCCATTGCTGTCAAATCGCCCAGAAGATATCCGTGAGTGCCGCCAGTGCACGCGAGAGGAGGTGACCAACGGCGTGAACACTTTTTCCAAGTCTATGTCCTATCTCTTCATAGGAAAGACCCTCAATCTTTGCTAAGATAATAATTTCCCTGTATTCAGGTTTTAATCTGTCGATTGCTTTCTCAAGCTTGTCCAGATCTTCTTTTTTGGACATTATTGCGCTTGGTGTGGTCGTATCCATGAGGCCGGGCACTTCAACGAAATCACCCCTGTTCTTAGTGATATTGGGCTCAAGCCGAATTTCTCTACGGATGTCGCGTTTATCCGCATGGAGTTTGTCCAAATTGTTATAGAGCACGTTTTGAGCAATTTTTGATAACCACCGCAGAAAATCCCCTTCATTTGTATAGGTGAAGTTTTCAATACCCTGCAAGGCGAAGAATAATGCGTCCTGGAC
>Ga0180432_10005399_pt1 | contig 17022 bp, 13 predicted proteins | sample SS_ome_10_FD_132414 | JGI IMG/M metagenome (GOLD analysis project Ga0180432, IMG submission 132414) | Hypersaline lake sediment archaeal communities from the Salton Sea, California, USA - SS_1_MS_2 metaG | ecosystem: Environmental > Aquatic > Non-marine Saline and Alkaline > Hypersaline >...
CGGGGCCTGTTGCTGTTCGGATTCTATCGTCACGTCCCCCATGTAGGAGGTCTCTCCGCCGATTTCGTCTTCTTCGGACATATGATCACCAGAATTACGTGATGCTCCTATAGAGCAATCTCCGTGCTGTTACGTGATTACCAACCGTCATGCGGCTGAAAAAGGTTTTCTGAGGTCCAGGCAATGATCGAATGAGCAACGCCGGGGAACCGGCAGATCACAGCATCGGCTCTATCTGTTCAGCGGGGTATCGGTAAGCCCGGTAGATCATTCTCCGTCCCTTGGCCCTGTCCGCGAGAGGGTTCCGGTAGTCCCAGACCACCTCGCCTTCCGGTGTGACCTCCAGAAGACGCCCATCCTCGGTGCCGCCGGCGCAGATGAAGGTGTTTCCGTTGGGCAGCCTCTGCTGCCCCGATAGGTACTTGGCGTGCATCTCCTGGGGCGGATCGTCCTTGAATTCCCAGACGATCCCGCCACTCAGAGGGTCTACCTCGAGGACCCGAGAGTGATCCCTATGGGGTCCGTTGTCAAATAGAAGGACGTGGCCATTGGGCAGCATATTTGCAGTGTGCTGATAATCCAGCTCTCCCGGCCCCCATGCCCACACTATTCGGTGGCTCTCCCGGTCAATGACGGCAATGGTATCAAGATTCCTGTGGCTGATCAGCACATTGCCCTCCCTGAACCTGTTGTCCCGCCTCCCCGACTCGTTCTCAGGAAGCACCTGAACGGTATTTGTGTGCGTCCAGTCCATCTCCTCCCTAGGGAAATCTATCCCCAGTAGATCCTCCAGCTCCTGTATGTGTCTGTCGGAGTGCCAGAGCCAAACGATCTCCTTTTCCGGGGTTACCTCCAGCGCGACGGTGTTCTTCGTGCAGACGCCTCTGTACACAGCGGGATTGTAGATGTTCTCATGATTAAGCATGATGGTGTTGCCGTTCTCCAGTCGCTGGGCATCGTGGTGGATTCTACACTCGTAGAACCAGGCCTCACGCCCCTCCCAGTCGCACTCCTGTATTCCCCTCGGATATTCCCGAGCGAACCTCGTATCGTATAGCAGGTTGCCGTTTGATAGCAGTTCGGCAAAATGGACCCCGGGGAGCCGCCACTCATGCACCACCTTGCCCTCCATGTCGATCAGGTAAGCCGACTGGCCGTGATCGGGTGCAAAGAGCGTGTAGCTGTACCAGCAACTCTCCGGTTCATGCTTCACGAGACCCATCATTTCCGAAGACATGGAGTCACCTGGCAACCATGAAATAAACCTCTTTGCGGAGATAGTCGTTCGATGCCCGTCATATTGAAATACCAGTACCGATAGCACCCTAACCGCATGTCGGCTCGCCTCCTCCGATTCCTCCTTCTGATCGTATTGATTCTGCCGGCCGCCAGGGTCGATGGTGCCGGTGATCCGAACTTCGTCGATGTCCTGTATCTTTGCCGTGCTTCGACCTGGAACGCTGAACGGAGGGATCTGATCCTGTCATCCGACCCGAGCATCAACGTGCTTGGCGTAGAAACCGTGGGCGCTTTCGCCATCTGGCAAGGCCAGATAAACCCCGCCAGTGTCAACCGACGGCTTCGGATCTACATGCCCAGAACCTACCAGCAGCTGATAGGGGAGAGGGATCTGGTGGTCTTGCACGATGCGCCCCACAGCCATCCGGAACAACCGGAGGTGAGGCTTGACCCGAGGTGGCTTCACTGGTGGGTAGATGCGGTTAACGAAGAAGGAATGGGCCTTTCCATGTGGGGAGGAGATGCCTCCTGGGGAGGTCAGGGCGAGCAAGTCAACCCGTCCTGGGGAGAGACGGTGCTGGAGCCGATCCTGCCCTTCGAGTGTCTCCCCGCATACAGTCCCTCGGTCCCCAGGCCAATGCAGCCGGATTTCGTCGATCCGGAACACCCGCTGGCGAGGTTGCCCTGGGACGGATCCCCTCCGATCATGGTTCTCAACAACGTTGCTCTGAAACCTGGGGCCCAGCTCATAGCCCGTGCTCGGTCAGCGAGCCAGGCCTACCCGTGGATGGCCTGGTGGACTCAGGGCGAGGGCAAGGTCCTAGGAGAGGCACAGGTCTTCTCGAGCCTTGGAGGAGGTGCGAGGATGCGCGAGGAGTGGGACTGGTGGCAGGATTTCGTAATCTACCTTACGTACCTCGCTGCGGACAAGCCGATACCCGCCGACATAATCCGGGCACACAGGATCAGGGAAGAGATCAACACCCATATCGCACAGGCCTCCCTCATGGTTTCCCTGCTGGAATTCGTCGAGAGGTTCGGAATAAGCACTGTTGATCTCTACTCGGAACTCGATGACATCAACGTGCTTAAGATGCAGGCCGAGGAGCACTATCGACAGGACGACTATGACAGCGCGGCAGAGGTGTTTGAGGAGATCAACTCGGCGTGGTCCGAGCTCAATATGAAGGCAATAAGGGTCAAGGAGAACGCCCTGATCTGGGTGTACATCATCGAATGGCTCATCGTAACCAGCGCGGCGATCATATCCGGAACCGTGGTTTGGACGCTCATGATCAGGAGGAAGATGTACAAGGAGATAGCGACTACCAGGATTTCCGCCTAGGGAAATCGCCGAGCCCAGTCTATAGATCACAGAGGGTCTGATAAGTGAGCAACACCCAGCCCAACATACTCCTAATAATGTCCGACCAGCACAACAAGCACGTCTGTGGATGCTACGGCGACACTGTCATATCAACCCCCCACATAGACGCTCTGGCATCAGAGGGAGTTGTGTTCGAGAATGCCTACTGCCCCTTCCCCCTCTGTGCGCCCTCTAGGATGTCCTTCATGACCGGGAGAGGATCCTCTGATATCGGTATGTACGAGAACTCGGCGATACTGCACTCCCATGTACCCACCTTCGCTCATCTTCTGGGCGGAAACGGGTACGACACCGCCCTGTGCGGCCGAATGCATTTCAATGGCCCGGATCAGCGACACGGCTTCCAGCGGAGGCTATTCCCGGAGGTCACCGGCACATCGGCAGGGATGCTCTCGGATACCCCCGGTTTCATGCGGGCGAGCCTGGAGAAGAGCGGGCCGGGGCGTAATCACTACCTCCTCTACGACAGGGAATGCGTCGAAAGCGCGGTCAGTTGGCTGATCGAGAGGCGGCGTGGACGAGACAGGCCCTTCTGCCTCGTTGTGGGACTGGTGGGACCCCACTGCCCCTACGTTTGCCCCCCGGAGCTGTTCTGGAAGTACTACGAGAAGGTCCCTCTTCCCAACAACACAGAGGGCCGACTAGAGAGGCTCCACCCGTACAACCGGAGATTCATAAGGAGATCCAAGATCGATGACGCAACGGAAACCGAGATCAGGCGCACTAGGGCAGCCTACTACGGCATGGTCGAGTTCGACGACCAGCTCATCGGTCTTCTCCTTGACGCCCTAAGGGAGTCGTCACTCCTGGACGAAACCGTCGTGATCTACACTAGCGACCATGGCGATATGCTGGGCGAGCACGGTATGCTCTGGAAGATGTCCTTCTACGAGGCCTCTGTTGGGATCCCACTGGTGGTCCGGATGGCGGGAAGCGATGGCGGCGGGAGAAGGGTATCCCCGGCCGTGAGTCTGATTGACCTCGCGCCAACCCTGACCGATATCGCCGGCACTTCCTCGATCCCGGATGTGGCGGGCAAGAGCCTGGTCGGCTACCTGCAGCATGGGCACCCCAGAGCCAAGAGGGACGGCGTGTACTCGGAGCTCATGATCCCGCCGGATGTCTGGACGGTTCACGGACCCTCAGGTGGACCCGGGCGAATGCTCAGGAAGGGGAGGTGGAAGTTCGCGTACTACCACGGTGAAGATCATGAGCTCTATGACATCGAGAGTGACCCGGAAGAGGTCAACGATCTCGCGGCTGATCCTGAGTACGGAGATATCTGCGACGAGATGCGGGAACAGGTCCTAGCTGGTTGGGATCCCGGGGTCCTGACGCGGGCGATGTCGAGATACGCAAGGAAGAGGAACCTCGTGGGTGCCACACCTCCAGACCCAGGGGTCCTGGCAGGGGAGTACTGGGAAGGCCCGGAAGGATACGGTTACGTGGAAGAGATTTAGGCGATTGGGTCTGCCCTGGTTAGGTTTATGGTTAGCTACCAGCGGAGTTGGGGATATTTTTCTGGGCCGGTTACGATGTCTGGCACGATGAATCGGCACCTGATCTTCGTCCTGATCATGTTGGCCGCGTGCGGTGTCCTTGCCGGGGCCAAGGTGGACCCCTCTACGGGTTTGATCCGCGTCATCTCCATCGGCGAGTGCTTTCACCCCGAGACACGCCTCCCCTTCTTCCTCCGGGCAGACCCGCGAATAAGATACCAACCGGTCCCCACCAACTGGTACGAGGGAACCTTCTCCGCCGTCGGAAGCGACAGAAAGGATGCAGAGAGGTTCATGCGGCTTTACTTCCCCCGGAGCTACGAACGCTTCCTGGAATCCTATGACGTCACTCTACTCTCGGATTTCGAGGTGGACATCATAAGTCCGACCCAGTTCGAATGGATGGCGGATGCGGTTGAGGTCGGTGGTATGGGAATCGGGAAGTACGAGATGAACTACGATCCGGCCCACTGGCAGACCTTCGACCTCTTCCGAGCGTCGGCCCTCTACCCGGTGTTCCCGACCTCACTGGCACATGGAAGGGAGTTCTCCGGCATCGGGCTGAGGGCGACGACCATGCCCGATACAGGGGAGAATCACCCGATTCTCGACCTTCCCAACATGCCCGGTAACCGCCTGCCGGTGGACATAGGAAGCGGCAAGGCGGGGTACGAGAACCCGCGACAGGGCTCAACGGTTATAGCCCGATACGTACCCAACAGGGAGCCGGCTATGGTGATCTGGCAATACGAAGAGGGTCAAGCGATGAGCTGCGTTCCAGGACACGATACCATAGACTGGGCCCTCTCCGAGCACTGGCCCTTCACCGTCGACTTCTGGATCAACCAGGTTTGGTATCTGGCCGATCTGGAGATCTCTCTGGATATAGAGATACTCCACCAGCTCAGGGAGAATTCAATGTCATATGCAATCCAGAGAGAACTCGCGACCAGCGTTATCGACTTTGCGGAGAGGTTCGGCAGCCCCACAGCGCGTCTGTACCAGAAGCTGTCGGAGGCTGACGAGACGAAGGAGGAGTCGGATCGGCTCTACAGGGAGAACGATTACCAAGAGAGCATGGAGATGGTGGAACTCGCATTCGAGCAGCTCAGAGAGGTCGCGGATGAATCGGTCAAGGCCAAGGACGCAGCCCTCTTCTGGATCTATGCCGTCGAATGGGTCGTGGTTACCGCTGCAGCAATCATCTCCGGATCCGTGTTGTGGTCGCTCATGGTGAGGAGGCGTCTCTATTCGGAGATAGCCGTTACCCGCAGCCAGCACTGACCCGCGAAAGGGTCTGCGCCTGACTGACGCGCGACCCCCCTGGAACTCCCCTTCATGTCGAAGAGGAAATCACTATAAGAGATCGAACCGATCCAGATGAGGTTGGCCTCCTATCACAAGTACACGCCATTGGCAATCATCTGCCTGCTTATCGGCTGCGGGGTAATCTCAGCCGCTCAGGACGAACCCAGGATAATCAAGGTCATCGGGACAGGCAAGGCCGAAGGTATGCCAATCGTAACTGCCTGGTTCACTACGGAACCCTCAACCGACCCCATAATCATCCCCACAAGGGCCTTCGGCGGGGTAACATCATGCGACATAGTCAGGGTGATGCGCCTCTACTTCCCAAGGACGTACGAAGGTCTACTCGACTACGAGTTCTACTTCATGGCCCAGGTTGACATGCAGTTCTTCGGACCCAAGGAGGAAAAGTGGCTATACGATGCCCTGATCGAGCACCAGAAGGGGGCGGTAAACACCAGAAGCGTGATGAGCGGCGGCAGCCGACTGAATATACCCTGGCGTGATAGCATACTATCCCAGGCGTTTCCCAACAACGCCCCCGCCGCAATCGCCAACCTGGGGAAGGGGCAGGCTGGAAGACTGGTCATCGATAATCGGGCGGAAATCCCGAATATCATGAAGGCCTTCAAGGAGCCGATAGAGAGCATATTCGGTCGGTATTCCGGGCTCTACACCGTCCCAAAGCCCGGTTCGGTTATACTCTCTTACACCGAGAACCAGGCCGGACTGGGCCATCCCATCCCGGGTCAGATAGCCCATGTCTTCTACTGGCGATGGAACCGGTCGATAACCTTCACATTTCAGGATATGGTCTACAACGCCTTCTGGAGCTCGGTCTACTCCGGGGGGCAATCCAACCCGTACGCCCTGGACATAATCGCAAATATAGTCTGGTTCAGCACCGGCAGGGAGCTGCCCGCCGACCCCTGGAAGGTCCACGACTTCAGAAGGGACCTCTTCGACTTCCGAATCAGGAAGAGCCTTCTCTTGAGCCTCCTGGATTTCGCCGAGGGATTCGGAGCCAACCCCTCCCGGGAGTACGAGCACCTCGCTCAGATCGAGGCATCGAGATCGAAGGCGTCAGACTTCTACCTTGATGGGGATTTCGACGGGGCCTACAGTGAGATGAAATACGCCTTGGACAGGGTCTCGGAGATAGAGGCGGAGGCTACTGAACTGAAGAACAGGGCTCTGCTATGGGTTTATGTGGTCGAGTGGACCGTCACGACCGGCGTCTTCCTGCTCGCGGGTTTCGTTCTCTGGACCCTGATGGTCAAACGTGCGCTCTACAGGGAAGTGGGTCAGACTAGGGGGATATAGTCAATTTCATCTTGTTACGGCCAGCTTCACAGTCCGAGAGTATCTGCCTACGGATCTCTGGTCTGATGCGAAACGCAACCGCCGAAACCCTGAGGAGGATCTTGCCTACCCGGGTACCAGCGGCTTCCCACCCAGCATATCACCCAGTGTGCCGGCCACTCCCTTGATCAGGCCCGCGATCTCCGGCCAGGCTAGGGCAAAGAGGGCCAGGAATGCCAGCGCAGCAAGACAGTACACTATCAGGGTGAGAACATCTCGGTCGCTGCTGCCCCGCTGAAGGATCAGCTGAAGGCAGTTGAGCGGCCCCTTGAGGTGAGAAAGCGGCCCCATTTGATCCAAGAAATCCAGTGAAGTTCGATGCTCCATCACCCCCGAAGCCAGTATCTGTTCCTGGCAGTCGTCGATCACGGCGTTGTAGGGCTGTCTTCGGGGATGGACTCCGAACCTTCGGGTAACGAGTTTCGCCCCGCAGTTGCTGCACATATCAGATCCAGGGGAGCATAGAGAGTAACACGACGGACAGTGAAAGCCAGCCAAGCCCTCCTCCGGCAGATCAACCGCCGACGTATCGACGCGCTCTTCCGACTCGGCCGTCTCCAATTCCCCTTCAAGACGGTTATCGGGGCCATGGATTCTACTCTTCCTCCGCAGGCAGCAGAATCCAGCGGAAAGTGATTCAACAAGCCGGCCCATTTACTGCCCCCATCAGCGTTGCATCTCGTTCAGAGAGGACTTCTTATAGTCTATCCTTCCCGGACGCTGCATAGTGTGAATTCCGCGACCGAGCCTTTGAGATCGAGTTCGGCCTGACTTCCTGTTTGGCGGAGCGGAAGATACCTCTCGGGCTGCCACGTGCAGTCAAATTGAACCGGCTCTCCCTCTCGTTTTAAGCTACCTTCAACTGACTATTCACGTTGATCGCCATGGGGAGAATCAAATTCGGGTTGATCATACCGCAGGGATGGAAGTTCGACCTTCCGGACTCGAAGGAGTCACACGGATTATATAAATCGATAGAGAGGACAGCGAGGAACGCCGAGGAGATTGGATTCGACTCCGTAGCGCTCTTCGACCACTTCCACACCGTCCCGTCGCCGGCGCACTACCCGGTTTTCGAGTGTTGGACGACGCTTGCGGCACTCGCGGCCTCCACCGATCAGATCGGGCTCTCCGAGTGCGTCACCTGCAACTCCTACAGGAACCCGGCATACCTGGCCAAGATTACATCGATCGTCGACGTGATAAGCGATGGAAGGCTTGAGCTGGGCATAGGGGCCGGGTGGTATGAGCACGAGTACGATGGGTACGGGTACGATTTCGAGAAGCCCTCTGTAAGGATCGGTATGCTGGAGGAGGCTGTTCAGATCATCAAGAGCATGTGGACACAGGGATCCACCCATTTCAACGGCGAGTACTACAAGCTCGACGGTGCCCTCAACTATCCCAAGCCGGTCCAGGAGCCTCATCCACCGATCATGATCGGGGGAGGAGGGGAGCAACTCACCCTGAGGGTTGTCGCCAAACACGCCGACATCTGGAACGGCGGGTGGGACCTCGATACCTACGAGCACAAGCTGGAGGTCCTCCAAGGGCACTGTGAAGCAGTTGACAGGGACTATGAGGATATCACAAAGTCGTATATCAGTGACCTCTTCGTCGCGCCAACCAGGGAGAAGGCCGTGAAGCTGCTGAAGGACTGGAAGGATAGGCAGAGCGCTCTGATCGGAGAGCCCGTTGATTTCGACATGGAGGAATACCGAGAGCGAAATGCGGTGGGAGACCCGGAAGAGGTACTTGACCGGCTCACAGGAGCGAAGGAACTCGGTGCCACCCACTTCCTTCTCGACATGCCCAATGCGGCCGATCGAGAGCTCATGGAACTGCTATACGATGAGGTCGTGGAACCGCTGAGATCAGCCTGATGGTCGAACCCTGATCATATCTCTGCGATCATCTTTGTCGTGCTAACCTCTCGATACAGCCGTCTCCTGATCATCAGCGACCAGACTGCCACGCCACAGGCGAGCGCAGCGCCGGATACCACCAGATACTCGATCACGTAGACCCAGAGCAATGCCCTGTCCTTGAGATTCACAGCAATCCTCGATGTCTTCTTCCACATCTGCTGTATCTCGTCGAGTATAATGCCGCACTCAACATAATCACCCTCGAGGTAACTTTCCTCTGCCTCCCTGTGGGCCTGGTCGATATCATCGATCTCCCTGAACCCGCTCAGGACGTTTGCGCCGAACCTCTCGGCAAAATCCAGAACTGAGATAACCAACGACCTCTCCGCGTAGTGGGTCGATATCTGGTCGCGAAGCCTCTTGACAAGCACGACATCCAGGGGAATCTCCCTCCTCGCCCCATAGTACACCAGGTAGGTGACGAAATCCGGGAAGTAATCCCAGTAGCCGATCATCAGATTACGGGTGTCCCTCGAATGAACGACCTGGGTTTCCCCGACCAGAAACCCCTCGCCGTATTCCCAATCGAAGATATAGGGCCACCGGGTACCTCCGTGCACCACATCCGCCACTCGATGGGCACCCTCTTTGACCTTCACCGCATTGTTCAATTCTATCGGTGGGCAGGTCTTCCAGGGAAGCCGGGCCAGGGCGTTGGATTCATCTACGAAATCCACGCGCTGGGGAGTCGCGACCTCGTAGTTGTAGCCGCCGAGACCATCAGCCGGGAGCAAGGGGCCGAGCATAGTCTCGCCCCAGGATGTGTAGAATCCCTCGCCCCCGCCGCCCCAGGCGGCGTCGCCGCCCCACATCTCGAGGGAGACCCCGAATTCCTCTATAGACTCCACAAACATCATGACCCAGGTGTCCTTGAACCAGAGGTCCTCATAGGCGGTGGAGGCGTATGGGCACTCGTGGAGGATGATCATGTTGTACTTGCCCACCAGATCCGCGGTACGTCTGGGCGTATAGATACGCATTATCCTGTGAAGCACGGTGGGGTCCTCTCCCAGAAGCTCTATATGGGAGTGACCGGGGACCGGGATCCGGAACACGGATACGGCCGGGTCCTGGCTCAGGTAGCCATGCCACAGGTTTGCCCTCGAGATGAAGAGGACGCTGATCGGCGCATCGCCCCAGCAGGCGTTCGATGCGATCGCCGCAACGCAGAACATGGTAAACAACGTCCCTGCCCGCACAATCCTCACCGCGATGGAAGGTTCAAATCGCCTCAAATATATTTCTCAAACCGACGACGAACGCGGCTACCCAACTGGGATGAATAGCAGGTGTCTCTCAATATCGCCCTTTCCCACCGAAATTTAACTGTCTGGCCGATACCCAGGATAACGCAAGATCGTTTCAGGGAAGAGCTTAGTATTGTTACATCGAAGGGGAAACATGGAGCCCGATAGACACACGTGGGGCATCGTTCTCGTCGCCGTTCTGGCAATATTCGCCGCGATTCTTGTATCCGCGCTGATGTTCGGTTTTCCGGAAAATGGCGATTCCCCCGCAGATGAACCGATGCAATACGTACTTTCCCAGTCTTCAGAACCTCCCGACAGTACGATGACCGGGGTCTTGGGCCTGGGAGTATCGCTCCGGGGGGGAGAACTGACTGTCATCGACGAGTACGCGAAGTTCTACAATGGCAAGGAGTTCTTCTATCTCAGGGAATCCGCCCACGAGACCTCCCTCTCTTCATTGAAGGAACGGCAGGAGCTAGGCGCAGCAATATCAACCTCAAGCCCGTTCGTGCTTGTGGAGCTGGGCGCAGACCCCTGGTACGGCCCGGGCTCGGGCGAAGGAGACGCCATTCCAGGCAACTTGGTGATAAGGGAAATCGTCGAGATCGGAGATCTGAATCTGACTGACATCATAGGAGAGCTCTCGACCGATCTCCTCGGAATGCTCCCCTCATACGATGAGGACATCGCCATTTCACGCGAGACGCTCGACCCGAGGGCCTACAACTCCGAGAGGACACTGGTTTTCGTCACCTACGTGGACAGCTCACCCCTGGTCATCTTCGACGGTCTGGCGCTCTACGAAGGACCCCTGGAATGGTACATAGAGCCGCTGCACCTGTTTATCGCGGCATATGAACTGACCGGGTCGGGCAAGGTCTCCGCCTCAACCTTCATACCGCCAAATATTGCCTGGGCGGAAAGGGAGGGCCTCCGGGTAAGCTGTTTTATTCCAGATTACCAATCCCCAGCAGGTGAGGAGCTGATATTCCGCTTCGCCCTCAAGAACACGGGGCAGGAGACATACAAGGCCACGGCTGGACCTCCCTTCTTCGACATCCATCTCCACGACCAGGAATCGGAGGTTGGATCCTGGAGCTCGGGAAAGGCCTTCCCGGAATACGCTGAGATGATCGATTTGTCCCCCGGGGAGGCCAGGCGTGAATCTATCCAGTGGATACCCTCCGCCTATGTTGAAGGTGCCCAGCGCCCCGTTGATCCCGGGGAGTACAGCGTTACAGCTACCTGGGTTCCGGAAAACCTCGAGACCGATGGCTGCGTACTGGAGATAGTCCCCTAGCGCCCATGGGCCTGAGGAGGGTTCGGATGTCAGCTGGCGGACGAATGGGACCGAAGCGGAAATCTTTTAGAGACAATCAAGTTGCCGGCTCACAGTGCCCAGGACTACCTGCATTCAACTCATGCTGACGCTATCACTCCTGATCCCATCTTCATATGCGATGAACTACACCGACATCAACGCATCTGAGGCGTACGGACTCCTCTCCTCGGATCCATCGGTTTTCCTGTTGGACGTGAGGTCGCTTTCCGAGTACGTAGCCGGACATATACCCGGGGCCTATCACATCCCGCACGATGTTATCTCCGACAGGGAAGCCGAACTCCCCGAAAGGAGAAATCGATCGATACTGGTATACTGTCAGGGTGGATACAGATCCAGTCTGGCCAGCGCCGAGATCGCGGAAATCGGCTATTCCCCTGTCCAGAATATGGCTGGGGGTTTCGCCTCCTGGTCTGAAATCGGATATCCTGTCGTCTACGGCTCGGATATGGGGGTGTTCGAGGTTGGGGAAGCCTCTCGCCGAACCATTGTCATCATGACGGTCCTTCTCTCCCTGGTCGCTGCCGGCTCACGTCAATGAGACGTGAATCGGGAGGGCATGGCCGTCGGGCCGATATCAAGCAGTCATGGAAGCCTTGCTGGCACGAACGCGAGATCTACAGCGGTACTGGAATTTGGTCCGACCACATAATAAACGAAGAGGGCCTTGACTGATTGACATGCCGGAAGGCGAAGACCCGAAGCCATCGAGGCCTACCTTCGACGAGATAAGGTGCGAGTTGGTGGACTGTGTCACATTAATAGAGAATGGCTTTCCCGTTCAAGCAGCGGCGAGGCTGACCAAGCTCGCGTGGCGCCTTGAGGGCTCGATCGAGGGCGTTGAGGAGGGCGGGAAACCCCCGAAGAAGTCGGCGTTATCGGTGTTTCCTTGGGAGAATGATCGGGCGTTCACAGGAACTTAGGGCGAGGCCGTGCTCTAGAGATGGTAGCCAGATACCGTCTTGTAGGTGAGAGTCTCTACCTCGGTGTAGATCCCTTTCTGGTCCTCAACTATCCGGTTCATCTGCCCTCTCAACTTGCCTTCGACGGTCTCCCCGATGGAGGAGTAGAATCCCAGCAGATCCTTCTCCACCCTCTGGGCAAACTCCAGCAGCAGCATATTGGAGAAGGATTCGGCCACGTCTCGCTTCCAGTTCAGGTACTCGAGGAGGTCCCTTCCCCTCCGATCGGCCTCCTTCAGTGACCTGGTCGCTTCCGATGGAATATCCCCAGAATAACGTATATCGCACATGTGAGACAGCGAATCCGCATGTCTGGTCCGTGAGTTCGAGAGCTCGATGATCAGATCCTTGATCTCTCCCCTCGTGGCTCTCTCGGACGAATCAAGGTATACTGCCCGAGCCAGGTTATTCGCCTTGACTGCCATCTCAAACAGTGCTACAGCTTGGATTTCCTGTGCCACACACCCCACTCCTTCGATTCCGGTTCCCGGAACCTTGGAGAATTGTCTCGAGTCAGCTCATAAATATCTCTCGATATATCAGATGCACTTAAAGGCAAAGGGAGATCTTCACAAGCCACATGAAGAAGATGATCGTCGAGGGTCGTTTCGCGCCCGTTATGGGGCGGCTGCTGGGGAACCTATTCGACAAGGTAGAGTGCGTGGAACTCATTGAGCTGATCAGGCTCGATATCGAGAAGGGAGTGAAGCTGGTTCTCGTCGATCTGATCTTCAAGCCGAAGTACACGATCGAGGATCTGGATTCGCCGCCCGGAATGGAGGTAGTCGATGTCCTGAAGCGACAGGGTCGCCGTTACACGTGTCTCATAAAGGGTAAGGCGCCGGCGGATATGGTCCCGCTTTTCAGGAAGTTCCAGCTAGATCTGGTTTGGGATACCCCCTCACGCGTAACCGGGGACGGATTCACGCTCTGCTGCCAGGGAGATGAGGAGGATCTCAGGAGGCTTCTGGAGGTTCTGAAGATCTTCACCAGAGTCGAGGAGATCAAGATACTGGCGCCAACGTATCACAAGGAGGATATACTCTCATGCCTAACGGAGAGACAGAGGGATGTCCTCTTGAAGGCCAACCAGAAGGGCTACTACCAGCATCCGAGGCTTACCAACACCGAGGAGCTCTCGAAGGATCTTGGACTGAGCAAGTCCACGGTAACCGAGCATCTGAGGAAGGCGGAGTCTCGCCTGATGAAGAGTATACTAGCCGGCCATCTTACTTGAAAACGATAGCCTACCTGTAGGGGGGATCCGAGGGGGCCGGTTCTTCATCGAACTCCACCTCAACAACGGGCATGTATGGATCGGGAGGATACTCCGGAAGGCCCTCTACCCGGCACCGGTCTCCGTTTTGATCCACCTCCAGGTCGACATCCCTTCCGAGAATGCGGGCCCTTAAAGGCCTACTTCCGCACCAAGCGAAGTTCAGCGTGGAACCGGGCCACCTGTGGATCAGGAAATACACCCTCTTCCCTCTCTTGGTCGCAACCGCTACCGCAGGCGCACCGATGGGGCTAGGCCCAGCCCCGTAGATGGCCTCGCCGTTCGCGTCCATCCACCTGCCCACCTTGCGGAGCCTGTCCACCGCCAGGGGTGGGAACCTTCCATCCTCGTCCGGGCCGACGTTGAGCAACAGGTTTCCATTCTGAGAGACGCACGACGTAAGGAGGTGAAGGATCTCAGCGGTTGGTTTGTAGTTGTAGTCGTGGCGTGCGTATCCCCAGGTGCGATTCATCGTGTAACATGACTCCCAGGGGCGGTCCTCGCGCCTTATGACGTTCTCCGGGGTACCGTAGTCGGCGGGCAGCCCGGCCCTGTTATTCATAACGATCTCAGGCTGCAGTTCGCGTGCTCTATCGACGAGTTCCTTCGAGCTCCAGAGCTCGGTGTCTCCTGGAAACATTCCGTCGAACCAGAGGATGTCTATCTTCCCGTAGTTGGTCAGGAGCTCCTCGACCTGGTCATGGGCCTGTTCGACCATTGGCCGGTACACGGAATCCCCCTGTCTGCGGCTGTGCGGGAGCACCCCGGGGAAATGCCAGTCCACCAGGGAGTAGTAGAAACCGATCCTCATATCCACTTCGCGGCATGCATCGACGAACTCCGCGATCAGGTCCTTTCCCGCACCCGTCTTGGGCGCCGTGTAGTCCGAGACCTCGCTGTCGAAGAGACAGAAACCATCGTGGTGTCGTGTGGTCAGCACCATGTACTTCATACCGGCGTCCCTGGCCACCTCTACCCACTCCTCCGGCCTGTAGTCGCGGGGATCGAACCGGTCGGCGAGCTTCGAGTACTCCTCGAAGGGTATATGCTCCTGGTACATTACCCACTCGCCGCGAGCTGGAATCGAGTAGATCCCCCAGTGAATGAACATGCCGAATCTTGCCTCGATCCACCACTTCAGCCTCTCGGGTATATCCTCCATTCTGGTCCCTCATCCCGGTACACTAGGGCCCCCCTTATCTCTATTTCGTACGCCCCTCGTTCCAGCGCCTACACCACGGACTCCGCGGACCCGTAGTCCATCTCCGGCACCTCGGTGCGATCCCCTCGGAGCATCCTTCCCAGGGAATCCATCGCACCCAGGCGATCGAGAGGCTCGTTATTGTTGCCGCACCTGTAGGAGAAGGTGCAGTTTGGGCAGCCGGTCCTGCTTCCGCACTTGCACTCACTCAGAAGGGAATGCGCCCTTCGCACCCCCTCCTCAAACCTGTCGTAGAGCAGACGTGAAATCCCTGAACCGCCGGGTGCCCCGTCGTATGCGAATATCACGCCGGTGTCACCGATGGCCACCCCGCCAACCTCGTCCTTCCCGCCCCCGGTCAGCATATCGCTGCTCTCTATCAGGACGTGCTCCACAGCGTGAAAACTCCCGGTCAGGTGGGCCTTCGATGCCCTCTCCGGGTCGGGCGCCCTGAACACGAGACCCAGGGTTGTAAAAGAGTAGTCGATGGGGTCCTCCAGGGACTCGCGACCGGTTATTTTGTTCCTGTAGATGTCGATAGTGTAGTACCCTTCGACCCTTTCCCGTATCCGTAGCCTGCAGTACAGGACCTCAACACCGAAGGCGGTCTTACCCCCCAGCACCTCGACTATCTCGGGCGATGACTCGCGTTTCGGCTCGGTCCTTATCCGCCGTTTCGAGCGTGTTTTGACCACCTCGGCGTAGCCGGGATCGGTATCGATCGAGAAGGAGATGCTCCTGTAGGTCTCGCCGGCGTGAAGATAGACCGCGCCCGGGTGTAGTTCCCTCGCGGCCAGCGGCATCTCACGGAAACCTATCCTCTCCCCCTGGTGCACGATCAACACCCTCTGGCCCATGCCCCTGATCGAGTAGCGCTCGACGGTGTCCCTGCCCCGTGCCGTCGGTCTCAGAATCCCCTCTCCCCTCTCCAGCAGGCCATCCGATAAAAGGTCCTCGATCACGTCCCGGTACTCGGGGAACTCGTCCTCCAAGATCGGACGATCCATCGAGGCCGACAGCAGCTGGTGTCTTGCCACGACCGGGTTGCCCGGCTCGCAGTATCCCGGTTCGACGTCCCGGAAGTAGTCATCGGGGTGGTTTCGGTAGTACGAGCTTATCGGGTCCTCCGAACGCAGACCGAGAACCGCCAGCCCCTGTTGCCCCCTTCGGGCAACCCTCCCGATTCGCTGCTTGAAGGAGGTTATGCCCACAAGTTCCGATGCCACCGCATCGAGATCGCCGATATCTATCCCGAGCTCCAAGGTCGGGGTGGAGATCACGCCCTTGATTCTCCCGCTCCTCAGCTTGGCCTCGACTTCCCTTCGATGTTGATATGATATCCCCGCCCTGTGAACCGCCACATCGACCCCGACCCTCTCCCTCGCTATCTGGGCCATCGATTCGACGCCCTTGTGTGAGTTGGCGAAGAGCACGGTCTTCATCCCGTTTCTGACGGCCTCGCCCAGGACATCGGCCAGCATGGTCCTGTCCGACCTGTCTGCAGGTGAGAGCATGAGGAAGTGGATCCCGCCGTGCTTCCCCTCGTCACATCGCACCAGGCGGGGCCGGGTGCCGAAGAGCTCGGTCGCAAACTCCCTCGGGTTTGCTATGGTCGCGCTGGCGCCAATGATCTGAAATCCGTGTCCGAAGCTTCTTCTCATCCTCTGCAGGATGAGGTGCACGTTGGAGCCGAATGCCCCCTTGTATGTATGGATCTCGTCTATGACCACGAACCTGGTACCGCTTATGAGTCGCGCGAACCCGGTGTTTCTGGAGAGGTGATAGTGTATCATATCGAAGTTGGTTATGAGGACCTGGGGCGGGTCCGCCCTGATGACCTCCCTCTCCCCCCTCTCGGTGTCGCCATCGTATACCGCCACCCTGATGCCTGTTCCGAGGGCGATTTCCCTCAGCTTGGTCAGCTGATCTCGGCTCAGTGTCTTGTTGGGATATACGAGCAGGGCATGGATCCCTCTCGAGATGCCCGCATCCAGTATCCTCTGGTATATGGGTATCGTGAATGCCTGCGTCTTCCCGGAGGCGGTCGGTGCGGAGATGACGACGTCCTCTCCCGCCAGTACCAGCCTTATCGTTCTCTCCTGGAACTCGTATAGGCGCTCGATTCCGGATCGGACTAGGGCCTGCCTCAGGGAGTTAGCGATATCCATCTCCTCGACTGATCTGCCGACGGGCGGGGCGGTCGGCTCGAGATAGCGGTAGTCGACCAGCTCGTCACCGATCTCCATGAGCGACCTTGCGGCCTGCGGC
>Ga0180432_10005400_pt1 | contig 17022 bp, 15 predicted proteins | sample SS_ome_10_FD_132414 | JGI IMG/M metagenome (GOLD analysis project Ga0180432, IMG submission 132414) | Hypersaline lake sediment archaeal communities from the Salton Sea, California, USA - SS_1_MS_2 metaG | ecosystem: Environmental > Aquatic > Non-marine Saline and Alkaline > Hypersaline >...
TGGCCCGTCACCTCGGCAGCGATGCCTGGTGTCGCGATCGACACCACGATCAACCCACGCAGTGCCCGCAGAATTGTCTTGCTGAAGTCCACCATGGAGCTCAGCATACCGTCGCGTTTTCAGGCACCGAGTAGTTGGCATGGCTGCCTAACTGGGCGGGCCCGCGCGGGATTTTCCGGAACCAGCTAGCCGTCTGGCACCAGTGCCAGGCTCACTGCCAGGGATTTATGGGCTGTCGGACGGTCCCCGGGCTGCAGATTGATTCGCAGGAAGAGTGGTCCATCCGTGATTGCGGTGAAAGTTATTGCCGGGCCGTCACCCAGCAGGCTGAAGGTGGGACGGTTGCCACCCGCTGGCGTTGCATCCCACTGGGCGGCCAGCAGACGGCCAATCGGTCGGCCCCGATACCAGTCGATTGAGATGCCATCGGCCTCACTCTCGAGAACGGTTGGGCTTTCCGGTCCACCAGCCGTTCCGACGATGCAGCGGCCCGAGGCCCGCAGCCGATACTGTTGTCCCGTCCGGAGCCGCCAGCCGGAGTTTTGCCAGCCACGTTCGGGCCGAACGACAATGCTGATCTGATCACCCGCGTCTGCACTGGACGGTAAAGGCCTCCCGGGAGACCAGTCGATCGCCATGCGGTCGAATTCATAGCCATAGTCGAGGTCCGCGGTGAAGGCATCGAAATCACGGTGAACGGCGGCCATGTCCCAATCGGGGCGGCTTGTCAGTCTGCCGGTGAACCCGGCGTCGAGAGGGCCCCTCTCGGTGGTCGCAAACGCGGCGGCATACCGTGGATGGCTCGTGAGAAACGTGACCACGGCCCAGGCGGCACTATAGCTGGTGATCGTGCCATGCCGCGTCGGGCGGAGTCGAAACACTGCGTCGATGCTGGGGGCCTCGCCCGCGGTCCGAAGCCGGGCGATCGTCTCAATGCGGCCCAACTGCTCGACGTCGTTGGCTGCCGCCGGAATTGGCGTCTGCTGAAAGCGTGGTGCAGTCGCTGCCAGCCGGTGCGTCGCCAGAAACTCAGCAATCCCTTCGGTGTACCACGTCGGGGTGTCCAGTTTCAGCAGGGTGGTGGTGAAGGCGTGAACGCCCTCGTGAAGCAGCAGGTGGCGGCGATAGTCCGGATTGGATTGGTCGGCCAGCCAGAATCGGTGGAACCAACAGTAGCCATGGGTAAAATCGGGCACCGCGTCAGGCAAAAGGCCCGCGGCCCGGAACCGGTCACGATCGACCACCAGGCAGCCAAGAGCCTGCCACTGGGCATGGTCGGCCGGATCGAGTCCGTAGTGCCGGCACCAGACGGTGAAGGCCTCGTCAAAAATTGGCGGCAGCATGTCGAGGCCATCACCATCGCGGGGCGGCCGGTCGGTTACCAGCACCAAGTGTCGGCTGGCGTAGATCCGCAGCCCCGCCCGATCCGCCCGTTCGATGAGCGGTTGGAGAGCGGCCGTGGCCTCGATTTCTGCGGGGGGCTGTGCGTCCACCGACGGGACGATGGCAACCATAACTGTCACCAGCCAAAAACGGACGTTCCCTCCGATCCATCTGGTTTTCATTGTTGGCCTGCGCATCGCAGCAGTCTATTGGCCGGCAGCATTGCGGGCGAAGTTGGCCGCAAAAGGTGGGCGGCCTGGGTGGGCGTCGAGGGCGGGGGAAGGCTGGCAGATGGGGCAGCGTTCGCTCGGTTTATCGATTTCGAAGCCCTGAATTTTCCGATACTTGGTTCAGGCGGAGAAATTCGGCAGCCCTTCAGGTTCCCCAATGGAAGGTGAGGTGATCTGGTGACCAGCCCCGCCCGGTTTCTGATTCGAAGCCACCTGTCGTGGGCCTGTTCGAGGATCGGTTGCCGGCTGCTACTGGCGACGGGGCTGATCGGCACGGTGGCTCCGGCAACTGCCCAGCAGTACGTCATGCCGGTGCCGATGCAGCCGGCCCAGGTGCCGGTCAACCGCATTCAGGCACCCGGTTACGTGCCGCCGCGGCCTGTCGCCCGGCGGCCGTGGTGGTTCACGGTGCAGACCGTCTCTGGGCCGGGCACTGTCGTACCCGTGGCACGGATCACCAACTACCGGCCACAGCCGTTCCGGTTTCCAGCCAACGCCCCGGTCCTGGCAGGCAAGCCGATTCTGCCCCCGGCAGGTACGCCGCCGTCGCAGTGGGCGACCGCGCCGGCCGTTGTGCCGGGGCCACCGGATCCTCAGCCGGCAGCGCCGGTGAATCCACCGGTACAGGCAACGCCACCCCCACCGGCCTTTGCCCGCCAGCCCGCTCCGCCGGCTCCTGCACAGATGCCACCGCCGGCTCCATCGGCTCCATCGGGCCAGTGGGCTACCGTCGCCATCGATGCCAGTCAGCCGCAGCCCAACGCCGTGGCGGTGACGATTCCGGCAACCCCGGGCAGCATGTTGGCGGCTGCTACACCAGCAACACCGGTACCGACCCATCCTGTCAGTCATCCCGGCAATGCTCCTCCGGCGCAGCCGCCGGTTCCGGCTCCGGTCGCCTGGTGGCGATGCATCGGCGTGACCGATGGCGACACCCTCACTTGCCTGGATGATTCGGGGCGGCAGCAGAAGGTGGCCCTGATCGGCGTCGACGCGCCCGAACCAGGCCAGCCCTACGGTCGTCAGGCCCGCGAGTCGCTGGCGGAGCTGGTTTTCGGCAAGCGGATTGCCGTTGCCGTAAGCGGTCGGGATGCCGCCGGACAGGCAATCTGCCAGGTGTCCGTCGATGGCCGCGATGTCAGCGGCCTGCTGGTGGCGGCCGGGGCGGCCTGGGCCGATCCGGCATCCGGCAGCAGTCTTATCCCCGAACAGCAGCAGGCGCGGGATGCCCGCAAGGGTCTCTGGGATGCCGAGAATCCACAGCCGCCCTGGGAGTTCCGCAACGCCGGCGAAGCCTCCTGGCAGCCGTCGGCCTGATCAGCGCGGGCTATTCGTGCTCGCTGCGGATCAGCGGTTCCCCGTCGTCGGCGATGTCGACATGCAACACCATCGGGTTGCAGCAGACCGGGCAGTCCTCCACATAGTCCTGGTGCCGTCCTTCGGTGACATCGATCGGCACGACGATCTCCTCGCCGCAGGAGTCGCAGACGTACCGGGCCTCCACTTCGGCTGGCTGGGTGTCGTGCCGATTGGCGGCCAGCCGCAGCCGGTGCTCGTGGTGGGAATCATCGGTTTCGGGTCTCATGGCATCATTCCCAGGGGGTGCTCGATCCGGGCTGCTGGCAGCGTCTTCGCCTTGGCCGTTGACTGACTGCATAATATTCAACTGGCGGTCCAAGGGTCACCGTTGCAGAGGTGAAGCGATGAAGAAGGCTCTTTTTCCGGCTTCTCAGGTAGCGTATTTCTCTGGACGGTTGGTTGGCGGTGCAGGCCGCGTGCCGCTGTTGCTCGTGGCTGTCGGCTGTGGCCTGTCGTTGACCGCGGTTGCCCGCAGCGCTGAGCCGACGGCAGGAAAAGCCGCGAGCCAGCGATCGCTCGATACCCTCAGTCCGGCTGACCTTCGCGTGCGGTACGCCGAAAGCCGACGACGGCTGGCGGAGCTGAATCTTGAGCGGGCGAAGCGGGCCAATCAGCTCATCCCTAAGGCGGTCGGACCGCGGGAAGTCGAGCGACTCGCGCGGCATGTCGAACTGACAAGTCGGCAGTTGGAGATTGTCCGCAAGAAGCCAAGGACCACCGTGAAGCAGACAAATCTGGCTGCGGCCGAAATCGCCGTAGCCAATGCCCGGGCTGATCTTCAAGCGGCCCGCAGGGCAAACGAACGGACAGCCGTGAGCACCAAATTGGCCGCTGTGACGGATGTCAACATTCGACAACTTGAAGCCTCACTCGAGATGGCTGAAATCCATCTGGAACTTCTCAACCGCCCTGACTATGTGCCGTCATTAATTGACGAGATGCAGTGGCACATCGATCAATTGACCAATGAAGTCATCGACCTGCGGCACCAGCTTGAAACCGGTGGGAACGACCAGTTCGGCTCAGAAAGACCGTAGCCCGACCCTGCCAGCTTGCGGGGAAGTCCTCGGCGAGCGGATCCAGCAAAAAGAGTGTTCGCCAACGACGAGAGTCGCAAAAGAACAAAAGCGGGCGAAGGGACTCGAACCCTCGACATCCAGCTTGGGAAGCTAGCGCTCTACCAACTGAGCTACGCCCGCAGACTGCGTTAGTGTAGCGACGATGGCATTGGCCGCTAGCAGACCGTCGATAAAGTCTCCCGGCACAGAATGTGGCGATTGGCAACCCCCGAAACCTGCGGTGTTTTCGGGGGTTGTCCAAGTGGACTTGCTGCCCTCCGCATTCGCCATGAAGGGCTTTCCCAAAGAACGCTGGCCACTCGCCGGGGGACCGTTCCCGAGCGACCGCTTACAATTGTTGTTCACCCGCCCCGCACCGATCTGGGGCGGCTGACCCGGTGATGCGTCTGCCGGCCCTCTCTCAGGGCGGTCGGCACTTGAAGGAGGTGAGACGATGGCAGCACAAACCCCCGGTAATCGGACACACGAAACGGATCCGGCCCCCTCAGCCGAACCGGGAGCCGCTGAGGCCGACGCAGGGGAGACTGCGGGACGGCGTCCCCGGCCGGCAGGTCGGCTGGTCGCGGTTGCCGTTGTCCTCACCGCCGTTGCCGCCGTGGTCGTGATCACCCTGCCAAGCTGGCTTGTCTCTCCGGCGGGGGTCCGACAGTTTCTGCTCCGGTCGCTTCCTGAGTTGAATGGAGACGTGAAGGTTGAGGCCGCGGCGATCGGCTGGTTCTCACCGCTTTCCATTCGGGGGCTGTCCCTGGTGCCTCCGGAGGGCGGCTCGCCGCCGATTTCGGTCAAACAGATTACGGGAGATCGCGGGCTGCTGGCAATTCTCATGGAACGGGGCCGGCTTGGCCGTATCGGCATTACCGGGCTGGAGTTGGATCTCGTCTTCGATCAACAGCATGTTTCAAATCTCCAGCGATTGATTGGCCGGCCCCCGCAACGGCGAGCGTCGGTCGCAGTTCCGGACCAGCCTCCAGCAGTAGCCTCCACGGAGACTGCGGCGGGTGATGAGCGGGTGCGGGTTGCTGTTACCGGAGGCCTGATTCGGGTCCGCGGTCCATGGACCCAGGATCGCTGGGAGAGCGAACCGATCGATCTTGAGGCGACCCTGCGACGGACGGCCGCGGGCGACCGCGAGTGGTCCCTGGCCCCGGTCAAACTGCTCGATCACGCACGGCTCGAGCCATCGGTAGCCGCCGGTGTGCTCGCCTATGCCGCCCCAATTCTGGCCGATGCCACGCGGACCAGTGGGGAATTTTCCCTCGTCATCGATGAGGCCCGCTGGCCTGCCGGGCGGGGAGAAGAGGCCACGGTATCTGGAGTGCTCACCCTGCACGAGGTCGACGTCGGTCCGGGACCATTGGTGAAGGGGCTGGTGCAGTCGCTGCCAGGGCGGCTTCCGGCCCCCCCAACCATCCGCGTCGCCGAGGCATCGCGGGTCCAGTTCCGCCAGGCCGATCGTCGGGTCTGGCATGAGGGCCTCGCCTTCGGCCTGCCGTTGGCCGAACCGGGGCAGCGGCTCGATATCGAGTCGACTGGCTCGGTCGGCCTCGACGATCGGTCGGTCGATCTGACACTGTCACTGCCAATTCCCGCTGATCTACCGCAGGATCGGCCGTTGCTCGCTGCGGTTGCGGGGAAGACTCTACGACTGCAGGTTGAAGGCAATCTCGACGAGCCGAGGCTGAAACTCGATGAGTCGCTTAAGCAGACGGTGACGGCTGTGGCGGGCGACGTTCTGGAAAACCTGCGGAAGAAGCGTGCCGCAGGAACGGCTGCCACAACCCCTGAACCGGTCGGGCCCGAAGCGAACCCCACGCGGCAGGCCCAAGCTGCCGGTGGTCAGCCGGCTCCCGCAGCCTCGCCGGCAATGGGTACGAAGGATCCGGACAGCCCCACCGGCACCGCCGCAAAGCTGAATCAACTCAAGGGCGTGCTCCCTCCCGAAATGGCGGATGATCCAACCACGGATGCGGTGATTGGTGCCGTCGGTGGCCTGCTCGACGAGGTTGCCCGGCGGCGGGCCGCGCGAAAGCAGGAGCAGGAGACGAAGGATCAGCCGCAGCCCCCGGCTGGTGAGCAGGCCGACCCGAAGCGGAACCGGCCGGCCAGACGGCTGCTCAGGCAGCTGCTCGATGCAGCCGATGCAGCCGATGCAGCCGGCCAGAAACCCAAGGAAGAATCAGCGGCTGACCAACCGCCACCGTCAAAAGAGCCCCGTGCTCCCGAATCACCAGCTACTGAATAGCAGCCTGTGGATAGAGTCCGCCGCCGCAGAATGCGGCGGTTGGCACCCCCGAAAACCCGTTGCGTTTTCGGCTGTTGCCCAGGCGGACTGTTGATTGCCCGGATTTGCGGCTAAGGGCCACGGAGGGCTTTGTCCGCGGACTGCTCGCGCAACAAAGAACCGGATCCCGCCAGTGGCGGGATCCGGTCTTTCTATTGCGGACGATGGTCTCAGGGCAGACCCAGTCGACCGGTCAAATTCATCGATGCAGGACTCAGGTCTTGGCGGGAGCCGCCGGGGCTTCCGGGGCAGCCTTGGTCGGAGCAGCTTCGGTCGGGGCAGCTTCGGCCGGAGCGGCCTCTTCCACAATCACCGACTCGCCACCGCAATCACCACCAGCACAGCCGGTGCAACCGCTGCAGGCCGAAGCCTCGCCGCAGGTATCGCAGCTGACGGCCTCTTCGCCGTGGCACTTGCGATGACGACGATGGAGCAGACCATGGCAACGACGACCGTGGCAACGGCGGCCATGGCAGCCATGACGCAGGCCGGCGACGGCGGCTGTGTCACCACCCACCAGAGCAAAAACGATCAGGGCGATGAACGCCGCGAACGAAATTCCGAGAAAACGCTTCATTTCTTCCTCCGAAGTTTGAATGCACAAGCAATTGGTTGTGCGTTTCAGGTGACCGTCAACATGCTGGATAGATCCGGGACGGCCACCGAACCACAGCAACCGAGAACCAGATGAGCCTTTCCGAAACCTGTCGGAACAACCCGTGGCACCCCCCTGCAGGTGCTGCAGGTCGGTCCAGGCTTTCGATCGACTCATCGCCCAAGAGGCTAACCGTCAAAATATGACTGTCAAGCAAGCTCGGGGGATTGGGTTGTTTATAACGGCGGGATGCAGTTGGCTTGTGGCCGGGGAAAAACCCTGCAAATGCCGTTTTTCAGCCGAAAAACGCGAAAGCCCACAGTTGGGATCGGGAGAATTGACCACCCGGACCGGCAGAGTGGGTCCGAGGCTCGAGACGCCGCTATTCGACGATCTTTCCGCCTGCACCGTCAGCGGTGCGGGCCGCAGGCGTCGTTCCCGCCGGCTGCTGTGCCGCCAGTTTGGCCCGCCGCGTGATCTCATTAGCAACGAGCTGTTGCTTGGCAAGCATGTCTTCGGGATCCTCGAAGTCAAGCAAGAGCGGAGGCAGGTCAGAAAAAATTCGCATCGCCATGCCCACCACCCGCCACCCCTGGGGATCGAGCCGGCAGACCCAGATCACGTTATCGGTGGTGGTGAATCCGTCTTCGTCGGTATCGGTCCAGGTCGTGGCAACATGCACGATGTCGTCCGCATCGCCGACAGCCTCACAGTCACCAATGCTGTAGGTGGCGGTGTCCTTGACCGGAGGGGCGACTGAAAGGCCAAGTTCCTGGGTCTTCGCGCGAGCCACATCAGTCAACATTGCCAGCGCTGCCTGTTCATCTCCCCGCTTGATCGCCTGGAGAAACGTAACCACAACAGCTTTGGCAGGCTCAAGATTCACCGTCGAAGCTGGCTCGGCGCCACCGGCAGAGCAACCCGACTGACTGGTGAGCCCCAGCAGACAACAACCGGCAACGAAGGAAACGAGCCACACCGAAACCGCCCGCAGAAGCCGGCGCCGTGGCTCGCCCTCGGCGAGGCGAACTGAACCGGTTTGAGTCACTGACTGCATCCCGTTAGGCTCCAGATGGGTGTGATCGTCGGCGTCGGTCGGCCGGGATCGAAGCAATCGATCGTTCCAGCCCTGCCGGTCGAGCATGGTCGCGGACCTGAGTTTGAGGGTCAAGGCCGAAACCAGTGGGTGGCGGACGGATAGTCAGCATGGAAAGGTGGAAAAGATGAGTTGGATAGGGCGATCAGGTTGGCAGGGGTGGCGACCCCTGCGATCGGTTGTGCTCGTGGCGATGATCACCACCCCGCCATTGTGGGATGACGCATCCGGCCAGGTGATCGGCCTGGGCAGCGGGGGGATGGCCCGCCGCCAGCCGGCACCGGCTGCTGAGCAACTGCCAGCCGGCCCCGTCATTGAACCGGATGCTTTCGTCCTCCTGGAGGGATCCCGGCCAGATTTCACAGGCAGCGCGAGGACGACGGCGGTGGTCACGCCGGCGGGAGCCGAGGGAAAACAGCCCTGGTCAGCCCTGATTTCTGGAGCAACCCTTGCCGACGAGGTCAAGCTCTCGCTGCCACCATTGCAGCAGGCCACTGCGAGCCAGACCGCATTCAACAGCAAGCTCGCCGCTGCCCTCGATCGCTTTCACCTCGTCGCGGTCGTTTTTGGGCTGATGTCCGCGTACGACAAGCCGAACGACATTCGTACCAGCTGGCGGGCCGCTGCCGCCGGACTTCGTGATCGGTTTGCCCGGGTGGCGAGCCACGTCGACCGTGACGGCGGCGAGGCCTTCTCCGAGGCGCGTACCCGGGCCGAGGATCTGGCCGCGCTGATCCTGGGCGAGACAGTCGCTGCTGACCCGAACGAAAAGCAGCCATTCCAATGGAGTCAGCTCTGTGACCGGGCTGTTCTGATGCGGCGATTGAAGGCCGCAGACGGCGTCCTCACGCAGGCCACGGCATCGGCGGAGGCCTTTGCAGACGCGCCTGAAAAGCTCCTTCACGAGGCCGAAATCATCGCCGCGTTCGCCGCGCTGATTGTCCAGGAAGCCTTCACCGACTGGGATGATGACACCTACCGCGAGTACGCTGCCACGATGCAGCGGGAGGCGGTGAACCTGAGGAAGGCAGTGCAACAGGCCGACTACGAGACTGCTGGCCGGACGGCCAAGGCGGTCACCCAGTCGTGCGCCACCTGCCACGACGATTACCGGTGACCGTTCAGTAGCGGCTCTCAAACCCCGCGAAGCCACCGTGGATGATTGAATCGGAGCCGGCGGTGACCCCTTCGAGGCTGGCGGCTGAGGGTGGGATGACCGCCGGCCACTGCTCATCCGCTTGGGCAATGTTGCCGACGCCGACCACCCGGTAACCGATCCAGAGGCTCCACCGGTCACTGATATCCCAGGCAATCGAGGTATCGACCGAGCCCAGCCACGAGAAGACGCCCAGCGTCGAGCGGACATCAGCTGTCTCGATACCGCCGGTTGAACTGGTCGCCAGATTACTGATGGCGTTACCGGCCAGCAGAAACTTCGGTACCACTGCAAACCGGAATCGCGGAGCGAAGGACCAGTCGAATCGTCCCCCCAGCTGGCCACCGAAGAGGTTGTTGTTTGTGGTGACGTCAAGGTCGATGTCCCCCGGGACAGCGATCAGTGTCAGGTCATCCTCGAGTTGGAAAAACCGGAAGCCCGCCAGCCACATCCAGTTGACCCGGCGATCACTGGAATGGAATTCGGGCCGATCACCAAGCGAATAAAGCCAGTTGACCTCCACGTCATTGACCAGATCGGATCGGGTCAAGGCACCGCTCGCCGCGCCGGTCTGCTGCGGGGCGGTTGAGCCGATGTTGAAGACCCCCCAGTAAATCAGTTCGACCGCCTGCCGCTGCTCTTCACCGAACCAACGGCCCACCCGCAGGTCGACCCCGCCAGGCCAGCTGGCGTCGGCCGATCGGGTTGAAACTGTGAGGCCGCCGGGACCGGTCGACCCGCCACCGCTGGGCAGGCTCCGCGTCATGACCAGGCCCGTCGCGCTGGCGAACCAGCGGGGCCAGCAGGGCAACCGGGCCGGGGCGATGCAGGACGAACTGCCCCCGTACCGCTGGCACCAGGGATCGGCCGCCGGATCGAGCGGGCTATCGGCCATATCGATGATGATGGTCTGATCGGCTTGCGGCTGCGGGATGTAGAGGGGCGGTGCGAGGCTGCCGCTGAGATCGGTGATGCTGTTGCCGGGTTCGGCGGTGACCGTGGAGCTGCCCGGGCAGACTCCCCCGAACACCACCAGCGTTGCCGCCAGCAGCCGGAGCCGCCGGCCTCGCGGTGGGGCCGGACCGGTAACCGATGTCGAAAAGGGATTCGGTGGAAGTGGCATCGGCGACGAACCTGGGCACAGGGCATGGACAAGTCGGCGGCGGAGAGTCAGAAAAACTGAGGAAAAAATCAATTCCGGTTTGGTGTTGTCCCAGCGGAGGGGAGATAAAGTCTCCCGCCACCAGATCCACCCTCTCCAATCCCCCTGCCTTCACGAGACTTCGCTGTGGCTGAACAAAAACCTGACGGCATCCGGCCCCTGACCCGGCTGCGGGCGGTTCAGTGGCTGGATAAGCGATCGAACTTCGAGCGGACTCCGGCGGGGGCCTCACGGGCCGGTGGGTTCACGCTGTCGCGGATGCGGAGTTTGCTGCGGGCCATTGGCGATCCGCAGCGGCAGTTTCGGGCCGCCCATCTCGCCGGAACGAAAGGGAAAGGGTCGACAGCCACCATGTTGGCGGCCATGGTTCGGGCTGCTGGCTATCGGGTGGGCTGTTACCTCTCGCCGCATGTCGATCGGCTCGAGGAGCGAATCACGATTGGGGGAAAGCTGATCTCGACAGCCGACCTGCTGGCCGCGTTTCGCCTGGTCATACCGGCCGTCGAGCGACTCGACCGACTTGCAGCTCGGCGGAACCAGCCGGGGCCGACCTGGTTTGAGGTGCTGACGGCCGTCGCCTTCACGCATTTTGCGCGGAGCCGGGTCGATCTGGCGGTGATCGAGACAGGGTTGGGGGGACGACTCGATGCCACAAATCTCTGCCAGCCGGTGGTGTCGGTGATCACCTGCATCGGACTCGATCACATGGACGTTCTGGGCGACACCATCGAGAAAATTGCGACCGAGAAGGCAGGGATCATCCGCCGTGGCTGCCCAGTGATATCGGTGGCGACCGATCCCGCGGCGGCGGCTGTGGTCGCCCGGACGGCTGCCCGGCTATCGGCGCCGCTCCAGGTGCTGGAGCGGGATTTTCAGCTCGGCAGGTCGGCGACCCCTTCCGATTTCCGCACCACCGCATTTACCCTCGAGTGCCCGCCCGGCACCGCCCGTGGTAGCTATGCGACCGCCATGCCCGGCTGGCATCAGGCGATCAATGCGGCGGCCGCGATCATGGCGGTGGGGGCCTTGCCAGCGGCTGATTTCACAATTCCGGAACAGGCGATGCGCCGCGGTCTGCGGCAGGCCCGGCTGCCAGCGCGGATCGAGTGGCTCTCCGAACAGCCGCCGGTGCTGCTCGACGCGGCCCACAACAGCTCCTCGATGGCGGCCCTTGTTGAAACGCTCGGTTCGACCGGGCGGCTGCCCCGTCGGCGGATTCTGGTATTCGCCGCCAGCGGTGAGAAACAGCTTGTCGAAATGCTGCGAGAGTCTCGCCGCCTGTTTAATGCGGTCGTGCTGACTCGTTATGCCACAAACCCACGAGCCGCCACTCTGGCGGCCCTGCGGAAGGCCGCTGAGCAGGCCGGCTGGCAGGAGCCGCTGCTGGCATCATCACCCGCCGAGGCAGTCGGACTGGCTCGCAAGCTGGCGGCAGGCCGCGGGCTGATCTGCGTTGCCGGCAGCTTTTTTCTGGCGGCAGAAGCCCGGGCAGCTCTGGTGGCCCCCGGGATTGGACCGGATCGACGTCGTTGAGCTGGCCCTCAGCGGGCAGCTGCTGTCGTCACCGATGTGTTGAAGGCTTGCAGGCCTTGGGCCAATACCGGGTCGGCATGACGGGGCAACGCTGCCGCCGGGTCGGTGGCGGTTGAGCGGTGGCTCGCAACAGCCCTGGCACCGGCGGGCTGGTCACGATCATGCCGCCAGGCAAGCCAGCGGTCGAGTTGTTTCCGGGTCGGTGTCAGCTCGTAGCCGGCATCCGGGATGACGCCCCAGGGGTGATCCGCTTCAGCCGCCGGTGGACGATCAATCGGGGCACCTGCTGGCCGTCGGTATTCAGCAGTGGTGAGCCGAACCGCCGCCTCATCGCCGGCAAGCGGAAGCAGCGTCTGGACCGATCCCTTCCCGTACGAACGGCTGCCGACGATGGTTGCCCGGCCATGATCCTGCAGGCAGGCCGCTACGATCTCAGCCGCACTTGCGGTGAGGTTGTCGATCAGCACGACCAGGGGGGCGCCGCCCAGCAGGTCACCCGGGCTGGCCTGCCTCGCAAGCCCGGCTGCCGGCTGCCGCCGGTCGTTGGTGGTGACGATCGTTCCCTCATCGAGAAACAGATCACAGACCGCCACTGCCGCTTCGAGGAGCCCCCCCGGGTTTCCCCGGAGATCAAGCACCAGCCCGGATGGTGCGGCTGCGGTCTGCAACGTCGCCAGCACCTCTCTGATCTCCTCGCTGGTCTGCTCTCCAAACCGGCTGAGACGGATCAGGGCGATTCGTGACTCACCCTCCAGCCACCAGTCCCATTGGCCATCGGGCAGACGTCGGTCGCCCCGGATACTGGCCACCGTGAGCGGCTGTCGGGTGAGGGTGAGGGTCCGTGTCTTTCCTGTGATTGGACTGCTGACCTCCAGGCTCAGTCCAGTTCCTGCAGGCCCCCGCAATTTTTCGGCAACCTGCCGCAGGCCCAGGCCGGCCACTGGCTGGCCATCAATTGACAGAATGCGATCACCGGCGGCCAGTCCGGCCTGCCAGGCAGGGCCGTCGACGATTGGGGCGATCACGACGATCGCATCGGCCGATTCGGTGAATGCAATTTCGACGCCAACCCCCGCCCCTTGCTGGCTGATGGTGTCTGTCAGGTCGAGATAGGTGGCGGCATTGAGGTAGCGTGAACCAGGGTCGAGGGCTGCAAACAGCCCGTCCATTGCCTTGTCGAAGAGCTGTCCCGAGTCGACCGGTTCGATGTAACGACGATCAACCTGCCGCACCACCTGGGCAAACCGCCGTCCCAATCCAGACCGGTCCTGAGCAGCCCAGGTGAGGAGGCAGGTCGGGATGGCCAGGCAGATGAGCAGGAGGTTGCGACGTGTCATTGCTTCATTTCAACAGCCCGGGGGCATTCCCGGCAAGCCGACGATCGCAGCCACCCACCGGTTCCTGCGGGTTTGGGGTCACCACGCGGTCAAAAGCGGTCTGGAACTGGCCGGGGTGGTTCATTACGGTTCTCGGACACCTCGTTTGCGGACTCGGGAAGAAAAAGTCCGCGGCCGCAGGATGTGGCAACCGGCACCCCTGAACGCCCCGGGCGGTTTCGGGTGTTGCCAAAGTGGAAAAAGGCCACGGAGGGCTTTTTCCTCGGGCAGTTAGACACCGCAGCGGCCACCCTTTGGGGGTGGCAGAACAGGAGCCGCCGCCGATGGCACGCCGAACCAAATCGAAGCAGCGCCGGGAAACCCGTAGCGATCCGCTCGAGGCCCTGAGGCCGCTGGTCGTGCTCGGGCTGCTCGGCATGATTCTTTATGGCGCTTATTCGATCATCCAGAAGGGGCCCAGCCGGGACGGCCCGAACTGGCAGGCGTCCGAGACCGCCGGTGAGCCGCCCGCGTTTACCGGCACACAAGCAGCCCCGCCCGAGGTCGAACTGAGCGGCCCGGCAGCGCCCCCGGCCACGGTTGCCACTGCGACGGCAGCGCCGCCACCACAGCCGGCCCCGGCTCCAGTGGCAGCCATTGCCCCAGCCCAGTCGGTCACCCCGCCGGCCACCAGTCAGTCAGCGGTTGAGAACTCCCAGCCAGTGGCGGCGGCGGCCGAGATGCCCCCCACCTACATTGAGGCGGTAGCGGCCGTGCCGCCGAAGCCAGCCCCGGCAGCAATTCCGCAACAGATCTCCCCGCCGGCAAGCAATGACTCGGTGGCCTTCACCGCGGCCTGGGCCGATGCCCATGACAAACTTGAAAGTGGTCGGTATGCCGAGGCCCTGGCGATTCTTTCGGTCTGGTACGACGACATCTCGCTGAGTCCGGAGGAGGGCCGGCAACTCGAGACCCTGCTCGGGCAGTTGGCCGGCACCGTGATCTACTCGACACAGGATCTGCTGCTCCCGCCACACATTGTTGCTGCCGGGGAGACCCTTGAGGGCATCGCTAGGCCACTCGAGGTGCCCGCCGCCCTGCTGGCCAACATCAATGGCCTCGGCCCCGACGGACCCCAGCCCGGTCAGCCTCTCAAGGTTGTTCGGGGTCCGTTCGATGCCGTTGTGAGCGTGTCGCGTCGCCGCCTCAGCCTGCAGGTCGGTGGCCGCTATGCGGGGAGCTTTGCTGCGGCAATTGGGGGCGGGTTCACCGCCCGGAGCGGCAGCTCGGTGCGGCTCGTTGAGATTCAGCGGAAGGCCGAGCCCACCAACGACGGACAGGCGGTGCCGGTGGCTTACCAGATGCGGCAGGGGCCGGCGATCCTGCTGAGTGACGGCCTGCGGATCGAGCCTGCTAACGATCCCGGCTTCGTCGCCGTAACCCCGGCCGAATCGGTGCTGCTCGTCTCGGCTGCCGATTTCGCCGACCTCGCCGATATCCTCGGCGGGGGATCGCAACTGCTGATCAGGCAGTAGCTTCGTTCCCAGACGCAGGACGCCGCTGCCCGCAGGGCTCCCGGTTCCGGGCGACAGCCCTGGTACGGAAGATCGCCCGAAGCCGGCCCAATTTTTCCTGCAGGAACGGACTGTAATGATCCGATCATTCTTTCGGGTTCTTTGGGGTATGCGGGGAACAGCCGCTGAATTTTGCAGCCGCCCACCGGGCGGCTGCGGCCGGGAGGGTGAGGGCGTGCGACAAGACAGACACTCCGGCGGTTGGGGAACCGCCTGGCTGAGCCTGCTGCTTGGTGGCCTGACTGTTGGTACCGGCTGCACGATGTGTCCATCACCGTTCGATTATTCCGGGACGGTGCCGGGAGCAGCTGACCAGAACGATTTTCGGGTGCGGAACAACGGTATCCTGCCGATCTGGAAACGGCCCCGGCCCTGGCCACCGGTTGTCACCACCGAGCCGGTGGAGGACCAGCCAGCCACCGCAGAGCCAGCCGCCCGCCGGATTGCGGCTGCGACCGTCCAGGCAACGGATGGATCGGGAACCTTGTCGGTGCTCTTAACGGCAGCCGCAGAGGAGCCGGTAACCTCGGATAACGTGGTGCCCGCCGCCCATACCACGCTGCAGCCTGACCCCGACAGTCCTGCTGCCGGGGAGTGATCAGCTGGCGGAGACTGTCTGGACCGACTGAGGTTCCGGCTGCCAGCCATCGGGCACGATGGCATTCTTCGGCACCACCGCCACGCCATCCCGGATGGTGAACCGCTCGCTGTTGGCAGTGTCATCGAGGCCGTGGTCGTTGACGATCCGGGTCCGGCTGCCGATGTGAACGTTCTTGTCAACGATCGCCCCCTCAATGATCGCCCCGTCGCCGATGCCCAGTGGCGGGACGTTCTGCGAGAGATCAGCGGCCAGATGCTCGGGCGTCTCGTAGTAGTCGTTGCCCAGGATCACCGAGTTGCGGATGACGACGTTGCGGCCGATCTGGCACCGCAGGCCGATCACACTATTCTCGATCACCGCCCCTGATCCGATCGTGCAGCCGTCGGAGATCAGGCTCGAGCGGATGCTCGCACCGTCAATCCGGGATGGTGGCAGAAACCGGGCCCGTGAATAGATCGGAGCTTGCGGGGTGGCCAGCTCGAACGGCGGCACCGGCTTGGCGAGGTCGATGTTGCACTGGTAGTAGGAGCGGATTGTGCCAATGTCCTCCCAGTAGCCGTCGAAGGGATGCAGCTGCACCTTCTTCGCCCGGATCGCCGCAGGGAAGACCTCCTTTCCAAAATCTTGATAGTCGGTTTTCAGCAGCAGGTCGAGCAGGCAGTCGCGGTCGAACAGGTAGATGCCCATGCTCGCCATCAGGCTGCGGCCGGCTGCCGGAATGCCGGCCTGCTCGATCCAGCCCGGATCGGTACGGACCAGCTCCAGTTCTTCACGGGTCTTTGGTTTTTCCAAGAAACCCTCGACCCGGCCGGAATCATCAAATCGCATGATGCCGAAGGCCGACGATGCCTCGTCGGTGACGGGGATGCCGGCGATGGTCACGTCGGCGTCGTTGGCCTCGTGCGTGGCCAGCAGGTCGGCATAATTCATCCGGTAGAGCTGGTCACCCGAAAGCACGAGCACCTGCTTGATATCCGAGTCCTGCAGCAGCCGGATGTGCTGCCGGACGGCGTCGGCCGTGCCCTGGTACCAGGTGGTGGCCTCGTTGGTCTGCTGGGCCGCAAGAATCTCGACATAGCCGCCGCTGAACGGGTCAAAGGTGTAGGTGCGGCGGATGTGACGATGGAGACTGACCGAGTTGAACTGGGTCATCACGTAGATTCGCTGCACTCCGCTGTTAATACAATTGGACAGCGGCACGTCGATGATCCGGTACTTGCCGGCCAGCGGCACGGCCGGCTTGGACCGGTCGCGGGTGAGGGGATAGAGCCGGGTACCCCGACCGCCACCAAGAACCAGGGCCAACACATGCTTCACGCTCATACCTATCGCACTCCCAGACTCGGCAGCATCTGCCGGAAAAACAGTCGAAAACCAGCCGCTACCTGTTCCACTGCCGCCTCGCCCCCCATGCTACGGGAGCCCGGCCTGCTGGCCAAATCGAGTTTCGTCAGAACTCGATGAGAGCCACTGGGAGATCCGCGGATTGTGTCGGACAGACCGACTTTCCCGGCTCTAGCTGTCCGTGGAAAAAGCCATCCATGGCCCTTGCCTGCGGAAGCGGGCGAACGCTCGTCCACTTGGGCAACACCCGAAAACGCCGAGGGTTTTCGGGGTTGCCAATCGCCGCATCCTGCGGCGGCAGACTTCTTCCACA
>Ga0180432_10005401_pt1 | contig 17022 bp, 12 predicted proteins | sample SS_ome_10_FD_132414 | JGI IMG/M metagenome (GOLD analysis project Ga0180432, IMG submission 132414) | Hypersaline lake sediment archaeal communities from the Salton Sea, California, USA - SS_1_MS_2 metaG | ecosystem: Environmental > Aquatic > Non-marine Saline and Alkaline > Hypersaline >...
CCTCCACCGCAACTGGCTCTATCTCTCCCGTCACCCTCCCCGAAACCACAAGCTGCTTCATGAACGTCACCGAGTCCAGCTCCTCCAGCGGCCTTGCAGTTATCAGGTACTTCACGTTGAAAAGGTCCAGCACCGGCGAATAGTGTCTTACGTCCTCCACCCCGTCGAAGCGGTCTATCATCACCGGCGCTACGTACCTCTTCAACACCTCGAAATACTTCGGCGGATACAGCGCGTCGTTCGCTCGGATGTCGTCGATGCCGAACCCCGCGCTGAGATTTGGGTAGAGTATCCCCTCGCCCATCGTCCGGAACGGCCCTTGTTGCTCTTTCAAATAGGATATAAACGGGGGCTCCGCAAAGGGATCGTACCTCTTCGGATGGGGTCCCGGCACGGCCGACGCCAGGCTCCCCACGAGGATCACCAGCAGCGCCGCCCCCGCTATTTTCGAACTGATCGCCTTCACACTCGCTGCGACTGCCGCACCCAGCGCCAGGGCGATCCCCCAGTACGTACCCACCTGCACGAGCAAGTGGTAAGCCGGCACGCCCTCTCCCAGCGCGACGACATAGCCCGCCGCACCTATCGCAACGATCACCCCAAGGCACCCCATCGCTGCGCGCGCGGGCACCTCGCGCCTTATAACCGCATCGAAACCGGCTCCGCACAAAAACGCCGCCGAAAAGCAGATGACGTTCATCCCGTATTTGTAAAACTGCATCCGGTCGAAACCCGGCAGCTTCCCCATCACGGAGACCCCCGGCACTCCCACGGCCTTCGCCGCGCTCACCAGCGCCGCTCCCGCAAAGAAGTATTTCACGTGTTTCGGAAGCCGCTTCCCCCATAAGCTCAACCCCGCAAGAAACAGCGCCGCTACCCCTACGTAAGCCGGAAGAAAAAACTGGTCTTCTTCGATCAGCAGGTCGTTCAGCCTCCCGTACAGCCTAGGAATCGGCAGTTCGAGGATCAGCTTCGCCGGCATCGCGTTCCCTCCCGTGCCGGGCGGGTGGAAGTTGACCGAGTTCGCCATGTACTCGAAAGCCGGAACCAGCAGCACCCCCGCCGAAAGTAACCCCAATCCCGAGGCGAGCGCGAACGCTCCCACGACCTTGGCGCGTCGGCCGCCGGCCGCGGCGATCACCCGCACCACGAAATAGCACCCCGCGACCGTCAGCGCCAGAAACGCCGACTCAGGCGCGCCTCCAAGAACCGCCACCAGCACCGCCACGGCCGCGATCAGAATATTGCCGCGCGACGGCCCCCTCACCAGTCGCTCGAAGGCGTACAAGTACAGCGGCAGCAGCACTTCGACGTTCAGGTGAAACATGTTCACGTGGCGCGCAAAGTAGCCGTTCAGCATGTAGGCTATCCCCGCCGCCAGCGCCCCACCGCGCCCAAGCCCCCAGCACCTGCAGAACAAGTAAGTGAAGAGCCCGGCCAGGAACAGCCGCAAGAGGTACGTCGCGTCGAACACCCACGCTCTTGGCAGCAGCCATAGCCCCAGGTTCAACGGGTAATAGACTGCCGACTGCATGTTCGCCGCCAGCGGCATCCCCAGCCCGACGTGGGGATTCCACAGCGGAAACTTTCCCGCTCGCCACAGCCTCGAAGTCAATACCGCCAGCGGTTCGCTTATCCCACCCGCCGACCTGGCGTCGATGCACGTGCTCTTCGCACCGGGGTGCGCTTCCTCGTACCCATAGGGACCGGACTGGAATACCCCCGCCTCCCTCGCCGACCCCAGCAGCGTCTTCCCCCCGAACACCACGTCCCCGTACGTCGCCAGCAGCGCCGCAGCCAGACCGGCAATCACAAGAAACCCTTTGGCCTTGAGCTTCCACCTCGGGGTCTCTGTCATCCTCACCTTCCAGTCCTCAGCCGGAAACTCACCCCTTCGCCCGTCGCCGCCGCTCTTCCCGGCCGCCTACTCCTGCCCCATCAGCCTCACGAACTCCCGATACAGCCCCACGTCAAACGCTCCCGGCATCTTCCCCATCATGTCGAGCGCATCGAAGCTTCTTATCGCCCCTTTGTACGGGCGCCGCGTCGTCAGGGCGTCGAACACGTCCGCTATCCCCGACAGCCGCGCGTACTCGTGCAGATCCCCCCCGCTCACATGATCCGGGTAACCGCTTCCGTCAACCCGCTCGTGGTGATGGAGCACCAGTTCGTACGAGATCTCCGGGATCACCGACGTCTCCCTCAGTAGGTTCACACCCCACACGGGGTGGTGTTTCATCACGTCGTACTCCTCCGGCGTCAGCGGCCCCCCCTTGTTCAGGATCGTCGTGTCTATCTTGCTCTTGCCGATGTCGTGCAGCAGCGCCCCGATCCCTATATCGTTCAAGTCCGACTGGTCCTGGTAGCCGAGCGCCTCCGCCAGCGCTACAGTGTACAGGCATACGTTCACCGAGTGCGTGTACGTGCGATAGTCATACGACGTCATCGCCACCAGGTGCCGGAAGGACTCCCTCCCCCTCAGCACGAACGACACCGTGTTGCTCGCCGCCGCCGTTGCCCGTTTTATGTTCTCCGTCGACGTCGGGTTCTCCAGCACCTCCTGCAGCAGGTTCGTCGACGTGTCGTACACGAGCTGCGCCTTGCGTTCCTCCGTCAGGCTCGGATCCCTCAAGATGCTTGTCAGGTGCTTTTCCACGTACCTCAGGTAGTGGGGCCGCGCTTCCTTCTTCAGGTAAAGCGTGTGCACCTTGTTCGAGAGCAGCTCGCTCCGCGTCTGTTCCGAAAACTGCAAATGCTCCGCTCGGAAAAGCACGTACTGGTTCCGCACCTTCAGGTACAGCGCAAAATCCAGCAGGCTGTCCAGCCTCAGGCTGTCCAGTTGGACGGGGAAGTATTCCTCCTCAGTCTTTGTGAGCTTTCGCTCCTCCATCCCCTTCCTCCTTGGCCATGTCTCTCAGTTCCTTTAGCTTAAGAAAAGCCTCCAACGGCGACAGCTTGTCCGTATCCAGCTTTCTCAATTCCTCCAACGCCGGGTGCGTCTCCAGCCTGAACAGCGTCAACTGCGCCAGCTTCGCCCTCGGCTTCCCTTTTCCCGGCACCCCGGCCTTGCGATGACCCGCCTCCAGGCTTTGCTTCTCAAGATTCTCCAATATTTCGGCTGCCCTTTCCACAACATCTTTTGGAACTCCCGCAAGTTTCGCCACATGTATCCCATAGCTGCGGTCCGCCGAACCCCGTAGAATCTTCCTTATGAAAACTATCTCCTCTCCCCATTCGCGCACCGCCACGTTATAGTTCACCGCCCCTTCCAGCACCGACGCCAGCTCCGTAAGTTCGTGATAATGCGTCGCAAACAGCGTTTTTGCGCCCACCCTCTCATGGATGTATTCCGCCACCGCCCATGCTATGCTTATCCCGTCGAACGTGCTCGTGCCTCGCCCGATCTCGTCCAGCACGACGAGGCTCTTCGGCGAAGCGTTGTTCAGTATGTTCGCCGCCTCGATCATCTCGACCATGAACGTCGACTGCCCCTTCGATATTTCGTCGGAGGCTCCCACCCTGGCGAATATCCTGTCCGCCACCCCTATTCTCGCGCTCTTGGCCGGAATGAAACTCCCCGTCTGCGCCATCAGAACCAGCAGCGCCACCTGCCTCACATACGTCGACTTCCCCGCCATGTTCGGCCCCGTGATTATCAGCAGCCTGTTCTCCTTCCCGTCCAGCAGCGTGTCGTTCGGCACGAATGCCTCGTCCGTCAAAGTCTTCTCCAGCACCGGATGCCGCCCGTCCCGTATCTCGATCGCCTCCTCGTCCGTCACCTCCGGCTTCGTGTACGAATTTTCCGCCGCCGCCGCCGCCAGTCCCGCGATCACGTCCACCCTCGCCACCTTCTCACCCGCCTTCATGATCTTCTCAGCGGCCCCCGCCACCCGGTTCCGGACCTCCACGAACAACTTGTATTCCAGCTCCTTCCCCCGCTCGTCCGCCGTCAGCACCCTGTTCTCGTACTCCTTTAGCTCGGGCGTAATGTAGCGCTCCGCGTTCTTCAGCGTCTGTTTCCTCACGTAATCCCCGGGCACCTTCTCCGAATGTGTGTTAGTCACCTCGATGTAATAGCCGAACACCCTGTTGAACCCCACCTTCAGCGACGGTATCCCGCTGCGCTTGGCCTCCTCTTCCTGGAACCGCGTTATCCAGCTACGCCCGTCCCTTGTGATGCTTCGGATCTCGCCCAGCTCCTCCGAGTATCCGTCCCGGATGATCCCCCCATCACGGAGAGTCGGAGGCGCTTCGGGCGAAATCGCCTCATCTATCAACTCCCTCACGTCCTCCAGCATCTCCATTCCATCGGACAGGTCCGCCAGGAATTCCGACGTGCAGCCATCCAGCGCGCGCTTCATCTCCGGCAGAAGTGACAGGGATCGCCCCAGCCACAGAAGGTCTCGTCCGTTCGCCCGTTCCGACGCTATCTTCGCCGCGATCCTCTCCATGTCCGCCATCTCCCCCAGCACCTCCCTCAATTCTTCCCTCCTTGCCGGGTCGTCGAAAAGGTCCTCTACCGCCTGCTGCCGTCTTCTTATCTCCTCGACCCTTCTCAAAGGCAGCATCAGCCACTTCCTCAGCATCCGTCCGCCCATCGGCGTCAGGGTCTTGTCCATCACCCAAAGCAGGCTCCCCCGTCGCTCGCGCCCCACTGCCGTCTCCACAAGCTCCAGCGCCCGCTTGGTGGCATCGTCCATCGCCAGGTATTCTGACCCGTAGAAGGGCGATATCCCTCTTACATGCCCCAGCGGCGCTTTGTGCGTCTCCTCCAGGTAATCCACTATCGCCCCCGCGGCGCGCACTCCCGCCTCCATCCCTTCCACCCCGAATCCCTCCAGCCCCCGTGTCCCCAAAAGAGACGTCAGCTTCGTCCGAGCGTTTCTCCGTTCGAACGTCCAGTCCGGCCGCAGCGTCACCGCCGTCCCCGCCAATCGCCCCACCCTCTCCGCCAGCTCCTCGTCCTCCTCCGAAACCAGGCACTCCGCCGGCGACAGCCTCCCCAGCTCGTTCAAAACCTCCGAATCCCTCAACTCCTCCACTTCAAAATCACCCGTCGAAATCTCCACCCACGCAAGCCCCGCCTCCGCCCCGTTGTGCCACACCGCCGCCAGGTAATTGTTCTCCTTGGCCTCCAGGAACTCCTCGTCCGTCAGCGTCCCCGGCGTGATCACCCGCGTTACCGCTCGATCTACCACCCCCTTGGCATCCTTCGGGTCCTGCACTTGTTCGCAAATGGCCACCTTGTATCCCGCCCGCAGCAGCCGACCGATGTACGTATCCGCAGCGTGATAAGGCACCCCCGCCATCGGCGTCGCGTCCGGCCCCTTGTTTCGAGACGTCAGCGCCAGCCCCAGCACGCGCGAAGCCACCTCCGCATCCTCGTAGAACATCTCGTAGAAGTCCCCCATGCGGAAGAAAAGGATAGCATCCTCGCACTCCGACTTCATCCGGTGGTACTGCTGCATTGCAGGCGTCATTCGCTGCACGGGGCTTCCTCGCGATGCCATGCCGGCCAGGGGGCAATATGAATCTATCACCCGCGAATGCACGTTGCAACCACGTCCCGCATGACTTCTCCATGCGGCAGCCGCGTGACTTCGCTTTCTTGACACCCCATCGCCCCCTTGCTAGTATTGCACTTGCGTGCCAGCGCTCTCCGAACCGTGGCCACCTTCTTAAGGGGTGATATGAGAGTCATCAAGGCGCAGCGCGTCGGCGTTTGCGTGGACGTTCAGAACATGTATTACGCCGCGCGCAACATCTTCAACGGGCGGCTTAACTTCCAACTCCTTCTCGACACCATCGTCAAGGGCCGCCAGCTCGTGCGTGCCATCGCCTACGTCATCGAGGACGGCGTTCGAGACCAGTCCAGCTTCTTCACCGTGCTCCAAAGCTGCGGCTTCGACGTGAAGAAAAAGCCCCTCCGCATCCGCGCCGACGGCACCAGCAAGGGCGACTGGGACATGGGCATCGCTCTCGACGCCCTCGCCCTCAGCGAAAAGGTCGACGTCATCGCCCTCGTCACCGGAGACGGCGATTTCACCGACCTCGTCTACTTCCTCCGTTCCAGGGGCGTCCGCGTCGAAGTCTATTCCTTCCCCAGAAGCACCGCCGATTCCCTCGTCAAGGCAACCGACCAGTTCACTCCTCTCGACGATGAGCTCGTCATACCCATGAACAGAACCCGCCGGGACCAGACCAGCGGCGACTCGAACGAAGATGAACCGCTCAGCCCTACCCCCCAGCCTGCCCGGGAACGCGACGAATTCTCTTTCGGAATTTTTGACGAATAAGGAGGTGCCCTCATGAAGGTGACTGCTCGCAACTTGGCCAAACTTAACAAGCGATACAACGGCTACCTCACGGGCAAGCGCCTCAACGACTTCTTCAACGACTTCGGCATACCCTTCGCCGCCGGGCACTGGTGCGCCGGCGAATTCGCCGACCGCTTCAACCCCTCAGGATACAGCAAGGACGACCCCTCCTTCGACCCCACCATCATCGCTCAAATCCAGCGCGTCTCCCAGGCCGGCATCGAAGGCATAGAGTTCCACGATCAGGTCCTTCTTAACGAAAAGGACAAACCCAGCGACGTGGCGATCAAAGAAGTCAAGGCCGCCTTGCGAAAGCACGCCGTCAAAGCTACCAACATGAATATCGACCTCTGGGGCAACGCCAAGTGGAAGCTCGGCGGCGTCACAAATCCCAGCGCCTCCCTCAGGCGCAAAGCTCTGGCGAAGGCCCTCCAGGCCGTTGACCTTGCCGTCGAAGTCGGCTGCTCCTCCGTCGCTCTCTGGCCCGGTTCCGACGGCTGGGACTACAACTTCGAGGTGAATTACGGAAAGCAGCTCGATTGGTTCATCAACGCCTGCATCGCCATCAACAAGAAGGCCAAAAAGGCCGGACTGCGATTCGGCACCGAGGCCAAGCTCCACGAGCCCCGCGAGGGCAACATGGTCGTCGCCACCACCCACCAGGCCATGCTCGTCGCCTCGAAGGTCAACGCCGCCTGCGGCGGAAAGAACATGGGCGTCGCCATCGATTACGGTCACGAACAGATGTACGCCGCCGAACCCGCCGCCATGCTTTACACCGCCAAGGCAGCCGGAGTCCCCGTCACAAACTTCCACATCAACACCGCAAAGCTCCACTCCAACGATGAAGACCGCGTCACCGGAACCGGCGACCTCTGGCGCTTCGTCGATTTCTGCTACGCCGCCGTCGACACGGGATACAACGGCTGGTTCGGCGAAGACCAGTTCACTTACAGGATGGACCAGGTCAAGGCCATGAGCCTCTCCAGGGAACTCTTCGGAAACCTCATGAAGAAGGCTCTAAAGATCTACGCCGTCCGTGACGAACTAAGAAAAGCTCAGGGCACCGGCGATGCCGGAAAGACCATCGACGTGGTCAAGAAAATCATGCTGACGGGGTGAGCCGTGGCTGACATATCGGACATAAGCGCCTACGTCCGCGACCTCTGCGTCCAAGCCAAGCGTGCCGCCGACTCGCTCGCAAACGCCCCCTCCCACGCTAAAAACCGCGCTCTCCAACTCATGGCCGAAGCCATCCGCGGGCAGGCTGACTCCCTTGCCGAAAAAAACCGGCTCGACCTCGACGCCGCACGCCAAGCCGGCCTTCCTTCCGCGATGATCGACCGACTCACCCTCACTCCCAAGCGCATCGAGTCGATGGCCTCCGGTATTGACGTCGTACGGGCCCTTCCCGATCCCGTCGGCGAGGTGATCTGGGGAACCACTCGTCCAAACGGCCTCCGCATTCTCAAAGTACGCGTTCCCCTCGGCGTGATAGGCTTCATCTACGAATCCCGCCCCAACGTCACCGCCGACGCCGCCGCCCTCTGCCTAAAGGCCGGAAACGCCATCATCCTCCGTGGCGGCAAGGAGGCCATCCACTCCAACATCGCCATCGCCTCACTTCTCGCCCAGGCCGTCGAGAAAGCCGGCCTCGACCCCGGCTCCGTCCTCCTCGTCGAGACCACCGACCGCGCCGCCGTCGGGTACATGCTCAAAGCCGACGAGTTCATCGACGTCATAATCCCTCGCGGCGGCGAAAGCCTCATCCGACGAATTGCCGAAGAGTCTTCCATCCCCGTCATCAAGCATTACGCCGGCATCTGTCACACCTTCGTTCATGCCGACGCCGACCTCGACATGGCTCTCGACATCTGCCTCAACGCAAAGCTCCAGCGGCCCGGCGTCTGCAACGCCATGGAAACGCTCCTCGTCGACGAAGCCGCCGCCGCCGCCTTCCTTCCCATGGTCCTCCCTCGGCTGCGTGAAGGCGGTTGCGAAATCCGCGGCGACGAGAAAATATGCGCCTTCTTCCCCGAAGCCGTCCCCGCCAGAGAACAAGACTGGTGCACCGAATACCTCGACCTCGTCCTCTCCGTCAGGGTCGTTCCCTCACTCGACGAGGCCATCATGCACATCAACACTTACGGCTCCAGCCATTCCGACGCGATCGTCACACAGAACTACGCCGCCGCCATGCGCTTCGTGCGCGAGGTCGACTCCGCCACCGTCTACGTCAATGCCTCCACCCGCTTCACCGACGGAGGCGAGTTCGGAATGGGTGCCGAGGTCGGCATCAGCACCGACAAGCTTCACGCTCGCGGCCCGATGGGCCTGCCGGAGCTCACGACATACAAGTTCATCATTTTCGGAGACGGCCAGGTACGCACCTAGCCGCACAGGGGTACGCAAGATGCCCGAAATACTCGACCAACAGGAGGTCGAAGCCCTTCTCGCCGCCATCGACGAGGGGGAGATAAAGGAAGAAGGCCCGGCAGCCGAAAAGGACTTCGCATCCTACGACTTCAGCCGTCCCGAGCGCATCTCCAAGGACGACGCACGCTCCATCGAGGCGCTGCACATGGACGTCGCCCGCAGCTACAGCGCCATCCTCTCCGGCTATCTCAGAACCATCGTCGAGGTCAAGCTCAGCTCCGTCGAGGAGATCAACTACTCCGAGTTCATTCTCTCCGTTCCCAATCCCACTTATCTCAATGTCCTCAGGGCCAGCCCCCTCGAAGGCGAAATGGTCCTCGAAATGAACCCTTCCATCGTCTTCCCCATCCTCGACAAGCTTCTCGGCGGCGCCAGCGAAGAGGTCACCATCCCCAACAGGCCTCTCACCGAGATAGAGCTCCGCATCATGGATAAGATAATTCAGCGCGCCATCAGCGCCCTCAACACGGAGTGGTCCAAAATCCGCCCCGTCACCTTCGAAGTGATCGATACCGAGTACAACCCACAGCTCCTCCAGATAATCCCTCCCACCGAGACCGTCATCCTCATAGACTTCGAAATCACCCTTGGCAACTTCAGCGGCATGCTCAACCTTTGCATACCCTTCGTCAGCCTCGACCCCATCATCGGACACCTCTCCGAACACCGATGGAGAGCCTACTCGCGAGGCAAAGACCAGGAACAGATACTCCCAGGGATCGAGCAGGCGCTCAGGGCCACTTACCTGGATGTGAGCGCCTGCCTCGCCGAAACCACCATCGCCCTCAAAGACCTGCTCGAACTTCGTCCCGGAGACCTCATCCAAACCGGAAGATCCACCTCCGAACCCGCCGTAGTCTCCGTCAGAGGACGCCCCAAGTTCCTCGCCAAGCCCGGCCAGTTCCGCAAGAAAAAGGCCGTCCTCATCATTGGGAAGTCCCCCGCCGCCCGGACTCCTTCCGACTGACCTCGTAAATGCTCACCGGAGTCTCCTTCCCCTTCAGCCGCGCCGGACGCAGCTTCGCGTACTCCAGCGATTTGTCCCCCTTCACCCTCTCGTACGTCGACTCCGATATCAGTATCTGAAAGTACTTCGCGATCCCGCACAGCCTCGCCGCAAGGTTGACGTTGTCACCTATCGCAGTGTAAGTCATCCTCCTCGACGTCCCGATGTCCCCCAACACCACCGTGCCCGTATTGATCCCTATCCCCACCCTTATGCTCTCTTTCATGTCCTTGCTCTCTATCTCCTTCAAACCCTCCACTATCTCCACGGCGCAGTGGACCGCCCGTCTCGCCATGTAACGTCCCTGGAAGAACGCCATCACTTCGTCCCCGGAGTACTTGTCCACCACCCCCTTGTGCCTATAGACGGTCTCGGCCTGTCTGGCAAGGTGAACGTTGAGAATGTCGAACACCCGCGTCGGCGCCATCTTCTCCGAAAAGCTGGTGAAACCTCGGATGTCCGAGAACATGACCGTAACGTTCTTCCTCACCCTGCGACTCGGATCGCGAAGCCCCGCAATATCCCTCGTCTGCTCCCCTCCTCTTCCAGCCCGTTCCGCCAGCGCCTTCATCTTCGCAAACATCCTCAGGCGCGCCAGCAGCTCCACGTCGTCTATAGGCTTCGCCAGAAAATCGTCCGCTCCACTTGTCAGCGCCACCAGCTTCTTTCGGCTGGGCACCTTCCCTCCCATCAGCACCACCACCCCGCTTCCCTCGCTCATCACACCTCTTGCTTTCCTCACAAGCTCTCCCACTCCGCCCTCGCGCAGCCCCTCGTCGACGATCAGCAGATCGAACTCCTCCCCAACCATCTTCGCGGCTTCGCGGGCGGTGCAGGCCGACCTCGCCGCTGCCGCCTCCTCGCTCAGCACACCTTCGATCCGCCTTCTGATCTCGCTCGAATCCGATACCACCAGCACCCGTATCACTTCTTCCCCCATCCGCTTGCTTCAGTTGCCGGGAAGGCATCTTATCCTAACCGATTTGCGCGTCAAGCGAAACATAAGCCCCTTCCCCTACCCCTTTTTGCGATGGACACGCCTCCGGCATGATGTTACTATTCTAGCGGACGCGCTTTCGTGATTGTGAAGGACCCGACTCCGTGCTTTGGATAATAGTCTCCGCTTGCCTGGTGCTGGGCGGAGCACTGGTCATAGTGCATGTGAGACTCCTGAACGGCGGGCTTGATTCAGGTCCCAACCCCGCTCATCGGGTCGAAAAATGCCCCTGGTGCGCCTTCCCGGTGCGCCGGTTCCGAAGCTCGCAGATGATGAAATTCAATAAGCAGCTATGTCCTAACTGCGGCCGCCTTATGTCGGAGGAATAGAATCCTTCAGGAGCCGCGTCTTGCGCTACGCTACCGTCATATACAATCCCATCTCCGGCATGGGCTCCGCCAGAAGAAAAGTCGCCGCCCTCAAGTCCGGGCTCGAACATTGCGGTTACCACGTTGAGCTCGCGGGAACCGCGCATCGCGGCGACGCAATGGCGCTTGCTTCCTCCCTCAAGCCTCGCACCTCTCTGCTCGTCGTCGTGGGCGGCGACGGCACCCTCAACGAGGTCATCAACGGCCTCGGACCCGATTCCCCCGATGTCGCCGTTCTTCCCACCGGCACAGGCAACGTCATGGCTAAGGAACTCGTCCTTCCAAAAAAAATCGACGGCATATGCCGAATGGTCTCCAGCAAGCGCTCCCGAAAGCTCGACGTCGCCACCGTGGGCTCCCGGCGCTTCCTCCTCATGGCCAGCATCGGTTTCGACGCGCAGGTCGCCCTCATCATGTCTTCCGAGCGCAAGGGCTGCATTGGCCTTCACTCCTACACCGGCCCCGTCATTCGCACCCTTCTCCGCTACCGCCCCCCTCGCCTCCACGTCGAAATTGACGGCGGCCGCACCTCTCGCGTCGGCAGCCTCGTCATAATCTCCAACGTCTCCACCTACGGAGGCCCCCTACGCATCGCCCCTCATGCCGTCCCCGACGACGCCCTCCTCGACGTCTGTGTCTTCAAAGGCAACACCCGCAGCGGCATACTCCGTTACTTCTGGGGGGCCTGGTGGGGCAGGGTGGGAATGCTCGATGACGTCGAGTACCTCCGCGCGCGAGGAATCACCGTCACCTCCGACCGCAAAGTCCCCGTCCAGGTCGACGGAGACCCCGCCGGCTTCACCCCCGTCACCTTCCGCCTCGAAAAATGGCGCATCCCCTTCCTCGTCCCCGCCGGCGAACCCCCGGATGAACGATCTGATGCTTGAGGCAACATTGGCTCCGCGCTCACGTCCGAATGTCCTCCGCGTCCCGTCCCCGACCGCGCAGTTGGAATCACAGAAACATGCCCCATAACGCCCGCCTTTCCGCCTACGGCTTCGCCCGCGTGGCGGTCAATGTCCCCGCGCGCAAGGAGTTCGACTACTCCATCCCGCCCGCCCTCCGCGGCGCAGTCCTGCCCGGCTCCAGGGTCTGGGTCCCCTTCGGCCACAGGAACCTCGAAGGCTTCTGCGTCGCTCTCCTCATGACTTCCGACGTCCCTTCACTCAAACCCATACACAAGCTCATCGACCTCTCTCCCGCCCTTTCGCCCTCGATGCTCAGGCTCACACGCTGGATCGCGGACCATTACTTCTGCTCGTGGGGCCAGGTGCTCCACGCCGCGCTCCCCACAGGCGTTCGCAAGGGCACCGGCACGCGCACCACCTCTACCGTCACCCCCGCCGCCTCTCCCCGGGAGCTCGCTTCCCAGGCGGACGCCATCGAAAAGCGCGCCCCAAGACAGGCCCGCGTGCTTCGGCTTCTCATCGAGCAGACCCCGCCCCTCACCCGCACCGAACTTGCCCGCCTCGCCCACTCTTCCCCTTCCGTCGTCGATTCCCTCCGCAAAAAGGGGCTCGTACGCTTCTCCTCACAGCAGATGGACAGCGTCTGGTTCGAGGACGTCCAGCCTACGTCCCCTCCTCAACTGACTTGCGAACAGCAGGCCGCCCTCGCGCCCGTCCTCGACAGTATCGAGCGCGGCGGCTTCGAGGTCTTTCTCCTACAGGGAGTCACCGGCAGCGGCAAGACCGAAATATACCTCCGCGCCATCGACAGAGTCGTCTCACGTGGCGCGCAGGCAATCGTCCTCGTACCGGAGATATCACTAACCCCCCAGACCGTCCGCAGGTTCAGGGAGCGATTCGCCCGCGTTGCCGTTCTTCACAGCTCGCTCACCGAGGGCCACCGCAGGGAGCAGTGGACAGCCATGGCTTCCCACCGCGCCGACGTGGTCGTCGGCGCGCGCTCCGCCATCTTCGCACCCGCCCCGCGTCTGGGGCTCATCGTCGTCGACGAAGAGCACGAGAACACCTTCAAACAGGACGAAACTCCCCGCTATCACGCCCGCGACGTCGCGGTACGCCGCGCGCATCTCGAAAACCTCCCCGTCATTCTCGGCACCGCCACACCTTCCCTCGAATCTTACTACCACGCCGCCAACGGAGAATATACGCGCCTGCTCCTTTCCGAGCGCGTCGAAAAACGCCCCCTTCCCCCCGTGGACGTCGTGGACATGTCAACGGAATCCCTACCCCGCCGTCGCCGCCCCATCCTCTCGCAACGCCTCAAGCGCATGATGGAACACGCACTCTCTCGCGGAGAGCAGGTGATCCTCTTCCTCAACAGGCGGGGATTCTCCACCTACATCTTCTGCCCCCGATGCGGCTTCGTCCTTCGCTGCAAGAAGTGCGACATATCCCTCACCTTCCATCGCCGCCTCAACAAGGCCATCTGCCACTATTGCAGCTTCGAGGCCGACCCTCCCGAGAGCTGCCCCGAGTGCCTCTTCCCCGGCATCCGCGCCTTCGGCCTCGGCACCGAGCGCGTCGAGCAGGAGGTCAAAGACCTGTTCCCTGACTTCCACGTCGCCCGGATGGACAGCGACGTCACCCAGGGACGCGGCTCCCACCACCGCATACTCTCCGACTTCGTCAACGGGAAAATCCGCATCCTTCTCGGCACCCAGATGATCGCCAAGGGCCTCGACTTCCCCAACGTCACCCTCGTCGGCGTCATCGTCGCCGACACCGCCTTAAACCTCCCCGACTACCGCGCCACCGAAAGGACCTTCCAGCTCCTCTCCCAGGTCGCCGGCAGGACGGGCCGAGGCCCCAAGGGCGGACGCGTCATCGTCCAGACCTACAGGCCGCGCCACTATGCCGTCCTCGCCGCCGCCAAGCACGATTACGAGACCTTCGCCCGCAAAGAGCTTCAATTCCGTCGCGACCTCAACTATCCGCCCTTCAGCCGCCTCGTAAGACTCGTGGTCGAGGGCCCCGAAGAAAAGCGCGTCTCCGACCGCGCCCACCGCGTCGCTCTTGCGCTGAGGGAATCCGCACCCAACACCCAGATTCTCGGCCCCGCCCCCGCGCCCATCACCAGAATCCGCGGCAAATACCGCTGGCACATAATCGCCAAGTCCCCCTCAGACGGAGTCACCGCCTCAATGCTCGCCGCCGCAGAGCCCCTTCTATCCCTCTCCGGCAAGCTGCAAGTCACCGTAGACGTCGACCCGCTCGACCTACTCTAGCTACTTCCATCCCAGCATCGGATGTATCTGCGGGATCACCCGGACGTGCCCCACCACCTCCCCCAGCTCATCCGCCATCTCGATCAGCCGCCTGCCGTCCGGCGGCTCCGCGCCGCCCACCGGCTTCACCGGCTGGATCACCATCGGGATATCTTCCGACACTCCGCGGACCACCCGCCCCGCCTCCTGCAGTTCCTCCCCGGTGGTCTCCTTCACCACCACCACCTTCACGAAGACGTCCTTGTGAACCGCGACCTCCAGAGACCTTCGGTTCTCGTCGAACATCGTCGGATTCCCCGTCGCGCTTTCCAGCTTGATGTCCGCCGACACCCAATCGACCCATTCGATCACCTTCTCCATCTCCTCCGGCAGCGTCGCGTTCGTCTCCAGATACACCTCCTCGCCCCGGCTCTTCAGAATCGGCAGGAACTTCGCCAGGAAATCACCCTGCAGCAGCGGCTCGCCTCCCGTTATCGAAACCGAATGGCGCGGATCGCGCAGCAGCGAAAACACCTCGGCCAAACCCTCCGGCGTCACCGGGTTCGCGTGAACCCTCAACTTCTCCCCTTTGACCTTGAATTTCGAAGGCCTCTCCTTCGCCTCCTGCGTGTCGCAGAAGCGGCAGTCCAGGTTGCATTCCGAGAATCTTATGAATGCCTGCCTCACTCCCACGAACATCCCCTCTCCCTGGATCGACGAGAACAGCTCGCACACGTGTCCTTCGTTCACTTCACGAATCTCACTTTCTTCGTTGCCTTCTCTACCTCGTCCGTTTCTCTCGCATATCTCTCCAGCAGCGCCCGGGCGAACGTCACCGCATCCACCCCGATGTCGCCGAGCGACGCCGCCTTCACAGGCACTCCCGACGTAGTTACGTTCACGCCGAAATGTATCAATCCCGATACCGGCGATACCGTCGCGATAGACACCGACAGCTTCCCCTCGCCGACGAAAAGATCGTCGCCTCGCCGCCTCACTTCCTCCCCGCCGCGCATCTCGTTCAGCAGCTCCGCCGCCAGGCACGCCAGCATCCGCTGCCTCAACACCGTCTTTCGTATATCGACGTCGAAATGCTCCACGATGAAGTGAACCATCCTCTCCGCCCGTATCTCGCTTCCATCCGCAAGGTCCTCCAGGTCCACCATCCACTCGCGCTCCACGTCGCATCGCCCCAGAAAAGCCGCCGCCGCGTCACCCTCGACCCCGAATCTCTCCTCTATCCAGCGCGAGCGAAGCTGCGCCCCGCTGTACGCGATCTCCTCCTCCGCAAAGATCGTCTTCATCTCTTCAGCCTCGTCGCCAACCCCCCGGGCCCCTCGCCGTACTCCTCGCACAGCGCCCTCACCAGCCTCCGGCACGAAAGGCATTCCCCGCACATCTCCTCGCCTCCGTAGTAGCAGCTCCACACGTGTTCCAGCGGCGCTCCTATCTCCCTTCCCAGCCGCAGTATCTCCCTCTTGTTCATCCCCGCCGTATAGCTCACCAGCCTCGGCTTGCTCAAGGTCGAGACTTCCAACGCCGCGTTCGCCGCGTCGATGTATTCCTCGGAGTTGTCCGGAAACGACGCGCCCTCTTCGGCATTGAATCCCGCCACGATCTGCTCGCAGCCCAACGCCTCTGCAAACGCCGCCGCTACGTTCACAAACACCCCGTTACGGTTGGGAACCCACACCGCCTTCGCCGCTTCCGCCTCTGCCTGCTTGTCTCCAAGCTCCGGCCCCGGCCTTTCTTCTTTCAGCCCTTCCGGCAGCAGCTCCACCAGCCATTGCAGCTGGATCGTCCTCTGCCGTACCCCCAGCCTCGCGCAGACTTTCCCCGACGCCTCCGCCTCCCTCTCCGCCGCCGGCTGACCGTAGTCGAAGGTCAGCGCCAGCTCCACTTCCGTCTCGTCCACAGCGCGCTTCAGACAGACTACCGAATCAAGCCCGCCTGACAACAACACGATCGATCTCACCTCGCTCCTCCTTGCTCGGCGGCCATTCTAGGTCTCCCCCTCCCCACGATCAAGCTCCTTGCCCCGGCCCCCTTCCCGGCTGTAGAATCCGTCCAGCGGCTGCAACGCGAGCCGCGTTGAGAACAGGGAGGATGGTATGAGCCTGGATGTTCTGGCCGTCGGCGCTCACCCCGACGACGTCGAGATCGCCGTCGGCGGAACTCTCATCAAAATGGTCGCACGGGGCCGTTCCGTCACAATATGCGACCTCACCGACGGCGAGCCCACGCCTCTCGGCGACCATGACACCCGCCTGCGCGAAGCCGCCGCCTCCGCCGCGGTAATCGGCGTTGAGCGCATCACCCTCAACTTGCCCAATCGCTACCTCGAAGACACACCCGAAGCTCGTCGCGAACTCGCCCTCGTCATCAGGCAGCTTCAGCCCGCTCTCATGCTCGCTCCCTACCCCGGCGGCGAGCATCCCGACCACCTCGCCGCCTCTTCCATTGTCGACGGTGCCCGCTTCTACGCAAAGCTCACCAAGACCGACATGCATGGAAAACCCTGGCCCGCCGACCCCTGGTGGACCCCCCGCCTCCTCTACTACCTGGGGCTCGGGGCCTGCGAGAACTATGTCCGCCCGTCTGTGATCGTGGATGTCTCCGACCAGCACGCGAAGAAAATGCGGGCGCTTTCCTGCTATAAGACTCAGAAGGCGGTGGTCGAGCGCCTCGCCCGATCCTCCCAGCACTACGGGCCCGTCATCGGCGTC
>Ga0180432_10005402_pt1 | contig 17019 bp, 14 predicted proteins | sample SS_ome_10_FD_132414 | JGI IMG/M metagenome (GOLD analysis project Ga0180432, IMG submission 132414) | Hypersaline lake sediment archaeal communities from the Salton Sea, California, USA - SS_1_MS_2 metaG | ecosystem: Environmental > Aquatic > Non-marine Saline and Alkaline > Hypersaline >...
TACAGCCAAGGTATATTTCTTCACCGCTGAGGATAAGCTACCCGTAGCACTGGAGCGGATCGGCGTCGGCGATTTCAAGGGGGCAAGGGTGCCGGTCAAGCTCCACATGGGCGAGCCGGGCAACCGCTATTTCGTCTCTCCCTTGCTGGTTAAACTGGCAGTCGAGAAGCTGAAATCGATTGGGGCGGAGCCGTTCCTGTTCGATACGACGGTGGCCTACCCCGGGCCGAGGTCCACGGTCAAAGGCCATCTGAAGGTCGCTGCGGCGCATGGATTCGGGGCCGAACGTATGGGATGCGAGGTGGTCATCGGCGATAAGGGGAGCGCGGTCGCCGAGTCGGGCCAGACATTCGAGGTGGCGCATGAGGTACATGAGTGCACCCACATGCTGGTCATCTCCCACGTGAAGGGGCACATCCAGGCCGGATTCGGCGGGGCGATAAAGAACCTGGGCATGGGAGGTGTGACTCGGGAGACCAAGCAGAAGATACACCTGATGTGCGTGCCGGTGCTGTCGCGGGACATGTGCGACCTGTGCGGCGCGTGCGCAGAGGCCTGCCCCTTCGATGCCATCACCGTCGATGGCGAATGGAGGCGCAGCAAGACGAAGTGCATGGGGTGCGGCAAGTGCGTGTCCGTGTGCCAGGTCGGGGCGCTGCGTTACAATGTCATGGATTTGCAGAGGGCGCTGGCGCTGTCGGCGAAGGCGTGCGTCGCCGGCAGGCGGGTGATATACGTGAATGCGATCGTCAACATATCGCGTAACTGCGACTGCGATGCCCACGCCGGGCCCATCATCTGCCCGGATGTCGGCTACCTGGTGTCCGACTCGCTGGCGGCGATAGACCGGGCGTCGCTGGAGGCAGTCGATACGAAGTGCCCCGGGGTGTTCGAGAAGGTGAACGGGGTGGATCCGTCGAGGCAGATTCGTTATGCGGAGGGGCTGGGCTTCGCGTCGGATTACGAGCTGGTCTAGCTCTAGGTTTTCAGCGCCGCAAACGTCCTGTCGATGGCCTCGATGGTGCGGTCGATATCGGCATCGCTGTGTGCCAGCGATACGAACGCCGCCTCGAACTGCGATGGCGGCCAGTAGATGCCCTGCTCCAGCAGGCGGTTGAAGAATGCGCTGAACAGGGCGGTGTCGGCCCGCCGGGCGGATTCGTAGTCGACTACAGGTGCTGCGGTGAAGAAGGCGGTCAGCAGGGAGCCGGCGCGCGACACCTGCACGGGCACTCGCGATCTCTTCGCTGCCACAGCCATAGCCTCGGCCAGACGCGCTGCCCTGCGGTCGAGCTTCTCATAGATCCCGCTACGTCGCAGCGACTTCAGCGTCGCTATGCCGGCGGCCATGGCCAGCGGGTTGCCTGACAGCGTGCCCGCCTGGTAAACGGGGCCCTGCGGCGCCACCATCTCCATAACGTCGGCACGGCCGCCGTACGCCCCCACCGGCAGGCCCCCGCCGATTACCTTGCCCAGGCAGGTCAGGTCGGGCGCGACGCCGTACACCCCCTGCGCCCCGCCGTAGGCCAGGCGGAAGCCGGTGATCACCTCGTCGAATATCAGCAGCGAGCCGTGATCGCTGGTCAGGCGGCGCAGCCCCTGCAGGAAGCCGTCGCCGGGTAGCACCACCCCCATGTTGGCGGCCACCGGCTCGACGATCACGGCCGCTATGTCGGGGTGGCGCTCGAACAGGTGCTCGACCGAATCGAGGTCGTTATACCGCGCCACCAGCGTATCCTCGGCGTAGCGTCGCGGCACACCCGGGCTGTCGGGCAGCCCCAGGGTGGCTACGCCGGAGCCGGCCTTTACCAGCAGCCCGTCGGCATGGCCGTGATAGCAGCCGGCGAACTTAACAATCCTGTCCCTGCCGGTGTACGCCCGCGCCAGCCGGATGGCACTCATGGTCGCCTCGGTGCCGGAGCTGACGAAGCGGATCTTCTCGATGGAGGGCACGGCCTTGCATATCATCCCGGCCATCGTGGTCTCGAGTTCGGTGGGGGTGCCGAAGCTGGTGCCGAGGCTGGCGGCGTCTCTCAGGGCTTTCACCACACGGGGGTGGGCATGCCCCAGTATGAGGGGACCCCACGAACAGACATAATCGATGTACTCGTTGCCGTCCGCGTCGTAGACTTTCGAACTCTGGCCGCGCTGGATGAACAGGGGCCTGCCGCCGACGGCGTTGAAGGCGCGCACCGGGCTGTCGACGCCGCCCGGGAGGTACCTCTGAGCCTGGCGAAACAGTTTCAGCGAGCGTTCCCTCTTCATCTGCGTTTACGCCTTGTCGGAGAGCCAGCGCGCCGCGTCCCTGGCGTGGTAGGTGATGATGATGTCGGCGCCCGCCCGACGGATGGCGGTGAGTATCTCCAGCACCGTCTGTCGCTCGTCTATCCAGCCGCTGGCCGCTGCCGCCTTTACCATGGCATACTCGCCGCTCACGTTGTATGCCGCCAGCGGGTGTTCGAACCGGTCGCTCACCGCTCTGATAACATCCAGATAGGCCAGCGCCGGCTTGACCATCACGATGTCGGCACCTTCAGCGATGTCCAGCTCCACCTCCCGCAATGCCTGCCGGACATTCGATGGGTCCATCTGGTAGGAGCGGCGGTCGCCGAACTGCGGCGCCGAGCCGGCGGCCTCGCGAAATGGACCGTAGAACGCCGAGGCATATTTCGCCGCGTACGACATTATGGGGATATGGCTGAAACCGCAATCGTCCAGAGCTTCCCGTATCGCTTTCACCTGGCCGTCCATCATGGCCGACGGCGCCACCATATCGGCGCCGGCCTCGGCGTGTGAGGTCGCTACCTTGGCCAGCAGCTCCAGCGTCCTGTCGTTATCGATGCGCTCCCCGTCCAGCACGCCGCAGTGGCCGTGGTTGGTATAACCGCACAGGCAGACGTCAGTGATGACTAACAGCTCGGGTACCTTATCCTTGATGGCAGCTATCGCCCGCTGTACAACGCCACTGTGGCTGTAGGCTGCGGAGCCAAGCTTGTCCTTCTTATCCGGCACGCCGAAGAGAAGCACCGCGCCGATGCCGTTAGCGGCGATCTCCTGCGCCTCACGTTTTATCGAATCGACAGTGTAGCGGTAGACGCCGGGCATGGAAGGTATCTCCTGTTTGGCTGATCGCTTTTGGCTTACGAACAGGGGGCATATGAGGTCGCCGGCATTCACCTCGGTCTCGCACACCAGCCGCCTTATGGCTTCGCTGTCTCGCAGCCGTCTCAGCCTCATTTGCGGGAATTCAGGCATATCCTCACGCCCTGCCTTTCTCGAAATACCGCTCCATCGCTGCTACCAGGCCGGGGATAGTGTGCTGTTCGGCGACGATGTCCGGCTTGAGTCCCAGCTCGTTGGCGGTGGCTGCAGTCATCGGGCCGATGCAGGCGATGACAGTTTTGGCCAGGAGGCTCGAGTCACCGTCGATCGCAGACATGAGGTTGCGCACCGTAGATGAGCTGGTGAAGGCCACGACGTCGATGTTACCATCGGAAAGTATCTCCCTGGCGCGGGGCATCGCGTCAGGGTCGGGAACAACACGGTAGGCAGCCACTTCATGCGGGGTCGCACCCAGCTCGACGAGCCGATGGTACAGGTCCTTAGGGGCGATGTCAGCGCGTGGCATGAGGATGCGTTGCCCGCTGATGCCCATCTCCCCCAATCCGTGGGCGACAGCTTCGCTGGTATGCTGCGCCGGCATGAAATCCGGCGTCAACCCCTGTGACTGCAATGCGCTGGCGGTCGCCGGCCCGATAGCCCCAATCTTGGCACTGGCGAAATGCCGGCTGTCCAGCTTCAGCTCGCGCAGGCGCTCCCAGGTGGCCTCCACCCCGTTGACGCTGGTGAACAGCACCCACTGGTAGTCCTGCAGGTGTGATATTGCATCATCGAGATCGCTGTGGTCTATGGCATCCCTTATGGCGATCGCCGGCAACTCTATGGCCACGGCGCCGCGCTCGGCCAGCAGGCGAACCATGGCGCTGGCCTGGGCCCTTGCCCGGGTCACGAGGATGCGTTTGCCGAACAGCGGCCGGCGCTCGAACCAGCTCAGCCTGTCGCGCAGCCGCACCACCTCGCCGAGGACGATCACTACAGGAGGTCGCATATCAACCTGTTTTGCCAGATCTACGATGGTATCGAGCGTGCCGACAACCGTTCTCTGGGCAGATGTGGTTCCATCCTGTATCAGCGCCACGGGGGTGTCGGATGACTTGCCGGCGGCGATGAACTCACCTATGATGCCGGGCAGGTTGCCCATGCCCATGAGGCAGACAAGGGTATCCACTGCGCTCGACAGCTTGCCCCAGTCGACGGCGGTTTCCTCCTTCGTGGGGTCCTCGTGGCCGGTGACCACGGCGAAGGATGCTGCCGCCCCGCGGTGCGTCACCGGTATGCCGGCGTATGCCGGAACCGCCGTTGCCGACGACACTCCGGGCACCACCTCGAAAGGTATATCGTTTTGGGCCAGAGCCTCAGCCTCTTCGCCGCCGCGGCCCAGCACGAAGGGGTCGCCGCCCTTGAGACGCACTACGGTTTTGCCTTCTTTTGCCTTTTCGATAAGTATATGGTTAATCTCGTCCTGTTCTTTCGCATGATATTTCGCCGATTTGCCCACGTCGATCAGCTCCGCATCGGGGCGGGCGGATTCGAGCAGGCTGCGGTCGATCAGCCGGTCATGCACCACCACGTTGGCGCGCTGGAGGCACTCGAGGCCGCGGACGGTGATCAAGCCCCTGTCGCCCGGGCCGGCACCGACCAGGTACACCGTGCCAAGGCTCACGGTGCGCTCCTTCCGATAAGCTCACACGCCCCCAGTCTGGCCATCTCGTGTGCCAGCTGCGCCCCGATGGCCTCTGGATCCATTACAGTGCCGCTCGCCTCAGCGCGCAGTATCTCGCCGCTGGTACTGCTGGCCACCATGCCCATCAGTCGCAGACTGTCGCCTGTTGCCGTGCCCAGCGCGGCTATCGGCTCGCGGCAACCTCCACCCAGGGTTTGGAGGAAGGCGCGTTCGGCTGCGACTTCCGCCTGGCTGCCGTCGTGGTTTACCGATGACGCCATCCGCAGCATCGCCTCATCGTCGGCGCGGGCCTCGATAGCTATTGCCCCCTGTCCGGCCGCCGGCACAAAGGTGTCGGGTGAGAGGTACTCGGTTATGCGGCTCTCCATGCCGAGGCGTATCATGGCGGCGGCGGCCAGCAGGATGCCATCCAGCTCCATTGTTGATATCTTTTTCAGTCTGGTGTCGATATTGCCCCGCAGCGGCAGCACCTCTATATCGGGGCGCTGCGCCAGCAGCTGCACCGCACGCCGCGGGCTGCCCGTGCCCACCCTGGCGCCGGCGGGCAGGTCGGCCAATCGGCTGCGGGGCGACACCAGCACGTCCCGCGGGTCGCAGCGCTGCGTCACGGCAGCGATGGTGAGACCTGTCGTAGTATCGGTGGGCATATCTTTGAGGCTGTGCACCGCCATATCGATGCGGCCGTCCTGTAATGCTTCCTCCAGCTCCTTGACGAAGACGCCGGTCCGTCCCATGTCCCACAGCGACGCCTTCCTGTTGCGGTCGCCTGCCGTGGTGATCTTATCCAGCTCGAAATGGTAACCCGGATTCGCCTTCGCCAGATCGCCGACTACGGCTTCGGCCTGGACCACGGCCAGGCGGCTGCCCCGTGTGCCGATGATGACCTCGCTATTTCGCTTCATTTCGCCTTCCCACCGTCGAGCCCGAAAAGCTCCTCCACCGCCTGCGACAGCGCCTCATCGCGAGAGCCGCCGTCCTTAAGGCACTGGATGGGGTTGTGCAGTATCTTACTCACTATTGACCGCGTCATCGCCTCCAGGCTGTCGCGTTCCTCCGGGCTCAGCGGCGGCAGCTTTTTCAGCGTCAGGTTCAGCTGTCGACGTCGCACATCCTCCGCCATCTGTATCAGCGCGCTTACCGTGGGCGTAGCGTCGAGGGAGTCCCACCATCTGGCGAAGCGCTCCACCTCGCCATCGATAATGCGCGATGCATGCGCCATCTCGCGCTCCCTGGCCTTGCGGTTGACGTGTGACAGCTGCATGAAATCATCGATATCGTATACAGATACGCCCTCGATTTGCCTCACCTCGTGTTCCACGTCCCGCGGCACGGAGATATCCACGAAGACCAGCGGGCGGTCCTGTCTTGACCGCATGACGCGCTCGGCGAGCTCGCGGCGCACCACGTAGTGCGGGGCGCCGGTGCAGGAGACGACCACGTCGGCGGCCGCCATCTCGCTCTCCATCCGGCAGATGTCGACCGCTGTCCCGCCGAGGTATGATGCCAGCTCGGTGGCGCTGCCCAGCGAACGGCTGGTGACGGTCAGGTGGTGTGCCCCTGCCTTGAATAAGGCTTTTGCCACCAGTTTGCCCGCCTCGCCCGCGCCAATGAGCAACACTTTCAGATTTGCAATATCGCTGGCTATCCCGGTAACCAGGCTGACTGCCACAGAACTCACCGACAGAGCGTTCTTGCTGATGCCGGTCTCGTCCCGCACCTTCCTGCCGACGCGGATGGCGTGCTGGAACAGCCTTCGCAATGGCATATCCACCATCCCCGCCCGCTCCGCATCCTCCAGCGCCTGTCGTACCTGCCCCAGTATCTCGTGCTCACCGACGATCATGGAGCGCAGCCCGCAGGCCGTATCCGTCAGGTGCCTTACAGCTTCGTGATCGCGGCAGCGATGGAGATACGGCATGAGCTCCGCTTCGGACAGACCTGACCATCGCTGGAGGAACGTGGTTATGGCTCGTTCGCTTTGTCGACCATCGCTATCAACAGCGTAGACCTCAGTGCGGTTGCAGGTAGCGAGTATTACACCCCTGTCGATGTTCTCGCCCAGAGATCCGAGTGCCTGAGGCATCCGGTCACGGGGGATGCTGACCTTCTCCCTGACAGCCAACGGGGTGGTGCCGTAGTTGACGCCCACCATGACCAGCTGCGGGCAGGGCGGTTTTCCCACTTCTCTATTCGTATCCATTATCGATTTTCCAGCATATCGAGCAGCCGCGATTTCGCCTCGTCGCGCCGTCCCTGGCGCAGCAGTCTGGCAAGCGTTTCCAGGTCCAGCGCCTGCTGCCAGACCTCGCCGGGCATGCTGACACCCCTGTCTGACAGATCGGAGCGCACCTGCTCCACCAGCGAAACCAGCGAGTCGTATTCATCTCCAAAGTGTTTCTCAAGCTCTGTTCGGATCCTGCGCGCCAGCGCCGGGCTCTTGCCGCCGGTCGAGACCGCGATGGTGAGGCTGCCGCGGCGCAGGCTCGACGGCACGATGAAGTTCGACAATTCCGGGTCGTCCACCACATTGCACAGCATCGAGAGGGACTCGGCCTCCTGCATGATTTGTGTGTTAACCTCCCTGTCGTCCGTCGCCGCCACCACGAGCATCGCCCCATCCAGGTCGTTGTCGCGGTACTCCCTGGCGATGTATTCGATCGTTTTGCTATCACGCATCTTATCGAGGTCGGGGCACAGCGCAGGGCTGATCACCCTCACCCGGGCGCCACAGTCGAGCAGCGACTGCGCCTTGCGCAGCGCCACCTCACCCCCGCCCACCACCACGCAGCGTTCCCCCTTGATATCGAGCATAATGGGATAATAGGACACCTTGCGGTCAGACCTCCAGCTTCAACCTTTCTTTCTTGAACTCCCTGAGCGTCATCAGCGATTTATATTCCTGTATGCCGGTCGCCCGTCGCATATCATCAATTACGCGCTTCAATTCATCAATCGACCTGGCATGCACCATAGTGAACAGGTTATACGGCCAGCCTGCGGCGGGCCTGCGCTGGTAGCAGTGGCTCACCTCGCGATAGCCAGACATGATATCGGCCGCGCGCTCGATAGCATTCGCCGGGACGTTCCAGCAGACCATGGCGTTGGCCACGAAACCGGCACGTATGTGCGACAAGGACGCGCCGAGTCGCCTGACAACGCCCCGCTGCACCAGGTCGCGATACGCGGCGAGGAACTGTTCTGTCTCCAACCTAATGCGCCGAGCCATAGCGTCGAAGGGCCTGCCAGTAATAGAGAGGTCCTGCTGTATGGTAGCGATGAGCAAGCGCTCGTCGTCGGTAATCGGTTTCGACGATGGAGAATCGATAGCCTCGCTCGAAAGACGACTTGCCATGATGCCTGAGCCGTTGCCGGCCATGTCGAAGAAGGCAACACTTTTATAGACGCGCAGCGACGGCAGGTCGAGCACATGGTCCGGCTGTATGACATCGATCAGCCTTTGTATTTCATCCTCCATGTCTGTATCTGGTGGGACGGTGAGCGTGAACCACAGGTTGAACTCGCCGTCACGCTGGTAATTGTGGCTCACCCCGGGGTGACGGTTCACCACTGCGGACGCTTCCTCCAGCCTCGATGCCGGGAGGCGCATCGCCACCAGCGTGCTGCGGTATCCAATGGCACGGTAGTTGATGATCGGGGCGATGGAGCGAATTACGCCAGCTGCCTTGAGCCTTCGTATCCGCGATATGACATCGTCCTCGCCAAGCCCCAGCCGTCGACCGAGCTCGGCGAACGGCTCGGCGACCAGCGGGAAATCGGCCTGCAGCTCGTTGAGCAGCCTCCTGTCGATATTATCCACCCCGATTGTCACTTGTGTATCCATTATGGCGTCTTTTTCAACGTCGCTGTCGCACTGCCGCCGGCGCGTACACGCAGTAGGGCTCTGCGGCCAGGTAATCGCCGGTGGCCTCGTACGCCCGGGCGCGGCAGCCTCCGCATGCCAGGCGGTACTCGCAGTCGCCGCATTTGCCCTTGAGGTTAGATACGTCGCGGAGCTGCGTGAACAGCGGCGAGTCATGCCACACATCGGGGAATGTCTGGCGGCGCAGGTCGCCCGCTTCCACGTCCAGGTAGCCGCAGCCCTGCACCCGTCCGACGTGTGATATGAAGCAGAATGAGATGCCGGCAAGGCACCCCCTGGTGATCGAATCCAGGCATCCCGGTTTACCGGCGTTGCTTTCGGTGTCGGTCGGCATTACGCCGCGCCTCTGCATGGTCACGCGCATGTAGTGCGGCGCGTCGGTGGGCTTGATGGACAGCCTGTCTCCCATCTGCGATTGCCTGTCGAATATCCAGTTCAGCACATTTTCATACTCATCAGGGGAGAGCTCCACGTCGGCCAGCGATTTACCCCGCCCGGTCGGCACCAGCATGAAGGGGTGGAAGGCGGCGGCGCCCATATCCAGCGCCAGTTGCAGCAGGTCGTCCAGCAGGGATACGTTCATTCTGGTAATGGTGCTGTTAATCTGTACCTCTATCCCTGCGTTTCGAGCGTTATCGATACCCTCTATCGCAGAGTCGAAAGCTCCACTCGCGCCGCGGAAGCTATCCTGCAATTCGGGCGTGGGGAAATCGATGCTAACGCCGATGCGGGACACGGGTATTCTCTTGAGGTCGGCGGCTGTCTCGCTGGTGATGAGCGTGCCGTTGGTGCCCAGCACCACGCGGAGGCCGCGCCCGGTGGCGTATTTACCTATCTCGAAGACGTCGTCGCGATACAGTGGTTCCCCGCCTGTTAATATGAGAACTGGCTTACCCACCTCCAGCAAGCTGTCTATGAGTCGAAAACATTCATCGGTGGATAACTCATCCTGATAATGGGCATCCTTAGAGGAGGCGCGGCAGTGGGCGCAGTGCAGGTTGCAGCGTTTGGTTATCTCCCATGCCACCAGCCGCAGTTGGGGCGTGATGGGCAACCCGCGCGTTGCTGTCATCGCCCGTTGCCCCCGATCTCACGTTCGGTGAGGTAGCACGCTGGGTCTTCCTGCCACATGTCGCCATAGACCGCCTCGGCGCGCTCCCGCAGGTTTCCGTTGCAGATGTCCAGGTAGGCGCATCGGGCGCAGCGACCCTTGAGCTGTGGCCGGCGGTCCCTCAGCCCGGCCAGCACTGGATTGGCTGTGTCCATCCAGATGTGCCCGAAGCCGCGCTGGCGCACATTGCCCAGCGTGACGCTGCGCCAGAACTGGTCGGGATGAACGTCGCCGCACTGGTCCACCGCAGCGATGCGGATGCCGGAGTTGTTGCCGCCGTTGCGCCTGAGAAGGTCGAGGGCTTTCTCGGCGCGGGCAGGGTCTTGGTCCTGCGATTTTAGATAGATGTAAACGCCATCTGCGTGGTTGCCCACCAGCAGCACCTCTTTTCGCAACCCCCTGCGGTAGAAGTCGATAGTGCGTTCGCATATCAGGTCGACAACCTGTCTGGTCTCGTCATGGCTGAGATCGATGTCCCTGAGATCATCGCCGCGCCCGGAGTAGGCCAGGTGGTAGAAGCAAACGCGGTCTATCTCCTCTCGCTCCACCAGGTCCAGTATGGCGGGCACTTCATGGAAGTTGGAGCGCGTCAGCGTCATACGGAGCGAAACCCGTTGTCCTGCCGAGACGCAGTTGCGTATACCCTCGAGTGCCGCCTCGTATGCCCCTTTTTTACCCCTGAACCGGTCGTTTCTCTCTCCGATGCCATCGAGGCTGATCCCCACCTCGCGGAAGCCTATGTCGCGGATCTTGGCAGCCTTCTCCTCAGTTATCAACGTGCCGTTTGTCGACAGCGACACCCCCAGCCCGCATTCTGCTGCGTAGACGGCAAGCTCAAAGATATCCGGTCGCATCAGTGGCTCACCTCCCGAGAATAAAATCACCGGCACGCCGAAATCGGCCAGCTGGCGGATGAAGTCCTTTCCCTCAGCGGTCGACATCTCGTCGTTTGCAGATGCACCATCTGAGTCGCTGTAGCAGTGGATACAGTTAAGGTTGCAGCGCATGGTGCAGTTCCACACGACGATGGGCTTTGCCTCTCGCGATTGCGGTGAGCATCCATCGGCCCCGTAGCGAAGGTGGTCGCCGGGGCCTATACCATCACACAGGAGCCTGGAGACCGATATCATCCGATCCCTTTCCTTTTTCTTCAGGCATCATCCTGTCCTGATAGCCCTGATATGATTCCACCATGGAGAGCAGCACGCGGTCGGTGATCTGGGCCAGCAGCGGCAGCGCCTCGGCGGCCCGGCCCTTCAGGTATTCGTTTCCCCTGACCATGTCGTTGATGGCGTTGACGAAGGGGGTGCGATGCAGCAGGAAAGCCTCCAGCGAATCCGTCAGCGAAACCCCTGTTTCCGCCAGGCAGTCACCGAACTCCCGCCCGATGTCTGCGGCAGCCTGCATGTTCTCGTCGTGGCTCTTCCTTTTTGTCAGGCAGTCCATAGCCAGACGGAACAGGCTCCCTCCCAGTTGCCGCAACCGCGCCCTTGAATCGTCGCTGAGGTTTTTATACCAGTCAGCGTTAGCGAAGTGGCTGCGGGCGAGATGCATTTCTGAGAGAGGTACCAGTTCCATCTTGGCTACCAGGTCCTCCATGCCGTGGACCCGCCGCTGTGTACCCATGAACTGGCGGATCTCAGACTCATTGTAGCGACGATGTCCGCCCGGCGTAATGAAGGCCTTGATCCTGCCCTCATCAGTCCAGTGCCGCAGTGTCGCCTCGCTCACGCCAAGCATCTTCCTCGCCTGGCCGATGGTTAATAGTGAAGGTTTATCGCGCTTGCCAACCATATTTGAAAGCCATCGATTTCTGATTGAAACTAAATAAAACCCCTAAAATCTATAAAAACCTGCAATAAAATATCACAGATGAAAATTCAAGTCAAGGTTTTCGCATGCGGTGATATTATAGACACAATTTATATTAGCGGTTTATTTATACGATGTGTTAAAATATATCGATGTCATCTATCGTACTCGCCGGCGGCAGGAGCCTGCGACTGGGACGGGACAAAGCTCAGGAAGAGATCGGTGGCCAGCGCCTCATCGACCGGGTTATCGAGCGGCTCAAGCTGCTGGGAGATGAGATTATCGTGGTCACATCGTCGAACAATCGGATCCCCAATATCGGTGTAAGACAGGTTCATGATAGCTATCCCGGAAAAGGAGCGCTCGTCGGCATATACTCCGGGCTCAGGGAGGCTACTTCGCAGTACAATATAGTCGTGGGCTGCGATATGCCGTTCCTCAATATCGACCTGCTGAAATATATTACGGGGGTCGCTGTCAATTTCGATATCGCGATTCCCCGGATTGCAGATCAGGTCGAGCCTTTGCACGCAGTCTATTCCAGGGATTGTCTGGCTCAGATGGAGGAACAGATGAAGGCGGGCAGATTCAAGGTCTCTGACCTGTTGGGTTCGGTTAAGGTGCGCTATGTCGAGGGCGGTGAGATCGATCGGTTCGACCCCCAGCACCTGAGTTTCTTAAATATCAACTACAAGTCTGACCTGGAGAAGGCCAGGGCGATGCTGATTAAGGAGTCTCGATGATTACTGTCGAACAGGCTTTGGAGAAGGTGCTCAGCTATGTGCGGGTACTGGAATCGGAGGAGAAGCCGATACTGGAGTGTCTGGGGCAAGTGCTGGCTGAGGACGTTTATTCTCTTATAGACGTTCCTCCCTGTGCCAACTCGGCCATGGACGGATATGCCGTTAAGGCCGACGATGCGGCCGGTGCCGGCCCATCCTCGCCCGTCACCCTCGACGTGGTTGGCGAGGTCAGAGCTGGTGCAGTAGCCGACGGCGGGGTCGCGCCGGGCACAGCGATACGCATCATGACCGGGGCCCCTCTTCCCAAAGGCGCTGACAGCGTGGTGCAGTTCGAGCACACCGATGAAGAGGAGCGGGACGAATGCCCGCCATTGCGGATCGGGATACTGGAGCCGGTGACTGTGGGGCAGAACGTGCGCCGCGCCGGCGAGGACATCGCTTGCGGCCAGATGGTCTTATCGAAAGGGACGGTGCTGCGTCCCCAGGAGATAGGGGTGCTGGCCTCGCTGGGCATGGAGACTGCGAAGGTGATTCGCCGGCCGATGGTGGCAGTCATCGCTACGGGCGATGAGCTGGTGGCGCTGGGACAGCCGCTTACTGATGGCAAAATCTACAACAGCAACAGCTACAGCCTCGCCGCGCAGGTGATACGCTATGGTGGCATACCTCGGGTTCTGGAGATCGCCAGAGACAGCGAGGACGATTTGAACGCCAAGATCGGCGAGGCGTTAACAGCGGACATGTTAATCACCTCGGGAGGGGTTTCCATGGGGGACTATGACCTGGTCAAAGATGTTCTGGCGCAGCAGGGCGAGATCTCGTTCTGGACGGTGCGCATGAAGCCGGGCAAGCCCATAGCCTTCGGCACGATCCAAGGTGTGCCGCACCTCGGCCTGCCGGGGAATCCGGTAAGCTCAATGATCACCTTCGAGCTGTTCGCACGGCCGGCTATGATGAAGATGATGGGCAAGGGCAGCCTGCCCAAGCCGACCATCGAGGCGAAACTGGAAGGCAGGATAAAGAACACGGATGGCCGTCGCATCTACGCCCGCGCATTGGTCAGGTTTGAGGATGGTCGGTACGTTGCCAGGATCACCGGACCACAGGGGTCGGGGATTCTTACCTCGATGGCGCGTGCCAACGGCCTGGTGATCGTACCCGAGGACGTGGGGGGTGTCGGCGATGGCGATACGGTTAAGGTGCTCATGCTGGATTGGGGCGAGGGGTATGAGGAGATGCATGCTGGCTAGATATATGCGCCGATCTGGCCACTGTCGATAGTCGATCGTCATGAGAGGAGGCCAAGGATGTTACCCATTGTTTCTATAGTGGGACACTCACAATCAGGCAAGACCACGCTCGCGGAGCAGCTCATAGTCGAATTTAAGCGGCGCGGATTGCGCGTCGCTGCCATCAAACATACCTGCCAGGATTTCGATATGGACAAGCCGGGAAAGGATACATGGCGCTATGCGGAGGCGGGCAGCGACGCGGTGGTCATCAGCTCGCCGACAAGGCTGGCTGTGCTCAGGCCACAGGCAGATAATGAATCCATTGAAGATGTGTTGCGCCTGCTTGGCCCGGAGTACGATCTGATCATAATCGAGGGATTTCATGGGGGGCATGCGCCCAAGATCGAGGTGCATCGCAAGGAACTGAAGCAGGGACTGCGCTGCAACCCTGATGAGGTTAAGGCTATCGTTACCGACGAGAAGCTGGAGGTCGACAGGCCACAGTTCTCCTGGGACGAGATATCCAGCATAGCCGACTTCATATTGAAGCAGATCATCGGAAAAAGGGGAGACGAGACAGCTCTTTACATAAATGGAGAAACGGTGCCACTCAATCGTTTCACACAGGACATGTTCGCCAGTGCACTTCTGGGCATGGCGTCGACGCTTAAAGGTGTCGGGCAGGTGAACAGCCTAGAGATATCGGTACGCAGGGCTTGAGCCTTGACAACCGAATTGAAATACGACAGAATTCTGCTGCGTAAGGCTTAACAGTTTGGGGGAGCGGATGGGTCCCGGTGGGTCCCGCGGACTTCAAATCCGTTGGTAGGCACCCCGCGGTGTCTACGGTAGGTTCGACTCCTATGCGCTCCCGCCAGTATTAACGCAGCACCCGCTCGTCTCCGACGCGGCGGGTTATTTTTTGCTCGTCGAGGTGTTCCATTAAGGCCAGGGCGAACTTGCGGCTGGTGTGGAACATATCGCGCACCTCGGCCACGGTGATCTTGCCGCTGGATTCGATATGCTCCACGATCGCTTTAACCATTTCGTCATATGCCGGGGCGGCGAATACGATATCATCTGTTATTTTCACCACGCGCCGTTGCCCGATGAGCAGGTTCAACAAATCGGTATCGGGACTCGATACCGGCGCGGGCGAGTATGGATTGCCCGATAGCTCTTTCAGGTATATGTCGATCGAGTTCTGCTGTGCTGCGGTCAGCCTGACCTGGAATCCGGGTAATGCAACCGCCTGGCCGTCCGCGGCCAGCACATTTTCCGACACCAAGCGCTCCAGCGCGCTGTCGAAATACGCCTGCGGCACCCTGAGCCTGTCCCGCAGTTCCTCCCTGGGCATGCCGGGGCGCAGCGGATTGCGCTTGTGGTATCCGGCAACCGTGGCCGCCGCCTCGCCGGCCAGGCTGAGCCAATTCGCCGCGGAGAACAGCAGCCGTTTCTTGCCGCCGAGAGCCACTATCTCGCCGCGGCCTAACAGCGCAGCGACCGCTCTTTCGACTTCAGCTAACGGCATGTTCACGGATGTCGCCAGGCGTTCCATTTCCACATTACCCTTGGTGGACAGGGTAGCCAGTATAACGTCTTCACCGGAGCCCTTCTCCCTGGCTTTCAGGCTGTCGATGGTGGCGGCATGGAAACGGCGGTGCCGTTTGGCAACCGGGTCGATGATCCGTCCGCCGCCGAGGGTGTCCTTGGTGGAGCGGATGATGAACATGTCGTCCTTGACGGCGGCGACGGGGTGATCCAGCACGAGCTGGGCGAAGGCCGACTGCCCGGGCTCAAGCTTTTCGGCATCCAGCAGCCGCAGCTTGGCCTGCGCCTCCGCCGACCCGGTGTGGAAGGCTACGGTGGTGCCATGTGACAGAGGATGTGGAGCCGACGGCAGCAGTCTGAGGCTGACGTCGACTGCGCTGGTGGGGACAAGCCAGCCACGGCTGGTTACCACATCGCCTCGCTCCAGATCGTCTACGGCTACTCCCGACAGGTTTGCCGCTACGCGGCTGCCCGGTCGGGCGACCTCCACCTTCTGCTTGTGCGTCTGCAGGCCGCGGATGTGGGCCTTGCGGGATGATGGTACTATTACCACTTCCTGTCCCACGGACAGGCTCCCATCGATCAGCGTTCCCGTAACCACCGTTCCGAAGCCGCTCATGGTGAACACCCGGTCGATGGGCAGGCGCGGCCTGCCGATGTCACGGCGAGGCTCGACAGCATCGAGGAGCGCATCGATAGCAGATAATAATCCAGGTAACCCTTCGCCGGTTATCGCCGAAACTGCAATTACGGGGGCTTTCTCCAGTGTAGTGTTATGCAGAAGCTCATCGACATCCAGATGCACCATCTCCAGCCACTCGTCGTCTACGAGGTCCTTCTTGGTTATCGCTACGACCCCGTTTTCGACACGGAGAAGGTCGAGTATGGCCAGGTGCTCCCTGGTCTGCGGCATTACCCCTTCGTCGGCTGCAATCACCAGCATGGCGACATCGATGCCGCCAACCCCTGCCAGCATGTTCTTGATGAAACGCTCGTGCCCCGGCACGTCGACGATGCTGACCTCGCGGCCGCCGGGCAGCTTCAGCCAGGCGAAACCTAGATCGATGGTCATGCCGCGATCCTTTTCCTCCCGCAGGCGGTCGGGATCGATGCCTGTGAGGGCCTGTATCAGCGCAGACTTACCGTGATCTACGTGCCCGGCAGTACCGATGACAAAGGCCATGCATCACTCTCGAATTACGATCTTCCCCCTAGGCTTATCCACGATTTTCCCGATGACAGCGGCGGCTTCGATGCCGTTCTTGTGCAGGTTCTGGAGCAATGTGTCGCATCTATCGCTGGGGACTGAAATCAACAATCCGCCTGAGGTCTGGGCATCGAACAGGATATCCAGTGCTTCGTCGTTTATATTGCTGTTTTTCTCTATAGCATTACGGTGAAATTCAAGGTTACGCCGCGTGCCTCCCGGCACCAGCCCCATCTCAACATATTCCTTAACACTAGGAAACACGGGAATCTTGCCGAGATGCATTTCTATGCCACAGCGGTCTTTACTTGCCATCCCCCGGGCGTGACCCAGCAGCCCGAAGCCGGTGACATCGGTGCAGGCGCTGACCCCGGTCTCCACCATCAGCTCCGCAGCCTTCTTATTCAGCTCAACCATGCTGCGGACGACTGGCCCCACGATGCTCTCATCGGCCTCGCCGCCCTTGAGGGCGGTGGTAACGATACCCGTGCCGATGGGCTTGGTCAGTATCAGCCTGTCCCCCACCTGAGCGGTATCCTTGGCTATCACCTTCGAGGGGTGCACCACGCCGGTGACCGACAGCCCGTATTTGAGCTCCTGGTCCTCCACGCTGTGCCCGCCGAGGAGCGCTACCCCCGCCTCCCTGAGCTTGTCCAGCCCGCCGCGCAGGATGTCCTGA
>Ga0180432_10005403_pt1 | contig 17015 bp, 11 predicted proteins | sample SS_ome_10_FD_132414 | JGI IMG/M metagenome (GOLD analysis project Ga0180432, IMG submission 132414) | Hypersaline lake sediment archaeal communities from the Salton Sea, California, USA - SS_1_MS_2 metaG | ecosystem: Environmental > Aquatic > Non-marine Saline and Alkaline > Hypersaline >...
ACTCGATCTCGGTCGTGCCGAGGATCCGCATCACGTCCCAAGGCCCGTCGATGCCGATCTTGCTCCAGCCGGTCAGGCCGCGGTAGCCGAAATGATACGAGTAAACGCGCAGCGCCTTGACCGTGCCTCGGGGCACACCCGTTAGCCCGGGTCCGGCGTAGACGTCTTGGAGGTAGACCACGCCGTCGGTCCGCCCGAGGTCAACGCGCTCCGCGACGACCGGGGGCCTGGGGGTCCTGCGAAACGGCACCGGCTCGAGCAAGGCGTAGCCTGGTTCCTCATGGATCAACAGCATGTTGTCGAAGACGTCAACCAGGTAGATGCTCCACTGGGACTCCGGCGCAGGCTTGGCCGAGACCAGGAAGTACTTCCCGTTCAGAGCAACCGGATGCACGAACTTCGGCCAACTGTCGTTCACCAACGCGTCCCGGATGATCGGCTCGACCGCCTTGCCGTATCCGGGTATCCGCTGCACGACACCGTCGGCGGCGTGGCGTCCCCAGGCCACGTCGAAGATCACCAGCTCGCCCACCCGGTGGTCGCCGTGGTGCCCCGAGACGATGCCCACGATCCGGGTCGGGTGTCCGGGGATCGGCCGGGCGAAGTAGACGGCGTTCGGCCAATACGAATTGCTCCCGTAGTAGCACCGCTGGCCCGTGCCGTCCGGGTTCATCTCAAAGAGCAGGTGAGCGAAGATGTGGGATATGTTCGTGTATTCCCAGCGGTTGTAGAGCACCTGCCCGGTGTTCAGCACGGTCGGGCAGCAGTTGTCGTCCTGGTCGAAGGTGAGCTGACGGACGTTTTCGCCGTCGGGGTCCATGACGTAAAGCCCGGCCACGTTGTGCAGGCCGTTCCAACACGGGACTGCCTGGTAGCTGGCGGTGGAGCAGAAGATGATCCTTCCGTTCGGGAGGTAACACGCGTCGTAGTTGTCGACGTCAGGCTGGTCGTCCGGCGAGACCCGGCGGAGCCCGGCGCCGTCGGCGCGTATCTCGAAGACTTGCCAGCGACCGTCCTGGGGCATGGTGAGCAGCAGGCGGTCTGCGTCGAAGTGCAGATCCACGTTGCCGACAAAACGATCGTCCGGCGGCCTGAACAGCGTGGTCAGCTTTCCGGACGGACGCACCGGCGACAGAACCGCGATCTCGTTGTCGTATCCGGTCTGCTCGACGCTGAACGTGCTGTAGTGGTTCACGGGCAGCCCGATGGACTTGCCATAGGGGAACCTACGGTAGGCGCGTCGGCGTCCACGGGTGTCCGGGTTCTTGTGCGCACGTCTCACGAGCAGCAAGCGGTCAAGATCCAGGAGTGGGTTCGCGAGCAACGCCTCACTGCGCAACTTCACGAGCCGTCCTGCGAGCGCCACGACCGCGCGCCGGGTCGTCTCGTCGCGGGCGTTCAAGCGGGCAACCAGATCTGTCCGCGACCGCTCCAGATGCTCGAGGCGGGCGAGATACCGCGGACCGTCGGCGTACCTCGAGCCGAACGTTTCGGTCAGATCCCCAATCGCCATGGACAGCGGTCTGGAATCGAAGCTGCGAACGAGCTTTTCGGCCTTGTCGTACGTGATTGACGGCGATTGCGCCAATGCAACGTGGGCACACGTCCAGCCGGCGATCTCGGCGGCTCCGACGACGAGAACCCGGATTCCCAGCAAGACGTTCAGGCCTTGGCGAGTCGATCGAAACATCGCGCCACGATGCCTCGGGATGACGGTTGTATCAACTGCGTGTGATCGACAGATGGTAGTCAGCCTGTCCGGTTAGGGAAAGAGGACCGGGTATCCGTTCGGTCAGCTACTGCCGCTGTCGTTGGCGTACGCCTCGGCCAGCAGGTCGATGGGGTGGACGATCCTCAGGTCTCGACCGGACTGTCGGGCGTGGTGGGCGAGGTGGAGGATGCAGCCCGCGTTGGCGGCGGCGACGACGTCGGCGCCGGTCTGGTCAATGTTGGCCAGCTTTCGCTCGGCCAGTTGGTCGGCCATCTCGGGGTGGGTCAGGCTGTATATGCCGGCGGCGCCGCAACACATGTCGCTCTCGGGCAGCGGGATCAGCTCGAGCCCGGGGATGGTTTCGAGCACCTGACGCGGTTGCTGGCGGATCTTCTGGGCGTGGGCCAGGTGGCAGGCGTCGTGGTAGGTGACGCGCAGCTTCATCGGTTTGGCCGGCGGGCGCAGGCCCAGGTCGATCAGGAACTCGCTGATGTCGCGGACCCGATCGACGAATCGGGGCGCCCGGACCGAATAGGCCTTGTCGTCCGCCAGGAGCTCGGCGTAGGACTTGAGCATCGCCCCGCAGCCGGCCACGTTGGTTACGACGGCGTCCGGCTCGGGGTCGATGGCCTCGAACACGTCGATGTTCCGCCGTGCCATCAGCCCGGCTGCCCAGACGTCGCCCTTGTGCTGGTGGATGGCCCCGCAGCAGACCTGCGCCGGCGGGGCCAGCACCTCCACACCGTTGGCCAGCAGGACCGCCAACGTCGCGCGGTTCGTCGGGCCGAACATCGACTCGCTCACGCACCCGATGAAGAACGCCACCCGCGCGCGGACCTCACCGGGGGGGACGGACCGCTCGGGCATGGGTTCCAGATGCTCGCCCAACTTGGGCAGCATCGCGTACAGTCGGGCCAGCCGCGGCGGCAGGACGTCGCGCAGGCCGCTGTCGGTCAGGAACTCGTCCAGCCCTGCCGCCTGCCCCATCCGCGCCAGCAGCATCAGCCGACTCATCTTCTCGCGATCGGGGAACAGGTCGTTGATCAGCCGATCGAGCAGGCGGTCGACGACGGTCTTGGGCGCCGCCTCCATCTTCTCGGCCAGCTCGCCGCGGACGTGCTCGATCAGCGACCCGTACTGCACGCCCGATGGACAGGCCGTCTCGCACGCGCGGCAGTCCAGGCACAATGACAGATGCCGCAGGACCGGCTCGGTGGGCTCGACCCGACCCTCGATCAGCGCCCGCATCAGATGCAGCCGGCCGCGGGGCGAATCGTTCTCGTCGCCGATCTGCCCGTACGTCGGGCACTGGCCCAGACAGAAGCCGCAGTGCACGCAGTCGAACAGCCGGTCGTATAGCCGTTGGTCCAGTCGAACCGCCATCACATCACGTCCACAAACCGACCCGGGGCGAACGTGCCCTGCGGGTCGAACGTCTGCTTGATTCGTCGCATCACGGGCAGGTCGCCCCGCGGCGGCTGCCAGATGTCGACGTCGGTATCGGGCGGCAGCGTCGTCCAGGTGATCTGCCCACCGCCGTCAGCGGCCGCGGCGGCCAGGTCCTCGGCCGCGTCGATCGTTCCCGCGTCGTCCGATCGACCGTACACGATGCCGTTCGCCGCGTGCGACAGCAACCGGAACCCGCGCTGGTCCGCCCAGGCCACAAACGCCGCCACCTGGGAGCTGGTCATGGTGGCCTTGAACGCAACGCCCGCCGGACGACCGGGCCATTCGCGCAGCGATTCGTATACGGCGGACGTCGCCTCCTCGTCGAGCGCGCGGACCGGCACGGACAGCGCATCGGCCAGGTGCGCGCACTGCCACGCGACGGCCTCGCGGCAGTCTTCGTACCCGACGATGAGCGACCATCCCTCGACGTCAGCGGCCTCGCCGGCCATGCCATCGCAGGACGGGCCGATCAATTCCATCATCACCGGCCGGGTCCGACCGGCCAGAATAGACGCCATGCACGCCTCGGCGCGCTCGCCATCGCCGCACTCGACGACGGCCAGCCGGAATGCCTCCGCCAATGGCTGCAACCGGAACGCCATCTCGACCATCACGCCCAACGAGCCGAACGCGCCGATGTGCAGCCGGTGCATGTCGTAACCGGCCACGTTCTTGACCACCCGCCCGCCGCTCCGCGTCGGCGTCCCGTCGGCGCCGATTACCTCCATGCCGACGACCAGGTCGCGCATCGTGCCATACCGATGTCGCAGCGGCCCGCTGTCGTTGGCGGCGCAGATCCCGCCGACGGTCGCCCGGTCGGCGTTCGGCGGGTCGATCGACAAGCGCTGCCGGTGTTCGGAGAGCATGGCGTTCAGAGGGTCCAGCACCATGCCGGCCTCGACGGTGACCGTCAGATCGCGGGGCTCGTGCTCGATCACCCTCTTGAGCCGCTCGGTGGAGACCGACATCACCATGCCGGTGGGCGCGGGAGACCAGCCGAGCTTCGTGCCGCCGCCGACGGCCACCAGCCCGATGCGTGACTCGGCCGCGATGCGGACCGCCTCGGCGGTCTGTTTGCGATCTTCCGGCACGACGGCCACGAACGGCGTGAACCCGTCCGTGCCGTACGCCCGGGCCGTCTCGTCCGTCAGCACGCGATCCGGCCCGATCGCCCGCTCCAGACGTTTGATGATGGCGTCGTCGTCGATCATGCCTGTTCGTGCCGTTTGCCTTGCGCTGTTGTCCCCATCTGACTGAAGACCGCCGGCAGGCCCTCGCCGCCGAAGACCTTCGCCGGATTGGCCCGTTCGCGCGGATCGAACACTTCCCTCAGCCGTCGCATCGCGGTCAGATCGTCCTGGCTGTACATCATCGCCAACTGATGCGTCTTCTCCAGACCGATGCCGTGTTCGCCCGTGGGGCTGCCGCCGAGTTCCATCGCTCGGGCCAGGATCTTCGCGCTGGCCTGGAGGACGCGTTCGGTCTGCGCAGGATCGCGCTCGTCGTAGAGCGCGATCGGATGCAGATTCCCGTCGCCGGCGTGGAAGACGTTGGCGATCCGCACGTCGTGCTCCCGTGCGACCTGGGCGACGTAGGCCAACATCTCCGGCAGCCGCGTCCGCGGCACGACGCCGTCCTGTGTGATGTAGCTTGGGCTCAGCCGCCCGATCGCGCCGAACGCCCGCTTACGGCACATCCACAGCTCCAGTCGCTCCTGTTCCGTGGCGGCGCGTTTGACCCGGACGGCCCGATGGCGTTGGCACATCTCGACGACGCGGTCGGCCTGGCGGTCCAGACCGGCCTCGAGCCCTTCCAGCTCGACGATGAGCACGGCCTCGGCGTCACGCGGCAGCCCGAAATGATACGCGTCCTCGACCGCACGCGTGATTAGCTGGTCCATGAACTCCAACGCCACCGGCACGATCCCCTCGCCGATCATGTCACTGACGCAGTTGATGGCGTCGTCCGTGCCGTCGAAGACGACCAGCATGGTGCGATGTGCCTCGGCGGCCGGCATCAGCCGGACCACGGCCTCGGTGATCAGCCCGAACGTCCCCTCGCTCCCGCAGATCACGCCGGTCAGGTCGTAGCCGATCGGGTCCTCGGCAGCGCCGCCGGCCTCGACGATCTCGCCGTCGGGCGTGATCAGCGTCACGCCGAGCAGATGGTTGACCGTCACGCCGTACTTGAGCGTATGCGGCCCGCCTGAGTTGTAGGCCACGTTGCCCCCGATCGTGCACGCCGGTTGGCTCGACGGATCGGGCGCAAAGAAATACCCATCCGGTTCTACCGCCTCGGTGACCCGCAGGTTCACCACGCCCGCCTGTACCCGCATCTGCCGGTTGCGCAGGTCGACGTCGAGGATGCGGTTCATCCGCGACGTGCCGATCTGGACCGCCCCCCGGACCGCCAGCGTCCCCGCCGACAGCGACGTGCCCGCCCCGCGCGGCGCGAACGGCACGCCGTGCTCGTTCAGCGCCCGGATCACCGCCGCCGCCTGGCCCGTGTCCCGCGGAAAAACCACCGCCGACGGCGGCACCCGCGCGATCGTCAGCCCGTCGCATTCGTACGGCAGGAGCTCCTCGGGTCGGGTGATCAGCCCGTCGTCGCCAACGATGGTACGCAGGTCGTGATGAAGGTTGGCTTCGGTTGCCGTATCCATGGTCGCGGTCACGCTCCAACGGCCCGTCAGATGCATCCTAACGGACCGTGGACGGGAGGGTCAATGCGGCCGCGAATCGCCGCTCCTTGCAGGGGACGGCATCCGGCCGGTAACCTTTCATGGCGTTGGGGGTGCGTCCGCTGGTCGGGGTGGTTGTCATGGACGGATTGCTCGCCAGCACGGGGATCGGGTCTCTGCCGTTTCTGGACATCGACACGGCTTGCCGTTTCGTGGCGGACGCGCGGTTGGACCTGTCATTCTGGCCTCAGTTGCCCCGGCGCGACTTCCGCGAGCTCATGGTCCCCCAGTTCGCCGAGGCCCTGCCGTGCCTCCAGATCTCGCTTGCCGACAAGCGGGTCTGGCTGGACCTGTCCGACCCGGATCGCAAGGCCGACGCGCTGGCCGCGTTCTATGAACGCTACCTCGCCGGCGATCTCGAGCTGGGACACACCTCACCGGAGCACGCGGCCGGGCTGTACGCCTTCCTCGACGAATTGAGCGCCACGGGCCGACGCCATCCCCAACTGAAGGGCCACGTGACCGGCCCGATGACGATGGCGCTCGGCCTGAACGACCAGGACCAACGCCCCATCTGCTACGACGCCGACGTGTTCGACTGTGTGATCAAGCTCGTCGAGGTCAAGGCGCGGTGGCAGGCGGCGCGGCTGCGCGACCACTGCGACCGTGTGGTGATCCTGTTGGACGAACCGGTCCTGTCGGCCTTCGGATCGTCGGCGTACGTGTCGATCAACGAAGAGCAGGTCATCGGCGCGATCAACCAGTCCGTCGAGCCGCTTCAAGCCGACGGCGTCGTGGCCGGTGTGCACTGTTGCGGCAACACCGACTGGGCCATGTTCCTGCGCAGTCGCGTGGACGTCGTCAGCTTCGATGCGTTCCAGTACGCCGCGTCGCTGGCGTTGTATCCGGAGGCGTTGGCAGCGTTCCTCGACCGCGGCGGGCTGCTGGCCTGGGGACTCGTGCCCACCCTCGTCGCCACCGGCACCGAGACCGTCGAGCAATTGCACCAGGTCTGGGCCGACGCCCTCGACGCCCTGACCGCCAAGGGGATCCCAGCCGACCAGGTCGTCCGTCAATCCCTGCTCACCCCAAGCTGCGGCACCGGCTCGCTGTCGGAACCGGCGGCCCGAACCGCGTTCAAGCTGTTGGCCGAACTCCGCGACCGACTGAAGACCGAGCTGGGTTGAACCGTTGATGCCTACGAACTGCTTCGTAAGAGTCGGTGACAGTGGTAGGGAAGCGGATGGACACCATCGATCCCAGCGAACAAGGTCAGCCGGGCGCAACCGCGCCTGACCCGACGTCCGCCCTGCAGGCTCGGGGGCGTGACAAGCACTGGCCGGCGATCGCGGCGCCGTTGGTCGGGTGGTTGTTGCCGGCGACGACGGCGCGGCGAACGGCCCACGTGACGCTGAGCCGGGCGTATGCGGTTCACTGGCTGGCGGGCCTCGTCGGGGTCGGCGTGGTGCTCGTGCTGGCCGGCTGGATCGAGGCCTCCGACCGGGGCCGCCACTGGGATACGCTGGCCACGACGGTTGACCTGCTTGAGGAGGGTATTGACGAACTCGTCCGTGCGCCCATGTTGTCGACGGTGGTCGTACTGGCCACCGCGGTGAGCATTGAGGCCGGGTTCGTCGCGCTCGCGCTGCTCGTGGCGCCCTGGGGCGCGCGGGACGAGTCGATCCGCGCCAGCGTCTCCAGCGCGCTGCGGCGAACGTGGCAGCAGACGTCGCACCTGGCGCTGGTCATCCTGATGGCTGGGCTGTGGGTGGGAACCCTCGTCCGGGCGGACCGGGCGTGGCGTCAGGAGAACCCCACGCCGTACCAGTTGCACGGGAAGGTTCCCCAGCCCGCGCCGGGGGAGCCGGCCGACTCGCAGGCGTGGGAAGACTACCGCGCGACCCAACGCATACGGGCGGCCCAGTGGGACGCGTACTACCAGCGGCGTCCGTGGTACATCAGGCATCTTGATATTGCGATAGGGTACGGGTGCCTCGTCGCAGTCGCATGGTTTTTGTGGGGGGTCTTCCGGAGCCTCGGCGCCGACCGGCCGACGACGCCCATCGGCCGCCCGCCCCGGTGCGAGGCCTGCGGATACAACCTGACCGGGGCCGTCATGGACGGCCGTTGCCCCGAGTGCGGCGAGCCGGTCGTGCTGTCGCTGGGACCGGGCGTGCGACCTGGCACCGCTTGGCAACGGCGGCGCGAGCTGGGGCGATGGCGGGCATGGTCGCGATGTACCCACGATTCGATCGCTCGCCCGACGTGGCTCGGCCGGCAGATCCGGCTCTCAACCATCGGCACCGACCATCGGCGGTTCTTGATCTTGCATCTGCCAGGCGTTTTTTTGATCGGCGCGATCGCGGTGCCGTTGTGCTACTTCGCCGCCGAGCATCGCGATCCGTTCACCGAGCCCGCCCTTCTCTGGCAGGTCTGTCCGTTCGCGGGGTACTTCGCGGTTGTGCTGACCATCGCACTTGTGCTCGTGACGGCCTGGGGCACGGCGCTGACCTGGCGCGGCACGAGTGGCAGGGCCCTGCTGGTCGGCACGATGCAGATCGTCTCGTACCTGAGCGCCTTGCTGGTGTCGGGGGTCTTGTTCGCCGCCATGACGGCCATGTTGATTTTCGCCCTGCACGATGTCTTCGAGGAGTTGGGTAAGGCTAGCCGGATTGACTCCGTGGTCCTTGCGTTCTTGGCCTGGCTGGCGCTGAACCTGATCTGGATAGCGGGGTACATGTTCCTGGCCGGCCGCGGCGCCGCCGGCGCCCGATTCGCCAATCGCTGATGGCGGGTCCGGAGCGCGGTCAGGCGACCGGAGGGCGGGGCTACTGGGTGTATCCGAGCTGCCGGAGCCGTTCCGCCTGCTCCGCGGTGAGCGTCTTGACGATCGTCTTGGGCGCTTGCTGCCTTCGCTTGACGAACTTATCGCGGGTCTTGAAAGGCATATGGTACACGGTCAGCGTGAACGGAAGCTTGTAGTCGCGGACCTGAGCCATCACCGAATCGAATTCGTCGGCCAGTGTTCGGTGCAGGGGGTCCTGCGCGTCGAAGGGGATGGGCTTACGTTCCAGCGGGTCGGCGGCTACGTGGAAGACCGCCTGGTCTTGCAGTTGGCCCGTGTTCGGGTCCAGTTGTCGGACCAGCTTGTGCGTGTCGCTGCGGACCGCGTAGACGTCGGGGACCGTGATGGTGATCGTCGCCAGGTCGGGGAACTCCAGCAGGAGCATACGCCCGGGCTGTTCCGTGCCACCGATTAGCGGCAGCAGATTGCGTCCGTCGAATTCCACATCGGGCGACAGGCCGAGGTAGGCCAGGAGGGTCTGGGGCAGGTCCATCGCCGAGCAGAGGCTTTGGACGCGTTTGGGTCTGGCGGCGTAGTGCTTCACCGCCGAGCCGGGCAGGCGGATCGCCAGCGGGACACGCACCGTCTCCTCCCACAGATGCATGTGATGCTCGAAGAAGACCCCGTGCTCCCCGAACGACTCGCCGTGATCGGCCGTGAAGACCACCAGGGCTTCGTCCCACAGCCCCTTGCGCTTCAGCTCGTCGATCAGGATGCCCATCGCCTCGTCGGTGTAGCGGATCTCCGCGTCGTATCGGTCCACGTAGTCGAAGAAGTTGTACTGCCCTTCCAGACGCTGATAGCTGGGGATCTGTTGGTGGTTCAGGATACGGATCTTGTTCGTGCGATACAGCTTGCGATACTTGGCGGGGGGATCATAGGGGCCGTGCGGGTCGATGAAATTGGTGAACAGGAAGAACGGTTGTGGGGGATCGGATGCCAGCCATTCCAGAATGGCCTTGACCGTGTTGCCGGCCTTTCGTTCGTAGTTGAGGCGCGTCCGCTCGCGATCTTCGACGCGGTCGTCGTAAACGTCGAACCCCTGATTGAACCCGCTCAGCTTGCCCACCAAGACGAAGTTGCTGACAAACGCTGCGGTGTGATACCCCGCAGACCCGAGGATCTCCTGCAACGTCACGTTATCCCCGTGCAAGACCATCCCGTTGGTCCGCGTGCCGTGGTGGAACGGATACCGCCCGGTCAGCATCGACGCGTAGCTCGGACGGGTCGACCCTCGCGGGACCACGCAGTTGTCGAACACGACGGCGGTCTCGGCGAACGCCCCGACCGCGGGCATCGTGTCCCGCGCGTAGCCGTACAGCCCCATGTGATCGGCCCGCAGCGTGTCCACGGTGAGAACGATGATGTTGGGCCGACGGTTCGGCGAGGCCGGCGTGGTCCCCGCCCCCGGCCCGTTACCCCGCTGGCAACAAGGCAACACCAGTGCCAGGAGAATGGCGGGTATGATGCTAGCAGTGCGAAGTACTGACACGAAACACCTTTCGTCGAGCCAAGGTCGTCGGCTCGCTCTTGTTGCCAGTGTCGTCTTGGGGCGATCAGGGCGTTACGCGTAACCTCTCATAACACACATCGGTACTTGGGCCTACGGACATTATAGCCGTATCGTACGACCCATCAGCAGAAGATGAAGATGCTGGAACTGGATCTGCTCAGGTGCCGAGCCGCAGACCACCCCGGCAGCCATGCCTTCACCGCCAAGTTCCTGGACGCCCGTTTGTCTGTCGCTTCTTACGGCTTGAGCTGCACCTTGACCGAATCGTCGCCGGTGAGCATCATCTCGAGGGCCTGCTCGAACTTCTCGAACGGTAGCGTGTGCGTGACGATGGGGGCCGGATTGATCTTGCCGGTTTGCATCAGGTCGATGGCGATGGGATAACAGTAGGGGCCCAAGTGACTGCCGTAGATGTCGAGCTCCTTGGTGTCGCCGATGATGGTCCAGTCGACGGTGACGGGCTCGCCCATGACGCTGAACTCGACGAACCGGCCGAGCCGGCGGATCATGTGCAGGCCCTGCTCGACGCTGGCGGGGTGGCCGGCGGCCTCGATGTAGACGTCGCAGCCGTAGCCGTCGGTCATACCGCGGACGGCCTCGACGACGTCGATCTCTGCCGGGTTCAGGGCCGTGTCCGCGCCCATCCTCATGGCCGCTTGCAGACGATGGGGCTTCGGGTCGAGGGCGACCAGCTTGGCGGGGTTGTACAGCTTGGCGGCGCCGACCATGCCGAGGCCGAGCGTCCCGCAGCCGCTGACCACGACGACGTCGCCCAGCTCGATCTTGCCGCGCTGCACCGCGTGGAGGCTGCACGCGAGCGGCTCGATGACGGCGCCGAACTCGGGCGGCAGATCGGCGGGCACCTTGTGGACGATGGCGCGGTCGGGGAAGGTCATGTAGCCGGCCATGCCGCCCGGCAGGTAGTTTTTGAAGCCGTAGATGTCGTGCACCTGGCACATCCAATACTGGCCTCGCTTGCAGAACCGGCACCGCCAGCACGGAACGATCTGCTCGCTGACGGCGAGGTCGCCGATGGCCAGGCCCGTCTTCTCGGCGGCGCCTTCGCCCAAGGCGACGACACGGCCGACGAACTCGTGGCCGGCGATGAAGGGCGTCTCGGCGTAGCCGGTGCGGTGCTCGTCGCCCCAGAACAGCGGCGCGCCGTGCCAGCACTTCAGGTCGGACGCGCACACGCCGGCGCGGAGGATCTCGACGAGCACCTCGCCCGCACCCGGCGGAGCGACGGCGCGTTCCTCCAGCCGGTAGTCCTGCGGGCCGTGACAGACGATCGCGGGCATGGTCTTGGGTAGGGCGGTGGCGGTGGTCATCGGTATCCCTCGTCGAAACGGCGAAACATCAAAACGTCGAAACGTCGAAACAGCCAGACGTCTGGACGCCGGGAGGCCATCGCGACGTCGGCAGAGTAGCTTACCCCATCGGGATTGTACCGGCCAACGGCTTGCCTGCGGGGCTCGGTGGGCGTTAGATGTGCGTCTGGATGCCATGGCGTCCCTGTGTGTCGTCTGGGTGAACCATTGGACTGAGCGTGGGGAGCGATCCATTGGGCAAGGCGAGAACGAGGAAAAGGGCGAGGGGATCCCGACCGAGCGTTCCTGAACCCGTTCGGCGACGGTTGAAAGCCGTGCGCGAGTTGTTGGGCAAGAAGCGAGTGGACGGGTTCTTGATCACGTCGCGGACGGACCAGGTGTACCTGACGGGTTTCAACGGCGAGGACGGCATGGCCCTGGTCACGCCGCGGCAGGTGTATCTGCTGAGCGACTTCCGGTTCGAGGAGGTGGCGCGGCAGGAGGTGCCGTGGGCGCGGTTCGTGAAGCGCAGGAAGAGCCACGCCGCCGAGCTTGCCAAGCTGGCGCGGCGGGGCGGGATGGAGCGGATCGGGATCGTGCCGGGCCAGATCACCGTGGCTGCTGCGGCGGAGCTTCGTAAGGCCCTGCGGCCCGTCGGGACGCGGTTGGTGCAGGTGCCCAATGTGTCGACGGAGCTCCGAATCAAGAAGGATCCGGGCGAGGTCGAACGGATTCGCCAGGCCGTTCGGATCGCGGAGGAGGCGTTCCGCGCGTTACGCCGGTCAATCCGAATCGGCCAGACCGAGCAGGAGCTGGCCAGCCGATTGAACTATGAGATGGGCCGCCGCGGCGCGAGCGGGCCGAGCTTCCCGATCGTGGTGGCCGAGGGCCCCAACAGCGCCCTGCCGCACGCCGAGCCGGGCAAACGCGTGGTCAAGCGCGGCAGTGCCGTCCTGTTCGACTGGGGGGCGCGGTATGAGGGATACCGCAGCGACTTGACCCGTGTGCTGTTCATCGGTAAAATCGCAACGCGATTCAGGCGTTTGTACGCCATCGTGTCCGAATCGCAGCAGCGGGCGATTCGCGCGGTTCGGGCCGGCCGGGTGATCCGCGAGGTGGATCGTGCCGCGCGATCGTATATAGCCAAGTGCGGCTACGGCAAGCAGTTCGGTCACGCCGTGGGTCACGGCCTGGGCCTCGATATTCATGAGTCGCCGGGCCTGAACGCCCGTAATTCCGCCCCGCTCGAGTCCGGCATGGTCGTCACGATTGAGCCGGGGATCTACGTGCCAGGGCTGGGCGGCGTGCGGATCGAGGACGACCTGCTGGTGACCGACCAGGGCTGTGAGGTCTTGACCACGCTGGGCAAGGACCTGGACTGGGCCGTGGTTGATCTGTAGGGACTCGGCCGGGGGATGCTGGCAGGGCCAGTTTCGTTTGGCCGGTATCTAGGCCCGATGGGGTGGGTTGCAGCCGGCCCGACCGGGCATGATGACGTGCCGTTGGAAGAGGTCTACTGGCATGGACATCGAAGTGGTCCGCGACTTGATCCAACTGATGGTCGACAACGACCTGGCCGAGCTCGAGGTGCAGGACGGCGAGACCCGCGTGGCTCTGAAGCGCCAGGGTGATCGGGATCAGCCGGTGGCGATCGTGGGGGCCCCGGCCGACGGCGCGGTCGCGCCCGGGCCCGTGGCCAAGTCGCCCGAGTCGGCGCCGGCGGTGCCTAAAGCGTTGTCGAGCGAAGAGGACGAAGGACTGGTCATGATCAGGTCACCGATGGTCGGGACCTTCTACGCGTCTCCCGACCCCGAGTCGCCCCCCTACATCCAGGTCGGCAGCGAGCTCAAGCCCGATACGCCGGTGTGCGTCATCGAGGCCATGAAGGTCTACAACGAGATCAAGGCCGAGACGTCCGGTGTTATCGAACGGGTCCTGGTGCGAAACGAAGAGCCGGTCGAGTTCGGTCAGCCGCTGTTCGCGGTCAGGCCTGTGCCCGGTGAGTAGGAGTCGGGGGTCGTCTGGCATGCTGAGTCGGATCCTGGTGGCAAATCGTGGCGAGATCGCCCTCCGGATCATCCGGGCGTGTCGCGAGCTGGGCATCCAGACGGTGGCGGTGTTTTCCGAAGCGGATCGCGACGCGCCCTACCTGCAACTGGCCGATCGCGCCGTGTGCATCGGACCGCCCGCCTCGGCCGACAGCTACCTCAAGGCCGACCGCGTCATCGCGGCGGCCGAAATCGCCAACGTCGACGCCATCCATCCCGGGTACGGGTTCCTGTCGGAGAACCCGACATTCGCGGACCAGTGCCGGGAGTCAAAGATCGAGTTCATCGGGCCGACGGCCGAGGCCATGCGGATGCTCGGCGACAAGGCCGGCGCGCGCAAGCTGGCCAAGAAGATCCGCGTGCCCGTCGTGCCGGGGAGCACGGACCCGCTGGAGACTGACGAGGAGGCGGTCGATCTGGCCGAGGAGATCGGCTACCCCGTCATGATCAAGGCCGTCGCGGGAGGGGGCGGTCGCGGCATGCGCGTCGCCCACAACCGAGCGACGCTGCTGAGCAGCCTTCGCAACGCCCGGGCCGAGGCCGAGGCGGCATTCAGAAACCCCGGCATCTACCTCGAAAAACTGATCGACCAGCCCCGGCACGTCGAGGTGCAGATCCTGGCCGACCATCAGGGCAATGTCCTGCACCTGTGGGAACGTGACTGCACGCTGCAGCGGCGGTACCAGAAGCTGATCGAGGAGGCCCCCTCGCCCGCGATCGACAAGTCGACCCGCGAGGAGCTGTGCCGGGCGGCGGTGCGGCTGGCGAAGGCGGCCGGCTACGTGTCCGCAGGGACGGTGGAGTTCCTGGTCGATCGCGAGCAGAACTACTACTTCATCGAGGCGAACGCCCGGATTCAGGTCGAGCACCCGGTCACCGAGATGGTGACCGGCCTGGACCTGATCAAATGGCAGATCCGCATCGCCGGCGGCGAGACCCTCACCATGAAACAGCGGGACGTCGTCCAGCGCGGGGTGGCGATCGAGTGCCGGATCAACGCGGAGGATCCGTCCAACGGGTTCAGCCCGTCGCCGGGCCGGATCGAGCGGTTCGTGCCCGCCGGGGGGTACGGGGTGAGGGTGGACACGCACGTCCATCCGGGATACGTGGTCTCACCCCGCTACGATTCACTGATCGGCAAGCTGATCGTCCATCAGGCCTCGCGAAACGAGGCGGTCGCGTGCATGCGGCGGTGCCTGGACGAGTTCGTCATCCATCCGATCAAGACCACCTTGCCGTTGTACCGTGAGATCTTCAGCCACACGCATTTCTTGCGCGGTCAGGTGGACACTGGATTTATCGAGCGGACGTGGTAAGTTGGCATCGGTCTGATAGTCGCGGTGGCACACGGTTGAGCGCCGCGGCGCACGAACGTGCATGTTGGCAGAAGCAGGCGAGACGTGAGGCAGGATCCATGACATCATTGTTGAGGGGCAACGCGGTCGTCGGTCAGGCGGGGGGACCCACGGTGGTGATCAACCAGTCGCTGGCCGGTGTGATCCAGGAGGTGCAGAAGTACGACCACATCGAGCGTTTGCTCGGGGCGCGACACGGCGTGGTCGGAATCATGCAGGAGGATTTCATCGATCTGAAGCGCCAACCCTCGGAGATGCTGGAGCTGGTGGCGTATACGCCGGCCTCGGCGCTGGGGTCGACGAGGCACAAGCCGGTGGACAAGGACTTCGAACGGATCCTGGACTCGTTCAGGAAGCACAACGTCCGCTACTTCTTCTACATCGGGGGGAACGATTCGGCCGAGGCGGCCCAGATCATCAACAAGATGGCCCAAGAGGCGAACTACGAGCTGCGCGTGATTCACATTCCCAAGACGATCGACAACGATCTGCTGGTGACCGATCACTGCCCGGGGTACGGCAGCGCGGCGAAGTTCGTGGCGTCGGCCTTCATCGGGGACAACCAGGACAACCGCGCGTTGCCGGGCATCAAGATCAACATCCTGATGGGCCGTGATGCCGGGTTCATCACGGCGGCCAGCATCTTGGCCAGACAGCGCGAGGACGACGGCCCCCACTTGATCTACGTCCCGGAGCGGTCGTTCTGCGTGGCGCGGTTCGTCGAAGACGTCGGCAAGATCGTGGACAAGTTCGGCCGGTGTCTGGTGGCCGTCAGCGAAGGCATCCGTGACGAGGCCGGCGTGCGGTGGACCCAGCGCGTCGTCGAGGAGATGGAGGCCAGGAGCGGCCGGGCCGGCACCGTCGAGACCGACAGCTTCGGGAATATCCAGTTGTCGGGTACGGGCACGTTGGCCGACTACCTGGCCGGCGTGATCCGAAACGAGTTGGGCAAACGCAAGTCCGACCTTCGTGTGCGGGCGGACACGTACGGATACCTCCAGCGCAGTTTTCCCGCTTGGAGCGAGGTGGACGCCTGGGAGTCGCGGCTGTGCGGGCAGATGGCGGTCAGCTATTCCCTGGAGACCGACCAGGACGGAAGCGTGGCCTTGATGCGGCTACCCGGCACGAGCTACGCGTGCGGCACCCAACTCGTGCCCTTGCAGGAGGTCGCGCCCGCCACGGAGCCCAAGACCAAGAGCCTGCCCGACGAATACATCGCCCAGCAAGGCAACTACATCATGGACCAGTTCCTGGTCTACGCTGGCCCGTTGGTGGGGAACCTGCCGAGGGTGGGTTGGTTCGAGCAGGTCAAGACGGGCCAGGCCTACGGGGGCGGATTGGGGCCTCGTCAGTAAGCACCCTTGCCGCGCCAGACTGCGGGAATCGTTCTGGCGACGTACTTGAGGTCCTCGAAGACCGAGTACCTCTGGATGTACATCAGTTCGAGCCGGATGCGGTCGTCCAGCTTGAGGTTGGCGCGCCCGTCGACCTGCATGGGTCCGGTAATGCCGGGTTTGACCGACAATCGCCTACGCTGCCAGAGGTTGTAATGGTCCACGATGCGGCGTTCCTCCGGACGCGGGCCGACGATGCTCATGTCTCCCTTGACCACATTGAAGAACTGTGGCAGCTCGTCCAGGCTCCAACGTCGCAACGTCCTGCCGAGGACGGTGATGCGCGGATCGTCCGGGCGTTTTTCCAATAGCGGTTCCGATCGTCCCTCCAGGTCGGTCACCTCGTCGACCTGCTCGTGCGCTCCCTCGATCATGGAACGGAACTTGTACATCTGGAAGGTCTGGCCGTTCTCGCCGACGCGCTCCTGCTCGAAGAAGACCGGACCACGCGAGGTCAGCTTGATGGCGGCGGCGATTCCGACCATAACCGGCCACGACACGGCCAGCACGAGGGACGAAAAGATCAGGTCAAATGTCCGTTTGACGATCGCGTGATATCCGGCGATCACCGGGTCCCGCAGCCCGATCAGGGGGATATCACCAATCTCGTTGAGCGTCGCCCGGACCATGATGACCTCAAACAGATCGGGCACGACCCGGAGCCTGACACTGTGAGCCTGGCAACGATGCACGATCTCGAGGATTCGTTGATG
>Ga0180432_10005406_pt1 | contig 17005 bp, 9 predicted proteins | sample SS_ome_10_FD_132414 | JGI IMG/M metagenome (GOLD analysis project Ga0180432, IMG submission 132414) | Hypersaline lake sediment archaeal communities from the Salton Sea, California, USA - SS_1_MS_2 metaG | ecosystem: Environmental > Aquatic > Non-marine Saline and Alkaline > Hypersaline >...
CTGGTTCGCTCGGCGAAGATCTTGGGTGCAGATTTGCGGACCTCGGCGATCACTCCGGCGGGGCAGAGTCGACCGATATCGGTGCTTACGTTTCCGAGCTTCAACGTGTTGTAGGGGGCGAGCGTGCTAGGGGTCAGGGCGCCGCTGATCGGCAGGACTTCGGCGTCGACGCCTTTGGCCACTTTGAAGCCCGTCTTGGCCGCGGTCTCGCAACCGCCGCACAGCACGAAGGTCATTAACAGTCCCGCGAGCGTAATCTTCTTCATGATCTTCACCTTCAGACTGAGATTTTCCATGTGAGCCCGGCGCACGACCGCCACACGCCTTGTCCCGGCGCATTCTACCATGAGTTCACTCCCTTATCGCGTAGGATTTCCCGCTTGCAGGGCCTTGGCGAGTATCGCACCCAAGACAGGTCGATCGAATCATGCGGGAATGGTGTTCTCCGCTGCCAATCGTGCGGATTTGCCCGGTTCCTCGTGCCAGTCCCGCCCGACGCAGGAAGATCCCCTGGGAAGTCCGAGTTCATATCGAGATCCCCCACAACGTGCGGGCGTTGTCGCACAGGACCTTCTGTCGGTCGCCGGGGATCAGGTCGAGGCTTCGGATCTTGTCGATTTCCAACTCAGGTCTGGACCTCGGATAGGCCGACCCGAAGAGCAGCCGATCGGCGCCGAGCCGATCGACGGCCTCCTGGACGATCTGCCGCCACGCGCACGACGTCTCGACGAGGATACTTGCCGCCTGCATGGCCGCGGGGATCACGTCGTAGCCGGCGAAATCGCAGTAGCCGAAGTGCCCCAGTACGAACCGCGCCTCGGGAAAGCGCCTTGCCAGCTCCGCCAGTTGAAACGGCATCGCACAGATCGGCGTGCCGACGTAGCTGTAGATCGGTCTGCGAAGCTCGATGCAGACCTCAATCAGCGGATCGACGATCGCCTCGGTCAACCGGAACCCCTGCCGGGTCGGATGGAGATACAGACCAGCCAGGCCCCGGTCGAATGCCCTGCGGAGCACGTCGACGGCGTGCTGGCCGAACCAGGGATTGGCGACGGCCAGTCCGGTGAGCTTCTCCGGGTGGTGATCGACGAGATCGGCGATCTGGTCGTTGCCCTCTCGGTTGTAAACGGCCACGTGCTCGTCGGCGGGCGCGACCACGGCGTGCGAAATGCCGCAGGCATCCATTTGACGTAGCCAGTCGTCGGCCACCAATCGGCCGTTGTCGCAAGCCAGTCGAACCGCCGAGTCGATGATGTGCATCTTGACGCTCACTCCGTCCACAAGATCAGTGGAAAGCAACCAGTAAGATACACGAGCGAGTGGCAGGCACAACTGGTATTCTAGTGGCCCTTTCGGTCGGACACTTTTGCGTGAGCGCCGATGGGTGCCATGGGCGGGGGCCAACCCCCGAGGGTCGGATGTCGCCCGTGGATCGCACGAACACGGGAGCCCGATGATGAAGCGTGTTGATCGGGATTGCATGATGGCGGTTGCGGTCTGGCTGTGGATGGCAGTCGGCGCGTCGGCGTCGTCGCCGAGCCTGAAATGGGCATACGAAGCGAAGGGCACGCTCTACGCACCGCCGCTCGTGGCCGACGTCCATCGCACGCCCGGCCGCGAGACCATCATCAGTGACGCCGAGGTCCGCGTGCTCCGCTGTGTCGACGCGACCGGCAAACAGATCTGGGCATACCGGGGCGGGTGGAAGAAGCGCCTGACGTCGGCGGCCTCGTTGAGCACGACGGCGCGCCTCGGCCGGGGCACGCTCGTGATCGGGGGCAGCGACGGCAAGCTGTGCTGCCTCGACGCCGAGACAGGCAAGGAGCGCTGGACGCGTCAGGTCGGGAGCATCACGTGGGGCGCGGCGATCTGGGCGGACCTGGACGGCGACGGCCGTCACGAGGTCATCGCCGGGACCGACCACGCGGTGATCGCGCTGGACGCCGACGGCAAGGCGCTGTGGACGTTCCGCCGTCCGCCCGGCGAGCCGCCGCTGGAGATCGACGCGCCGCTGGCGGCGTGCGACGTCGACGGCGACCGGCGGGCCGAGGTGTTCGGCGCCGATCGTTGCGGGCCGTTCTGTGTTGATGCCAATGGCAAGCTTCGCTGGCAGCGCCTGACCGGCGACGGGCCGGCTGGCGCGGTCGCGGTGGCCGATGCCGACCGCGATGGCCAGGCCGAGCTGTACTGCGGCGCGGCCAGCGACCCGGCTGTTATTGCGCTTGATGCTCGGGACGGCCGTGTGCGTTGGACGTTTCCCACACTGTCGGCCCCGTCGTCATTGGCGGTTGGCGATCTTGACCGTGACGGGCGTGAGCAGATCATCGCCGCCGATGTCCAGGGCCGCGTCTACGCGCTCCACCACCAGGGCGTGCTGATGTGGTTCTTCCAAACGGTGCAGCCCGTTGGTGCACAGGTCACCCTGGGGGATGTGGACGGCGATGGCGTTATCGAGGCGCTGGTGGCCAGCGGCGACCACTCCCTGTACTGCCTCGACGACGAGGGGAACTTGGAGTGGCGATACCGCGCCGACAAGCGGCTGCTGGCCCCGGCCACCCTCACCGACGTTGACGACGACGGCAAGACCGACCTCGTCTTCGGCGGCAGTGATCATGTGCTGCGGTGCGTGACGCTGGGCGGTGCTTATGACGTTGCGCTGATCCCGTGGCCCAGCAGTCGTTTCGACGCGTCCCAGTCGGGCGCGGCGTTCCGACGATCGGTCGTCCCGACGCCCATCTCCATTAGCGAGACGCGCTCGCTTCTCGACGACGGCGGGTTCGAGCGCGGCAAGGCGGCGCTCGAATCGGACAAGTACCCCAAGGGATCCGGCATCCGCGAGCGTCGGCTGGCCCGGCCGCGCGGCTGGCATCTCATGCCCGTTCCGGCGCGAACCGATACCGCGTGGGCGCTCGACAGCAAGACGGCCCGGTCCGGCAAGCGTTCTGTGCGCATCTCGACGGCGATGCGACTAGTCTCGGCGCCAGTCGCCATTGATCGCGCCGTCCGCGCGGTCAGTGCAGTCGTGTTCGCCAAGGGACCCGGCGCGAAGGGTGCGGTGCTGCGGTGGTCAGGCCTGGGCGGTGTGCTGCGTGAGGACCCCCTGAAGCGCGAAGATGAGAAGGACGGCTGGCGACGCTTCGCGCTCGCTGAGGCGACGCCACCCTCAGGGGCCCAGTGGGTTACGTTGACATGCGAGACGGCCACGTCGGGCGCGTGGTGGGACGACGCCGCGATTACCGGGCATCTGCGCTTGGGCCCGAAGGTCGAGGCGTTGGTCAACCAAGTGGGCTATGACCTTGGCGCACCCAAGCACTTCACGGTGCAGAGCAATTTCAAGGCGCGCAAGGCCGTGTTTGCCGTTCTTTGTGACGGTGGTTCGGAAGCGTTTACAGGCGTCCTGGCGCACCGTGGGCGGATCAAGGGCCATTTCGGCCACGACTGGGGGCGCGAGTACTGGCGTGGGGATTTCACGACGCTCGACACGCCCGGGCGATACCGGATCAAGGTGACGCTTGGCGACGCCGCTGGCGCAGGTCCTGTGACCGACGTGTCCTGGCCGTTCGAGATCGGCGCGGACGCGCTGTGGGCCAAGACGGCCCGGCCGGCATACCGATTTTTCTACTACCAGCGGTGTGGCGCGGAGGTGCCCGGCTTCCACGGCGCCTGCCACCTCGACGACGGCCTGCGCATCGACGGCAAGCACTACGACCTGTCGGGCGGGTGGCATGACGCGGGCGACTACAACACCTATTACAACGCCCCGTACGTCCACGGGCTCGCCCGCGCGTACGGCATGGCCAAGGCCGCGTTCGACCGGGACGACCGGGACGGCAACGGGCGAAGCGATTTCCTCGACGAGATCCTGTGGGGCGGTGACCACAGCCGCCGCATGATCGCGCCCGACGGGTCCGCGTTCGGGCGGATCACGTCGGGCTACGGGTTCTGGGGTTCGCCCGAGCTCGAGACGGACAACCAGCCTGGCACGGGCGACGAGCGGCGCGTCGAGCCGGCCAGGAGCGGCTGCGACCCCAGTGTCCATCACGCCGCGATGGCCAAGATCGCCCGCTATGTGAACGACAAGGCGGTCTGGGTCGAGGCGGCCGATCGCGGATTGCGCTGGGCACTGGCCAACAAGAAGCGCGGCGTGCACCAGTTCGTCACGGCGGTGGATCTGTATGCAGCCACGCGCGATGCGAAGTACGCCAAGCTCGCCCACGAGCTGTTTCCCAAGATCGCGGCGTCCGAAGACGTCGTCGACGCGGTTCGTACGTTTGACGCGGCGTTCGGCGAAGACCACACGGCCGAGCTGCGCAGGGCGATCGTGGCCCGGGCCGACGAGATGCTCAAGCTGGCTGACAACCCGTTCGGCGTACTGACGTTCGGCCCGGCAGGTAAGCCGAACTTCTTCGGTACCATCGCCGAAGGTAGCCCGTGGCGGGTCGGGACGAACAGCCATCTGGCCGGGGCCGCCAGCCTGATGGCGATAGCGTACCGGTATCGGTCGGACCCGCGCTATCTGGCGTTCATCTATGACCAGATCAACTGGATCCTGGGCAACAACCCGTTTGACGTGAGCCTGATGGAGGGCGTCGGATCGGCCTTCGTACCGACGCACCACAACCGCATCGTGTTCGGCGGGGTGGCGCGGGGGGCGGTCCCGGGCAGTGTCATCAACGGGGTGACCTGGCAGGCGGCCGGCAGGGACGTGCCGTACCTCGACATGACGGGCGTGGACATACCGAACTTTGCGTCGAACGAGTGCTGGCTGCCGCACAACACGAGCTATCTGAACGCGCTGGCTAATCTGCGGGCCGCCAAGCAGGCGGTTGCGACACGTCGCGCGGCGGGCCGTTGAGGAACACCACATGACGTCCGGCACACGGTCATCGGCGGAGATCACGATCAGGGCGGTGGTCCTGGGCGTCGTGCTGTCGGTGGTGCTGGCGGGGGCGAACGCGTACCTCGGATTGTTTGCGGGGATGACGGTGTCGGCGTCGATCCCGGCCGCCGTGGTGTCGATGGGCGTGCTTCGGCTGCTGCGGCGGAGCAACATCCTGGAGAACAACATCGTTCAGACGGCCGCGTCGGCGGGCGAGTCGCTGGCGGCCGGCGTGATCTTCACGCTGCCGGCGCTGGTGATCCTGGACTTCTGGGGCGGGTTCGATTTCGTGTGGGTGACGGTCATCGCGGGGTTCGGGGGGATCCTGGGGGTGCTGTTCACGATCCCGCTGCGACGGTCGTTGATCGTGGAAGGCGAGCTGGCGTTCCCGGAGGGCGTCGCAACGGCCGAGGTGCTGGAGTCGGGCGCACGGGGCGGGCGGGACGTCGGCGTGATCGCCAAGGCGGCGATCGCGGGCGGGCTGTTCAAGTTCGGGGAGGCGGGGCTGCGGATCTGGACGGGTGCGTTCGAGGCGGCGCGGGGCGTCGGCGGGTCGGTCGCGTATTTCGGCACGAACCTGAGTCCGGCCTTGCTGTCGGTCGGCTACATCGTGGGGCTGAACATCGCGGTGCTGATCTTTCTGGGGGGACTGGGCAACTGGCTGATCGCGATACCAATCTGTGCGGCTCGGGGATCCTGGCCGATCGTGGACGGCGAGGCGATGCCGGCGGTGGATTGGGCGCACGAGATCTGGTCGGCCAAGACGCGGTACATCGGGGTAGGGGGGATGCTGGTAGGGGGGTTGTGGACGGTGCTCAAGCTGCGTCGATCCCTCGTCAGCGGGATCAGGACAGGGCTGGACGCCTACCGGCGGGTTGGGGGCCAGGCCGTGACCATCGCCAGGACCGAGAAGGACATGCCGATGAAGTGGGTCCTGGCCCTGATGGGCGCGTCGGTCGTGCCGCTGTTTATCGTTTACCAGGTATTCGTCGAGCGGGTGTATGTGTCGGCACCGATGGCGGTGACGATGCTGGTGACGGGGTTTCTGTTCTCGGCCGTGGCCGGGTACATGGCCGGGCTGGTGGGCTCGTCGAACAACCCGATTTCGGGTGTGACGATCGCGACGGTGCTCGTGTCGTCGCTGCTGTTGGTGGTGCTGATGGGCGCCGGGGCGAAGAATGGGCCAGCGGCGGCGATCATCATCGGCAGCGTCGTGTGCTGCGCCGCGGCGATCGCAGGCGACAACATGCAGGATCTCAAGGCCGGGTACATCGTCGGGGCCACGCCGTGGAAACAACAGGTCATGCAGATGGTGGGGACGGCGTCCGCGGCGGTGGTGATGGCGCCGATCCTGACGTTGTTGCTCGAGGCCTACGGGTTCGCGGGCCATACGTCGGCCAAGGCGAGCCCGCTGATCGCGGCGCAGGCGAACCTGATGGCGTCGGTGGCGCGGGGCGTGTTCGCAGGCGACCTGCCCTGGGGGTTCGTGTCGGTGGGGGTGGTCGTGGCCGTGGGGGTGATCGTGCTGGACGGCATCCTGGAGCGCCGGGGCAGCACGTTTCGTACGCCGGTGCTGGCGGTGGCGATCGGGTTCTATTTGCCGTTTGAGCTGGCCGTGCCGATCTTCGCGGGGGGATTGCTGAATCACGCGCTCGCGTCGCGGCAGACCAAACGGGGCGCCGGACCGGAAGAGATTGGCAATTCCAACCGGCGGGGACTACTATTCGCTTCGGGATTGATCACCGGGGAGGCGTTGATCGGCATTCTGTTGGCGATCCCGATCGTGGTCAGCGGAGACGTGGACGTCCTGGCCGTCCTGGCTGAACCCGCGGGCGCCTGGCCGGGCGCGATCCTGTTGACGGCAGTGGGGTGCTGGCTCTATCGGGTGGCGTCGGTAGGGGCCAGGGGAAGGTAGGCGAGGGACACGAGGTCCATAGCGACACATGGATAGGAGGTATCAGGCGATGCGAGGCAAGGGCATTTCGCGTCGACGGTTTCTGGGTCGGTCGTTGGCAGGGGCGGCAAGCTTCACGATCGTGCCCCGCCACGTGCTGGGTGGGGCGGGCCACACGCCGCCAAGCGAGCAACTGACCAAGGCCATCGTCGGCGTGGGCGGCATGGGGCGAGGACACATCAAGTACGGCGGTGCGAAGCTCCTGGCCGTCTGCGACGTCGACGAAGCGCATCTGCAAATGGCGCTGAAGGTCGCTGGCAAGGGCGTTAAGGGCTACAAGGATTTCCGCGAAGTCCTCGCCCGGACGGACATCGATATCGTACACGTGCCCACGCCGCCGCACTGGCACGGGCTGATATCGATCGCCGCGGCCGAGGCCGGCAAGGACATCTGGTGCGAAAAGCCCATGACCCGGACGATCGGCGAGGGCAAGAAGCTGGTCGAGGCCGTGCAACGCAACGGCCGGATCTTCCGCATCAACACGTGGTTCAGATTCCAGGGCGGGTTCTATGGCTTCGGTACGACGGTCAACCCCATCAAGAAGCTCGTTAACAGCGGTATGCTGGGCTGGCCGCTCAAGGCGACAATCAGCGGGGTGACCGGCTTCAACTGGAAGTTCCATTGGAGCGGCAAAACCAACCTGAAGCCCGAACCGGTACCCGCCCGGCTGGACTACGACCTGTGGCTGGGTCCGGCCCCGTACAAGCCGTACCATCCGCATCGGGTGCATGCGACGTTTCGCGGGTATTGGGACTATGACGGCGGCGGCCTGGGTGACATGGGTCAGCACTATATCGACCCGGTCCAATACCTGCTCGGCAAGGACGACACGAGCCCCGTCGAGATCGAGGCCGACACGCCGCAACAGCATCCCGACGCCGTCGGCTCGTGGCGCCGGATATGGATGAAGTACGCCGACGGCTGCGAGATCGTCCTGGACGGCGAGAACCGGGACAAGAACGCCGCGTTCCTCGAGGGACCCCAAGGGAAGCTATACAAGGGGTTCCGGTGCAGCATCCCGAACGTGCAGCAGAAGCTGGCTGCGTTTGCTGAGCCCGAACCCCAAGTGACCGATTTCTGCCGTGCGGTCCGGACGCGTCAGAAGTTCGCATTGAACGAGGCCAACGCCCACCGTTCGTGCACGCTGGTGAATCTGGCGAAGATCGCGCTGCGTCTGCGAAGACGGCTCCGGTTCGATCCGGACAAGCAGCAGTTCATCAACGACGAAGCGGCGAACCGCCTGGTCGATCAGCCGATGCGGGCGCCGTGGCATCTGTAGTGGTTTGTGTTTGGAGATCATGCAAATGGCAACTCGGGCCAGACTGATTGGGATAGCAGTTTGTGCAGTGATGGGCGTCACGTCTCCGGTGGCGATTGCGGCCGAGGCGAAATCCGCGGTGGCGGATCTGATCGCCAAGATGCCTGCCAAAAACGGTGTCGAGGAGAAGCAGCTGGTCGCCGCGCTCGTCAAGCTCGGTCCGGCGGGCATCGGGCAGATTTGCAGGATGCTCGTCCCGCCGGGGACGGGGGACGATACGAAGGCCCGATACGCATTGAGCGGGCTGGCTGCCTATGTCACGCGCCCTGGTGCCCAGGCGGAACGGGCGATGGTGGCCGGCGTCATCATCGACGCCATCAAGTCGGCATCCGACGACGAGGTCAAGGCGTTTTTGATTCGCCAGATGCAGGTGGTGGGAACGGAAGCGCACCTCGCGGCGTTGAGCGCGTTTCTGGGGGACAAGCGGCTGTGCGAGCCAGCGACACAGGCGACGCTGGCCATCGGTGGGCCGGGATTGGTGCGGCACTTCGTTAAGGCGCTGCCGTCGGTGGATCCCGCCAATCGGATCACGATCATCAACGCGCTGGGCAAGATCCGCGCCAAAGCTGGTAGATCAGCGCTCATCAAGCACGCGGGCAGCGGCGACGTGAACGTGCGGCTGGCAGCGTTGCATGCGCTGGCCAACATCGGCGATCCCGCGGACGGGGAGCTGCTGGCCAAGGCGGCGCAGGTCAGGCCCGCCTACGAGCGGGCCAAGGCGACGTCGTTCTATCTGCTGTTTGCGCGGCGGTTGGCGAGGACCGGCAAGGGCGATCAGTGTGCAGCCATCTGCCGCGACCTGATCAAGACGCGGACCGTGCCCCGTGAGAGCAACGTTCGATGCGCTGCGCTGAGCACGCTGGTGGCCGCATTGGGGGAGAGAGCGCTGGGCGATCTGCTGGCGGCGATGGACGGCAACGATACGCAACTACAGTGGGCGGCGCTGGAGTTGGCGCGCGCGATCCCGGGCGAGGCGGGCACGGCGAAATGGGTCGCCAAGAGCCGAGACGCCGCGCCGGACGTCCGGGCGAGGATCCTCGGCATGCTCGGGCGCCGCGGCGACAAATCCGCGCTGCCGGCGTTGCTGGGGGCGCTGAAGGACAAGGAGAAGGTCGTGCGGCTGGCGGCCATTCCGGCCGCAGCCCGGCTCGGCGGCAGCGATGCATTGGATCCACTGCTGGTCCTGTTGCGGGCGGCGGATGCCGAGGAGATCCAGACGGCCAAGCAGGCGCTGATGTGTCTTGCCGGCAAGGGCGTCGCGTCCGCGGTGGCGGGCGCGTTGCCAAGCGTGTCCACGCCGTCCCGCGCGGCCCTGCTGCAAGTCCTGGCTGCACGCCGTGCGACGGCGCATCTCGAGGCGGTCTTCGCGCAGACGAAGGACAAGGACCGGTCGGTCCGTCTCGCAGCCATCAGGGCCATGGACGTCCTGGCGAGTGATAAGGACCTGGCCAGGCTGGTGGATCTGCTTGGCAAGAGCACCAGCGGCGACGAACGGCAGGCGGTGTACAAGGCGGCAGTGTCGATCGCCCGGCGGACCGGAGCGGCCGTCAAGACGCCGGCGCAGAAGAAGCTCCTGCTGACCAGTCTGGCCAAGGTGCGGACGCCCGAGTCGCTGGCGATCGTGGCGCCGTACCTGGATGACAAGTCGGTCCAAGCGGATGCGGCCTTGGCCGCCGCTACGATTGCGTGTCCACAGGGCAAGGGCGCGCCGGGCGTGCGGGGGACGGCCGTGGCGGGTGTCTTACAGAAGGCGATCCCCGCGATCACAGACGCCGCCGTCCGCGCCAAGGCCGAACGGCATCTCGCCGCGTTGCCCAAGCCGGACAAGCACAACCTGGCCCGGGGCAAACCGGTGAAGACCTCGGTGGCCCACCAGGGCAGCCGGGCGCCCTCGCTCGCCGTCGACGGCGACTACAAGGACAAGCACTCGGCCTGGTTCGGCGCGCGCTGGCCGTCGTGGCTGCAAGTAGACCTGGGCAAGGCGGTCAAGATCGACACCGCCCACGTCTACTTCTACTGGGACACGCGGTACTACCAGTACAACGTGCAGGTGTCCGCCGACGGCAAGACGTTCAAGACCGTGGTCGACATGAGCAAGAACACCCGCGCCGCGACGCCCGAGGGTGTGATCCACAAGTTCGCACCCGTCGCGGCGAGATACGTCCGCGTCAACGTTTTGAAGAACAGCGCGAACGAAGCGGTGCACCTCGTCGAGTTCAAGGTTTACGCCGAGGGCACGGGCCCCACACCGCCTCCGCCCCCGCCTCCGCCCAAACCGGACGCCGAGGGCTTCATCCCGCTGTTCAACGGCAAGGACCTTAGCGGCTGGACCGGCCACACCAGTGCCTATCGCGTCGAGGGCGACAGGCTCGTCGGCGGCGGCAGCATTTACACCAGGAAGCAGTACAGCGATTTCGTCTTTCGGTTCGAGTTCAAGCTCACGCCGGGCGCGAACAGCGGCGTGGCGCTTCGTGCCCCCATGAAGGGCAGCGCCGCCTATACGGGCATGGAGATCCAGATCCTGGACGACACGGCGGAGCGATACAAAAACCTCCGTCCGTATCAATACCACGGCTCGATCTATGGCGTCGTTCCCGCGAAGCGCGGCCACCTGAAGCCCGTCGGTGAGTGGAACGTCGAGGAGATCACGGCCAAGGGGTGGCAAGTGACCGTCAAGCTCAACGGCGTGACCATCGTCGACGCCGACATCGACAAGGCCAGCGCGCCCAAGACGATGGACGGGAACGACCACCCGGGCCTGAAGCGCACGACGGGCCACCTCGGCTTCGTCGGGCACGGCTCACACGTCGAGTTCCGAAACATCCGCGTCAAGGAACTCAAATAGGAGGCGGTCCGCTCCTACGCCGTCCCTTGCCCCTGGCTATCCGTCCTTGACCGCCGCGGCAACTTGCTCTGCGATCTGCTCAACGGTGCCGTCTGCCGTGCGGGCGATACGGAGTCGTTGGGGTGCGTGCAAGGCCCTGTATATGGCTTCGGGCCATTGGCACAGGGCGCGACAGGACGCCTGGTCAAGTGGGTGTAACATCGCGCCGACCGGATCCAGCAAGACCGTCGACCGCGGCGCGACCAGGGCGATCAGGTCAGGCAGGTCGAAGTCCCTCAGCGCGCCGTTGACCCAGAAGTAGTCGCGCGTGGCATAGTACCGCGAGCCGACGATGAGCTTGTAGGAGGGCACCGTCTTGACGCATACGACGGCGGCGGGCCTCGGGTCGAACGCAGCCGCCGCCAAGACCCACACACCTCCGAGGCCCTCGCCGACCAGCACGACGGGCCGCTGAGACCGATCGGCCCGCCCACAGAGGTAGTCCGTCGCTCGGATGACGTCGTAGGCCCGCATCGCCAGCATCGTCGTCTTGCCGTGGGCGGCCCGGACGGCGTGGCTGTCAAAGCGGAACTGTTGGGCGTCGTAGTGCGTGAGCGGGCGGAGCTTCGAGCGGTCTCTGGGGTCCGTCTCGCCCGTGCCGCGTACGTCGATCGACAGGACCGCGTATCCCCTACGCGCCAGCTCGAGGGCGAGCGCCGGGGTGGTCGTGTCGGTGGGCTTTCCGCATTCGGCTGCGTGCAGGATGATCGGCGATTTGCCATCGCGTTTGCGCGGTGACAGCAGCAGCGACGGCAGGACAATGCCCGGCTCGCCCTCGATCACCAGCCTCTGAGCGACGAAGGCGTCGGTTTCGACGGTGCCGTGCCGGGTGCAGGTGGGCGGGTGCCGTTCCTGCCCGATCGTTAGCCCGATGCGGTTCGCGATGGCGTGCCTCAAGCGCCCGCGCATTTCGTCGATCGATCCAACGTCTCGGGGAATGGGTCGCGGCGGCCGGAGCTTCTCGGCGAGCTTCGCATTCAACGTCTGTCCCGCCTCGCCGCCCAGGTCGGTTACCACGCGACCGGTCTTGGTACAGCGCAGGTCGGGCACGGACTCGGGATGGAGCGTCGGTTCGGTGGCGCCTTCGTTTTGTTTGCCGAGCCATTGGTTAATCCACCCGTACGCAGGCTCGCGCTTGGGCTTCTTCAGATCGTGAACCCCGTGCACGAGGACCAGTCGGCAGCGGCCCTTGTCGGCGCCGAGCCCCTCGTAGAACCGCAGCATGTCGTTCATCTTGCGTCGATGGCCTGATTCCTCACGGGAATCCTTCCCGACGATGAACAGACACGGGCGCGGGGGGATCAGGCTGAGGATGTCGGCCTCGACGAGGCGTCGCCCGGTCAGGTACGTCTGCTCCATGCTGCCGCCCGGGTGTGCGGCCGCGCAGACCTTGACCCGTTTGTCGACGGCCGTGATGAGCAGCGCCATGATCCCGCCGCCCGAGTTGCCCATCGCGGCGATCCGGTCCGCATCCACCTCGGGCCTGGCTGCCAGGTAGTCCAGGGCCCGAACGCAGTCCCAGACGCGAACGCCGGTCAGCGTTTGACCGACCAGCCACGACGGTCGGCCTAGGTAATGATGCTGCGAAACGCACTGCGGGACGAGGTCCTTGCCCGTCTTCGGATCAACGTACTCGCTCCGCTCGCCTTGCCCCATCGGGTCGAGCGCGAGCACCACGTAGCCCTTGAGCACCAAGCCGAGGCACGCCTCGTGATACAGGTGATACGCCTTTGCGTCGGCCGCGTGCCCGCAGGTGAGCAGTACGCCCGGTTGTGGGAACGTCCGGCCCTTCGGCACGTAGACGTTGGCGGTGCAGTGGTAGCGGGGGCGAGACTCGAAGATGAGCTTCTCGATGACGCAATCGACCCGATCGCGCCGGCCGACGATCCGCGCGCGGAGCGGACACTTGGGTCCGAATTCGCCGAGGAACTCGGGCAGCCGGGCGCGTATTCGCGCTTGTCTGGCCCGCCACTGCTGGGGCGACTCGAGAGCGGCGAGCGCTTGTTCGCGCTGTCTGGTCGCCCGGGTCGTGATCTTATTGACGTAGTTTGCCAGCATCGCCTTGGCCCGGTCCTGCTGGTCGGGGTCGACGTAAACCCGGAGCGTGGGGGCCGACAAGGCCAGGCAAACGGAAACGAGTCGCGTCTTGGACGGCGTCATGCGATTTCCCATCCCTCGTGTGTTTCGAGGCCGGGTCACGTCCTGAGCCCCGTGTACCTGCTTGGCATGTCTCTGCCTGACCCCGCCGCGGCCGACTGCGTCGGGCGGCGGGGAGGGACCGCACGCGGCCCCGCTGAACGATCGCGCGCTCTCGAGCGGTGGCGGATCAACCGGACGACGTTGCCAGGGCCGCTCGAATCACCGCGCGCGTCTTGGCCAGCGCCGTGGTCGCCACGACCAGCGGGTCCTGACGAGCGTAGGTTGGATTAAACAGCTCAATCGACAATGGGCCGTGATACCCAATCGACCGCAGGTCCCGGATCAGCCTCGCCAGCGGCGCGATCCCGTCGCCCGGATAGACCCGGTGCCTGTCGGCGATCTTCTCGCGGGGTGGGTCGGCGGGGTAATCGTTCAGATGGAACCCGGCGAGCAGGTTCGGGTTCAGCTTGCCGATGTCCGACAGGCCGGACCCGCCCTTATACAGGTGGTAGACATCGGGCAGGATGCACGCGCTCGGGTGATGGGCCTCGAGGGCGACGAGGACGGCCTGGCCCAGCCGGTGAAGGTTCTTGGCGGGTCCCCAGATCTCGATGGCGGGGACGACATTGAACGCCTGTCCCATCTCGATGAGCTCGCGGTACCGCTCGGCGGCCCTGAGCAGATCGACGTTCTTGACGTCGCCGCAGGGCGGGGCCGCGAGGTGCGTCGTGCCGATCTCGCCGAGTTGAGCCATGTAGCGCTTGGCCTTGGCGAATCCCGTCGCGCGTCTCGCGTCGTCGTCGACCATCCATTCGTAGAAGGCGATGGCCCCGGTGACGGCCAGGCCGTGGTCCCGGATCCGCTTGTTCAAGTCCTTGAGCGTCCCGCCCGACTTGACGTGGCGTTCGAGCTCGTCCACCCACACCTCGATCGCTTGGTAGCCTGCCTTGGCGGCGATGTCGACCACCTCGACGATCGGCAGCTTCTGGGCGCGGAGCGTGCTGGTGTTGAGCCCGATAGGGAACGGCTCGGACGCCGCAGGCGCCGCTTCCGCGCCATCCGGACCAAGCGCCGAAGCGACGATGGCCGTTCCCGCAGCCGCGCCCTGCTTGAGCATGTGCCGGCGCGTCACCTTCATGGAATGGCTCCTCGGCTCTCCCTTTCAGCGTCAGCCGGCCTTCTTCAGCTTGCCCGCGCCCATGTCGTAGTCGAGCGTATAGGTGTGCTCAGGGTCCCGGTTGTATTGGTCGAGCAGGGGCGAGTAGGCCACCGCGTGGATCTTGTTCTCGGCCGGTACGAAGCGAAGCGTCAGCAGCCAGCCGTCGCCGCCGTTCGGCAGGCTCTGGTAGTCGCACAGGATCTCGTGCACCTTGCGCCCGGCGTTGTTGACGGCCGTTTGGTGGCGGACGCCGCCCACGTGGCCGCAGACGACCATGAAGATGTTCGCGTGCCTGCGAATGAACTTGTTCCACAGCTTCTCACCGACGTTGCCCTTGAACCCATACGGCGTGGCGCCCTTGTACCGACCGTCGAGCCGAAGGTGATAGTGCGTAGCCACGATCACACGGTGCTCCTTGTGCGCATCGACGACGCGGCCGGCCCATTCGAGCGTCTCGTCGCGCGGCGCGAACTCGAGGCTGAGCACCATGAACTTCATCCCCCCACCCTCGAAGAAGCAGTAGTTGTTGGTGTTCGTCTTGCCCATGTGGCCGCCGTACCAGGAGCGGTCCTTGAACCGGGCGGGGGGGAAGTACTTGTTGTACAGCCTCGTGCCGCGCGTCAGTTTCTTATCCTTGTGATCCACGTCGTGGTTGCCGGGCACCACGCTGTAGGGAACCGCGCCGTCGAGGACGCGGTGGGCGCGATCGGCGACCTTCCATTCCTCCTCGATGCGCGCGGTCTGCACGATGTCGCCTAGGTGGATGGCGAACTTAATGTTGTCCTGTGCAGCCCGGCGCTTGATCCATTGGGTCTGGGTCATGTAGGTGTCCGGGAACCGTTCCGCGTAGTTCTGCGTGTCGGGCAAGAGGACGACCGTGAAGCTCGCCGGTTCGCCCGCAACCAGATCAGCAGTCGGGCCAAACAAAACCGCGACCAAGAGGATCGACAGAAAACAAAGGTACGTTGAGGATCGCATGCTATTCTCCATCTCCTAACGTCGTTCGGCACCCCCATGGTGCCGTTATTTGTAGAACCAATCCGTCGGCAGGATCTTGAGCTTGAGGGACAGGCCCCCCTTGTAGTTGAAATAGGTGAGCAGGGCCTTCGGGCCGATCCACGTGACAGCAGGGTAGGCCCACGCGTCGTCGGGCGCATCCTCGATGTTGCGAAGATGCCCCCACGTCTCGCCCTCGTCCTTCGATATCGCCGCGGTGAGCGGGTTCCGCTTCTTGGCGCCGGGGTTGTGGTTCCAGATCGCCAGCAGGTCGCCGGTCTTTGGGATCCGGCTGATGGACACGGGGGCGGCCGTGCCGACCAGCGGCGTCTTGACGGGTTGGGTCCAGGTCTCGCCGCCGTCTTTCGAGAGGCTCTTGTACTGTCCGCCGATGCGCGTCCGCATGAGCATCATCACGCGTCCGTCCTTGAGCTCGACGCAGGCCGGCTCCCAGCATCCGTCACGCGGCTTGACCCGCTGGCCCTCGCGCCACGTCTTGCCGTCGTCGTCGGACAGGTAGCAGTAGCTGTCGCCGCCCTCCCATGCCTCGAGTAGGATCCGGCCGGTCTTGAGGCGGATGGATCGGCCGTTGGTCAGACCCGTGTACTTCTTGGCCGGGCTGAGCTGCTTGGCCGGGCTCCACGTCTTGCCCTCGTCGCTTGAGGTCCGCATCATCACGCGGCAGTCGGTGCTCTGGGTGTTCTTCTGGCAGTGGAACAGGGCGATGCGGCCATCGGTGAGCCGCAGGAAATTCACCTCCATGACGTTGCACCCGCCGTCGTTCTCGACGAGCGTGTGCTTGGCTCCCCACGTCCGTCCGCCGTCGGTCGAGACCTTGCCCGAGATCCGCGCCGGGCCGTGATCGGCGCCATTGCCGGCGTAGAATTCGGTCCAGCCCAGCAGGAGCGACCGATCCTTTAGTTGGATGATGGCGGCCTCGCTGTTGCGGGGGTTCTTCGGGCCGACCGGCGCGACGGCAAGCGCAGGGGGATCGGATGCTGGTTTCATCTGCGCGGCACCTCCCGGAACCGAAAACACGATGGCCACTAGAACGGCGAATATCGCAGGGCGCATGGATTGACCTCCTTCAGCCAGGTTTCCGTTATACTGCGAACTCGGAAAACGGCAAGGGCGCGTCGTTGCTGGTGCGAGATTCCGATCTCGCACCCACGTTCAAGCGCGCCCTCGTGGGAACCGCTGTCGGGAAAACGTCGTCCTATGAATCTGCACCCGCTCGATATCGTGACGCTGCTCGCCTACCTGGTCGGCATGGCCGCCATGGGCGTTTACTTCTCACGGAAGAACGTCAACACCGAGGAATACTTCGTCGGCGGGCGGTCGTTCGGCGGTTGGATCATCGGGCTGAGTCTGGTCGGCACGTCGATCAGCTCGATCACGTTCCTGGCGTATCCCGGCGACGCGTTCAAGACGGCCTGGCTGCGGTTCACCCCCAACTTCATGCTGCCGATAGGGGTGTTTATCGCGGCGTACGTCTTCCTGCCGTTCTTCCGTCGTGGCAAGATCACGTCGGCCTATCAGTACCTCGAGGGCCGGTTCGGCCCTTCTATCCGCGTGTACGCCGGTTCAGCCTTCATCATCGGCCAGTTGACCCGCGTGAGCATGATCTTGTACCTGCTCTCGCTGGTCGTGCACGAGATGACGGGCCTGAGCGCCAC